>Ga0180436_10004948_pt1 | contig 11876 bp, 9 predicted proteins | sample SS_ome_2_FD_132434 | JGI IMG/M metagenome (GOLD analysis project Ga0180436, IMG submission 132434) | Hypersaline lake sediment archaeal communities from the Salton Sea, California, USA - SS_3_S_2 metaG | ecosystem: Environmental > Aquatic > Non-marine Saline and Alkaline > Hypersaline > Sediment...
TCTTTTTGATCACCTTTTTGATAGCTTTTAACTAGAAACGAGTCAGTATTGACATTTAATGTTTCTAATGTATGAAACCGCAGTGTCAGCCTTGTGCTATCGCAGTTTTATTTTCGTGGTCTAAGCCAACAATTTGTTGTTCACCTGGCTGACGGATCATATTTATGTCGCGCTCTCGGGCTTCACTTATGTATCGACCTCAAATACGGTCTCAAGACCATCAACATCGTAATTATAACAGCTATGCTAAAACAAAAGCGATTCCAGATTCGACGTTGGATGTTGGATGTTCATTATTAGACTGTGGAAACCGAAAGTCAAAACACTTAGAAGACTAACGTAGCGGTTGTAGCTGATCGCTTAAAGCCACCCTTGAATCCCTGAATCCTCGACCCCTCGAACCCTGCTCTTAATAACCTGCCCTTATCTCCTCAGCCGTCAGCGCTAAATCGTAAATGGCCACGCTGTCAATGAGGCCTTCAAAATAATTATTCGTGCCCTCGAAATCAGCGCCGATGCTTAGATCCACACCGGTCATCAGCGGCAGGCTGCGGGTGACCGCCCGCTCATCATAAATACCGTCATAATAAATATGCATGCTGTCGACGGTGCTGTCATACACAAAGGCAATAAAATGCCACTGGTCCAGGGGCATGTCGATGGTTTTATCGGTAACGGAGTAGCTGGATCCATCACCGATGCCGCCGTAAGGCTTGCCATTGTCGACACCCAGAAAATAAAAATAGCTGCCGGAACGCCGCGACAGTACCTTGGCATAGCTGCTGCGGGTTGTCTCCCGGATCCAGGCCGTGATGGTCAGGGACTGGTCGAAGCGTAAAGTCGGGTGGTCGCTCACCAGCACGTAATCGTTTCCATCAAAGGACAAAGCTTTGTCTGCTTCACCGTTGCGATCAGGTGCCCAGGCTGCACCATTAATGCTGCCGTCATGCCCGTTGCCGCTGGCATCGGTCGCGTTGCCATCAAAATAATATGACGCCACCAGGTTGGCATGGGCATGGTTGTGGTACAACTGGCGGATTGCGGTGCTGCTGAGCGCCACGTTGTATACGGCCACATCGTCGATGAGGCCCCTGAAAAAATTGGAGCTGCCGGCCGAATCTGCACCGATAGACAGATCAATTCCGGCTGTTGCCGGCAGATCTTGTAACACCGATTTTGGTACTTCCGTGCCGGCAAAGTGCATGTACATCCTGTCCTGGGAATCATTGTATCCAAAGGCCACATGGTTCCAGTGATCGCCGGACATCTCCAGGGATTTTGCGGTGACATCGAAACCGCTTCCATCGCCGATGCCGCCGTAGGGTTTGCCGTTGTCCACACCCAGGAAATAAAAGTAGCTGCCGCTGCGCCGGGAAACGATCTTGGCATAGGTATGCGGCGCGGTTTCCTTGATCCAGGCAGTCAAGGTCAATTCGTCCACCAGCTGCAGGCTGGGATGATCCGGCACCAGGATAGTGTCGCCGTTGCCGTCGAAACTGAGGGCCGTACCGGAGCCATCGGACGTATCATTGCTCCAGGCTACATCGCCGTTTAAGCTGCCGTCGTTGGATCCGGCTGCGTCCTGCACAAGCGGACCGCTGCCTTCATCAAAATCCCATTCGGATACGGGCCCGGGTCCGGCCCCGCAGGAAAGAATCTCCAAGCTGTAGCGACGCGTAAGCGATATGCCGTCCGCATCGGTCACCGTAACGTCGAATGATTCCGTTCCGACCGATAAAGGTGTTCCGGCCAGTTCAAGATACTGGTTTTCGGGCGTAATGCCGATCCATCCGGCTGAAATGGTGTGAACCCATGTATAATCCGGATCGGCACCCAAGGACACGCCCCCTTCGGCATAGATCTCCGCCTTGTAGGCTTGGCCCACACAGGCGGTGGGTAGTTCATTGGTCAGGATAGCCAAACGGCCGCCGGTCGTACTGAAACATCCGACGGCATTGCCTAACTCTTCCAGTGTAACGACCCTGCTGATATCGCGGGGGTCAAGGCTCAGGGCGCCGTTGTAGGGGCCGGATGCGCTCGGCGTCGAAGATAAGGTGTGATCCAGGCCCGGACTCACTATGATAAAAGCCACCGCACCTCCAGCGCCGGATGATATTCCGGTCGTGGTCTTGCCGCAGATCCCCCCGTTGGCTGCCACTGTCAAGTCCGGGTCATAGGCATAAATGAGGTTTTGGTTCCAAACGTCTGTGCCGTTTTTGACAAGCTCACAAAATTCATCCATCGTGCCGTCAGGTGTATTGTCTCCCCAAACCGGCAGAATGCCGCTTTGCGCCGACCAGCTGCTGATCGCGGCAACTGCTGATGACAGCGCATCCATCGTTTTCAGTTTTTGAGCATTCTCAACGCGATCCTTGACCAGACCGACGCCGACACCCAAAAGCGCCCCGAAAACAACCACCATCAGGATCAGGGGTAGCAGAGCCAGGCCTTTATTGTTATAAATTTTCATTTATTAAAGATAACGCCGACATGATTTATATGATCTCAGGCCGCTAATGCCGTAGAAATGCTCAGATAGGCATGAAAATTTATGGGTTGATAGTCAGTACAAACGACTTGCGGCTGCAGTTGTCCGCGTTGGCCGGGTCGTTGCAGTCTGGATCGTTTCCAGTCTGATTGTCATCTCGGACGTTGACGGAAATCAGAAAAGTTCCCGTTTCGGTGGGGGTGCCGGAAATCGCCAGGACATTGTTCCCGAATGCGGACCAGGCAGTCTCGGCCTGGTCGGTACACCGTGTCGGGGCGGCATCATCCGGGTAACGGATGAATGCCGGTGCTATGTTCAGCCCGTTTGGCGGGCCTGCGGCCGCACTGCGGTTGCCGATTTCGACGCACCAGCGATAATTTCCCCCGGCAGCAAAAGGAACACCGCCTTCGGCATAGATCGTGGCATCATAGGAGGTGCCGATTGTCGCGGAGGGCAAGTCATTGTTCAGAATTTTTAGTGGAGCACCCTGGCATCCGCTTTTGGTTCGCAGCTCTCCCAGGGTCACATATTCGACGATGTCGTCATATTCCTCGGGCCGGTTGATTCGCGGCACGGCCCCATCATAATTGGGGCAGTTGCCTGCGCCGGTACAGTTGTCAATCGCACCCGTACCGGTTGCATACACGCCGATACAGGTCTGCCCGGCCGGGCATCCGGCTGCCACGATGCCGGTCTGGGGATTGAAATCCAGCGCGCTGCTCACCACCATAAAGGCCACATTGGGGACGCGGTCGGTGCAGGCCGCATTGCGGCAGACAGTCAGATTGGTGGTCTTGCGGCCGCAAATACTGTTCTGAACGTTTAAGCGGTTGTCGAAAAAATAATAAAGCGGTTTAGTGGCCGCGTCGCGCCTTCTGGTCACAACCTCACAAAACTCATCCAAAGTGGCGTCGACCGTGTTATCCCCCCACTGCGGGAGCCTGAAATCGGTTGCGGCGAAACCGATAATCGATTCCACCGCAGCCTGAACTAGTTCCGTAGTGGCCATGCGTTTGGAGCGCTCGGTTAAAGGACCCACAAGGGTTGCTCCAAATCCCACCAACAATCCGACAATGATCAGCACGACAGCAATCTCAATCAGTGTAAATCCGTTTCTATTGCGGATAATCGGCATACCATTACTCTATGGGTCCTGATCTTAGTTTAAACTCCAGCCAAATGTCGCAATGGTGGTTCCGGCGGTATAGGCCGCGCTGCCACGAATATCGCCCGTGTTTTGGACGCCGTCGTCAAACTTCAAATCGATCTCGGCACACACCTCCGCCGGCAAATTGGTCGCGGTGATGTGATTCCGGTTACCACTGCCGCCGATATTGTTGAAATCGACACGCAAGGTGCCACCGAAGGCATGGGTAGGCAGAGCGGTACCCGTGCCTGAAAGCAGGCCGGCCAAACGTAAATCCTCAATTTCCCACCCATCGGTTTCATTAAACTGGCCGTTGTTGTTGCCGTCGTTGCCATCACCCGGGGGAATACCAACTGCGTTTTCATCGCCGGGGTACATGCCGAAGCGGTCGAGAAAAGCAAATGTAGCCGCTCGCAGACCTTCCATATCTTCGGTCACTCGCCTCACCTTGGCATTTTCAATCATGGCCTGACCCTTCAGGATTCCACCCACCAGCAAACCAATGATGACCATAACGATGGCAATCTCCACCAACGTAAAACCGGATTTGTCCGTCATTTTTTGTTTTAGTTTTTTCATGTTGTGACTCCTTTCACGTATGAACAGCTTCGTCTGTCAAATTTCCTTATGAACCATGTTTTACGTCTAAAGTTATGCATACTTTATGCCAATTCAGTGTCCAGCCATCCCACATGCGGATGAATTGCTAATTAACATGTTGAAATCGTTTTATATATAATTTATTTAGCCTGAATTATGATTTTGACTGGAAATGCCCATTGAGCGCCATTTGCACCCAAAACAACAATTTTTGTCAATTTTTCCGCAAAAATTGTCACTTGATTTAGTCAATTTTCCGTACATATGGCGTAATATATATCACCAATTCTTTGTTCTCTTTGACATCCTGCATATGTTTGAAAAAAGATCCCAACCCGGGAATCTGACTGAGGAGGGGCAAGCCGGCATGGTTGGCCTGCCGTATTTGGCTGATGAGCCCGGCCAGGACAATTGAGTTGCCTTCACGAACCCGGACCGTTGTCGACAGCTCTTGCAGATCGATGACCGGATTGTTGATGGCTTGGGAAGTGGTGGAACCCGTGGGTAATTCCACCCGTTCTTCTCCCTGAATGCGTGTAATCGTCGGAATGATGTTGAGGGTCACAATGCCGTCTTTGGAAATGTGCGGCGTTATGCCCAATTGTAGTCCCAAGATCGCCCGCTTGATGGATGTGCCAAAGGTGATCACGCCAGTTTCGGCATCCCGGTCCACCCCGGATACATCACCATAGGGGAACTGGAACCCGACAGTTAACACGGCTGATTGACCGTTCATGACCGAAAGATGGGGATTGGAAACAACGGTAACATCCCCTTGCGTTTCCAAATAATCCATAACGGCGCTAATGCCGCTTTGATCGGCTTTAATGATGGAGCTGCCGCTATTGACATTCAAGCTGAATGTGTCTGTCAGAGCGTTGCCGGAGTCGATAAAATTGATATTGAGGTTGGACCAGTCAATGCCGTAACTGTTATCCTGGTTGAGGGACACCTCCATAATTTTGGCCTCGATGAATACCTGGCGGTGTAAAGCCTCCTTGAGAGAGTCGAGGAAATTCACCATGGACGCAATCCGCGCCGGCATATCCGCCATGTAGATAATGCCGGCATTACGGTTGATGCGGACAATGCCGTTTTCGGATTTAAACAGGTCCAGAGTTTCTTGCACATTGGCCCATACATCCGTCACACTGGTGTCGCGTTTGGCCTTGACCTGGAATTTACCACTTACCCCCGAGTCCTCAACGCCGGATGCCAGCATATCACCACCGATTTCGATATCGGTTTCACCGGCCATGTCCAGGTAATCGAACTGGTAAATACGTTCTTCGAAGACTTTGATACGCAAGGTGTCGCCTTGGATATCCCAAGTATACCCGGCGCCATTGACGACCACCATATTCAGTGCCTCGGTTAAAGTGGCCTGCTGCAGGAGGACGGTTATGCGTCGACTCAAATCCACGCCTGAGGCCACAGACATGTTAAGGCTTGAATCACGATTGATTATCTTCAGTATCTCTGCCAGGGCGACATCATTGAACACGCCGGAATAAATACTGGCATCCCGTTCCATGTCTTGGACGATGGGCTCCAGTTTCTCTTGAATGATCACAGATCCGGGCATCGGATCCGGTTTTTCAGCTTGAATCACCTGTTTCGGCTGAACCGCGTCCATATCTTCCAACTGGACCGGCCGCGGTTCATGCACGGCACAGCCAGCAGCGGTCATCAGGATGAATATGAAAAACGCCGGCCAGATACTTCTTTGACGGTTATGACACATTATGCCTCCACCAATCAGATCGTGAGATGCATATCTTGATCGCTAGATGAAAATATTCATTTAATGTTAGGTTGGGCTGAACCACAGAGGGCCTTTCTCGCCTGCGATTGGATCATTATTGGTCCAATCCGGATGTTGATTCGGTCCGGCTGTTGTCAACCGAAAAAGCCACTTGGGGCGGCTCAATAAACCAGGATTCATCCTCCTGGCTGAGCAGAATGCCCCCGGCGTCTATTCGTTCCAGTGTGAAGTCACCGATCCGGCTTTTCTCTTCACGGGTAATGCCATCGACGACGGCCAAATAACTCGTTTGTCCCCCGGCGTCGTGAATCGCTACGATGCCATTTAATTCAGGTAAAACTATTTTTTTCTTTTGAACCGGTTTTGTCATTTTTTTTGCAGCAACGGTTTTAGGCGTCGTCTTTTTTGCCGGTAGAATCGCCTTGACCTTTTCAATATCGATTGCGGACAGGTATTTTTCCAATTCCTGGGCATTGAATGTGTCTTTCAGCTTTTCCTCAATCTGAATCTCCAAACGCTGCCATTTGGTCATCGTTTCCCGGGCCTGCGGAGACAATCCGGCCATCGGTTGATCCAGCAGAGACGTCATGGCTGCGGCATTGTACCAGAGGATCAACAAGGCGGCTAACACCCATAATCCAATAATCAGTCTTTTTGGATTTGATTTGCCAATCATCTTAAGGCGTTCTTTTTCTATTGTTTGTCAATTGAACCCTATCCGTGTTGACCTGTTGGAAGCTGATAAATCAGCCGTTGGCCGCGCCAGTCTGCCCGCAGCCGTGTTGCGATTCATCCGGCCGAGGTCAACTTGTACCGAAAATCAAATTGTATGCTAAAAACATGTTCTTTGGCGCCCTCCGCTGTCAGCATGCTGACCTGGGTCACAACGAGGTAGGGGACTTCATTCTCCAGCTGCCGCAGCCATAATGTCATCTGACGATAGGTTCCGCTCACACCGAATTTTAAGGAAACCAGATCCATACCCTTGCTGCTTGGTTCACCTTCTGTGCTGAGATTGGACATCCCCTGTTCTTTTGCGCGGACTCTCAGCATGTTTTCAAGGGCAACCAGCTCGATCTGCAAGGAATCAATGCTTTTATGCATGGCAGTTCTTTGGGTTAAAACACGCGAAATCTTATCAAAATTGTTTTTTAAAAAAACAGTATCCATGCGCATGGATTCCAGGGCAGCCCGGTTGGTTTTTATCTGCTGAACAGCCTGGGAATTGAAATGGGTCAACACGAAAACGCCGATCCATATCACACCAACGGCAATCCAGTGTCTGGTTATTCTATTTTTGGTCATAGCCTGAATGTAAACGTTATCGGGTATTGGGTATATTCTTGTTCTTGGCGGATCTGACCCAATTCAACATCGCGCGCCTCAATTTTTGAACTGCCCACAAAGGTTTGAGCGATCTCATCTAGAAGCAGCCTCAATGAGCTTCGGAATTCCGTCATATCTACGGCATGGATCACACATCTCAGATTGACAGCGGGAGCCTCTGCCAAATCAATCTGCATTCGTTTGATCTGCACATTCTCCGGCAGGCATTTGGCCAGGTTTATCATGGTCCGCCAGGATGACTTGCGCCGGTTTTCGTTTAACACCAGGTCGAGAGAACTATTATACTGTTCGATGACTTCCCGGCTGGACTGACCCGATATATTGGCTGCAATCTCCGGCGCCACCTCCTGTTTGGACCAGCGCAACAGATAATAGTACTCCACACCGAGTATCAGGTACATCAGAAGCCCGATGAGCACGCCGGCCAACTGCACAGGCCGCCATTCTCTGGCCTTGGCATGATCCTTTTGGGCAATGGCAAGAAATTTTCTGGCCGGCGCTAAATCTCCGGGGCTGAATACGCCACATGGGCCCAACTCATCAGCCATAACCTGTTTATGCGCTGAATCTTTCTGATCATCCCCAAAATTCTGGACACTTCGTCCCAGGCTCTCAGACAGTTCCACCCCATCCGCTTCGCGGGGGGAATCAATATAGATATATTCTAAATCCGCCTTTTTCTTCTGGGAAAAAAGATACACAGATTGATTGATCTCATAGGTCAGCGCATTAAGTACATCCGTATCATCCGTTGACGTTTCTGATGCTTGAATACTGCGTGAAAACAAAAACTGTTCTTGATGATAGAAATAGAGGTACGAAGCCGTTGGAAGTTTTTGAATCAGTCCGATCCCGGAGTCCACCGAATCGGGATGCACTATTTCGATTTTTTTCCCCCAAATATAGGCGGGCGTTGTGATGTCGAAAGGGGCCATCTTTAGTGCATCAAATGTCTGATACAATTGATAGGAAGCGGGTTCCTGAAGAAATATCACCAGGATATTGCCCTCTTCCGATCGACTTTTGAGGAAGGCATAGTTATAAAACAATCCGATTCCGGGAAGATCCGGATGCTCGGATGCCAGGTTTCTTTCGATAAACGGCTCCACTACAGATCGTTTTCTGGATGGCAGAGACAAGCTGGTTTGTCCGCACCAGTAATCCGGCACAATCAACAAGCGGTTCTGACGATTACGAATATGGGCGGGTATGGATGCCGACTCAAAATCATCGGCCAAAAATTCTGCCAGCGGAATCGAATGATCGACCTGCAGATCACTACCGCTGGTGGAGACAAACGACAATGTATCCGCGTGTACGACCGTCACGCCATGTGATTTCGATTTAAACATCCAGATGGGGCCCGCTTCCTCTGAAATGAATACACTCCTCCCCTTGCCCTTTCGAGATCGCTTTCACCTCGATCGAGAGGGGATTGAGCGCATCGGTCATGAATTGTCTATAAAAACCTGTTTAGGCTATAGCCAACAATCTGTAGTGTGTCAAGAAAAAAGCATAACAAGATATGGTAGTTAGAGTAACAAAGCCACTCGTTTAAACTCGTGGCTTTGTTACGTGATGAAATCGACTGCGTCCATTTCATATTCTAAATAGTGAAGGTTGTTGTTATTCCAAAATCCGGTATTATTATTTTCTAACAGAATAGGGGGAATTCAAATAAAAACATCCGGAAAATGCCACGCATTTTCCGGTAAGCCGCCGCAGGTGGCGGGGAAGGAACTATTATGAAAATTGCGGTTAGCGGAAAAGGCGGTGTCGGTAAAACGACATTCTCCTCCCTGCTCATACGAAGTCTCAATGCAGATGGCAAGCATGTCTTGGCCATCGATGCCGATCCCGATGCCAACCTGGCCTCTGCCGTCGGTATCGATCGATCTGAAACCATTACCCCCATTGCGGAAATGAAAGACCTGATCTTTGAAAGGACCGAGGCCAAACCCGGCACTATCGGTGGCTTTTTTAAATTGAATCCCAAGGTCGACGATTTGCCGGACGCCCTTTCCATCCGCTATGAAAACATCAAGCTCATGCGCTTGGGGGGGGTAAAAAAAGGTGGCGCCGGGTGCATCTGCCCCGAAAGTACGCTGCTCAAAGCGCTGGTCACGCACATCGTTCTGGCTCGCGACGAGGTTGTGGTGATGGACATGGAAGCCGGTATCGAACACTTGGGCCGCGGGACTGCCCAGGCCGTAGACAAACTCCTGGTCGTCGTGGAGCCCGGTCGCCGCAGCATCGATACCGCCGGGCATATTCGGACATTGGCAAACGAAATCGGCCTGGGCAATATTGCCGTTATCGGCAATAAAATCAGGGGCTCAAAGGATGAAGACTTTCTAAAAAAACACTTGCCGGATTTCGATTACTTGGGCTCCATACCCTATGATGATGCGCTGATTGAAGCCGACTTGGCCGGCCAATCGCCGTATGACAGTGCCGCCCTCAGTAAGGCGGCGGTTGATGATATTATGGATAAACTTTAAAGGGCTCGGAGAACTATTTAATAAGGAACATCGAACATCCAAAAAAACATTAGAGAAGCCAGAAGACAGGAGACAGAATTCAGAATAAAGCATTCAGCTGATAGCGGTAAACCATAGCTGCCGCGGAAAGCTTGGATACCATGCTGTAGCTTTCATCTATTAGCGATGCGCTTTCAGCAGTTAATTGCTTATCCTAGCGGCCTGCGGCTCCATTCGCTCCTTCCCGTCGTTCCCGCGGAAGCGGGAACCCAGTCAAAGCGGTCGGCGCTTCCTGCCATCCCGGGCTTGACCCGTGGTTCGACAGGCTCACCACCCTGAGCGTAGTCGAAGGGGGATCCAGTCTACGCTGTCAGCCATCAGCAAATGACAACACAAACGATTTATTTTAGCGGCGAAGCCGCATCATATAACATTTTGGAACAAAATGTTATTCTGACTTCTGACTCCTTATTGCAAATTCGATGTTCAATGTTCTCTATCCCTTCACCTCTCCGCACCTTCGCACCTCCAAGCCTCCAACCCTACGAAAAAACATTCGTAATCTCATCTTCCACCTGAAACAAATAAGCAATCAAAGCTGCCCGGATCCACATGCCATTGCGCTCCTGACGCCAATAGGCCGCCCGTGGGTCTTTGTCCACGGCCACATCGATCTCGTATCGTCTCGGTAAAGGGTGCAAAATGACACAATGGGCATGTATCCGTTCCAGGTGCTCCTTCTTGAAGTGAAAAGCCGGATAGGTCTCGGCTTTGTGGGCCGGATCTTCGGAATACTCGTTCTGAATTCGGGTCATATAAATGGCATCCACCAATGGCATGATACTCTCGAAGTCCTCGGTTTCATGAAATGGTATCTGATGTCTGTTCAGAAAAGCCTTGATATCATCCTTCATCTTGTAGATTTCCGGCGCCGCAAAATACAGTTCCACATCCCGGTAGTTCTTCATGAGGTAGCTCAAGGATCGCACGGTTCGGCCGCGCTTCAAATCACCCACCATGGCTATCTTTTTGCCGTCCAGCCCATGGGCCTGTTTAAACTCCCTTTCCAGGGTATAAATATCGAGTAAGGCCTGGGTGGGATGCTGATCCGGCCCGGACCCCCCGTTGATGACCGGCACCGGTCTTTCGGTCTGATTAAGGACCCAGGCGGTTTTCTCAGCGAAACCGGCTTCCGGATGACGCGAAATAATCAGATCCACGTAGGAAGCGAATGTGCGGATGGTATCTTCCGGGGACTCCCCCTTGACCTCGGAGCTGGTGGTCGTCCCCCGGATTTCCGATACGGTCAATCCCAGCATGTAGCACGCATTCTGAAAGGAGAGAAAAGTCCGCGTGGACGGTTGGGAAAAATAGAGCATGGCACGCTTATGCGGCAACAGATGGCGCAGATGATTTTGTCCCAGTTTGGTTTTGGCCAGAATCCGGATCTGATCCGCCAATCGGCATAGGCGATTCAAAAAAGGCCGGTCAAACTGCTGAGCGAAAATGATATCAATCAACCGACCGTGGGACTGAAAACAATGGCGCCGTTCATTCTCCGGCTTATCGAAAAATTCCTGCCATCCTTCATAGATCTGCTGAGTGGTTTCCGCATAGGGTCTCATCCCCACCTCCTTATACCGGTTGTCATAAATGTTTGGATTGAGATTCGTTTAAATAATTAAAGACTCTTTTACCTAACGGTTCAGATTTGTGTGAGACTATGACAACCGCTATGGTGTTGATGACTTTCCAGGTCTTTCTTTGGAAAAGGTCAAGATCATTTGCGATTAGCTACGCTTATCGCCATCTGCCTGGAAAGTTAATAAGAAATCGCGGTGTCTTGGGAACACATCGACAGAAGCATATAAAGCGAACGAAAGCCCGTTCATTTGGACCCGGACAATTACGAATGAAGCGATTTCTTTACCTCATCAATAAAAAATCTGGTCTGTTACGGAACGGTGTGCCATATATTCTGACAAACGTCCAATTGCGTGATAATACACCCCCCATGGGTCCATAACAAATCTGCCATAACACTTTCAA
>Ga0180436_10004949_pt1 | contig 11872 bp, 9 predicted proteins | sample SS_ome_2_FD_132434 | JGI IMG/M metagenome (GOLD analysis project Ga0180436, IMG submission 132434) | Hypersaline lake sediment archaeal communities from the Salton Sea, California, USA - SS_3_S_2 metaG | ecosystem: Environmental > Aquatic > Non-marine Saline and Alkaline > Hypersaline > Sediment...
CACCGGCTTGATGTCGATCATCCGCTGCAGCGCGATCCGCGCCTCGGCGGCGATCGCCTGCGGTACTGCAATATGATTCACGAGTTTGCCCGCCGCGATCGCATCCAGAGCCCACAGCAGGTGAGGCCGATCTATCCGGCACATCTGCGCGCACGCGGCGGTCGCCTGGTTCAGCACGCAGATGAACTTGTCTTCGTGGCGCCTGGCCAGGCGGTTGACAAGATTCGATTCGGTGCCGACAGCCCACGCGCTGCCCGGTTCGGCGGCCTCGATCGCGGTGATTATCTGGGCGGTGCTGCCCGAGGCGTCGGCCAGTTCGACGACTTCGCGCGGGCATTCGGGGTGCACGATCACGCGTATGTCCGGATGGTCCTTCCGGACCGCCTCGACGTGCTGGGGACCGAAGAGCTGATGGACGTAGCAGTGCCCCTTCCAGAGTATGAACGTCGCACGCTCAACTTCCGATTGCGTCAGTCCGCCGTTGGGCAGGTGCGGGTCGTAAACGCAGCAGTCGGCTTCGCTGAAGCCCATCGCCATCGCGGTGTTTCGCCCGAGATGCTGGTCGGGTATGCAGAATATCTTTCCCGCCGCCCCGCCCTTGTCTGCCGGAGCCAGGGCCCATTCGAAAACGTTCCGCACGTTGCTTGACGTGCAGCAGGCTCCGCCGGCCCGGGCGGTCAGTGCTTTTATGTCGGCCGTCGAGTTCACGTACGAAATCGGGATCACCTTCTCGTCGGTCAGGTCGGAGATCTCTTCCAGGGCGGCCGCGGCGTCCTCAAAATCCGCCATCTCCGCCATCGCGCATCCGGCGTGGAGATTAGGAAGGATCACCTTCTGATCGGGCGACGAGACGATGTCCGCCGACTCGGCCATGAAGTGAACGCCGCAGAAAACGATGAACTCAGCGTCCGACTGACCGGCGGCAAGTTGCGAGAGTTTCAGGCTGTCGCCGGTGAAGTCGGCGAACTTGATCACCTCGTCGCGCTGGTAGTGATGCCCGAGAATGCAGAGCTTCGAGCCGAATTGCTTCTTGTGTTCGGCGATTCGAGCGTCAAGTTCGGGCGACTCGGCGTGTGTGTATTCAGGCGGCAGGGGGGCTTGGATTTCCATTGTTCTATGCTCTATTCTTCGTTCTTCGCCGATCGGCGCCTCACGGCGTCCCAGAGTTCGTTCAGTTCGGCGGATCTCATGATCCATGCGGCCGCCAGGAACACGACGATTCCCGCGGGAATGCAGACCAGCAGCGTTAATCCGGCTTGAGTATTGCTCGCGGCGTCCAGCGAGCCTGTCATTATAGTCATTCCGCCGAAAATAGCCGCGCACATCGCGGCAGTCGCCGCCAGTATCCTCGCAAGCGACGCGATGATGCTCCTCAGCCCGATCCGGCCCCAGCGCGAGCGGAGTATCAGCGTGAACACCAGCGTGCTCATGCTCGCCGTTGTCGCAGTCGCCAGACCCATCGCCCCGCCCCTCAGCGGGGTGAAGACCAGTCCGCCGACCAGCGCCATGTTCAGCGCCGCCAGCGTAACCGACACCCGCAGCGGCGTTCGCGTGTCCTTCTGCGAGAAGAACGCTCGCAGCAGGATATGGTTGCAGAAGTAGGCCCACATTCCCAGGCAGTACATCTGCAGGATCCAGGCCGACTGCACCGCGTCGGCGGTGTAGAACCTGCCGCGGCGGAAGATCACCGCCATCGCCGGCTCGGCGAGCACGAACAGCGCCGCGCCGGCCGGTATGCCCATAAACAGGCTCAATCGCAGCGCCCGGTTGACCGTGGTGCGCAGGCCGTCGAGATCATTGTCCGCGGCGTACCGGGAAAACAGCGGGAAGATCGCCGTGGCCAGCGATATCCCCAGGATAGCCATCGGGAACTGGTACAGGCGGTTGGCGTTTTCGAACCACGTTACGACCCCTTCGCCGAGCACGCCGCCGGATAGGATGTGTGCGTATATGCGATCGAAGAACGCGCTGAACTGCACCACTCCCAGCGGTATCAGCATCGGCAGCGCCAGGGCGGCCACTTTGCGGCTAGGGGCCAGGATCGGGCGTATCGTTAGCATCGCCGCCAGATCGAACCGCTTGAGCAGCCAGACCACTCCGACGAGCTGCGTTATCCCGGTCGCCAGCACCGAGACGCACAGCAGGTAGAGTCCCGAGCGGCTCTGGCCCAGATCGAGTCCGTGGACGATCATCGCCGCGGCGATAAGGAAGATGTTGAGTATTATCGGTGCGAAGGCGGGGTAGGCGAAGTGCCCCCTGCAGTTCAGCGCCGCCGACCCGATCGCCAGCAGGCAGACCGTCAGCATAAACGGCAGGACGATCATCGTAAGCCGGATTGTCAGGCCGGTGTGTTGCGCGTCGAGTGCGGCCTGGGGGGCGAACATCAGCACGCCGAGCATGACCAGCTCGCCGATGACGACTATGGCGCCAAGCAGCAGCGCCAGCAGGCCGGCGACATTCGCCAGCACTGTGCGGGCCTTGTCCCATCCCTCCTTTTGCGCCACTTCGGTGAATATCGGCACGAACGCCGCGGACGCCGCTCCCTCGCCGAACAGGCGGCGGAAGAGATTCGGGATCGAAAACGCAACGCGGAACGCGCCCATTGTTTTCGTGGCGCCCAGGGCGCTGATGGCGGCCTCCCGAACCAGACCGCACAATCGCGACAGCATCGTCAGGGCGGCGATAACCGTGGCCCCGCGGAAAAAATGCCGCTGGTCGTGCGTTTTGTCTTTGCCGTTTTCGCTCACGCGCAAGATTATGCCCCATAACCCGCGCCAGTGGAAGCAGATTCGGCGTATGGGGTCAGAGCGCCGTTAGCCATTAGGATAAAACGGGACATATACTAATGTCTAACGGCGCTCTGACCCCATATGCCGGGTCTTGACCGATCGGCCCGCGGCGCAGACGATGGTGTGCGATGAAGATATGCCACATTATTACGCGAATGATCCTTGGCGGAGCGCAGGAGAATACTCTGCTGACCTGCGAAGGGCTGCACGCCCGCGGCCATGATGTCACGCTTGCCACCGGTCCGGCGCTCGGGCCGGAGGGCGAGCTGCTGACTCGCGCCCGCGGCGGCGGATACAACGTTATCGAAGTGGCTCAGATGCGGCGTCAGATCAATCCGATCAGGGATCATCGAGCCTATCGGCGGCTGGTGAAGCTGCTGAAGGAGCTTCGGCCCGACATCATGCACTCCCATTCGTCCAAGGCCGGCATCCTGGCTCGAAAGGCCGCCGCAGAGGTCGGGGGCATTAAGATCGTACACACAGTCCACGGCCTGCCGTATCACCGATACCTCTCGCCGCGGCGAAACGGGCTCTATATTGTCCTGGAAAAGTTGGCCGCCAGGCGGTCCGACGCGATTGTCTCAGTCGCCGACGCGATGACGCGAAAGGCGCTTGCCGCCGGGGTGGGGCGTCCCGAGCAGTATGCGACGATCTACAGCGGCATGGAGACCGGGGCGTATCTCGACGCGGCCGGGGCCCAGGAGTTCCGCGACTCGCTGGGGCTCGAGCGCGATACGCTGCTTGTGACGCAGGTCTCGCGCCTGGCGGAGTTGAAGGGACATCAGTACATTCTCGACGCGGCCGAGCGGATCGCCGACCCGCGAGTGCGTTTCTGCTTCGTGGGCGACGGGCGCCGGCGGGATCGAATCCAGGCCGAGACAGATCGCCGCGGGCTGGCCGATCGGTTCATATTCACCGGACTTATCGCCCCCGATCGCATCGGCGCGGTGATGTCCGGTTCGGACATTGTCGTCCACTGTTCGCTGAGAGAGGGACTCGCCCGCGCACTGCCGCAGGCGATGCTGGCCGCCCGACCGGTGATATCGTTCGATATCGACGGAGCGCGGGAAGTGGTGGACGATTCCACAGGCGTACTGCTCGCCCCCGGCGACGTTGACGGTCTGACGTCAGCGATAGAGAAACTCGCCGCAGACCCGGAGCTTCGCGCCAATCTCGGAGCCGCGGGGCGGGAAAGATGCCGCGAGGCGTTCTCCCACAATCTGATGGTCGATCGGATCGAGGAACTGTATCTCAAGCTGACCGGTTCATGACAGTTCAGTTCTTCGCAAGCGGTTTGAGGTCGGCGGTCTTTGGGTCCAGGCGCAGAACGTAAACTCTGCTGTTGGTGTCCACCGCCCAGAAGAGCTTCCGCTTCTTGTCGTACATCAAGCCGAGAGAGATATTGTGCCCCAGATTATCCGCTGTCCGATGTTGACGTTCGGCAGGCGATACTGCCGCTTGCGGGACGCCCTGGCGAAGACGGCGACTCCCGACAAGAGCACCAATGCCGCAATGGCGAGATGTCGCACGCATTTCATTAAATCACCTCAACCGCTTATTGTGGCGGTTATGCTTACGTCGCTTACCGGCTCGGATATTCCTGCGATCTGCTGAGACTTGCCATCATGGCCGGAAGCTCCTGTATTTTCGGGCTTGAGGGCCGATCCGTATGCGATCGGATCGGCGAAAACCGAAGGTTATCACAACCCGCCGACCTCCGCAACCGCACAAGCGGTCGGAAAGTGCGTGACATGACCGTGCGTTTCGGTATGCTCAAGCGTGAGATGAATGAATTTGTTAATCTGTTGAATGCGGGAGCATGCACATGCCGGAGAGATACATAGCGGCGATCTTGAAGTATATGTCCGAGCGGGACTACCAGCCGCTCAAGCCCAAGCAACTGGCCCGTTGGATGGGCGTGGATGAAGAAGCCTTCGGCACGTTCCGCGCCTCGATAAAGCGGCTGCGCGACGCCGGAAAGATCGTTATGGGCGCCGGAAACGCCCTGACCCTGCCGGAAATGCCGGGGCGAGTGACGGGGTTCTTCCGACAGAATCCAAAAGGGTTCGGATTCGTTACCCCCGAGTCGCCGAACTCAAACGGGGACCTGTTCATTCCGCCCGACGCGGTCGAAGGGGCGATGAACGGCGACCTGGTGATCGCCGAAGCGCGCAAGCAGGGCAAGCGCGACGGACAGGAGCTTTATCGCGGGCGGATCGTGAAGATAGTCAAGCGGTCCGACAGCCGCGTCGTCGGCGAGCTGAAGCAGTCCGACGGCAAGTGGTTCGTCCTGCCCGACGGCAAGCAGCTCACCCAGCCGATTATCGTGCGCGACGTTGGGGCGGCCGGGGCGAAACCCGACACCAAGGTCGTCGTCGAGATCACAAAATATCCCGAGCCGGGCCAGTTGCCTGTCGGCGTGATCGTTGAAGAGATCGGCCCCGCCGGTCCGCTGGCGACCGAGACGCGCGGGATAATCCTGGCCCACGGGCTGGCCGAAGAGTTCTCCGAGGAAGTGCTCGCCGAGGCCCGGGCCGCGGTGGCGGATTTCGATCCCGAACAGGCCGACGGGCGAGAAGACCTGACCGGCCTGACGATCATCACGATCGACCCGGACACCGCCCGCGACTACGACGATGCTATCTCGATCCAGGTCAACGCCGACAACACATGGACCGCCGGCGTGCATATCGCGGACGTATCGCACTTCGTGCCCGAAGGCGGCGCGCTGGACGAATCGGCACGCAGCCGCGCAACGAGCGTTTACTTCCCCCGCAAGGTCCTGCCGATGCTGCCCGAGGTGCTGTCGAACGGAGTATGCAGCCTGCAGGAGGGCGTCAAGCGGTTCTGCAAGTCGGCGTTCATCACATACGATCGGGACGCCAAGGTCGTCAAGACCCGGGTAGCCGAGACGGTGATCTGCTCGACCAGGCGATTGACCTACACTCAGGCCCAGGACATATGCGACGGCAAGTCTGACGGCTACGCTCCTGAAGTTGCGGAGCTTGTCAAGAATATGGAGACCCTGGCCCGCAGGATCCAGGCCCGTCGCGAACGGGGCGGAATGCTGAGGCTGGACCTGCACGACGTGGAGCTGGTGCTGGACGATCAGGATCGCGTGATAGACGTAGAGCCCGAAGACGACGCCTACACGCACACGATCATCGAGATGCTTATGGTCGAGGCCAACGAGGCCGTCGCACGCCTGTTCGATTCGCTGGGCCGCCCTGTCATCCGTCGCGTGCATCCGGCCCCGGACCCGCAGGGCGAGAAGAAATTCAAGACGTTCGTACGGGCCGCCGGGCACAAGATTCCCGCCAACCTGACCGTCAAGGACATGCAGGACCTGCTGGCGTCGGTGCGCGGCAAGCCCGAGAGCAAGGCCGTCAACCTGGCGCTGCTGAAGACTATGCAGCGGGCCGAGTATTCGCCGATGCAGATCGGGCACTTCGCACTGGCGTCCGACGCGTATTGCCACTTCACCAGCCCGATCCGCCGATACCCCGACCTTACGGTCCACAGAATGGTCGCCGAGCACTGCCGCGGGAATCTCGACTCCCGCCCGCCGGAGGACGTCAGCGAGTTGGTGACGCTGGCCGAGGCGTGTACTTCGGCGTCCGAGCGGGCCGAGGCCGCCGAGAACGAGTTGAAGCAACTGCTGATCCTGCAACTGCTGGCCAAGCAGGTCGGCGACATTCACGACGGCGTCGTCGACGGCGTGACGAACTTCGGAATCTTCGTCGAGCTTCCCAAGTACGGAATCGAAGGCCTGATCCGCCTGGAGGACCTCGGCGACGACTGGTGGGAGGTGTCGGCCAAGACCGGCAAGGTCTACGGCGAGCGAAGCGGGCGGGTCTTCCGTATCGGCGATACGCTGCGCGTGCGGATCGTTGCGGTGGACGTGGCGTCAAGGCAGTTGAACCTTGTGCCGGAGAAAGTCGACGCACCGCGAAAGAAAAAGGGCGGCGGCAAATCGAAAGGCCGCTCGAAATCGCAGGATAGATCTAAATCGAAGAACAAGCCCAGGAAGAAAAAGCGCGGCGGAAGACGCCGCTAATAGAGAGCAGGGCAACGGAAAGCATCGAAACCGACGCGTTCCCAACGAAACCGAACAAGGACACCGCAATGCCGGAAGACCCCCAGCATCAGTTACAGAAACTCCCGCTCGACGCGGCCCACGAGGCGCTCGACGCGGCCATGGGCGAAGAGGGCGGTTGGGAGGTTCCGTTGAGCTACAGCGGCGCCCTGGACGAAGCGGCTGAAACTCGCCGCCTGGCCAGCGTGTTGGACATATCGCACGTCGGACGGATCCGCATTCGCGGTCGGGATGCGACGAGCCTCGTGGAGAAACTCTGCACCACAGACGTAGTCCACCAGGAGGACGATACTGTCGCCTATACGCTCCTGCTGAATGATGCCGGCGGCGTGTTGGCCGATGCGATGATCGCCAGACTCGAAGGATTCTGGCTGCTGACGACCGATCCGTGCAACAGGCTCAAGGTCCTGGCCCACGCCGAGGAGATCGGCTCCGACATGTCGGTCAAGGCCGACGATCAGACCGACAAGGGCGCCATGCTCGCGGTCACCGGGCCGGGCGCACGAGAGATCCTCGATTCGGTCCTCCCGGAAAAGCCCGGCGACCTGCCGTCCGGTTCGACCAGGATCGGCTCGATGATGATCGCTCGCTACATCGTCATGCGGACAAGCTACACCGGCATGTGGGGCATCGAGGTGATCCTGCCGAAGATGTTCGCCGCCAAGGCCTGGCGTTTCATAACCGACAAGGCCGGCGAAAACGCCCTCAAGCCGTCGGGGATGACCGCACGCGACATACTCAGAATAGAAGCCGGTCTCTGCCGCTACGGCCACGAGCTTAACGAAACGATCGACCCGCTGACGGCGGGACTGGAATCGCTGATCGATTTCAGTCACGAGTTCATCGGCAGAGACGCCGTCGCGGCGATAGGCGACAAGGGCGCCTCCCGAAAACGAATCGGGTTGACTCTTGAAGGAGCGGAGATACCCCGCCAGGGCGACGCGGTGTTCGACAGCGAAGGGGTCGAAGTAGGCGCAGTAACCAGCGGGACATTCTCACCGGCGCTGGATCGCCCGATAGCGATGGCTTATGTCTCACTCGGTTCGACCGAGATCGAGACCAATCTGTCCGTCGAACTGTCCGCAGCCGGTAAGAGAGTCTCCGCCACCATCGCCGACCTGCCGTTTGTCTAATCTGCCGGCGTTCGCGGTCTATTTTCGCTTCCGGTCCACGTGTTCGGCTTTCATTATCCTGGCCATGTCGGCCACGATTTCCGGATGGTCGGCCGCCACGTTGTTCTGTTCGGACAGGTCCTTTGTGATGTCGTACAGTTCGATCGGTCCGTCGGGTTTGCGGAACGTGTTCAGGCGGATGCCTTTCCACTTGCCCTTGAGGACGGCCTTCTTGCCGCCGCCCTCGTAGAACTCCCAGAACAGGTGGGGGTGCTTTTTCTGCTGGCCCTTGCCGGTGAGAGTGGGGAGCATCGACAGCCCGTCTGTCCTGGGGCACTTGGCGCCGGCCAGTTCGGCGAATGTCGGCATGATGTCCTGGAAGCCTGACACGTGATCGCTGGAGCGGCCGGGTTTGATCACCCCGGGCCACCTTGCGATCGTCGGCACTCGCACGCCGCCTTCGTACAGGTCGCGTTTCTTGCCGCGCAGATCGCCGTTGGAGTCGAAATACTCCATCCGGTGCCCGCCCTCCTGGTGCGGGCCGTTGTCGCTTGTGAACATCACCAGAGTGTTCTTGTCGAGTCCGTCGGCCTTGAGCTTGTCGAAGATCTCCTTCACGTAATCATCGATGTAAGTGATCATCGCCGCGAAGCCCTTTTCAGCGTCCGGCCAGTCCTCTTTGGCGTACTTGCCGTATGAGGGGACCTCCATTCCCTTTCCGCCGCCTTCGTTGTTGGCGTGCGGAATGTTCAGCGCGTAGTACAGGAAGAACGGTTTGTCGCCGGACTTGTTCTTGTCGATGAACTGTATGACTTCCTTCTGGCACAGGTGGGGGACGAAGTCGACTTTTTTCGCCGCCACCCCGGCGCCGTCGGGCACTCTGCGCTTCTTCCATCGCTCTTCGAGCACGTTTCGCAGCGGTACTTTCCTCCCGTTGCGGATCACGAACTCCGGATAGCAGTTGTGCGCGTGGTTCATGCAGATGTAGCCGTAGAAGTAGTCGAACCCGTGCTCGTTGGGATCGTTCAGACCGGGGCGGCCGACTCCCCACTTGCCGATGCACGCGGTTGCGTAGCCGGCATCCTTGAGGACCTGAGCGACGGTGACGTCGTCTTTGGCGAGCTGGACGTTTCCGTTTGAGCGGACGGTGCAGTGTCCTGTGTGCAGTCCGGTCATCAGCACGCATCGCGACGGCGCGCATACGGTGGACCCGGCGTAGTGGTTGGTGAAGCGCATGCCGGCGGCCGCCATCGCGTCGAGGTGCGGGGTCTTGAGTTTCTTCTGTCCGAAGCAGCTCGGGTCGCCGTATCCCATGTCGTCGACGAGCACGTATATGATGTTGGGCTTCCTGCCGGTCGCCGCCTTCGCCGATCTGGGAAGGACCATCGCCGCCGCTCCGGTCGCCGCATACTTCAGGAAATCTCGTCTCTGCATGATCCATTCTCCATTTCTGTCAGCAAGTTCGGCTTCAATAATAACACAACGCACCGCCCGCGGCGAGATTTCGCATCGGCACACAAAAGACTGCGGGCCTTTCCGCTTTCCCGCCCAATATCGCCGCGGCGGCGAATTATTCCCCGCTTTTCGGGAATTGCTGTAGAATTGAGCGAGACGTCACGTTCCAGCCTCCGTGGTGAGAGTGAATGCCCAACGGACATCAAACAGACCAGCCCCGGCCAGGCCGCCGTTCGCGTTGAAATGATCGATCAGGTCCAGGCGGCCCATCGCGTCAAGCTGGACCAGTGGCGATACATAAGCGGATTTGAAGACAGACCGTAGTCGGCGAAAAAATAGAAAACGCTTTCTTCTTGTAATTGTCCGATTTTGTGTTAGGATACCGGTTCGTTGCGTCAGCCGGATCCTGACTCCCTTTCATGGGAGATTGGCCCGCGACGAGAAAATAACCCCGCTGGTCTCCCCGGGATCGGGCTCCAGTCAACGCGTTGGCGCTACGTGATGCGCCGCCGGTTGAACGAGCCTTGGCATCCCAAGCTGCGTCTCCCACTCACCGAATTCGCTCAATGCCGCCTTCTTTGCGCGGCGATACTCTAGTCGTAAGGAAATGTCTCAAATGTCTAATTTACAAACGTTTAATGATCTTCATCTGCTCAAGCCGCTCGCTATAGCCGTCGGGAAAGAGGGTTACAAGATCCCCACGCCTATCCAGGCGCAATCCATTCCTCCGCTGCTGAAAGGGCGGGATCTGCTCGGCAGCGCACAGACGGGAACCGGCAAGACAGCCGCCTTTGCGCTGCCGGTGCTGCAGAACATGCAGCAGTCCGGCGGGCGAAAGCGCCGCATCCGCACGCTTGTCCTGACCCCGACGCGAGAACTGGCGGCCCAGATTCTCGAGAGTTTCCAAACCTACGGACGCGGCCTGCGGATGACCAGCACCGTCATCTTCGGCGGCGTCAGTCAGAAAGCCCAGGAGCGCGCCCTGAAACGCGGGCCGGATATCCTCGTGGCCACCCCCGGGCGTCTGCTTGACCTGATGGGCCAGAAGCTCATCAACCTGAAGAGTGTGGAGTACTTCATTCTGGACGAGGCCGACCGGATGCTGGACATGGGCTTCATCCACGACGTGCGGCGAGTGCTGGACGTCCTGCCCGAGAAGCGGCAGAGCCTGTTCTTCTCGGCGACGATGCCGCCGGCGGTCGCCAAGCTCGCCGATCGCATGCTGACCGATCCGGTGCGAGTCGACGTTGCGCCCAAGACCATGACCGCCGATCGGATCGATCAGACGCTGATGTACGTCGACAAGGGCGACAAGAAGAATCTGCTCCAGATGCTCCTGACGGATGCGAACATCCAGCGGGCGCTGGTCTTTTCGCGCACCAAGCACGGGGCCGACAAGATTTGCCGCCAGCTCGTGCGGGCCGACATCGCCGCCGGAGCCATCCACGGCAACAAGAGCCAGAACGCCCGCACCCGGGCGCTGGCGGCGTTCAAGAAGGGCAAGTACCGCGTACTGGTCGCCACCGACATAGCCGCGCGCGGCATCGACGTTGACGGCGTCAGTCACGTGATCAACTTCGACCTGCCCAACGAGTCCGAGAGCTACGTTCACCGCATCGGGCGCACCGCCCGGGCGGGAAAGGCCGGCAAGGCGATATCGTTCTGCGCTGGCGACGAACGCGGATACCTGCGCGAGATCGAGAAGCTCATCAATCGCCAGGTGCCGGTCGACCGCGATCACTCGTTCCATTCCGAAGAGGCCTCCCGCGGCTGGGAAAACGGAGGGCCGGCGATGAGTCCGGGCAAGAAGAAAGCCCTTCAGCAGGCCGGACAGGCCCGAAGACGCAAGGGATTGAAGGAGGGCTCAGCCCGTCCGGCCAGGCGGCGACGCCAGGGACAAAGTCAGACCTCCGGCGGTAATCCGCGCGGGGGCAAGAGCGACAAGGCGTCCGAATCCCGCGGAGCCACAGCGTCCGGTGGAAAGAACCGCCGTCGCCGCCGACGCAGACAGAGCGGCAAGTAGCGGCTGAGCGCTGGGACGATCGCAAAGTCAAAACAGCAAAGGCAAACGGCCTTAGCCACAAAGGACACAAAAGTCACAAAGGACGGCTTCGGCTTTTTTCGCGGATCCGCTCACCTGCAGACTAGTCCGTGGAAGAAAGCCGTTGTCGTAACAATAGATTTTGCCGTTGCTGTCCTTTGTGACCTTTGTGTCCTTTGTGGCTAAGGCCGTTTGCCGTTTCTAAACGACAATGCGATCGCCCTGTGGCTGAGTCCCCGGAATATTGTTTGTTGTCGCTCGTTAGGCTAGGATTACCGGCAATGCCGCTTTCGCCGAAAGCAGTGCGGAAAACGGAGGCTTCGCCGAAGTGATCGAATTCCCCGGATCGAAAGGAACAGCCGTGAACAGAACTTCTATC
>Ga0180436_10004952_pt1 | contig 11868 bp, 8 predicted proteins | sample SS_ome_2_FD_132434 | JGI IMG/M metagenome (GOLD analysis project Ga0180436, IMG submission 132434) | Hypersaline lake sediment archaeal communities from the Salton Sea, California, USA - SS_3_S_2 metaG | ecosystem: Environmental > Aquatic > Non-marine Saline and Alkaline > Hypersaline > Sediment...
GGGCTTGAACCTGTGACCCTCGGCTTGTAAGGCCGATGCTCTCCCAACTGAGCTACCCGCCCGTATTCAGCCTCTTGCCTGACAACAAAAGAAACGTATGGTTACCAACTGAGTTTCGGGTTGTCAAGATAAAATTGACCCCTTTCTCAAGGTAAATTATCTTTATTTAGTTTAGGGGTACCCTTTCTTCTTTCACGTCTGAAGCCATTTGAAAAGCCATATCGCTGTTCTGAAACAGCTTTTCACCTTCATTGACAATCAGCGCATGCATCAAAACCTCATCCATGTGCTCGACCGGTACAATTTCTAACTGTTTTGATATGCCCTTGGGAATATCTTTCAAGTCCTTCTGATTTTCCTTGGGGATGAGCACCTTCTTGATCCCGCCCCGGTGGGCTGCCAGAATTTTCTCCTTCAACCCGCCGATGGGCAGAATGCGGCCCCGCAGCGTGATCTCGCCGGTCATGGCGATATCCCTGTGAACCGGTCGTCTTGTCAGGGTTGAAACGATGGCCGTGCACATGGTTATCCCGGCAGAAGGCCCATCCTTGGGAATGGCACCCTCAGGGATGTGAATGTGCAGGTCGTATTTCTTGTAGAAGTCCTCTTCGATCATCAGTTGGTTTGCCCTGGAACGGACATAGCTCACAGCGGCCTGGGCAGACTCCTTCATAACGTCACCCAGTTTTCCGGTAACCAGGTTCTTGCCCTTGCCCGGCATAATCAAAGATTCCACGGCCAGAAGTTCCCCGCCAACCTGGGTCCAGGCAAGCCCGGTCACCAGTCCCACCTGATCCTTTTCCTCTATCTGGCTGTGCCTGAAAGGCGGAGGGCCGAGAAGTTTCTGGACCGTTCTGGCAGTGATATTATACGCCTTTTCTTCATCCTTTTTCAGCATTTCGCGGGCAACTTTCCTGCAGATGGAAGAGATCTCCCTTTCGAGATTTCTCACGCCCGACTCCCGCGTATATCGCTGCACGATGGTCAAAAGGGCACTCTTTGAAAAGTTAACCTGTTTGTCTTCCAGGCCGTTTATCTTGATCTGCTTGGGAACAAGGAAGGCCTTGGCAATATTATACTTTTCGTACTCCGTATACCCGGGCAGGCGGATGATCTCCATCCTGTCCTGCAGGGGCAGCGGGATATCCGGCAGCGTATTTGCCGTGGTGATGAAGAGGATGTCGGTAAGGTCGTAGTCCACATCCAGATAATGGTCGTTAAAGCTGAAGTTTTGCTCCGGATCCAGCACTTCCAGAAGAGCGGCCGAAGGGTCGCCCCTGAAGTCCATGCTCATCTTGTCCACTTCATCAAGGCAGAATACCGGGTTGTTCACGCCGACCTTTTTCAGGGACTGAATGATCTTGCCCGGCATGGCCCCGATATACGTCCGCCGATGTCCGCGGATTTCAGCTTCATCCCTGACACCGCCAAGGGAAAGCCGCACAAACTTTCTGCCGGTGGCCCTGGCAACGGATTTGGCCAGCGATGTTTTGCCCACCCCCGGAGGCCCCACGAAACAAAGGATCGGGCCCCTTATCTTTTTAACCAGGGTCTGGACGGCCAGGTATTCCAGGATGCGCTCCTTGGGTTTGGCCAAGCCGTAATGATCCTCGTTCAATATGACCTCGGCCTGCTCAATGTCATTGTTGACCTTCTTGCGGCTGAACCACGGCAGGCTGATGAGCCAGTCAATGTAATTGCGCACCACCGTTGCCTCGGCAGACATGGGTGTCATGAGCTTCAGCTTGCGGAACTCCTGGCGAACCTTGCCGGCGGCTTCCTTGGACATCCGCTTGCGTTTGATGCGCTTTTCCAAATCCTTGAGCTCGTCACTGGGATCCTCTTCTGCGCCCATTTCCTTTTTGATGGCCCGCATCTGCTCGTTCAGATAGTAGTTTTTCTGGGTCTGCTCCATCTGCTTTTTGACCCGGCCCTTGATCCGCTGGTCCATTTGAAAAACTTCGATCTCGATCTTCGTCAGCGTAACCAGCAGGGAAAGCCGGTCCACCAAAGACACGCTGTTCAACAGGCGCTGCTTGTCCTCTATTTTAAAGGAAAAATGGGCTGCTACCGTATCGGCCAGCTGGGAAGGATTAGAAATGGCGGCAATATTGCTGGACAGCTCCTTGGAAATATTCTTGTTCAGTTTGGCATACGCTTCAAAATTCTCTTCAACGGCCCGTTCCAGAGCCATAATTTCAGCCTCTGGCTCTTCGGGCTCAACCAGTTCTTCCACTTCCACCTGGAAAAATTCATCCTGCTTGATGAAACGGGTGATCCGGCCCCTTTGTTTACCTTCCACCAGGGCTTTGACCGTACCGTCGGGCAGGCGCAGCAGCTGCAGCACATTGCCGACCACACCAATGGGTGCAATATCTTTTTCATTGGGATTGTCGGTATCTGCTTTTTTCTGAGTAGAAAGAAAAACCCGTTTATCGTTGCTCATGGCATTCGAGAGCGCACTCACTGATTTGTCCCGACCGACAAACAGCGGTGCAACCATGTGAGGAAACACCACAATATCCCGCAACGGCAGTAGAGGAAGTAATTCCGTACCGCTGAAACCAATTTCGTTTTTAAATAATTTTGGCATGTTCACCATGTGACTCTCCCAGGCCTGATGTCAGATGACCGCTGTCAGAAAAAACGGTTCCTTTAGGCCTGCTTTTTGGTTTGCTCGTACAACAGGATAGGATCCTCATTGTTGAGAATAACATCCTCGCCGATGACACATTCCTTGACATCCTCTATGGACGGCAGTTCATACATGATGTCCAACATGCTGCTTTCCATGATTGCCCTAAGCCCCCTGGCACCCGACTTTCTTTTCTGGGACTCCGTGGCTATCGCCGACAGGGCACTGTCCGTGAACCTGAGATTGACGTCTTCCAGTTCGAACATGTGTTTGAACTGTTTGATGAGGGCGTTTTTGGGTTCCGTCAAAATGCGTATCAATGAAGATTCAGTCAATTCATCCAGGGTTGCAAACAAGGGCAGCCGGCCCAGAAATTCGGGGATCAGGCCGTATTTGATCAAATCTTCAGGCTGAACCTGTTTCAGGATGTCGCCGATTTTCATTTCATCCTTGGTGGTGATCTTGGCGCCGAAACCCAGGCTCTTGCTGCCCAGGCGCCGCTGGATGATCTGCTCCAAGCCGTTGAAGGTCCCGCCGCAGATAAAAAGGATATTGGACGTATCGACCTTGACAAAATCCTGCTGAGGATGTTTGCGGCCGCCTTTGGGCGGAACGCTGGCCGTGGTCCCCTCGATGATTTTCAACAGTGCCTGCTGAACCCCTTCTCCGGAAACATCGCGTGTGATGGACGGATTGTCTGATTTACCGGCAATCTTATCAATTTCATCGATGTAAACAATGCCCCGCTTGGCTTTCTCAACGTCATAGTCGGCATTCTGCAGCAGGGAAAGAATGATGTTTTCAACATCTTCTCCCACATAACCTGCCTCGGTCAAACTGGTGGCGTCGGCTATGGTGAAGGGCACCTTTAAGAATCGGGCCAGGGTCTGGGCCAGGAGCGTTTTACCACAGCCTGTGGGACCAATCAGCAGGATGTTGCTCTTCTGAATCTCTACATCACCATTCACCGTCGCATCCAAGCGCTTGTAATGATTGTAAACAGCTACAGCCAGAACTTTCTTGGCCGCTTCCTGTTCGATCACGTAATCGTCAAGCAGCGTTTTTATCTCTTTGGGAGCCAGGAGATTTTCAAGCCCATCCGTGTCCTTCTGGGTCTCTTCTTCGATGATCTCGCTGCAAAGCTGGATACATTCATCACAGATGTAAACCGCAGGTCCGGCAATCAGCTTGGTGACCTCTTTCTGGTTTTTCCCGCAAAACGAGCAGAACAGATTGTCATTGCCATTTTCTTTGACCGCCATTATTTGGCCTCCATGTCCCCTATCTTATCAAGGTCATCCCGGTTGGTGATCACGTGATCGATAATACCGTAATCCCTGGCTTCATCCCCGCTCATAAAATAGTCCCGATCCGTGTCTTTCTGGATCTGTTTTATGTTTTTACCGGTGTGGCGCACCAGTATCTCATTCAAGGTTTTCTTCATGCGCAATATTTCCTTGGCCTGGATCTCGATATCAGATGCCTGGCCCTGAAAACCGCCCATGGGTTGGTGAATCAGAATCCTGGAATTGGGAAGGGAATAGCGTTTGCCCGCCGCCCCTGCCGTCAGCAAAAGCGCCCCCATACTGGCTGCCTGCCCGATACACACGGTGGTGACATCCGGTTTGATGTACTGCATGGTGTCATATACCGCCAGGCCGGAGGTAACCACACCGCCGGGGGAATTGATGTAAAAATTGATATCCTTGTCCGGATCCTCTGACTCGAGAAAAAGAAACTGGGCAATCAGCAGGTTGGCCACCTCATCATTCATGGCCGTTCCAAGAAATATGATCCTGTCCTTGAGAAGCCTGGAGTATATGTCATACGCCCGCTCCCCCCTGCTGCTCTGGTCTATAACCATGGGAATTAAAGGCACGGCGGCCTCCTTTTCATTAGAAACATCTATATCATTTTCCACAAGTTTCACCACACACACACTTTGAATTACGTGCGTGCCCGTGCATGATTACTGTTTCTAATGTATATGAATTATTTATTAGTGTTAATAGCCTAAATATCCTGACAACAATTTAATTTTATGTCCACTTGATGATCATAAAAGCCTGTGGCTTTCAATTTCAAAACCACTGGTTTCTATCCCATTCACACAACAAAGATCAATCTTCCCCGGCAGCTTCCTCATTTTCGAAGTTGGTTTCTTTTACCGGTTCCACGTCCTCAATCTTTCCATTATCAATAATAAGCTTGATGGCCTGCTTTTCAAGCAGGGCATGTTTAAAAAATTCCAGCTTATTTTTGTCCTGATCATAGAACGCCTTGATCTGCTCCACCGGCTGGTTGACGCTGGCAGCCATGTCGGCGAAACCCTTTTCCAGGTCCTCGTCGGCAAGTTCGAGCTTTTCCTGCTCAATGATTTTGCTGAGGATAACCTGGCGCCGGGCCTGTTTTTCGGCAAGGTCCTTATATTGTTCGGATAGATTTTCCCGGGTAAGGCCCACCTCTTCCATGGATCTGTTCTGATACTGAAAAGACCTTTCCATGTCGGAGACAATGTTTTCAAGCTCAAATTCTACCATGACTTCAGGCACTTCGAATTCAATCTTGGAAATCAGCGCCTCAAAAATCTGTTCGCTCAATTCCTGTTCGATCCGCTTTTCATAGCCCTGGGTCAAGTTGTCTTTTATCACATTTTTCAAATCTTCTAAAGTTTCAAATGGTCCCAGGCTCTTTGCGAACTCGTCATCGAGATTTGGCAGCTTTTCTTCTTTGATCTCATGCAGCTTGACCTTGAAATCGATGGATTGGCCCTGAAGCTTTTCATTGAAATAATCGTCAGCAAAATCCACAGTGATTTCAACATCATCCCCTGCCTTGGCGCCCACCAGTTTATCATCAAAGGATTCCGAAATGTGCCCCTCTCCGATTTTCAAGGTAAAGTTTTCGGTCAGGGCTGTTTCTGAAAAAGCCTCGCCGTCCTTGAACCCTTCATAATCGATGACCACGAAGTCATCTTTTGCAACCGGCCGTTCTCCTTCTATTTTCTCAGTCTTGGCCATGTTTTTTTGCAGCGCCTGGAGCTGAATATCAATTTCATCATCACCAGCCTTGTAGTTGGTTCTGGTCAAAGCCAACCCGTTGACTTCAATATCCTCGAGTTCCGGCTGCACTTCCACGGTTGCGTCATAGGCATAGTCGCCTTTTCCCTCAAGTTCCGGCGGGTCCACTTTGGGACTGCCGATAATCTTGAGCTCGGTTTCCTTGATCGCATCTGCAAAGGAAGATTGGATCAGGCGGGACAAGACATCCGCCCGGACATCCTTGCCGTAAATCCTCTCCAGCACCGAGCGCGGTGCTTTGCCGGGACGAAACCCCTTTACTTTGGCATTCTTTTTAAGCTGCAGGTAGGCACTGTCCAGTTCTTTGACAACGCTTTCTTCGGGTACTTCGATGTGAAGTGTTTTTTTGACGCTGCTCACGTCCTCTACATTAACTTTCATGTCTTTCCCTTCCAATCCAATAGATTTGCACATTTAACAGACAAGGAGTCCCTTGGTTCGGTCCCCTTTCTAATCGTTTTTTTAATTCCAAAACGCCTAACACGAAAATATATTAGTATAATAATAAGTTATCATTCCTTGCTCTAGCTTTTCAAAACGTCAGGGTAAGGGCCTGGATTCCCGCCTGCGCGGGAATCCAGAGGAGTTTTTCATCATATCCTCTTCCCACAGTTATTGAGAAGTTACGCCTTGTTGAGCACAACCAGACATGAAACATCAGTCTTCGTGCAGATAAGTTTCTTTTACATCCCTGTGTAGCTGCCTGCACTTACAATGCACATGCGCCTACACTGCCGTTTTCCCTACGGTAAAGCCGGAAGATTTCACATCATCACCCTTTTGGATCATTGATGCTGAAATCTTCCGGCTTTCGCAACGAGAACATTTAGGCGTTGCTTAAACCTGAATTGCGCGCTTTAACACTTAACCGGCTGCCAATTTATCTCAGGTTTCCTAAAAAAACGCTCAATTCAGGGTATACAGATTAGAAACAGTTAACAACACAATTCTCTTTCCTAAATGATGCTCTATTGCATTGAAATTACCCAATGAAAACGTTGCCTGTTTCTAATGAAATGGTGCGAGAGGGGAGACTTGAACTCCCACTCTGTCGCCAGAGCTGGATCCTAAGTCCAGTGCGTCTACCAATTCCGCCACTCTCGCATATCGCTCAAAACCCGGAACCCCTGAATTTCACTCAGGATTCATTCGTATTGACATTGGCCCCGAATTCGGTCAAATTCAACCTGAAATAACTTCTTCAAATAACCAGTAAAAATAATGTCAATACTGTTGGGTGTCAAGATAATTTCATGAAAATGCCTGTTTTTTCAATATATTTGGCCGGATTCCGTTTTTTGGCGATCTTATGGGTTTTGCTTTTGGCCACCCCCATTCTCACCGCCGAAACCGAGGCAGGACAAAACGACAGCCACCTAAAAAGTGCAAAAAAGGTGCTCGTTCTTGACCCGGGCCACGGCGGCCGCGATCTTGGCGCCGGCAAACCCAATGATATTTATGAAAAAGAAGTGGCCCTGATATTTGCCGGATTCCTGGCTGAAAAATTGAAACCCGCGTACACGGTTCACCTTACCAGGTCGGATGATTATGAGGTAGACCTCATGCATCGCCCGGCTGTTGCCAATCATCTGGAAGCTGACCTGTTTCTGTCCATCCACACCGGCGCCAGTACCCTGCACAACCCCAACGGGATGCTGATAGCCTATTATGATGGTCGCTTCAGGCAGCAACACCCGGATACAAAATTCACACAAGACGCGCCGCAAAAAGAGAATCAGCTAGCGCCATGGAATAATAACACATTGGATCATCAGGAAAATTGTCGGCATCTGGCCAAACTGCTTAAAGAGAAGATCCTGGAATATGATCCGGAAATCAAGGTTGACATTCAAGGCATGCCCATTGTCGTCCTGGAGGGAGCTACCCAGCCAGCCCTGTTTATGGAAATCGGTTATCTCACCAACCCTGCAGATCGGGCAAAGCTGAAAGACCCAAATATCATGGCTGATTACGCAGACATTATCTCCGCTTCGCTCAAGGTCTATTTTTCAAAACAACCCAGCCAACGCTAACGCACTGAAAGGAGAGATAAAAAGCCATGCTCGCATTGAAATGGATGATCGTCGTGGCAGTGATCACCTTTTTCCCGTTTCCGTGCAGGGCAGATACCATATTCTTCAAGGATGGGAAATAAATCGAAACCCGTCAGGCCTGGGAAGAAGGCAATATGATCAAATGCTACCGGTTTGGAGGAATCGTGAGCTATCAAAAGATAGTGTTTCCCGGATAGAAACTGGTGATGCCAAGGCAGACGACGAAGATGATTTTGACAGTGTCCTGAATCAAAGACGGGTAAAAACCAGGGCAGGCAGCATCGCATGTCCTTCATGGCAGCTGACCCGGAAAATGGATCGGGTCCTCGTTAAAAAAGATTATGCCCAGTTCCAGGACAATATTCTCTCTGGAAAATGTGTCGTTTTGGACCCAGGCGTCAGCGTACCAATCTCTGACGGACCTCATGGTACTGGTGGGTATGTTGAGATCAGTTATAGGGGTAGAATCCTGTGGGTGAGTGCACTTGGTGTGGAATTTTAATGTTGCTTTCACCCATACATCCATTATTGTAAAAAAATGAAAACAATAACTGACGCAATCAACTTGCGTCAGTTACAAAAGCGTGGTAATGACCCGCTAAATTCATCCTCACCCTATCATCGGGGCGTGGCGCAGCCTGGCAGCGCGCCTGCTTTGGGAGCAGGAAGTCGTAGGTTCAAATCCTACCGCCCCGACCAATAATTTCAAGCACTTAGGAGCCATTCTAATTCTAAGCTCCAACGTATTCTGTCAATATTTCCATTTTATTTTGTCAATGCCTATATTTCTTATAATTTTTTATGGGTTAGCTATCCTAAAGCCAGCCCTTTTTCATTTGCACATGCTTATAATGTTGATGTTTATTATCATAACATATGGTATTCGAGGTCTAATTTTATCCCTAATCCATAAAATCTCTATCTACAGCCATCTTTAGAATAATTAGAATCTGTCAGTTAATATAGCAACACGCTACTTCGGCTTTGTTCACTAATATATAATGTTCACAATTTTTGAACATATTGAAATTTTGAACAAGTTGTAATATTCAAATTGCTATCATTATTATTTAATATTTTTATCAATTGGTTATTGATAGTTGTTCACTAATGTGCTATGTTCATTATTCATGTACAAGTTAATATAATGAACATAGGGCCGTTTTACCATGAAAAAAAAAGACACTGAAGCTGCAATTCTGCAAGACGCGATAGATGCGTTCGAACGAACCACCAACTTTAAAGCTTATCTTGCAGATAATCTGACAAATTACACCCCCTTAAATTTAAACGATATAAAGATACGCCTAACTGTAAATAACGAAGACATCTTCTTGAGAGGGGAAGTAAAGAATAATATAAATCAAGCTAACTATTTTGCAGCCATACATCAACCGCAGCTGTTTTGGAATGAAAATCAGCTTCTTATCACGAGATATGTTACCCCCACAATGGCGGACACACTCCGAGATATGAATATCCAATTTATAGATACAACTGGAAATGTATATCTTAATGATCCTCCCGTATACATTTTTATCAAAGGAAATAGATTACACGCGAAATATCACCCGGAACGTCTGGGACGTGCATTTCAACCGACAGGGTTACGTGTTCTTTTTGCCCTACTATGTAATCCTGGCTTGGAAAATGCTCCCATGCGAAAAATTGCCGAGAAAGCCAATGTTGCTCTAGGCACAGTTGGTTTAGCAATACGCAATTTAAAAGAAATGGATTATATCATTGATATGGGTAAACGGGGTCGTCGTTTAGTAAATAAAAAAAAATTGTTAGAGCGATGGGTTGTAGCTTATCCGGAAAAATTACGACCAAAATTATTAAAAGGCCATTATAGGGCTCAAAGGTTTAATTGGTGGGAATATGTTGACATTGAAGATTATAATGCCTTTTGGGGTGGTGAAACTGCTGCGGCAAAACTCACCAAATATTTAAAACCCCAAGTAGCTACTATTTATGTCGGACCTAACACCGGGAGATTATTATTAGATAATAGGATCAAAAAAGACCCAAAAGGTGATATTGAGCTACGCCGTATATTCTGGAACTTCAACATAGATTGGTTGTATCGTAATTTAGTTCACCCAATTCTGATTTATGCTGATTTGTTAGCAACAGGTGATCCAAGAAACGTCGAAACCGCAAATGTGATTTATGAGCAAGAACTTCTTAAATTTATCGGAAAAAATTGATCCTTTAAGAATAGAAATTATTGAAATTATTTCCGGAGTTGCCCAAAAAGCGGATATCCCCTTTTTTATTGTTGGGGCAACTGCCCGAGATGTGATCCTTACAAACGGTTACGATATTCAAACAACTCGTGCCACCGTAGATATTGATTTAGGGATCAGAGTTTCTAAGTGGAATCAATTTGAATTATTGAAAAAGATATTAATAGAAACCGGCAAATTTGAATTATCAAACAAACCCCACAGGTTAATCTATCAACAAGTAATACCCGTTGATATAATACCATTTGGGTCAATTGCATCGCTCGACAGATCGATCAGTTGGCCACCTGAAAATGAAATCGTAATGAGTACCATAGGGTTTGAAGATGCATACGAGCAATCAATAACTATCAAAATAAAAGAGGATTCAGACCTTTTTGTGAAATTTGCATCTTTAAATGGAATTGTCACTATGAAACTGATTTCATGGAATGATAATGCCTCCCGCAGAAAAAAGGATGCTGCAGACATTCTATTAATCATAGAAAATTATTTGGATGCCGGGAACATAGAACGTCTATATGACGAAGAGGTGGATTTGATTGATGTGGATGATTTTGATTATGTTATAGCTGGCGCAAGACTCTTAGGTAGAGATATTGCAAAATCATGTCGCCCTGAAACTCTAAAAGATTTGCTAGTAATCCTCGATCAAAAGAAAGAGTATAACAATATCGATATGTTGGCTGCCGATATGCGTGAGGGTTATTCAAGTGAAGAGTTTGATAACATAATTGAACTATTAGAATTTATGAAATTAGGTATGATAGATATAAAGGAAGGCCTAAAAGCCACACATTAACAGTATCTTACTTGTAAATGATAAAAAACAGATAGTTCATTCAACAATTTCATACCCAATCGATCTATATCCGGTCAGCCTCCGTTCAAACATCCTCGAAAGCATAGGAACCTGCAGGTCCGCATAATCGTATATCAGCACTTCCTTCTTCATGTCATGGATTCTGTGCAACCGGCCTGCATACTGCGAAATTGTTCCTTTCCATGAAATAGACACCTATGACGAACTCACGTTGGTACCTATCATTAGGCCCTCTGCCAAGCAGGTGATTTCGGATCACTTCATCGGTTACAGGGCGGAAATCCCTATTCTCACACTCGCCGCACTTTACTTTGGGCTTTTTGCATATGGGCCGAATCCATTCGTTATTGCATGACGGTTGGTACCCACTCTTCCCGGTGCGCTTGCTCTCAAACCGTTTGGGAAGTACATCCTCTCGACCACGGAACAGTGATCTGAATAGGGCTATTTTTTCAGTTTCTGGAGATTCGCCAGTTACTTGGTGATTGCCATAGGCAACGGCTGGATCAGCGATTTCTGTATCTGCCGCCAAGGAATTCTGAAGTTGGGCAATCTTATTCTTCAGTGCATCACGTTGTGCATCCAGCGCAGCAAGTTCCCTCTTCAGATTGGTGATCTGCTTGGCTATGGTATGTTAATTTTCCAAAACCATCCCCTATGGTGCTGTGTATCTGCTTATTCGCTGTATCAACTATCTATAATTATTTACGATACTAATCAATCCCCTAATAAAAAGGCAGAATCTTCGATTGGAGAGGGAAGCCAGGATTGAGAGTCAATCTTTGGATCGGCGTTCAAAGTTGCGGAATAGTATGGGAATATAACCTTAAGTCCAAAATAGGCAGGATTGTTTTTTGCCTATTTTTTCAAAAGGTTAAGATGTAGATATAGAAATTGACAAACATGCGTGTAATTGTACAGGAAATTGACAAATCTCATTGGTAGGTGTTGCCATTTCTCGATGTAATTTTATCAAAAAATCTAATAAAATCAGCTCACCCATTGACAGACTTCATTGGAGCTTAGA
>Ga0180436_10004953_pt1 | contig 11868 bp, 10 predicted proteins | sample SS_ome_2_FD_132434 | JGI IMG/M metagenome (GOLD analysis project Ga0180436, IMG submission 132434) | Hypersaline lake sediment archaeal communities from the Salton Sea, California, USA - SS_3_S_2 metaG | ecosystem: Environmental > Aquatic > Non-marine Saline and Alkaline > Hypersaline >...
ATATAGAGTTAAAAAGAGATTATTCAGGATATTATTCTATTTCCTGCTTTATACAGCTATTATTGGTATTATTGCCCCTTTTATAATAATGGTATTCAGTTCATTGATGAGTGAACATGAATTATATTTAAGCGCTTACCCAAATTTTCATTTAATACCACAAGAACATAACTCAGCAAAAGAACTTTTTTCTACATATACATATCTATTAACTGAATCAAAAAAGGGAGTTTTAACTTTTTTAAACAGTATTAAGATTGCCATTCCGACTACACTTATTTCTGTTGTATTTGCAGCACTGGCTGCATATCCCCTGTCAAGAACCAATATCAGAGGCAAAAACACTATACTTTTTACTTTTCTGTTTGCCTCAATGGTTCCCACAATGGCAATACTGATACCCCTTTATTTACAGTGGGTAAAATTAAAATTATATGATACGACCTGGGGTGTGATAATAGTGTTGGTGGCATATATTCTTCCTTTCTCTATTTGGATAATGAAGGGCTTTTTCGATACAATCCCAGATTCACTTGAGGAAGCTGCACAAATCGATGGCTGTTCCAGGTATAAAGCATTGCAGAAAGTAATCATCCCTCTTGCACTACCAGGGATAGGAGCAGTAGCAGTATTTGCTTTCATATCTTCATGGGCAGAATTTCTAATACCGCTAGTTCTGACAAAGAGAACAGCTCAGGTTTTTACAGTGTACATTGGTCAATATAGCAATAATGAGATGGCAAAATATACATGGATACTGGCGTCAGGTGTTATTGCGTGTATTCCAGTTATCATTCTGGCAGTGTTATTCCAGAGATTTATAGTAAAAGGTTTGATAGAAGGTGCTGTAAAAGGTTAAGAGAACACAAATACTGCGGAAAGTATAAACAGAAACATCGAACAAGGTAAATGAAATCACTTGAGGATATTACTGATAATAAAATTTCAACTGATGTACTAGTCATAGGTGCTGGAGGAGCAGGAATCAGGGCAGCAATTGAAGCATGCGATAACGGTACCGAAGTCTTGATTGTGTGCAAGGGAAAGTTTTTAAAAAATGGCTCAACTTTTTATAATATTTCACCCGGATGGGGGATACAGTTTTTAAAACCTGAAGATAGGAATAATAACTACGATGATTTCTTCCAGGAAATATTGGAAGTCGGGGAAGGAATGGTCTTTCCGGAACTTGCCAGGATCCTGGTAGAAGAGACGCCACAAAGAATTTTTGAGCTAGAAAAAATGGGAGTTGAATTCTACAAACCAAATGGTGATTTTAAAAGAGTTTTAGCCTGTTTTGCAAATAAAAAAAGATATGATGCAGCAGTAATGGATATCCCAAACATAGCAGAAATTTTCCGAAGGGAGATTGAAAAAAGAAATATAAAAAAAATAGAGGATTTTCAGGTAATAAAAATAGTAACACAGGAGATAGGCGGAGAAAGTAAAGTAACCGGGGCATTGGGTCTGGATGTAAATGGAGAACCAGTTTTTATAGAAGCAAGTGCGATCATTCTTGCATGTGGTGGAGGGTCTGCAATTTATAAATATAATATGAATTCTCCTGAACTGGTTGGAGATGGATATAATATCTCTATAAATGCTGGCGCATCTCTTATCAATATGGAATATGTTCAATTTATATTTGGTATTGTCAGTCCGAGTAAGGTTCATTTCTTTGAAAAAGCTCTATCATATAATCCACCGATTACTAATCCTGAAGGGATGCAATTTATAAAAAACTATATTCCTGAAAATGTTCAATTCGAGAAAGTGCTTAGAAAAAGGATGAAACATGGCCCGTTTACATCAAGAAATATATCCAGATATTTGGATATTGCGGTGTATTCAGAGATGAGAAAAGCAAGAACTGGCGAAGATGATGGAGTTTTTTTAGATCTCAGTGAATTTCCCGAGCATATAAGTAAGATTGAAAAAGATTTTCCGTATATGAAAAAGTGGCTTGGATGGTTAGATAAAAAAGGTATCGATATAGAAAAACAAAAACTGGAGATAGCCTTATGTGCTCATGCTAATAATGGAGGGGTGTTTGTAGGTCCTGATACTATGACCGAGGTGAATGGGTTATTTGCATGTGGTGAGATCATGGCGGGGCCCCATGGTGCTGATAGACAGGGCGGGAATATGATGGCTGCTACTCAAGTTTTTGGAAAAATATCTGGCGAAGAAGCAGCTAAATACTCTAAAAATATTGGACGCGGTAAATTAAAAAATAATGATTTAATTTCAGAAATAACCGAGTTTATTAAATCCAATAAAGATAAAAAGGTGAATTATTCAGATATAAAAAAAGAAATACAGGATATTATTTATGAGGAATTGGTTATATGCAGGAGAGAGAATGGATTAAAGAAACTAATAACTTATCTTGAAGGAGACTTAAGAGATAGGTCCAGGTCAATAAAAATAAGAAACAGTAGTCAGCTAAAGGATTTTTTCAATCTAGATTCTATGATAAATACAGCTCTTTTTATAGCAAATGCTGCTTTATTACGAAAAGAGTCAAGAGGTTCACATCATAGGATGGACTTTACAGAAAAAAATAATTATATGTTTAAAAAGCCAATAGAAATTAAGAAAAATGAGGATGAAACAAGTTATCGATTTACTTCAATTACCGACCATTTTATAAATAAAAGTAAACAGGAAAAAGACCAATCATTTGGTCGAGAAGGTTTTAAAATGTCAATTGATGCCTGAGAAATTTAAGGCAATTTAGAAAGGTAGATTATGATAATCGACAAATCCAATGAAATATATAAGAGAGCAGAGAGATTGATTCCTGCCGGAACACAATGTTATTCAAAAGGTGTTATGTCTTTTGTTGAGGGTGTTGCTCCTAAATATTTACAAAGAGGAAAAGGATGCAGGGTGTGGGATGTTGATGGAAATGAATATATCGATTATGGAATGGGACTCGGTCCGGTGACACTTGGTTATTGCTATGATGTCGTTGATAAAGCTATAAAAGATCAATTAAAAGATGCGATAACACTTACACAGATGCACCCACTGGAAGTGGAAGTAGCCGAATTACTTGAAAAAATCATACCCTGTGCAGAGATGGTCCGATTTGGAAAAAATGGATCTGACGTAACTTCAGCTGCTGTAAGGCTGGCAAGAGCATATACAGGAAAAGATATCATTGCCTGTACGGGTTATCATGGCTGGCAGGACTGGTATATTGCTGCTACAGAAAGAAATATAGGAATCCCAGGATCTGTTATCGAATTAACTAAGAAGTTTAAACATAATGATATCATGAGTCTTGAAAAGATATTTAATGAGAACAAAGATAATGTCGCATGTGTGATTATGGAAGTAATGGGCGCTGATATGCCTGAAGAAGGTTTTTTAGAAAAAGTAAAGGATATAACACACAAAAACAATGCAGTCCTTATATTTGACGAAGTATATACAGGATTCAGGTGGGCGCTTGGAGGTGCCCAGGAGTATTTCAATGTTATTCCTGATCTGGCAACTATCGGTAAGGGGATGGCAAATGGCATGCCTGTGTCTGCTATTGTCGGTAAGGCAGAGATAATGAAGAAATTGGAAGATGTCTTTTTCTCTTTTACTTTTGCCGGTGAGATCCTATCACTTGCAGCTGCAAAAGCAACTATAAATGAGATGATAGAAAAGGATGTTATAGATTATAACAAAAAAATTGGAATAAAATTAACTAATGGTTTTGAAAGCATAATAAAGAAATATAAAGTCGATGACAATATTAGGATTGGAGGCCCAGACTTCAGATCATTGTTTTTATTTAAAGATAAAATGAAAGGTGATCTTCATAAAAGTCTGCTGCAGCAAGAGATGATAAAAAGAGGTATTCTCTTTACAGGATATAGTAATGTATGTTTTAAACACTCAGATAAAGAAGTCGATCTAACTATTTCAGCTTTCGAAGAAAGTATACAGCTTTTATCAAAATGGATAAAAGAAGATTGTGAAGAAGAAAAGCTTGAAGGAAAGATAATCCAGCCTGTATTTAGAAGGTATTAAAAAAGGATAAAGTAATAATAGAAAAAAATTATTAATGAAATCAGGAGTTATATGTCCAAATTAGACAGTCTATTAGAATACTTAGAAGATAAAATTGATGTATTACACGAAGAAGAAAAAGAGAAACTTCAGATTGATGCATTGAATTTTAAAGAAGTACCTTACTTACCAATATCTATTAAGTATCCAATAGATAGCAATCTGAAGAGATATCCATACCATGAAGCTTTCAATGACCCGGAGAAAATGCTTTATAATGAATTAGTGGAAGGATTTATCAGTGTATATAATAGTGTAATATTACAAGACTATACACCACTACATATTAGGAGCAACCACGGAATTGGTCTTATTCCATCATTATTTGGATGTGAAATAAAGCTGGTTGGAGATAATATGCCATGGGTCGAACCTTTGGGAAGCATTGAAAAGATCAAGCAATTAATCTCAAAAGGAGTGCCCCAATTTGACAGTCCTTTATGGAAAAATGAAATGGAAAACTATCAATTTTTTAATAATAAACTTTCCCAGTACCCTAAGTGCTATAAGACAATAAAAATAACACAGCCTGACCTGGAAGGTCCATTTGATATCATTCATATGATAGTAGGAGTAAAACTATTTACAGAGTTATATGATAATCCTGATATAATTCATCAATTGCTTGAACTTATTACAATTACCTATATAGAGTTTAAAAAATATATTGAAAATAGCGAAATTTTAACGGACAAAGCAGGAGAAGATGCAGTATATGTCCATGGTGCTATTTCAAAAGGAAATGTGATAATAAAAGATGATACCGCGATGGTGAGCTTATCAGAAAATATGTACCAGGAATTTGCCGGGCAGTATAATGAAAAAATATTGAATGCTTTTCATGGGAGAGGTTCTATTCACTATTGCGGTCCTCCTAAGGACTGGCACTATCAGAATATTATAAAACAGGGATTTTCGAGTATTAACTTCGGGAATCCTGAAATGCATAATATAGTTGATTTGTATAATAGCTTTGGAAAGAATGATATATCAATAATTTCTTGGGGAAGAGAGAATCCATATAGCTTCTTAGATGATCTATATAAGGAAAATATAGATTCCGGGATTTCTCTTCTTATAAAGGCAGATAGTTATAAAGAAGCGAAAAAAATACTAATTAAGCACAAAAAAAGGAATAATTAAGGTGAAAGAATTTGAAAAATTCAAGAAGGATTTAAGATCAGGAAAGATATATATTGGTACTTCAATTACATTTAATGACCCGCTGATAACATATGCACTGGCAGATTCAGTTGACTTTGTTTGGATAGAGATCGAACATTGTATTATGAATCCTGAAACCCTATCAGGACATATACTTGCTGGTCGTTCAAAAGACCTGCCTGTCCTGGTGCGAGTTGCTGGAAGCGACACAGTGAATATAAAACCCGTGCTTGATTCCGGTGCAGGGGGAATAATTGTTCCGCAGGTAAAGAGTGCAGATGAGGTAAGGCGAATAGTTAACGACTGTAGATATAAGCCATTAGGAAATCGTGGATTTGGTCCGCGAATTCCATCAAATTTTGATAGAAATAGTGGAAAAAAATATATAGAAGAAGCAAATAAAAATATCTTTGTTGCAGTAATGATTGAAAATGTGGAAGCGGTTGAGAATATTGATGAGATAATTAAAATCCCCGGCCTGGATTCGCTGATAATTGGACCTTCAGATCTCAGCCATTCATTAAATATACCAGGTGAAACAAAGAACCCAAAACTATTATCAATAATAGATAAAATTATCTCAAAGACCATAAAAGCTGGCCTTATAGCCGGTATCGGTGTCCCAATGGATTATAATTTTATAACTGAGATGATTAAAAAAGGAGTGCAAATATTTCAGGTCGGCAATGATTTTCATTATATGATAAATTATGCCGACCAATTAGTTTCACAGATAAGGAAAAGAATAAAGGATATTTAAAAAAATAATAAGAATTATAGTATAAATTGGAGAAATTTTTATGAATATATTAAATAATTTTTCATTAAAAGGGAAAGTGGCTCTGGTTACTGGTGGAGCAGGAATGTATGGCAGATGTATAGTCAGTGCTCTTGCAGAGGCAGGTGCAGTGACTTATCTGGCATCAAGGAATGTTGATAATTGTGAAAAGTTTGCAGAAAAGCTTACTGCAAAAGGTTATGATGTTAGGGCCGGGAAATTGGATTTAGCTAAAGAAAAAACTATCAAAGATATTTATGAAAAGATAATAAATGAACTGGGACAGATTGATATACTTGTTAATAATGCAGTTGCCATGCCGATGAAAAGTTATAATGATCCAATTGAAAAATTCAGGCTTTCAATGGAAATAAATGCAACAGCAGTTTTCTTGATCACCAGAATATTCAGTCAGAATATGATTGAAAGAAAAAAGGGAAGTATTATTAATATAAGTTCATATAAAGGACTTTTAGGTCCCGATTTCGATCTTTATGAAGATACGGATATGGATACGCCGCCGGATTATTTTTTCCATAAAGGAGGACTCAACCAACTCACCAGGTATTTTGGTTCCTTGTTGGGAAAACATAATATCCGTGTTAACTCTATTTGTCCTGGGGGATTAGAACCTGATAAGCCCTTACCGGAAAAGTTTGTAAATAGATACAATAAGAAAACTTTTTTAAATAGAATGGCAAATGACGAAGATATAAAGGGTACTATAGTATTCTTAGCTTCTGATGCTTCACAGTATATAACCGGTACGACGATCCCTCTTGATGGGGGTTATATCGCTAAATAGTAAATAAGAATAGTTAGCTATAAGAAAGTTTTATTTAGAAAATTATTAATTAAATAAATTAATATAGGTGAAAATGAATAAAGTTTTAGAAAAATTTAATAATAAAAATTTAAATAGAGATGAAATGCTAATCTGGTGGTTAGGCGGTGCAAGTTTTTATTTAAAGACCAGCAACTACAAAATTATAATAGATCCTTATCTTACAAATAGTGCCTTCAATGTACTTAGGCCGTTTTTTGATAATCCTGAAAAAGAACTTTCAAGACTTGAGAGCTCACCACTTGAACCCAATCAAATAGATTGTGACTATTTTATTTGTACCCATGATCATCTGGACCATTTGGACCCAGATACTATAAAGGGTATTAGGAATAAGAAAGATATTAAGTTTATAGGACCAACATCATGTACGAAACACTTTAAAAGACTGGGAATCCATAATAATAATATTTTAGAAATATCAAGAGGGCAATCATTGAAACTGGATGAAAAGTTTTATTTAAGAGCAATAAATGCAAAGCACAGAGGACCTCTGGATATCAAGGAGTCTATTAGATTAAAAAGGGAAGTTTATGGAGAGGACGATGGTCAGGGTTACTTGATCTCAATTGATTCTATTATGATTTATCATACGAGTGATACTGAATACCTGGAAGAATTTAAAAATCTGAAAGATTTAAACATTGATATAATTCTTCTTGCTGCAAATGGAAAGGGTGGAAACCTAACACCAGAAGAAGGAATAAAGTTAATAGAGATAATTAAACCAGAGGTAGTTATACCTATGCATTATGGAGTTATCCCTTTTACAGATATTGATCCCGAAATATATAGGGGATTATTTAAGCATGCAAATATTCAGAGTAGGTTGAAGTTATTAAATATCGGTGATCTTTATTTATATAGGAAAGAAGATTAAAAGTGAAAGCTTTGGTAAAAATAAAAAAAGGCTTTGGGAATGTAGAGCTTATTGATGTGCCAGAACCCCAGTGTAAACAAGATGAAATAAAGATAAAAGTAAAAGCTGTAGGGATATGCGGCACTGATCTTCATATATATGAGGGAAGCTTTCCGTACTTTAACATTCCTGTTATTTTAGGACATGAGTTTTCAGGAGAAATCGTAGAAATTGGTAAGATAGTAAAAAATGAAAAAAACCTTTGTATTGGAAATAAAGTAACAGTCCTACCGTCTGCTGCCATAATTTGTGGCAGTTGTGAATACTGCAAAAGCGGTAATTTCATTTTTTGTCCTGAAAGAAAGGGGATGGGACATGGTACTAACGGAGCAATGACCGAATATGTATGTGTAAGGGAAGAACTTGTATATAAGTTGTCTGATAATATTAGTTTTGAAGAAGGCTCATTAACAGAACCTCTCTCCTGTTGCATACAGGCGGTTGATGATTTTGTGAATATTTCACCAACTGATAGTTGTCTTGTATCTGGACCGGGAACAATCGGACTATTAATATCATCTTTGTTAAAAATGAGAAATAGCACTGTTGTATTAACTGGTATATCGAAAGATAAAAAAAGACTTGAGATCGGAAAGAGTATTGGAATTGATATAGCAATTAATATAGGGGAAAAAAGAATCGAAAAGGAACTGATTAAGGAATTAAGATTAGAAAGATTTGATATATGTTTTGAATGTTCTGGAGCTGCCTCTTCCCTGACCAGTTGTATTAATAATTTAAAGAAGATGGGATCTCTAATACAGGTTGGCCTACTTGGCAGTGATTCTTTAGTTAATTTGGGTAATGTAGTGCTTCATCAGCTCACTTTATACGGTACATTGGGTTTTAGCTGGCAGTCTTGGGGGAAAAGCCTGGAAATACTTAAGAGTGGAAAACTTAGAGCAGATCTACTTATTACTCATAAATATAAATTAGATGAATGGGAAGAAGCATTTAGGAAGTCAAGAGAAGATGATTCGGTAAAGGTTATCATTGAACCAGCTTGAGAACTAATTGTTTTATATAGAAACAGAAAGTATTAGAAAGTAGATCATTATGAAAACAGCATATACCCGGGAAGGCTACGGCCACGAGATAGTAGAGCTGGGAAAGGCCGACCCCAATATAGTAGTCCTGGAAGCAGATATATCCTCTTCCACCAAGACCTGCTACTTTGCCGAAAAGTTCCCCGAAAGGTTTTTTAACGTGGGAGTATCAGAGCAGAATGAGGTAATGGTGGCAGCAGGACTTGCCTCCACCGGTCTTACCCCATTTTTATCCACCTATTCCGTCTTTTCCTCCATGAGGGCCTGTGAACAGGTACGTACCTTTATCTGCTACACCAACTTAAACGTAAAGATAGCCGTATCCCACGGAGGTCTTACCCCCTGTACCGACGGGGTCACCCACCAGGCCACAGAAGACTTAGGAATTATGCGCATCATGCCAAATATGACGGTAATAGCACCCACAGACTATAATATGTCCCGGGCAGCAGTAAGGGCGGCAGCAAATACAAAAGGTCCCTTCTACCTTCGCTTTACCAGGGATAAGCTTCCTGTTATATATGATAAAGACATGGACTTTGAAGTAGGAAAGTCCATAAGGCTAAAGGACGGAGCTGACGGTACCATAATATCTTCAGGGGATATGACCCACATAGCCCTTGAGGCAGCAGATCTTTTGGATAAGGAAGGAATAGATGTCCGCCTTATAGACATGCCCACCTTAAAGCCCATAGACAGGCCTGCCATAATAGAAGCCGCCAAAGACACAGGCGCCATAGTCACCGCAGAAGACCACCAAATAAATGGAGGCCTGGGCTCAGCCGTAGCCGAGGTCCTGGTAGAAAACTACCCTATACCCATGGCCCGCATAGCCCTTCCCGACACCTTTGCCCGCTCGGGAGAATACAGGGAGCTGCTTGATATGTACGGCATGGGTCCCTCCCACATAGCTTCTGCCGTAAAAGACACCATTAAAAGAAAGCCATGATGATGAACAAAGAAACCATTAAAAGACTAAAAAAGAAATCCTGCCAGCTAAAGATAGATGTAATAGATATGATACACACCGCCCAGTCAGGACACCCCGGGGGGTCCCTATCTGCAGCAGACATAGTAACAGCTCTCTACTTTCATTTCATGAAGATAGATCCGTCCGACCCCTCCTGGCCCGACCGGGACCGCTTTATCCTTTCCAAGGGACATGCCTGTCCCATATGGTATGCCGCACTTGCCCGTCACGGCTTCTTTAAAAAAGATGAGCTAAAAAAACTAAGAAGGATAGACGGAATACTCCAGGGTCATCCCGATATGAATAAGACCCCGGGAATAGATATGACCACAGGTTCACTGGGTAACGGCCTGGGAGCAGGAGTAGGTATGGCCTTATCTGCCAAATACCTAAAAAAAGACTACCACACCTATGTAGTCATAGGCTGTTCTGAGCACAATGAAGGGGTCCTCTGGGAAGCAGCCCTCTGTGCTGCCAAATTTTCCCTGGATAACCTCCTGGCCATAGTAGACTACAATAAGCTCCAGCTTGACGGCTACAATGAAGAAGTGCTTCCCATAGAACCCATAGTAGACAAATGGGTCTCCTTCGGCTTCTACGTACAGAGGATAGACGGACATGACATGTCTGCCATTATAGAGGCAGTAGAAAATGCCCATTCCAAAAAGGATATGCCTTCAGTAATAATAGCAGACACCATAAAGGGAAAGGGCGTCTCCTATATGGAAGACGTATGCTCCTGGCACGGAAAGGCCCCTGATGATTCCCAGTATAAAAAGGCCATAGACGAGCTCAAGGAAGGGCTGGCATGAACATATCAAAGGATAAGAAACTTAAGATGTATTCTACTATGTATGCCATAAGGGCCTTTGAAGAAAAAGTTAGAGAGCTTTTTACCCTGGGGCTTATCAGAGGCTCCACCCATGTATATATAGGGGAGGAAGCTGTAGCTGCAGGCGCCTGCGCCGCCTTAAAACAGGATGACTATATAGTATCCACCCACCGGGGCCATGGACACTGTATAGCCAAGGGGGGCAGTCTTTACCCCATGATGGCAGAGCTTTTAGGTAAAGAGACAGGCTACTGCAAGGGCAAGGGGGGCTCCATGCATATAGCAGACCCTTCACTGGGCATACTGGGAGCTGTAGGCATAGTAGGCTCGGGACTCCCCATAGCATCCGGGGCAGCCCTTACATCAAAGACCCTTTCTGACGGTAAGGTAACCATTGCCTTTTTTGGTGACGGTGCCTCCAATAACGGCACCTTCCATGAATGCTTAAATTTGGCCTCAGTCCTGGCACTTCCCATAGTATTTATATGCGAGAATAACCTCTATGCCATAACCGTATCATGTAACCGCTCCACTTCAGTAGATGATATTGCAAAAAGAGCAGCCGGATATGATATACCCGGGCTCATTGTAGACGGAAATGATGTGGAAGAGGTATATGAAGAAGTAGATAAGGCAGTAAAGGCTGCCAGGTCCGGTAAAGGCCCCACCCTTATAGAGGCCAAGACCTACCGCCTTGAAGGCCACTGGATAGGGGACCCCCAGGTTTACAGAGATAAGGCCGAGGTAGAGGACTGGCTCAAAAAAGATCCCATAAAAATATATGGAAAAAAATTAATCCGGGATTCTGTTATCACTAAAAGCCAGCTAAAGGATATAGAGGAAAAACTGGACACCGAACTTGACCAGGCAGTAGAGCGTGCCAAAGAAGATGACTTCTTGCCAGCCGAAAAAGTAAAAGAGGATATATATAGCATATGACAAAAGATCTAACATATTCAGAAGCTATTGCAGCCGCCATAGACAAAAAGATGGAAGAAGACCCCGCGGTTATAGTGATGGGAGAAGACATAGGTCCCCAGGGAGGGGTATTTGGCACCACCCGGGGTCTATTTGATAAATACGGCTGCAGCCGTATTATAGATACCCCCATATCAGAAAACAGCTTCGTGGGGGCTGCCGCCGGAGCTGCCATGACAGGCCTCCGCCCCATAGCCGAGATCATGTACATAGACTTTATAACACTGGCAGCCGACCAGATAATAAACCAGGCGGCCAAGGTAAGATAT
>Ga0180436_10004954_pt1 | contig 11865 bp, 12 predicted proteins | sample SS_ome_2_FD_132434 | JGI IMG/M metagenome (GOLD analysis project Ga0180436, IMG submission 132434) | Hypersaline lake sediment archaeal communities from the Salton Sea, California, USA - SS_3_S_2 metaG | ecosystem: Environmental > Aquatic > Non-marine Saline and Alkaline > Hypersaline >...
CTGTTTCGGCTGATAGGTTGCGCATCCCGTCAACTTCGGAACAGATGCAACTGCCAGTGCTGCGGAAGAAAACCTCAGGAAATCCCTTCGTGACATCTGGTTTGATGCCGGTCGATCCAGCAATCGTCCGTCGCTATTATCCATCACTGCCCTCCCCTTTTGCCATGACAATTCACGCAGATAATTTTACCCGCCCAGATATGTTTTCGGGTTTTCGTTTGCTATTTTCCAAAAAACATCTTCACCTAATACACTTCGAAGATCTATGGAAAAGCGTTTTTCTGAATATGCTTCACTTTCCACCATATAATAATCCGAACCAAATAACACTTTCTCCAAAATGTCGGGGTCCTTTAGCAAAATATTTAAAAAGGGAACATTCTCTTTAAAGTTGAATATCGTATAAGAAATATCCGTATACAGGTTCGGATAATCACCGCATTTAATCAAGCGTTTTATCTTTGACAGCCAGGTGGGGTTGCCGGGAATACGCGGTCCGTTAATCTGTCTCCGCCATTCGTCGATCCCGCCAAAATGCCCCAAACAAATTCTAAGTTCGGGAAATGCTTCCATTACGCTTCTATAGTTGTCCGGGTCGGCCAGGGCGTGGGCCGTGTCCCTTGATAAATCTTTTGAATTGACCGAACCCGGAGAGCAGTGGGCGAGCAGAGGTATGTTTTTTTCGACCATATACGGATAGACATCGGACATCAGAACGGCATCATCGGGCCTGTAACCCAGCGTCGGATAGATTTTAACACCTTTAAAACGTCCCTTCTCAACCAGGATCTTCAGTCGCTTCCTTGCACCAGGCCGCCTGGGGTCAATATGGGCAAAGGGTATTAATATGTCCCTGTACTTTTCTTTCATTGAAAGCCTTGCCAGCTCAAGGTGCTGCAGATCAATGTCTTCTTTGACGTCGCCTGCTCCCATGTAGGCCATATCCATTGGCAGGATGACAAATTTCGTGCCTTCAGGATAGTACCCCATCAAATGGTTTAAGTTGCCCTCTTGTTTTTCTCTATAGGCGGCTCTTATAAATGCAGCATAGCGATGGACTTTGTCGTGTTTTGTCCATGGAACAATCCCTTTCATGATGACGCTTAGAATCCACCTGATTTTCGGATGTCTTATTGCGGACACTAAAAACAGGGGGAAATACCCATCGGGTATATTTTCGTGCGTGAACAAGTGATTATGGCAGTTATATATTACTTTTTCACTCATGAAAAATCTCCCTTAGCGACCGCTCCCATTCATTTTAACGTCAGCTTAAGATGGGTATTCCTCAGCCGGTAAAAATTTTCTAATGATATATGCCGCGAGAAACACCTCCAGGAAACTTAACGGCACGGCAGCATATAACAGCCCGTCGGGCAGAAGCCCCAGGTTTCCAACCACCACCCACATTAAAACAAAACCCGTAAACCAGGCAAGAACAGTGGTTTCTGTCAGCGAATATCTCTTTGAGAGTATATAAACGGCAATTGCAAATAAAATCGACCACAGCCCCCACACCGCCCCGTTTACGGGCCCGGATGGAAAGACCAGGCCCAGCTTGTCATAATGGCTGGTCCAATAGTGTTTGAAAAGAAGTTCATTTCTTGCAAACTCGGACATGCTGATCCAAATCCCCGCCAGTAAAATCGGCAGCGCAGTGTTCTTTAGGACTTTCATAAACCGGCCTTTGTTGATCATTAAGTAAAGTGCCCTCTGACCGAATTCACTCTTCACTGACGACAAAACCACTCGGCTGCAGGCCGCTTGAGGATGACGTTCCTGCAATGCGTGCAAGATAAGCGTTACCCAGTTTTTCAATGTGTGATTTGATATTGTCAAAGTAGTTAAAATGCAGTTGCTCTTCATCAATAATTGTCTCGAACAGCTTCATGCTGATACTGTCGGAGTTTTCCTGGCAAACCGACAGAAACTGATTGTAGGCGGTAATGGCATTATCCTCCTCTTGGGCATCAAATGGAAAAATATCTTCAACCTCCTGGCCTTTTTTTACTTTTCCAGCCGGTTCCGTCACCGGTTCTCCACCCAGTTCCTTGATCCGCTCCGCAAACATTTCCGCGTGGCGCATTTCATCAATGGCAATAAGTTTAATTTTAGCGGCGAATTCACCAAAGTCCATGTCATCCAGGTTATAATGCTGATTCATGTATTGATAAATTGCCTGCAATTCCATGGCCCTGGCCTTGTTTAACACGCCGATGACGTTGTTGCGCCGCTCTTTTCTCGTTTTTTGTGACATGATACTCCTCCTTTCCCCGTCGAATTGAAGGGGGTGCTAGGGTGTCCGTTAAATCCCGAATTAATTATCATGATCGACAAAGATCAATTCACCGGTATCGAACCCCAATCCGGCGGCTTTGTCCACTAGACGCTTTTTTATGTCTTCGCTCATCACCGGGCTTCTGCCCAGAATCCACAAATACGATTTGTCCGGGCCGCATACCAGCGCATAGTGGTAATTCTCATGATCAAGCTCAAAAACGATATAGGAACCGTAAAAGGGGCCGAAGAAGGACACCTTCAAGTGACCCTGATCCGGTTCTTCCACAAAATAGGCTTTGCCTTCGGCTTCTTTCCATTTGTTTTCCCGGGCGGAATACCCCCGGTTCAGGACGTTCACACCGCCGTCCTCCCGCAAACTGTACTCTGCGGTTACACGGCTCAACCCCCGCTCGAATGAATGATCCAGCCTGGCAATTTCGTACCACCTGCCGAGGTATTTCTCCAACTTAAAATTATCAACGGGCCTTACATTCTCAGGTATTCCGGTACATCCCATTAAGTAAATTAAAAATACAATTGACAGTTTTTTCATTTCTTTTCTCCAGGCCTAATTCAGAATTCCGGATACATCCTACTTATCTTTTGACAAAAGCCATACGCTTTGTTACATTATGTACATATTGGACCTTTTGTAAACTTTAAGTCGTGAGGACACTCCAATGTTAAATAAAATAACAACTGCCGATGCAAGAAAAAAATTTGCCAATATTATTAACCGGGTAGCATACTCTGATGAATCTTTTGTGCTGACCCGGCGTGGTGAACCCATAGCTGCCATTGTGTCAATGAAAGAGTTAAGGGTGCTCCAGGAAATCGAAGACAAAATGGACATTGACGATGCATGGAGCGCTAAAAATGAGCCGGGTGAACCCGTTGCGTGGGAAGATCTCAAAAAGGAACTTGAACGTTGACCTACAGGATAGAGGTCAAGCGATCTGCGGCAAAAGCGCTTAAAAATATACCAAAGCCTGATAGAAGACGTATCATCGAAAAAATTGACCGCCTCTCGGAAGAACTCCCTAATCCGGAAAAAACGAAAATGAAAGGCGACAACCCCTTTCATAGAATTCGTGTTGGTGATTACCGGATCATATATGAAATTCAAAATAAAGTCCTTGTCATTCTCATTGTGAAAGTAGGCCACAGAAAAGACATTTACAGAAACCCGGCATAAAATCTCATCTTCTCCCTTTACTTATCGCGCTGAAGCAATCCTCTCCACCCGGAACTTGATGTCGCAATTTGCGATTTCATATCTTTAAACTCTTTAAGACTATGGGGCATCATACTTATCCTTCTTTTAAAACAGGTTGAGGTATACCGAATTCAACTAATCCTCATTCATGATTAAAATTTCATAAGTCGATCTTGATAAATATTTAAGTAAGGTGTCCCTCGATTTCCTCAGAATCACGATATTCGTATCATGTCAATATAAAACCTTACGAAATATAAACCCAAGACGATGCGAGGTCTTTCATGTCATTACGCAAGGTGTTCTGCGATCCCGAAATCAGGGCGCATCCCCCTTTTTCCCTTGCCTTCTTTAAAATTCATGGTAGAAGGACGGAGGAAAGACCCGATTGTTCGCCCGATGTTAAAAAGATATGCAACCAAGAGGTGAAACATGATTATTTCAAAAGAGCAGTTAAAAACCCGTCATCATTTTACCGATTACCTTTACTGGAACGTGCTCCTTGCACTGCCTGTTTTCACCGCCGGCCTTGCGATCTACCGCCAGTCCATTTTATGGCTGTTGGTCTATGCGGCGTTTGCCGGGGTCACCGTTGCCCTTGTTCTTCGATTTTTCTGCACCCGCTGCCCCCATTATGACCGGGAAGACCGGTCACTGAAATGTGTTTTTTTCTGGGGACTTCCAAAATTTTTCACCCCCAGGCCCGGCAAATTGAGTTCAGCAGACATGGTTCTTGCTTTTGGACCCGCGGTACTCCTGTTCCTGTTTCCTCTTTTCTGGCTGGTATCGGAACCGGGGCTTCTCGTTATTTACACACTTTCCTTAATTGCGTTTGCATGGACAATGAAACGCTATGAATGCGGCCGGTGCATCTACCACGAGTGCCCTGTAAACAGTGTGCCGGAATCTCTGAGAAATGAAGGCTAACGATTAAGTGACTTTTTTGCACAGGAAAAACAGGCATAATACGGCCCAACACTAAGCCGGATCTTTCACGGGCGGCCGGATGACATCAAGGTGAAAGACCGTGAGGGTGCACGCCCCGAAATCCTCCTCCACCGTGCCGCCGAGGACAAACAGACCTTTATGGTAAAGCGTGGAGCAGCAGCGACGATACACCTCGGGAAACAAGACCGTCTCCACAAGGCCGGTCTCGTCCTCGAAGGTAACGAACTCCATGGGGTCGCCATGCTTGGTCCTAACCCTCTTTCCGGTGACAAGAAACCCCGCCATCTGTATGCGCCGGCCCACAAAGCGCCTGATGTCAGCAGCCTTTATCACATTCATCTTCTTTAAAACATCGTCATACAGCACCATTGGATGACATTCGCAGAGAAACCCCAGAACGCTGAACTCGCGGCGCAGCCTTCTAATACGCGGCTCCGAAGGAAACAGAGGCGTCGGTATTCCTGCCACGGCGCAAAACAGATTCTGCTCGCGCCCGGCCGGCCCGGCTCTCATTTTGGCGGCCATAATGACGTTCCACAGCATCCGGGCCCTGTCCTCGCCCGGATGAAGGGCATCAAACGCCCCTGCATGGAGAAGCGCCCGGGCTTCATCCTTGTCCGGCCCCACCCGCTCAAAAAAATCCGGTATACTTGAATACACCCGGCGCCTTCGCTCCCCGACAATCCTTTCCATGGTATTCATTCCCAGGCCGCGAACGGCCATGAGGCCCGGGCGCATGACGCGATGCCGCCCCTGCCAGCGGATATCGCTTTGATTGATATCCGGGGAAAGAATCTCGATTCCCATGCGCCGCGCCTCCGACACATAGGCAAAGGTACTGTAGTAACCGCCCCTGTTGCTGATCACCGCCGCCATGAACTCTGCGGGATAATGGGTTTTCAGATATGCCGCCTGGAAGGATACCCGGGCATAACTCGCGCTGTGGGGCTTGCAGAAGGAATACCCGCTGAAACCCAGAATCATGCCCCACACCTCATCGATCTGTGCCCTGGACACGTGCCGGGATAACGCGCCGTTCACAAAACGCTCTTTATAATCCCGGAGTTTTTTGGCCTTATCCTTTTTGGATAGAATCCGGCGAAGCCCGTCCGCCTCCGCATGGGAAAACCCGGCGAGCGACACAGCGGTCTTGGACACATCTTCCTGATACACCATGATCCCGTAGGTTTCATCAAGGAGGTCTTCCATCAGGGGGTGAATCGGCTGCCACGGTTCGCCGTGGAGTCGCCTCAGGTATTCATGAATGGCATCGTTGGCCGCCGGGCGGATAATACTGCTGTGGATCACCAGGTGCTCGAAATCGCCGGTTCCGGCCTTCTGCTGCAGGAGGCGCGTAGCGGGGCTTTCGATATAAAAGCATCCCATGGTTCGGCCGTCGGCCACAGACTTCCGGGTGGCATCGTCTTCCTCGGGAACCCATGCCTCCTCGTCGAACGATATACCGTTTTTTTCCATGTTTGAGATGGCGTCCCGGATAACGGCAAGGCTCCGGTTGCCTAAAAGATCGATCTTAACGAGGCCGCCGTCTTCGGCGCCGTCTTTATCCCACTGGATGACCGGCACCCCTTTTGCGGCCGTTTCCACGGGCACATAGTGGTCAATGGGCTCCGGCGTAATCACTACGCCGCCGGAATGGACCGAGAGATGCCGGGGTACGCCGACAATGCGGCCGGCCATCGCAAGAATCTCGGGCCAGGGCTCACAGAAATCGAACCGGCCGGTTTCCGGCAGGTCCTGAATGGCTGTTTGCATATCCGGCCGGCCATCGCCCCCGGTACGACTGATGTGCCAAAACCATGGAAGGCGTTTTGTCACCCGGCTGATTTCCCTGCCTGAAAGGCCGAACACTTTTGCCACCTCGCGTATGGCCATACGGGGCTTAAACAGCACATGGGCGCACACCATGGCCGCATGACCGGAAAACGAGTCCAGCACCGCGTCGATGACATCGTCCCGTTCGTCCCATGCGAAATCAACATCAATGTCCGGCGGGTCCCTGCGGTCCGGATTCATAAACCGTTCAAAGTAGAGATTATGCCGGACCGGGCATATATTGGTCACCCCCAGGCAAAACGCCACCAGGGATGCCGCACCGCTGCCCCGGCCGCATATCCTGGGGCTTTTTGTTACGATATCCCTCACCACGAGAAAGTAGGAGGAGAACCCTTTGCCGGAAATAATGTCCAGCTCGTGCTCCAGCCTGTCGGTGACGGGTTCCGGCAGGTCATGCCCGTAACGGCGGCATGCCCCCCGGTATGCCGCCTCCCGTAATACCTGATCCGCTTTTCCAAAGCTATTTAATTGAATGCCTGTCGTATCAGCGGGCGGGCGGCCGTCCGCCCCTGCGGGACCGTTTTTCCAGGGCGGCATGATGAGGCGGGCTTCCGGGCCGGTGAAGGACATCGCATCCGCAATCTCGGCGGTGGCCTCCACCGCATCCGGCCATATGGAAAACCGGGACCTGTATTCATCGGGTCCCGCCAGCCAGAGCGTATCCGGCACCGCCTCTCCGGGTGCAAGACGTGATAGAGACGTGTTCCGGTCAATGGCCCTTAAGATTCTATGGACCCCGGCATCCGGCGGATGGAGGAAAAAGCTGTCCGGAACCGCAACCGACGGAATCCCCAGGCTGCGCGCCAGTTTCCGAATCCGGAGGCCACGGCCGTCCGGCTTCCCGGAAAGGAGCGCCGCGAGATGCACCTTTTTTTCAGCGAGCGGCTTGAAAAGCGCCGGAACGCCCGTCAATATAATAAGGCCGTCGCCATAACCGGGAAGAAACGACGCCAGGCGAAATGACGGATCCATATGGCGTTTGGTGATCAGGCGGCAGAGGTTCTGATAGCCGGTACTGGTTTTTACCAGACACACCGCCCGGTCATGGGACGCCGGATCGGTCAGTTCCGCCCCCACAATCGGCCGGATGTGATGCCTTTTGCATGCCTCCAGAAACCGCCACAATCCGTAGAGGTTATCCGTATCCGTGAGCGCGAGCCGTTTATAACCGAGGTTTGCCGCCCTGTCACAGACCGCTTCCGGAGACGATACACCCCGCATGAGCGAATAATATGATCGGACCACCAGCGGTATCACACCGCTCCCCCCTCCCGGCTGCGGCATACCCTGACCGCATCGGTTCCGAAACGGCGGCGAACCGAATCCAGGGCGTCCATCAAGGCGTCTGTTTTTTGTCTTTTTGCGTTCGAGGACCCAAACAGGTCGAGCTGTGAGCTTGCAGGAGACAGTTGGTCACAGACAAGGGATACCCGGCGTATCCGGAGACGGCGACCCCATGCCCGCCGCAGTGCCGCCGATGCGGCATCAAAGAGGCCGGCGTCATCGGATGCCGGGGGCGAAACAGCCGTCCGGCCGGTGCTCTCTTTCCCGTCCGACCATCCGGTCACGACCCGGACGAGCCCCGCGTGACGGCGCAGCCCGCGAAGCCGCATACCGGCGTCCTCCACCATCCGGTACAGGCTGCTCTCCACCAGCGGCATATCGGTGGTGCCGGCTCCGAAGAGGCGGCGCACCCGTATCACCGGCCGATGCGCACCGGCCAGCACGGGGGTTGAATCCCTCCCCCGGACGGCGTCATACAGGACGTTTCCCCGGGCGCCGAACAGGAGGCCCAGCTGCGCCGGTGTAAGGGCCGCCGTCTGCCCGGCAAGGCAGAGGTTGAATTCTTCAAGCTGCCGGACGTCCTCTGCCGGAATACCCGGAATCAGGGCCATGGGCAGTGGCCGGAAAAAGGCTTCTTCATCTCCGGGCCGGACGATATATTCACCCGACGGCTTCACCAGGCGCGTGGCCACCTTTGCCACCAGTTTATTGGTGGCCACCGACCAGACAGGATCAACGCCGATATCGTTGTGCACGGTTTTTCGGATTCGGGATGCGATATCCTGGGGAGGGCCGAACAATCGCCCGGTCCCGGTGACATCCATGAACAGATGGCCGTTTAGGTCGACAACCTCCACCCGGGGGGAATAACGGGCCGCGGTTTTGAAAAACCGCTTCATTGCCAATTCGTATCGCTCCGGATGGGGCGGCAGAATATGGGCATCACGGCAGAACCCGAGGGCGCGCCGCAGGAGCATCCCCTTTCTGACCCCGCTTTGATACGCCTCTTCGCTCATGTCAAAGACCGCGGCACGAACCGCCGCCTCGGGAGCAATGATCAGGGGGCGCTTCCGGAGCCGGCCGTCCACCTGGCGTTCAACCGCCACTGCGAAATCAGCCACATTCAGATGGATCACCGACCGGGTCTGCATGTCATGCCGTTTTGAGACCACACCGGGAAAGCAGCGTTCTCATCTGCAGGGCGTTTTTCACGGCCTGGGCGTTGACGTGGTTGTTAAAAAAGATAACGCCCTTCCCGGCTTTTCTGCTCATGGGCTCAATATATGTTGTAATCCACCGGGAGAGCTCTTCTTCCGGGTATGAATAGTCGAATTGCTTCTGAAGATTGCCCGACCGCCATCCCGACGTATTGCGGCCATGGAAGCGTATGTACAACAGGTCGGGATTGGTGACGACATCAAGGGGGGGGAACAGTCCGGGAAGGTCCGGCTCGTCCACGCTGACCAGCGTCACCCCGCGGCGCGACAGCTCGGAAAACACCCGGTCATGGGCCCACGACCGGTGCCGGAACTCCACCGCCAGGGGAAGCCCGGAAAGCTCATCCATCAGTTTTGCAAGGTAGCTGCGATTCGGCAGCGTGCGGCCAAAGGACGGCGGAAGCTGGATCAGTATGGCGGCCAGTCGGCCGGTCTGCAGAAGGGGGGCCATCCCCCTCCGGTAAGATTCGGCGTCTCTCCGCCATGTGTCTCTCTCGACTTCATGGGTCAGGGTCCGGGTCAGCTTTGCGGCGAACTGGAATCCGTCGGGGACCTGGGCAAGCTGGCGCCGAAGGGCATCCCCCCTGGGCATCTGGTACCAGGTGTAATTGAGTTCAGTGATGGAGAACTGCCCTGAATAATGCCGCAGCATATCCGCGGACCGGGTGCCGGCCGGGTAAACGCCCGCATCCGCCCACTCCGCATACGCATACCCGCTTGTGCCGATATGAAACCGGCAAGGCCCCCGGTCGTTATTCCGCCCACCCGACATCCCTTCACCCCTCGCCCGCGGCCTTATGGTGGAGCCTCTCCATGACATCCGGTTCGCGGTATACACCGATCACCTTGGCCTGGATCAGAATGTCGCTGAATTCATATTGCACCGGCTTGAAATCCGGGTTTTCCGGGCAAAGTTCGATTTTATCTCCCCGCCGGAAAAATCGTTTGACCGTTGCGTCCTCCCGGTTCACGAGGGCCACCACGATTTCACCGTCCGACGCAAACTGCCTGGGTTCGCAGATCACCAAGTCCCCATCCAGTATGGCCGCGCCGATCATCGAGTCGCCCCTTATCCTCAAGGCAAAAAGGGCAGAGCCCCTGTATCTTTCCGCATCCACAACAACACTCCCGTCCCATTCCCGCTGGGCATAAAGCGGAAGCCCGGCGGCAATGCGGCCGACAATGGGGATCTCTATGCTCCGCATCACACCGCTGCCCCGCCCCGCTCTGTTCAAAAGAAAAAGGGTGCGGCCGTAGCGGCCGTCCCGGCGGACCACCCCTTTCCTTTCCAGTGTTTTCACCAGCTGGGATATGGCCGCGTGGCTCACCCCCAGCGCCGATGCCGCCTGGCGAAGGCTCGGTGTTTTACCGGAACGTGCGCTCTCTTGTTCAAGGTAAGCAAGAAGCTGCTGTTGTTTTTCGGTCAGTTCAACGGGCATCGTTCCCTCCGGATCGTATTCATGCGGATGCAGTCACCATGAACCAACCATGGCACAGCTGAATGTAAATGTCAATGTAAAGTTAATGTAAAGTTAAATCAAGGCCATGATAACGCCCGGAGCAAAATCCCTTTTTCGAGACAGGATGAGTGAACCTAAGACAGAAACCGGAGCCGCACGTTGCGCCGCCGGGGGCCGTCGAATTCGCAAAAAAAGATGCTCTGCCAGGTGCCCAGCACCAGGCGCCCCTTCTCTATGATCACCAACTCCGATGCACCCACAAGGGATGATTTGGCGTGGGCCGCCGAGTTCCCCTCCAGATGCCTGTAATTGGCCTCCCACGGGATCATTCGTTCGAGAATCATCTCCAAATCCGCCGGCACGCTGGGATCGGCATTTTCGTTAATGGTGATTCCTGCCGTGGTGTGGGGTGAGAAGACCATCACGGCCCCGTCAGTGACACCGGCCTTGTCGACTGCCTCCTGAACAGCGGGCGTGATGTCGATCATTTGTGTGCGAGCCTTGGACTGAATGGAAAATTTCATGGTGGCACCTTTGATGGCTTGGTAAAACGTCAATGGGTGATGATACAGGTTGGTATTAGCATATCGCCCGGCCGAGCACAAGAGACCCGTTTTCATGGAACGGCCATCTCTTTCCTGAACCGGATATAGATAAAGCAAATTCGGATAAAAACTGAAATATTTGGTAGTTTCCGGCGATTCTATGTTTTGCAGTTTATTATACGAACATCTCATCCTTTTGAAATTATAACAAATTCAATTCTGGCACGGTATTAGCTATCTACAGGGGAAACCTTAAGACAGGCATGGGGGGTAAAAAACTATCAAGGAGATGAAAACGTGGGACTTAATAAAATTCAGCTGTATTTTAAACTAATCATATTTTCTTTCGCACTAACGCTTTCTCTTTCCGGAACGGTTTACGCCGTTGATCTGACGTTGTCCTGGGACAGGCCGGATGATGACAGGGTCACCGGCTACAAGGTATTCTATGGAGAACCCGGGACCGATTTTCAATCAGACGCCAAGGAAATAATTGCTTCACCCCATGTTACACATCTGGTCATTTACGGCCTGGATGAGGGACAACCTATCGGGTTTACTCTAAAGAGCGTGGATTCCTTCGGCAATGAAAGTGATTTTTCCGATACGCTCTATCACTTGGCAACATTGGACGGCGATGAACCGGCAGGGATCAAGCCCGAAGAAATAATAATCGACAACGGGGATCCGGGCACATCATGGGAAGGGTCATGGCGGATCTCTGCCGGAACCAGCACCTATGGGAACACATCGGAATACAGTATCGATGCCACAGCCGCCTATACATTTGAAAAGGAGTTGTCCGGCACCTATGATGTATCGCTCTGGTGGACGTATTATTCGACCCGCTGCACCCGTGTGGCTGTCGATATTTATGACGGTGATTATCTTGCCGCATCACTTGAACTGGATCAGCAATCCGATGACGGCAGGTGGAATAGCCTGGGAGAATATGAATTCAGCGGCACAGCCCGTGTGGTGATCCACTCCAGCCGACACTGCACCACCAATGTCGACGGCATCCGTTTTGTGAGTGCGCCTTTTCCTGAAGCAGAGATGTA
>Ga0180436_10004955_pt1 | contig 11863 bp, 7 predicted proteins | sample SS_ome_2_FD_132434 | JGI IMG/M metagenome (GOLD analysis project Ga0180436, IMG submission 132434) | Hypersaline lake sediment archaeal communities from the Salton Sea, California, USA - SS_3_S_2 metaG | ecosystem: Environmental > Aquatic > Non-marine Saline and Alkaline > Hypersaline > Sediment...
ATCTCAGGTGCACGCTCCTGGCGCCGGGCGATATGTGCCCCTTCACCTTCGAGGCGACCGCACGTGGCCTGACTGAGGTGATGCTCCACCCCGAGGGGTATCCAACGACGCGTGCCCGAGCTCAGGTCAACCACTACATCACAGGCAGCTGGGTAGACGGCATCGGCTACGTCCACATCGCCGGCGGTGTTACCAACCCCAGCGCCACGCCTGTCGACGATGCAGCGGTGAGCGCGGTGCTCCGTGACGGGACCGGGGACATAGTCAGCGAAGGAACCGACATCGTGGTCGGCACCATCGATCCCGGCGCTACCGGGCAGTTCGAAGTCATCCTGAAGTACGCGCCCTATGTCAGCTACCAGCTCTTCGTCCAGGCGGAGTCACGCTAGCACGTGGGGCGGAACAGCCCGTTCATCGTCGCCAGTAGTAATGCCGGCATCGGTATCGACGCAGCGATGGTGGCCCTCCGTGAGGGCCGCCCCGCCGTTGACGCCGTAGAAATCGCCATCCGCGCGGTCGAGGCCAACGCCGAGGATCACTCCGTTGGCTTCGGCGGGTACCCCAACCTGCTCGGTGAAGTCGAGCTTGATGCTGGGCTGATGCAGGGCGAGGACCTCGCCAGCGGTGCTGTCGCTGCGCTGAAGGGCTACAGGCATCCCATCTCCATCGCCCGCCGGGTGATGGAGCAGCTTCCCCACGTCTTCCTTGCTGGCGAGGGCGCGGCCCGGTTTGCCCGTGAGATGAGCTTCGAGACCGAGGAACTGCTGACCGAGGATGCGCGTGCGACGTGGGCGACGGGCCTCCAGCCCGAGTTCTCCGATGCAGACCTGACCCAGATCGCCGCACGAGACGACATCTGGCGCTGGGTGGAGATCGCTACCGACCCCGAACGTACCCACGGCACCACCAATGTGATTGCCCGCGATGCCCAGGGCCATCTGAGCGTCGGCGTCTCCACCAGCGGCTGGGCGTGGAAGTACCCCGGGCGCGTTGGTGACTCCCCCATCGCCGGCGCCGGCTACTATGCCGACGATCGCCACGGCGCCGCTGCCTGCACGGGTACTGGCGAGATGGCCATCCGCGCCGCTACCGCGCACAGCGTAGTCCTCTACCTCAAGATGGGACTCTCCCTGGCGGAGGCAGGTCACCGCGCGATGGCCGATCTGCGCGACCTGGGTGGACGATATCTCTCCGGGATGAGCTTCGTGGCCGTCGACGCCGCCGGCAACCACGCCGCCTTCAGTAGCTGGGCAGACAGCACCTATCTGGTCTACGACGCCGACATGGACGCTGCGGAGGAACTTCCGCGAACCATCGTCCCCCTCCCGCACAGGTGGGAGAAACGAAGACCTCACGAGTGATGGGTGATGAGTCGGGCCTCACGGAGCTGGCCCATCACTCATCAGAGCCCCCAGTTCGTCAATGATCTCTTGATGCACCGGCATCGCGAGGTAGGACGCGCGGAGCTCCGGATCCTCTATCTTCCCCGCCCGTGCCATCAGCACCCAATACCCTTCTCGAAGGACATCTTCGGCCCTTGGGTCGTCGGCAACCTCCAGCACGCGCACACACACCAAGTACACTCGCAGCGGCTCCATTGCTACGCCGAGGGCGTTTGGTCGCTTGATCAGCTCCAGGACGCGCTCGACCAGTGCCAGCGCGCGGGCGTGGTCACCCAGTAGGCGCGAGACCCTGGCCGCCCCAGCCATCGCTTCCACAGCCAGATGTGGTAACCCAGCCTCTGCCCAGATCGCCACGGCCTCATCATAGGCGTTGTAGGCCTCCTCCAGCTCTCCCAGTTCAACCAACGCGGCACCAAGAGCAGGCAGGAAATCCCGGCGGGCGGGGCGGTGAGCCGGAAGCGCTACGGCGAGCCGCCCATACATCGCCGCCCTCTCGGGATCGCCCCGGCGGAGCCAGACTTGGCTCATCGTGGCATAGGCCCAGGCATTATCATATGGATCCGACCCCACCGGCTCCCCCGGCGCGGCAGTCAACTGATCGAGCGCCTGGTCCCAGCATCCCAGATGCAGGTAGGCCCGCCCGAGCGCTACCCGGACCCAGGTGTCTGTATCGTACACTTCGCTGAGGATTGCCTCCGCCGCCAGCGCCGTCTCGCGGGCCTCCGCGTACTCTCCCAAACCTCGGTGGGCCAGCGACAACGCTACCAGCGCATAGCCCTCGTCAAATCGGTTCCCCGTTTCGCGACAGAGCCTGAGGCTCTCCTCCACCGACTCTCTCGACGCGGCATACTCGCCACGCGCGGCGGCCACGATACCCAGCACGTTGATGGCCCGGCCTTCCTCGACCTTGTTGCCCAGCCGCCGCCATATCTTCAGCGCGCGCTCGGCCGCAGCCGCAGCCGCGGCGAACTTGTCTTCGAACCCGAGGATGATCGCATACCGTCGCGAGATGCGAGCCCCCAACTCAGTCAGCTCATTCTCCCAACACAGCTGTATCGCGGTCTCTATCAGCGCGTCCGACGCCGCCTGGTCTTTCCCCATCTCGTGGCTGGAGATCCAGCCGAGCAGATACGAGCCCATCGCCTCCGTGCGCCCGTCGCCATCCTCGCGCGCCAACTCGATCGCGCGGCACGCGGTCTGGGCACCTTGGTCGTCACCCTGCGACAGCTCGTACTCCGCCTGGCGTAGCAGCATGTCAGCCCGGCGATGGCGCTCCCCCAACTCCTCTGCCAGGCGCAGGATCTCGGGCGTATCTCTAGTCGCGCGACGGTTGCGGGGTCCTCTGCGCCGGAGTGCGTCATAGCGGGCCAACAGCAGATCCAGTCTCAGTCGCCTGTCATGCCTTGGCACTAGCGCCAAGGCATGATCGAAGTAGCCCTCCGTCTCGATCGACGCGTACTGCGCGCCGGCTCGCTCACCTGCTCGGCGCAGGTAGGAAATCGCGCGCCCGACATCACCCCCAAGCTCCCAGTGACGTGCCAACAGTGCGAAGTTCGCCTCGATCCGGTCCGCGTACAGCTGCTCGATGGCCTCAGCCACACGTCGGTGCAACGGTCGACGGACGCGTTGTAGCAGGCCTTCATACGTGGCCTCGAGCGTCAGCTGGTGCTTGAAGATGTACTCCGGCCCAGGTCCTCCCAGCCTCTCGCGAATCAGTTGCTCCCCCACCAGAACAGACAAGTGTCGCTCCAGATCCGCACGTCCGGCCACCGCTGCAAGGAGTTCAAGGGAGAAGACACGTCCGACCACCGACGCCATCTGGAGCACTTGACGCGCGCCCGCGGGCAGCCGGTCGATCCGGCTCTCGAGCACGCCATACAGCGTCTCCGGGATGCCTATCCCCTGCGCCGCAGCCGCCTCCCACTCACACGTGTCTTCGTCGCATCGGATCGCGCCGCTGCGGATCAGGGAGCGAAGGACCTCCTCGACGAAGAAGGGATTCCCCTCCCCCCGGCTCAAGATCGCTGACTTGAGTTCACCAGGAAGTGCGTCCACGGTCGCGCGCCCCTCGGAACCGGGCATCGAGAGCAGCAGGTTCTCGAGTAGAGTCTGGCCCTCGAGCGAAGTGAGGGGCTCAAGCTCGATGCCCGTGTGACGGTCCGCATAGGTCGCCAGGGCCGTTTCTCGGAGATCGGAGCTGCCATGACTCTCGAGTCGACGCATCACGCACACAATCAGAACCGGCGCTTCCTCCACCAGCGACAGCAGTTGACTAAGTAACACTAGCGACGAGGCATCAGCCCAGTGCAGGTCCTCACACACGACCACCAGCGGCTGCTGCATCGCAGCGGCCCGCAGCAAGCGCCGCACAGCGTACGCCACCGCCCTCTGGCGCGCCCGGACATCCATCCCGGCCAGCGTCGTCGCCACGGACCTATCCTGTGGTAGACCAAGAAGGTGGGCCAGATAGGGACGGCTGGCATCGGGATCGTCCGGAACCAGCGCCCCGAGCGTGCGTCGCAACGCGCGATCGATGACACTGACCGATGCATTGTCGGGAACGCCGATCAGGGCCCGCAGTGCACTCGCCCACAGGCTGTAGGCCACAGTGCCGCCGAACGAAAGGCACCGACCCTCGATCCAGCGTGCTGCGCCTCCAGCAGCTGCCCTGCACTCCGCGACCAATCTCGACTTCCCGATGCCGGCCTCGCCGACAACGGTGATGATGCCACCCCCTCCGTTGCGCAGCTCCTCTACCCTCGACCTGATCGCCTGCGCCTCCGCCGCACGGCCCACCAGCCCCGATCTCATACCCGCGATGCCGCGCCGCTTCCCGCTCTGCACCCAGTTCCCGATCGGTTGGTGATAGCCCGGATCGTCCTCATCGGATTCGTGCTCCCACTGAAACAAGGGCTCTACTAGCCGACGGACATCGCCGCTCACCCCGATCGTGCCGGGAGGTACTCGGTCCAACAGTCGAGCAACCGACCCCTTGATGTCGCCGGCCACCGTGACCTGGCCGTCGCCCACGGCTGGACCGAATCGCGAAACGATGGCCTGACCTACGTCAACCGCTGTCCGGAGGTCAAGGTGGATCAGACCGTCGCGCCAGCCCGGCCTCAGCTGTGCCAAGGCTGAGAGCCGATCCTCGAAAGCCGCCTGGATCGCCAGTGCAGCCTGCACGGCCCGCTCCACGTCATCTTCGTGCGCGCGAACCGCGCCGAACGACCCGACCAGGCTCTCCTCATCGAACCGATCCGGATGACCGCCCATCGACGCCAGCTCCGTCCCCGCCACCTGGAGCAGGTCCCGCATGCACCAGACCCAGTCCTCGAAGCCAATGGCATCTCTGAGCGGCTCGCCTCCCGTGATCTCTGAAGCAACGACTGTCACTCGACGCCACTCACCGTCCGTCGAGACTGACGCTGGGGGCGGCGGTCCACCCGTGTGGTCACCTGCCACATTGACCGCTACGGGAGCGCCACCGCTGGTTGCCGGAGCGACCCCGCCGCCTGCAGGACCGAGCACGCCGGCGCGGATATCGTCTCTCAGCTTCACCGTGATGGCCTCTGGCGCCACGCCCAACTCCCCCAGCAGGGCCTGGCGGCATGCCTCGTACTGCGCCAGGGCCGCGGCGCGTTGCCCGCGCATTGCCAGCGCCCTCATCCACTGGCGGTGCGCGCCCTCGCGCCACACCTCCAGCTCCACCTGGCGCCGCGCGCACGCGATCACGTCGTCCAGTTCACCCCTGCGCTCGTGCCACTGGGCCAAGCTGCCCAGGGCTTCCAACACGGCCCAGTGAATGCTCTCGCGCTCGGCCACCAGCCACTCCTCGAAGGGCACACTGTCAAGGGCAAACCCTGTGAGGAGATCGCCGCGGTAGAGCTTGGTTGCGGCCTGGAGTCGCCGAGCACACGTGTCACAAACCGCGAGATCCTCATGGTTGTGCGCCTGCGTTGCCGAGATCGCGTCCCGGACGATCCAGGCATCCACCGTACCGGCAGGCGCGCCGGCCCAGCGGATGGTCTTACGGGTCACGTCGAGGAACGGGGGATCAGCGTCGCGGTCGCGTATCGCATCTCGTAGCCGGCTGAGGGTGACGCGCAGGTTGCGCAGCGCGTCGGCGTTGGGCACCTCGGGCCATAGCAGCCCTGCCAGCGCATCACGCCTGTGGGCAGCCTCAGGGGCTAGGGCCAGATAGGCCAGCAACGCTCGCGCCGTATCGGAGCCGAAGTCGGTCACAAGTATGCCATCCAGCATCACCTGAAACGGCCCCAGTATCGCGATCTCCAGGCGCGGTACAGTCACTGCCACCGGAACACCGCGCCCTTCATCGCGTCGCACCTCCGTGCGCACAGCCTGCAGTGAGGTCTTGCCTGATCTGATTATACGGGTGCCAGGGTGTCCAGCAACCACTGTCTGCTCCTATCCAGGTCAAGACCGGTACGATGTAGCCGCGTCATCGATGCGGCCCGGAGAGCTGTCCCAGGCACGGCAACTTCCGCAGCGCGGTCGCGTACGCGACCGCGCTGCGGTGAGTCTCAACAATCGCCGTCGAGGCTCCGTGAGGATACCTCACCCCCGGCGATGGCCTGCTGTCTACTCGATGGCACCAGACGCCCAGGTGTAGATCTCGAACCGCGTCAGGCTGTCCATCGCGAAACCTGCCGTTGCTGCACCGAAGGTGTCAGAGCGCTCCAGTTCCATCCGATCCTGCGTCTCCACCATCAGTCCAAAGCGTGTGACCGAGGCGTTGTCCAACGCCACGGTCTCGACGGGGCTCATCACAGCCAGCGCCCTCGACGCACCGGAACCGGTGCCATACGCCAGACTGCGTGCTGTCTCAGCTTGCTCCTGGGCCTGAAGGTACTCTGCAAAGCGATCCCAGGAGGACGCCTCTGAGCCGAGGTCGTAAGGTGCGAAGCTTGCCTCCTGCGCCCAGCTGATCTCTGAGAAGCGATCCCAGGAGGACCGAGCAGCCCGCGTCGGGTCCACCAGGTGAATGGCCGCCACTCCGCTCACGGTGGAAAGCACAGCCGTTGCCACCAACACCGTCACCGATACCAACCTCACAACCCTCTTACCGTTCACCTTGACCTCCCCTTGTCGTCTACGTCTCCCTAGCACGCCCATAGCATAGCCTACGACCGCTACAGTAACGCTACGGCACGGTCCGGCAGCTTGACTGTGCTCCTCACAGGTATATCACTTGGCTGCAGACCTTACCCGCATCGGCGAAGATCCGCGTATCTGTGCTGTGACGCTGACCGGGAGAACAGGAGAATAGGCTATGCGCAACGAACGACCCTCATTCGATAGCCCCTACACCGGCAAGCTGCTGGATCACCTCGCCTACCCAATGGGCGGCATCGGTGCTGGCATGATCTGCCTGGAGGGCGCCGGCGCGCTCTCGCACGTCTCCGTGCGCGGCGATCCCAACGTCCACAACGAGCCGCTTATGTTTGCCGCGCTCGGGATCCAAGGCCGACCCGACCTCGCCCGCGTGCTGGAGGGACCCGTCCCCGAGTGGAAGATCTTCAGCCCTCACGACGCAGGCAACGGCCTCGGCGGCACGGATTACGGACTCCCACGTTATGATTCGGCTTCTTTCGCCGCGCGCTTTCCCTTCGGCACCGTGGAGCTTGCCGACCCTGACGTCCCCCTCCAGGTCACTATCGCCGGCTGGAGCCCCTTCGAGCCGGGCGATCCCGACAGCAGCAGCCTGCCTGTCGCGGGCCTGGAGTACACCTTCCGCAACGTGAGTGACGAGCCGGTGGAAGCCGTCTTCTCCTTCCACGCGCGGAACTTCATGACGGTGGCGGAGGGTGATGAACCAACCGTCCACGAGACGGACGGCGGCTTCGTGCTCTGGCAGCCCGGCACCGAGGCAGCATCCTGGGCTCAGGGCGCGTTCAGCGCCACCGTCGGGAGTATGGACGTCGCCGTCAACTGCGCATGGTTCCGCGGCGGTTGGTGGGACCCCCTCACCGTCATCTGGAAGTCGGTGCGCGAAGCAGCGACGCCGGAGGCAGGGTCTGTCACCGAGGGCACACCCAGCCCCGGCGGCAGCCTCTATGTCCCAGTCTCTGTGGCGCCCGGCAGCAGCACGACCGTCGTCCTGCGGCTCGCCTGGCACGTCCCGGTCAGCAATCTGCGCCTGGGCAAAGATGACAATGACGCCGCCACCTGCTGCGACTGCTCGGGCACGCACAAGCCGTGGTATGCCGGCGTCTTCCCCGGCATCGCGGCAGTCAACAGCTACTGGCGCGCCAACTATGGTGATCTGCGCACCGGGACCCAGCGCTTCACCGACGCCTTCTACGACACTGACCTACCGCCCGAGGTGATCGATGCTGTCGCCGCCAACCTGACGATCCTCAAATCGCCCACGGTCCAGCGCCAGACCGACGGGCGCCTATGGGCTTGGGAGGGTTGCTGCGACACCCACGGCTGCTGCCACGGCTCCTGCACCCACGTCTGGAACTACGCCCAGGCCATCCCGCATCTTTTCCCCTCGCTAGAGCGCACGCTGCGGGAGACCGAGTTCCTCGTCAGCCAGGATGACCGCGGCCATCAGGCCTTCCGCTCGAGTCTGCCGATACGCCCGCCCGATCACGACTTCCACGCCGCCGCTGACGGTCAGCTCGGGGGGATCATGAAGGCTCACCGGGAGTGGCGTATCTCCGGCGACGAGCTCTGGTTGCGCCGTCTGTGGCCCGCGGTCAAGCAGAGCCTCGATTACTGTATCGAGACCTGGGACCCCGACCATCTCGGCGTCCTGGTCGAGCCGCATCACAACACCTACGACATCGAGTTCTGGGGACCCGACGGAATGTGCGCAGCCTTCTACCTGGGGGCGCTGCAAGCGGCGGTCGCGATGGCGGATGCCGTCGGCGATGACGTGCCGCTCTACCGGGAGTTGCTGGATAGGGGCGTCGCCACTATGGAATCCGAGCTGTGGGACGGCGAGTACTTCTTCCAGAGGATCCAGTGGGAGGGTCTACGCGCGGCAGATCCCACCCAACACCAGAGCTGGACCGTCAACTACTCGCCGGAGGCCGAAGCGCTACTCAAGGAGGAAGGCCCCAAGTACCAGTACGGCACTGGCTGTATCTCTGACGGCGTGCTGGGCGCCTGGATCGCCGATGTCTGCGGCGTCGCGCCGTTTCTCGATGCGGGGAAGGTACGCAGCCACCTGCTGGCCATCCACAAGTACAACCTGCGCCATAGCCTGAGGACTCACGCCAACCCACAGCGCCCGACCTTCGCCCTGGGCGACGACGGCGGCCTCCTTCTCTGCACGTGGCCCAAGGGTGGCGACCTCACGCTTCCCTTCGTCTACAGCGATGAGGTGTGGACCGGCATCGAGTACCAGGTCGCCTCACACCTGCTGCTGATGAGCGAGGTCGAGGCCGGGCTTGAGATCGTGCGCATCGTCCGCGACCGCTACGACAGCCACGTCCGCAACCCCTTCGACGAGTACGAGTGCGGACACTGGTACGCGCGCGCACTGGCCAGCTACGGGCTGCTCCAGGGTCTCACCGGCGCTCGCTACGACGCCGTCGACAGGGTGCTCCATCTGGCCCCGCGCATCGAGGGCGCTTTCCGCACCTTCTTGTCGACAGCCACCGGCTATGGCACCGTCGGCGTCCGTGACGGCATCCCCTTCGTTGACGTCGTCAGCGGCACAATACCCTACGACCGCATCGACTACACCCCATTCACCGGCTAGACATCAAGGGACAAGGGAGGGGGCAGGATCGCCCCCCTTGTCCCCCAATACCGCATCCCTTAGCACTGTCGCGCCCGGAGGTTTTATGAGCAAGCTACGCGGTATCCACCTATCGTTGAGTCACGACGCCGATGTTGACGCGCTAGTCGCCGAGCTCCCGGCCCTAGCCCGACTGGGGCTCAACCTGTTGATTGTCGAGGTGAACTACGCGTTCGCCTACACGTGCAGTCCCGAGCTGCAGGCTCAGGACCCAATCACCCTGGAGGGAGCCGCGCGCCTCGCGTCCGCCTGTCACACCCATGGCGTCCGCCTCATCCCCCAGTTCCAGTGCCTGGGACACCAGTCCTGGGACAAGCACACCTTCCCGCTGCTCACGACCTATCCCGAGTTCGATGAGACTCCAGGTCAGTTCCCCGGCAACGACGGCATCTACTGCCGGAGTTGGTGTCCACAACACTCCGACGTCAACCCCATCATCTTCGGCCTCTTCGACGAGCTAATCGACGCCTTCGATGCCGACGCGCTCCACGTGGGTCTCGACGAGGTCTTCCTGATCGCCTCCGAGCACTGCCCCCGTTGCCGCGACCACGATCCCGCCCAGATCTTCGCCCGGGCCGTGACCGACTACCACACCTACCTCTCAGCGCGAGGCGTCGAGACCTGGATGTGGGGCGACCGGCTCCTTGACGCCGAGACCACCGGCTACGGCGTCTGGGAGGCTGCGGCCAACGGCACGCACCCAGCCATCGACATGATCCCCAAGGACATCGTCATCTGCGATTGGCACTACGAGGTGCTTGACGGCTATCCATCCATTGCCCACTTCCTGGAGAAGGGCTTCCCCGTGCTCCCCGGCGGCTGGCGGGACGTCAAGGCCGTGGACCTGCTCCTAAGCGCCGCCCTCGCCCACGCCGACCATCCCAACATGCTCGGCTACCTCGCCACCACCTGGGGCGCCGCCAAACCCGGCGCCCTCGCCACCTGGCCCCCCATCGCAACAGCCATGGCACGGCTCGCCTCTGCGTAGGGCGCCCTGCCGGCCGCGAGTGTGCTCACACACTCGCGGCCGTCGTAGGGCGAACCTTCGTGTTCGCCCGCGCACGCCACCAACCGCAGCTGCAAGCCAGTGCCTGCGCACGCACGGCCCACGCAACACCCATCCGCATGCGCGCACTTCGTGCCGTCGTAGGGCGAACCTTCGTGTTCGCCCGCGCACGCCACCAACCGCAGCTGCAAGCCAGTGCCTGCGCACTCACAGCCCGCGCAACACCCATCCGCATACGCGCACCCCGTGCCTTCGTAGGGCGAACCTTCGTGTTCGCCCGCGCACGCCGCCAACCACAACAGCAATCCAGTGCCTGCGCACTCTCGGCCCACGCAACACCCATCCGCCTGCGCGCACCCCGTGCTTTCGTAGGGCGAACCTTCGTGTTCGCCCGCGCACGCCGCCAACCGCAACTGCAAGCCTGTGGCTGCGCACGCACGGCCCACGCAACACCCATCCGCCTGCGCGCACACTCGCAGCCATCGTAGGGCGAACCTTCGTGTTCGCCTGCGCACGCCACCAACCGCAACTGCAAGCCTGTGGCTGCGCACTCACAGCCCGCGCAACGCCCGTCTTCAAGCGCGCTCACTTGCGGCCTTCGCAGACAGCGCTATCGTGAGATCCATCACGTCGCAGTCTTGTCGCGTCATCACCATGCCTGCTCGTGGGCGAAAACGAAGTTTCGCCCTACGCAGAGGAATCAAGCATGTGCCCAACCGAGTACCAAACCTACTACCGGCGCCATCTGCCGCACGCCCATCCGCCCGGCGCGACTTTCTTCGTCACTTGCCGGCTCGCCAACACAATACCTGCCCGGCAGATGGCTCAACTGCTCTACGATGCCAGACTGGCTGAGGACGAGCTGACCGCACTCACCGACGGCGCCCAGCGAGAGCAACACGCCTACACGGTACACCGCCGGCTCTTCGCCAAGTGGGACGGCTACCTGCACGCCGCGGACGCCGGCCCCAAGTGGTTGGCAGAACCCGAAGTCGCCCAGCTGGTCACTAACAGCCTACACCACGGCGACCGAAGCACCTACGACCTGCTCTGCCACTGCATCATGCCCAACCACCTGCACGTTGTCTTCACGCCGCTGCCCGACGCTGAGGCCCACTACCCATCTGTTGCGAAGACACTGCAATCCCTCAAGGGCTACACCGCCTTCAAGGGCAACGCCATCCTCCAGCGCGCGGGGCCGTTCTGGCAGCACGAGAGCTACGACCACTGGGCTCGCGATGACGCTGAGCTCGCCCGCATCGTCGCGTACGTCATCAACAACCCCGTGAAGGCCAACCTCGTCCCCCACTGGCAGGACTGGCCCTGGACCTACACCAAGTACTCGCCTCGTTGACCTCTCCGTAGGGCGAACCTTCGTGTTCGCCCGCGCACGCCGCCAACCGCAAAGGCTAGCCAGTAACTGCGCACTCACAGCCCGCGCAACACCCGTCCGCGGGTCCACCTATCGCCACCCCCCACGTCGCGGTCACGTCGCGTCCGCCAGTGGCCAAAGCCGCAGCTTCAGCCCAAGCTGAAACGACCGACGGCCCTGCGAAGTGCAGGGCCGTCGGGACATCGAAGGACAGAAGAACTCGGTCAGGCACCCTCGCGCATGATCCGGTCCACAACCAACTGGCGGAACTCCGGCGACAGACTGGCGAAGTAGGCGCTGAAGCCCGTCAC
>Ga0180436_10004956_pt1 | contig 11861 bp, 7 predicted proteins | sample SS_ome_2_FD_132434 | JGI IMG/M metagenome (GOLD analysis project Ga0180436, IMG submission 132434) | Hypersaline lake sediment archaeal communities from the Salton Sea, California, USA - SS_3_S_2 metaG | ecosystem: Environmental > Aquatic > Non-marine Saline and Alkaline > Hypersaline > Sediment...
CCAGGTGGTCATCTTCCTGGCCGGCCTGCAGGGCATCCCGCGCGTCTACTACGAGGCCGCCCGCATCGACGGCGCCAACCCGTTGCATCTCTTCCGGCACGTCACCGTGCCGCTGCTCAACCCGGTGCTGGTCTTCGCCGTCGTGATCACCACGATCAACGCGCTGCAGCTCTTCGATCAGATCGTCAACATCAACTTCACCGACCAGGGCGGCCCCCTCGGGCGCACCGCCTCCATCGCGCTGTTCATGTACCAGGAGGCCTTCCGCAGCTTCGACATGGGGCGCGCGGCGGCGGTGACGGTGGTGCTCTTCGTGCTGATCCTGACCGTGACCCTCGTGCAGCTGCGACTCACGCAGCGGCGGGTGGAGTACTGATGCTCGCCACCGACCCGCGCCTGCGCGATGGCCTCGACGCGAGCGTGCGCCCCGCGCGCCGCCGCCGCGTCAACGGCTGGACGGTGCTCGCCTACGTGCTGCTGACGCTCGGTGCGATCGCCATGGTGTTCCCCTTCCTGTGGATGCTGCTCAGCTCGTTCAAGGACGCGCGCGAGGTGCTGTCGCCGTCGTTCTGGCCGAGCGACTTCACGCTCGCCAACTACATCGAGGTGCTCACGCGCACCGCCTTCCCGATCTGGTTCCGCAACAGCCTCATCGTGGCCGTGCTGAACACCGCCTCCGTGCTGTTCTTCTGCTCGCTCGTGGGCTACGTGCTGGCGAGCCTGCGCTTCCCAGGCAAGCAGATCGTGTTCATCGCCATCCTCTCGACCCTCATGGTGCCCACCGAGATGCTCGTCATCCCGTGGTTCGTGATGTCCGCGGAGTTCGGCTGGGTCGACACCTACTGGGGGCTGCTGTTCCCGGGTCTGATCCCCGGCTTCGGGGTGTTCCTCATGCGCCAGTTCTTCCAGACCCTGCCGCGCGACCTGTTCGACGCCGGCCGCATCGACGGCGTCTCCGAGATCGGCCTCTTCCTGCGCATCGGATTGCCCCTCGTGGGGCCAGGCCTGGCGGCGCTCGGCATCTTCGCCTTCATCGGCAACTGGAACGCCTACCTGTGGCCGCTCATCGTCGCCCAGTCGCCCGGCATGCGCACCGTGCCGGTGGGCATCTCGCTCTTCTCGGGCGAGGCCGGCGCGGCCTGGCACCTCATCATGGCGACGTCGGCCTTGGCGATCGTGCCCATCCTGATCGTGTTCGTGATCTTCCAGCGACAGATCATCGAGGGCGTGGTCCTGACCGGCGTCAAGGGCTGACGCCGATGGGCGTCGCGTCCTCTCCGTGGCCCCACGCCGTCGAACCTGCACGTGGCGTGTCGCGCCACCCGCGAACCCGGCGGCTACCCGTGCTGGCCGTCGCGCCGTGTCGCCGGGCCGTCCGCCAGGTCGCACCGCTCCGACCAGCCGTCGATCACGGAGAGGAGCCGTGCGGTCACCTGCTCCGCGACCGCCCTCCCCACCGCGGCGTCGACACGAGACGCCTCGCCGTGGTAGCCGGCGAAGCCCACCGGCGCCTGGCCGACGCCCACCACCTGCGCCTGGCCGCGCCACCAGGGCGCCTCGTAGGCGATGTCGGCCCCGCGACCGACCGGCACCACGCCGTCCGAGCGGAACGCCGCCGTCACCGAGATCTCCAGGGGTCCGCCGTGCCCATGACCGCCGCGTTCGCCGAAGGCCCGCACGGCGGCCCCATCGGCGTCCGTGTCGACGAGCTGCCACCAGTTCACCAGCAGGGCGCTGAAGTCGCGCTGCCGCTCGGACACCTGCTCCGCAGCCAAGCGCAGCGCATACTGGTTCTCGCTGTGCCCATTGATCACGAGCAGGCGCCGCAGACCCATCCCGCGAACGCCTTCCATCACCGCGGTCACGTACGCGAGGAAGACCGCCGGCGGCACCGACAGTCCGGGACCGTGATCGCGCGTCAGGCGCGGCACGAAGCTGTAGGCGATCGTCGGCAGCACGAGGCACGCTCGACGCGACGCGACCGCGTTCGCGAAGCCCTCGGCGAGCGTGATGTCCGTGCCGAATGGCGCGTGGTCCCCGTGGTACTCGAGGCTGCCGACGGGCAAGACGGCGAAGGGCGTCGAGACCAGCGTCTCGGCGTCTCGCCCGGCGAGCGCGGCAACGGTTCCGCTCGGCACACGTCACCATACCAACGGCGGACACGCTTCCTGGGGGACGGCGTCGCGCTCGCCGGGGTCAAGGGATGAGCGTCGACGACGCACGGCCCGGCGGCGGTCGGCCCACGCTGATCGTCGCCGGCAACGCCAGCATCGACCTGCTGCTGGGGCCCGTCGCGCCCTGGCCCGCCGTCGGGACCGAGGCCCTCGTGGAGCGCATCGCCTGGCGCCTCGGCGGCGCCCTGGGCAACGCCGCCCTGGCGCTGCACGGCCTCGGCGTCCCGGCCCGGCTGGTGTGGGACGTCGGCGACGACGACGCGGGTCGCGGGCTCGCCGCCCTGCTCGCGTCCCGCTTCGACCCGCCCAGGGTCCAGCGCTCCCCCACCTCGGTCACGGTGGCGCTCACGCACCCCTCGGGCGAGCGCACCTTCGTGTCGCACCTCGGGCACCTGGCCGTCAGCGAGCCCGACGCGCTCGCCGCCGCGATCGAGGCGGCCACGCCCGGCGACCTGCTGCTCGTCGGCGGCATCTTCCTGCTGCCCCGCTGGCGCCCCGCCCTGCCCGAGCTGTTCGCGCGGGCCCGGGCGCGCGGCGTGCTCACGGCGCTCGACACCGGCTGGCCCACGGAGGGCTGGACGGACGCCGTGCGCGGCGAGACGTGGGCGACGTTGGCGCACGTCGACCTGTTCCTCCCCAACCTCGACGAGGCCCGCGGGCTGCTCGGCGACGCCGCCATGGCGCCCGAGGCCGCGCTGCGCGCCCTCGCCGCCCGGGTCGCCGGCCGCGTCGCGCTCAAGCTCGGCGCCGACGGCGCCGGTTACCTCGAGGGCGACCGTCTCGTCGTGGCGCCCGCGCCGCCCGTGGACGTCGCCGACACCGTCGGCGCCGGGGACACCTTCAACGCGGTGATGCTCGCCGGGTTGCGCGACGCGCTCCCGTGGGACGCCGCCGTGGCGGCCGCCGTCGAGGTGGCGTCGCGGGCGGTGGCCAGCTCGCCGCGGCGGTACCCAGCGTGGGACGAGGTGCGGGCGGCGTCCGCTGAGGACGGCCACGGCTAGTGCGCCACGACCTCCCCGGCAGCCACCCAGCCGGCCAGCCGCGCCTCCACCTCGTCCAGGATCGCCGCGTCGTCCGGCGGCTCGCCGTCGTCGCGCGCGTCGGCGGCGGCCACCGCGCCGTCGGCGAGCGACACCCGCAGCGCCTCGGCGTCCCGGCGCAGCGCGTACTCCAGCGAGGCGTGGCGCAGCGCCAGGTCCAGGAACCGACCGGCCCGCTCGTTATCGCCGCGCGCGGCCGCGACCGTGCCGGCCGCGACGGCGACCGCCGCGACGACGCGGGGCACGTCCAGCGGGCGCGCCAGTCGGGTGGCCAGCGCGAGCGGCGCGGCCGCTCGCTCGGGCTCGGCGAGTCGGGCGTGCGCGATCGCGAGGTAGACGTTCGCCAGCATCCGGTGGATGAGCCGACCCCCGACGGTCTCCTTGTGGGCCGCCCAGACGCCCGCGAGGGCCAGCAGCTTCACCGCCGGGCCGAAGCGCAGGTAGAAGCCGGTCCGTAGGGGGAGCTCGCGGTAACCGGTGTCCGCGGCCGCACCCAAGGCATGGACGTACGCCTCGATGGCCCTCGCCGCGTCCTCCGGGCCGGCCGCCGCCAACGCGATCTCGGCCTCGACCTCCAGCACGAAGGTGGGCCCCGCGACGGCGCCGACCGGGGCGGCCAGTCGCCGCGCCGTCCGCGCCTCGGCGTGGGCCGTCGCCAGGTCCCCGCGGTGAAGCGCCAGACGAGCCCGCTTCTGGTGCACCAGCGCGAGGCCGACGGCGTCCGCCAGCCGCGCGAAACGCTCGCTCGCCTCCTCCAGGAGCAGCTCGGCGTGCGCGTGCTGGCCGGCCAGCACCGAGGCGCTGCCCTGGCCCAACAGCAGGCGCGCGAGCCCGATGGCGTCGCCGGCGCGTTCGTAGGCGGCGCGCGCGGCCTCCAGGTGCGCGATCCGGTCGGGCGTGAAGGTGCCGCGCGCGAGCCAGGCGTGCGCCTGGGCGACCCCCAGGTCGTCGCCGCGGGCGACGGCCAGTTTCAGCGCGCGCTCGGACAGGGCCCTCCGCTCGCGCAGCGTCTCCCCCACCTCCGGCCACAGGCGCGCCAGCGCCACGTCGCGATCGCGCCCGCGCGCGCCGCGGAGCCGTTCGACGGCCTCGCGCGGCAGTTCGATCGCCTCGCGCCAGCGGCGGCGCTCGTCCAACGCCCGCGCGAGGCCGACGGCCATGTCGGCCAGGGCGGACCAATCGCGGGTCGCGACGGCCCAGCGCCACGCGCCCAGCGCCTGCTCGAGGTCGTCCGCGTGGAGGCGCAGGCGGTGCCCGCTGTGCGGGTCGACCGGGTGGGCGAGCCGCGCGCGCCAGACCCGGGTCGCCGCCGCCCAGGCGGCGTCCTCGAGGCCCTCGGCCCGCGCACGCTCCCGGCCGAAGCGGGCCAGCAGCGGATGCAGCGCGAGACGCCCGCCGTCGTGCCGCAGCACCGCGCGGTCGAGCAGCCGCCGCAGACCACGCCAGCCGCTGCCGCCCACCTCGGCGGCGACCGCCGGAGCGAGGCTGCCGGGCATGACGGCCAGCCGCGCCCAGGCACCGCGGTCGCCGGAGGCTAGCGCGTCCCAGACCTCCTGCAGCACCTCCCGCACGTCGCGCCGGCGCACGGGCCTGTCGACGTCGTCGCTGTGCAGCGGCGCCCAGGACGCCCGCACCTGCGCCTCGAGGCCCTCGACGTTCAGCACGTCCATCCACGAGGCCGCGATCTCGATGGCCAACGGGTGGCCGCCCAGCTCCTCGGCGATCTGCTCGACGACCTCCAGATCCAGGCGTCGGACGGCGTGGAGCGGCAGACGCAGCGCCGCGGCCCGCAGGAAGAGCTGCGCCGCGGGACTCGCGCCCTCGCCGCCTCGGCCGGCACCCCGCGTGGCCAGCGGCGCGACCTCGACGACGACCTCCAGCGAGTGGTGAAGCCGCACGCGCGACGTCACCAGCAGCCGCAGGTCGGAAGTGGCGCGTAGCAGGCCGTCGACCGTCGCCAGCTGGTCGAGGTGCGTCTCGAAGCCGTCCAGCACCACCAGCGCCCGCCGGCCCTCGACGGCGCGCGCGATCTGCGGGCCGATGGGCGAGCCGGGCGCCAGCACGACGCCGAACGCCTGGGCGATCGCCCGCGCGACGGCGTCCTGACCGCGTACCCCCTCGAGCGCCACCATGCGCGCGCCACCGGCGGTGGCGGTGGCCAGCTCCGCGACGAGCGCGCCGGCCAGCGTCGTCTTGCCGATCCCGCCCGGACCGAGCAGCGTGACGAGCCGCGTCTCGCGATCCCGCAGGCGCTCCACCAGGTCCGCGATCGCCTCCTCGCGGCCGATCACCCCGCGCCGCTCCCCCGTCGGCCGCACGCATGGCGCCGCGGGCGGCAGCGTGGGCGCGAGGGGGACGCGTGGCACGCGCCTCGCCGCCAGGCGCGTCCACAGCGCCCGCGTCTCCTCCTCGGGCGCCAGGCCCACCTCGCGCTCGAGCTCCGCGACCAACGCCCGGTAGCGGCGCGCGACGCCGCGCCCGTCGCCCATCGCCGCCGCCGCGCGCATCGCCTCACGCACGGCCTGCTCGTCCAGCGGATCGGCCCGCACGAGCAGGTCCGCGTAGCGTTCCGCATCCTCGTACCGACGCTCGGCGAACGCTTCCGCCAGCAGGGCCCGGCAGGCGAGCCCCCAGTCCTCGAAGACGGCCGCGCGCTCACCGGCGAGCCACGCCACGTACTCGTCCGCGTCGTCGATCTCGAAGCCCTGCAGGAGAGGCCCGCCGTGCGCGGCGATGGCGTCGGCCCAGCGCCGCTCGGCGATGGCGCTCCGGAAGCGGCCGACATCGCTGTCGCAACACAACCACAACCCGTTGCGGTCTCGACCGACCAGGTCCCCGAACGGCCCGCGGTCGAGTCGCGCGACGACCTGCCGCAACCCGCTCTGCGCGTTGCGCGTCTCGGCGTCGGGCCACAGCAGGGCCGCCACCTCCGCGCGCCGCACAAGGCCGCCGCGCACCGCGAGGTACGCCAACGCGGCATGCGGCCTCGTCGGCGCCAGCGGCCGCCACGCGCCGTCGGCATACGCTTCGGGCGCACCGAGAGCCCGAACGCCTAGCTCCATGCTCGAACCAAGTCTACGCGCCCGGGGTTCCCGGCGGTGTCATCGGGCATCGTTGGCCCGTGAACGGTTCGCCGGACGGCGCGGGCACGAGCGTCCTCATGGCGCCTCGCGCCGGCCACGCCAGCACGTCATCGCGCGCGGTGGGAACCACCGCGCGCGACGGAGGTGGTGCCAGCCACCAAGGCCGGCCCTCAGGGGATGAAGCACGGCTCGCCGCAGCACGGGATGCGGATCGCGACCCGCGCGCAGGGCGCCTCGGCCGCGGGCGACGCGCCGTTCGTGCGGGCCCGTCCGCCGCCACATCCGGCGCAGATGATGCAGGGTCCCGCCCAAGCGCGGGCCGTCACCGGCATGAGGAGCGCCACGAGCCACTGGGTCATGCGTCGCGACTTGCGTGTCGTCGCCCTCACCTCCACGGCGAGGGTAGGGCTGGGGCCGTAGAACCAGCGTGAAGCCAGCGTGAGAGCGCGGCGCGAAGGCGTGTGAGGCGCCGACGCCGACCACGTCGCGGTCGCAACCGACGCGGCCTCGGGCGGTACCCTAGGATGGTCCATGCTCGCCCCCGAGTCCCGCCCCGCGTCCGGCCCGGCCCCCGCCCAGGGCCGATCCCTGCGCCTCGGCCTGCTGGCCGACGTCCACGACCACGTCCGCGCACTGCGGCGCGCGCTGCCCTGGCTCGCTCAGCACACGGACGTCCTGCTGGTCCTGGGCGACCTGGTGGCGCCCTTCGTGCTGCGCCGCATCGCCGAGGGCTACGAGCAGCCCGTGCACGTGGTCTTCGGCAACAACGACGGCGACCGTCACCTGCTCGGGGCGGTCGCGGCCGGCTTCCCGCACGTGCGCATGCACGGCGAGCTCTTCCACGCCACGCTCGGGGGCCGCCGCGTGGCGGCCCAGCACTTCCCCACCATCGCGGAGCTCATCGACCCGACCGCCGCCGACCTCATCGCCTTCGGGCACGACCACCGCGCCCGCGCCTTCCGCCGGGGCGACGCCTGGGCGGTCAACCCGGGCACCCTGATGGGCTACGACCCGGCCGCCGACGCCGACGTGCCCGTCTCGTGGGCGGTCTACGACGCGGGCCAGCACGCCGTCGCCTTCTGGCGGCTGGGAGCCGACGGCGGGATCGAGGGCTGGGAGCCGGGCGGCTGACGACCCGGCGCGCCGCTCGCGCGGCGGCGCCCTTCAGTCCAGCGATCGCTCGACCTCGATCAGCATCGCCTCGTCGCTCGGACGCCCCTCGGCGGGGCTCGGCCGCTCCGTCGCCGGCAGTCCCAGCAGGCGCCGTGCGGCCCCCCACGCGTCCGCCTCGAGGGACGGGTGACGCCAGGCCAGCGCCGCCAGGCCGCGCGCCGCGTCGTCGTCGCCCCGCGCGGCCGCGAGTTCGCCGGCGGCGAGCGCCGCCCGCGCGACGAAGCGGGGCGCGTCGAGCGCCCGGGCCGCGCTCGCCAGCGCGGCGACGTCGGCCGCGGCCTCTCGCAGCTGGGCGAGGCGCGCGTACGCCTGGGCGCGCAGCGCGTACAGCAGTGCGGTCATGGGGATGACGCGGTGCGGCGCGCCGCAGGCCTCGAGCGCCACGCGCGCCTGGCGGATCACCTGGTGGGGCGTCCCGTGGCGGGCGAGGAAGGCGCAGCGCAGGCACGCGGCCACGCCGTGACCGGTGCCCAGTTCGGCCACCAGGCGCTCGAGCTCCGCGACGCGCGCGGCCGCCACCGGTCGCGGCTCCGCCTCGATGGCGTACCAGGCCTCCATCGGCGCCGTTCCCGAGCGCACGCCCACGCGCATGCCGTCCTCGCGGGCGGCGTCGAGGCGGTGCCGCACGTCCGCATGGTCCCCCCGGAGCTGGGCGGTCACCGCCAGGGCCGCGTGCACGTCCGCGGTCTTCCGCAGGTCGCCCATGGCCCGCGCGAGGTCGAAGGCCTCGCCGAGCAGGGCCTCCGCCTCCGCGGTACGCCCGATGTAGGCGAGCCGCATCCCGCGCGTCTCGAGCAGCGCCGAGAGACCGACGCGGTCCCCCGACCGCTCGAAGGCCGCGCGCGCGATCGCCAGCCGCTCCTCGGCACGCTCCGTCGGGGCGATCTCGAGCAGGGCGCCGACGGCCAGCGCGAGGGCGCGGTCGTCGCCCAACCGCCGGGCCAGCGCCCACGCGCGGGCGGCGTGGCGGGCGCGGCGGCGGGCGTCGCCCGGGGCGAAGGTGAGCAACCGGGCACGCAGGCGCTCCCGTGCGCTGCGCTCGCCGACGTCCCCGCGGCGGCCGGTCGCGCGTCGCGCCGCGCTCAGCGCGTCGACGGCCTGCTGGGCGACGGCCCCGGCCTCCAACACCGGGCGGTCCAGTTCGAGGGTGCGGAACAGGCCGATCGCCATCTCCGCGAGCGCGTCCCACGCGCCGCGCGCCAGTCCCCAGCGCCAGGCGCCGAGCGCCTGCTCGAGGTCGTCCGGGTGAAGCCACACCCGCCGACCCGTCCGCGCGTCGACCTCCCGCGCGGCCGCGCGCCGCCACACGCCCAGCGCGGCGGACCAGGCGGCGTCGCCGACGGAAGCGTCTCGTTCGGCCTGCTCCCGACCGAAGCGCGCCAACAGGGCGTGCAGCACGAGCCGATCGCTACGCTGCCACAGCACGCCACGGTCGAGCAGGTGCCGGAGCCCACGCCAGCCGGTACCCGCGATCTCGGCCGCCACGCCCCGATCGAGGCTGCCGGGCATGAGGGCGAGCCGCGCCCAGGCCCCGCGGTCCTCCGGTGGCGCCCGGTTCCAGGCCTCCTCGATGACGGCGCGCACGTCGCGCCGGCGCGGCGAGCGGTCCGTCTCGTCGCTCTGCAACGGCGTCCACGACCGCAGCAGCTCCGCCTCCAGGCCCTCCAGGCCGAGGACGTCGACGGACATGGCCGCCAGCTCCAGCGCCAGCGGGTGGCCGCCCAACTGCTCGGCGATCCGCTCGATGGCGGCGGGGTCGAGGGCGCGTGCGGCCGCCGGCGTGAGCCGCCTCGCGGCGGCGCGGCGGAAGAGCCTGGCCGCCGGGCTGGGCGCGCCGCCCGTCGTCGTCGCCAGCGGCCCGGTCTCGACGACCGCCTCGGTCGACAGCTGCAGCCTGCGGCGCGACGTCACGAGCACGCTCGGCCCGACGGTCCCGCGCACGAGGGCATCCACGACCGTCGCCTGCTCGAGCAGGCGCTCGAAGCCGTCGAGCACCAGCAGCGCCCGTCGCCCGTCGAGGGCCGCCACGAGCTGCGGCAGCGCCGGCAGATCCGCGCGCAGGCCGACGCCCGCGGCACGCGCCGCCGAGCGCGCGACGGCCTCGGGCCCGGAGCGGTCCTCGAGCGGCGCGACGAACACCCCGTCGGGAAAGATGGGGGCGAGGTCGCCGAGCGCGGCGGCGGCGAGGGCGGTCTTGCCGATGCCCCCGGGACCGAGGAGCGTGACGAGGCGAGCGCCGCGATCGCGCAGACGCTCGACCAGGTCGGCGATCTCACCATCGCGGCCGATCACGGCGGCTCGCTGTCCGATCCTGGGCGCCAGCGACGCCAGCGCGGCGGGCGCGGTCGTCCCCGCGGCGTCCCCCACGGCGTCCCCCACGGCGTCCGGCCGATCGGCGAGGGCACCGCCGCTCGTCACGCGAGCGTGCAACTCCGCCGTCTTCGCCTCGGGCGACATGCCCAGCTCGTCGTGCAGCCGTCGGCGGAACGCCTCGAAGCGCCTCGCCGCCCCGCGGCGGTCACCGAGAGCGGCGGCCGCGACCATCGCGTCGCGCAGGGCCAACTCGTCCAGCGGATCGGCGCGCAGCAGCCGGTCCGCCCACGCCAGCGCCTCGTCGTGGCGACCGGCGTCGACGGCGTCCCTGCTCGCCGCGCGGCACGCCCGGCGCCAGGCCTCGGCCAGCGCCGTCCGCTCGAGCTCGAGCCACGACGCGAACTCCTCGGCGCCGTCGATCTCGAAGGCCTCCAGCAGCGCGCCGCGGTGGAGGCCGAGGGCCTCGACCCAGCGGCGATCGGCGACCGCCCGCCGGAACTCGGCGACGTCGCTGCCGACCGTCAGCCACAGCGCGCCACGGTCCCGCTCGAGGAGCCCCGCGAAGGGCCCTCGCGACAGCGAGCGCAGCGCCTGGCGCAGGTCGCCATGCGCGTGCTCGGCGTCGGCGTCCGGCCACAGGAGGGCGGCGGCCTCCTCGCGTCGCACACGCACGCCGCGGACGGCGAGGAGCGCGAGCAGCGCGTGAGGCTTCGTCGGCCTCAGCGGCAGCCAGACGCCCTCCACGCTCACCTCGGGCGGCCCGAGCAGACGCACGTCCACGTCCATGGCTGCCTCCACGGTACGCTTTCACGGACCACGTGTCACCGGAACCCCCATGGCGGCCTGCCGCGCCCGCGCCTTCCGCCGGGACGACGATCGTCAGGTCGGAGGTCGGCGCTCGCTCGTCGCCGAGATCGCGTGCCCGCGCATGGGTACGGCCCAGGCGTCGCGACCTGCCCGACGCGCCGCGGCCGGTCGGGCGTCCGCCCGCCGGCCGCGGCCCGCGCGTCGTCGCGCCGTCAGTACTGGATGCCGAAGAGGTTGGGGACGACGTTGACGAACCAGGGGAAGTAGGTGACCAGGATGAGCGCCAGCAGCAGCGGCGGCCACAGGTAGATCATCGCGCGGCTGGCGCGCTCGATGCGGATGCGGCCGATGGCGCAACCCACGAAGAGCGCGGTGCCCACGGGCGGCGTCGTCAGGCCGAGGCCCAGGTTCATGAGCAGCATGATGCCGAAGTGGACGGCGCTCATGTTGATGGGGTCGGCGGTGACGATCGGCAGCAGGATGGGCGTGAGGATGAGGATCAGGGGCGCCATGTCCATGATCGCGCCGAGAAGCAGGAGCAGGAGGTTGATGAGCGCGAGCAGGACGATGGGGTTGTCGCTGAAGCCGAGGATGGCGCTCGCCAGGATCGCCGGGATGCGCAGGTACGCCATGAGCCAGGCGAAGGCGGAGGCGGTGGCGATGAGGAATACGACGATGGAGATCGTGCGCACCGCCTGCTGGGCCACGCGCCACACCTTGCGGAAGCCCATCTCGCGGTACATGAGCGTGGACACCAGGAAGGCGACGACGGCGCCGATGGCGGCCGCCTCGGTGGCCGTGAACCAGCCGAAGGCGATGCCGCCGACGATGATGAGGCCGACGAACAGCCCGGGGATGGCCACGACGGAGACCTTCACCGACTCCCACGGCGGCGGCCGCGAATCCGACGGGTAGCCGCGCCGCAGCGCCAGCACGTAGCCCGCCAGGATGAGGAAGATGCCGATCATCGCGCCCGGCAGGTAGCCGGCGAGGAAGAGGGCACTGATCGACACGCCGCCCGCGGCGAGGCTGTAGATCACGGCGTTGTGCGACGGCGGGATGATGATGCCCTGCACGGAGCTCGCGACCGTGATCCCGACGCTGAAGTCGGTGTCGTAGCCCTTCTTCTTCATCATCGGGATGAGGATGCTGCCGTTGGAGCTGACGTCGGCGACCGCCGAGCCCGAGGTGCCGCCGAAGAGCATGGAGGCGACCACGTTGACGTGCGCCAGGCCGCCGCGGATGGGACCGACGAGGACGCGCGAGAACTC
>Ga0180436_10004957_pt1 | contig 11861 bp, 10 predicted proteins | sample SS_ome_2_FD_132434 | JGI IMG/M metagenome (GOLD analysis project Ga0180436, IMG submission 132434) | Hypersaline lake sediment archaeal communities from the Salton Sea, California, USA - SS_3_S_2 metaG | ecosystem: Environmental > Aquatic > Non-marine Saline and Alkaline > Hypersaline >...
AGTAGGTCGCCTCGAAGGTATAGCTCTGGTCGCCGGCGGCGGACATGCTGTACGCACCGGTGACCTCGTTGGCAAAGACGATGCGGCCCGAGGACAGTTCCTCGACCTGGGCCGGGATGGGGGCACCGCTGCCCGAGTCGGTCACCGTGCCCTGCACCGTGCCGAAACCCTGGGCGGCATAGATCACCGCCTGTTCAAGATCGATGATGCCCATGCCGAAGGTGTTCTCCTCGCCCACCGGGCCGAGGTCCACAGCGGTGGTGAGCAGGATGTCCTTGATCGTGTCCACGTCGAGGTTGGGGTCGACCTGGCGCAGCACGGCCACCGAACCGGTGACATGCGGCGAGGCCATCGACGTGCCGCTGAGGCTGGAGTAGCTGTTGCCCGGCACGGAGCTGCGCACGTCGGTGCCCGGAGCCACCACCTCGGGTTTGATCTGATCGTTGCAGCCAGGGCCGAGGCTGGAGAAACTGGAGATGGGATAGGGGAAGGTGTAGTTGGTGGCATCCACCGAACCAACGGCAAAGGCGTTGTATGGGCTGTCCGCCCGGTCACCCGGGGTGCGCAGGGAGGCGGTGGTCGGCCCCTCGTTACCGGCGGAGAAGATCACCGCGCAGCCGGCGGCCTCGCAGTTGTCCATCACGTCCCAGAACGTCTCGTCACAGGGGCCGGTGATGTACGACCCGTGGTAGATAGGGCTGATGCCCCAGGAGTTCCCCACCGCATCAGGCACATCGTCGGTGGTCCCCGGGTTGCCGTCCGGATCGGCGAACCACTGGAACGCCGCCACGGCATCGGTCATCGTCGTCTCGATATCCACCCGATCGATGACGCCGGCGGAGATCCAGGTGGCGTCCTTGGCCACGCCGATCTCATTGTCCGCGGTATAGCCGGCGATGGTGCCCATGGTGTGCGTGCCGTGGGAGCCGGAATCGAAGGGGAACGTGGTGGAGGTCACCGGGTCGAACCAGCACTCCGCGGCCGGCTCGGTGAGACCGCGCCAGCGGGAGGCCAGCGCTTCGTGGTTGCCGTCCACGCCGGTGTCCATGTTGGCGATCACCCGGCCCAGGCCGGAGTAGCCCAGGGCCCAGGCCTCGGGGGCCTTTATCGCGGAGATACCGGGCTCGATGGCACGGTCCCGTTCGCTGCCTTCCTTCCTCGGGGCCACGGGGCCGACCTTGTCCTGCTCCACGGGGGCGATCAGTTCGATGACGTAGTCGAGATAGACCATCTCCACTTCGGGCCGCGCGGCAATACGTTTGATCTCGGCCACGGTGGCTTCCACGCCTACCATATTGTCGATCCAGAACGTACGGAAATCGCGGACGTCGCCGCGCATCACCCGCTTCTGCAGATAATCGGTGAGCCGGGGCTGAGTCGCCTGGGCCACGGTCTGCAACGCCTCGACAACATGCTGGTGCCGCTGGGCCAGTGTCGCCCCCTCGCGTTTCAGCTGGAAGTTGAGTGAGTCGATGTCAGCCCGGTCGGTCAGGCTGACGATAACCTTGCAGTATTCGGAGTCGGGCCGGTCGGCAAGGTAGTTGGCCAGGCCGTCGTGAAGCACACCGGCAAGGGCCGGGGTGGTCATGACAGCGAGGGTCACGATGGCAAGCAGGAGTACACAGAATCTCCTCATCTCAGTTCCTCCAGATTGTCTTTGCATGGATTGGGGAGCCCCCCACAGCCCCCCCCGATCGCACTTCAGGGGAAAAGTTGCCGGACCACGCCCAGCGGCCGGCCCGGTTGGTATCGCCTCCCCTGGAGGCGTTACCGTCTACCATCAATATAGAGAATCAGTGCCTGCTTGGCAAGATGGGAGCGCGGCCCCTGTCGTCCGGACAGGGGCCGCGGGGGACTCTCGGGGGTTACCCCAGTTCGGGGTAGAGCGGGAACTGCTCGCAGAGTTCGCGCACTTCGCCCCGAACTTTTTCCAGGTTCGATTTGCTCTTGCGGTTCGCCAAGACCCGGGCAATCAGCCGCGCAGTGATCTTCATCTCTTCAGGGCCCATGCCGCGGCTGGTCAGCGCCGGTGTGCCCAGCCGAATGCCGCTGGGGTTAAACGGCGACCGGGTGTCGAAGGGGACCATGTTCTTGTTCGTGGTGATCGCCGCCTTGTCCAGGGCCTTTTCGGCGAACTTGCCCGGGATCTCCTTGTCGGTGAGGTCGATGAGCACCAGGTGGTTGTCCGTGCCCCGGAAACCAGGGTGAAACCCTGAACCTTCAGCTCGTCGGCCAGCGCTTTCGCGTTTTCCACGATGCGCGCGGCATAGTCCTTGAACTCTGGCCTGGCCGCCTCGCGGAAGGCCACCGCCTTGGCCGCGTTGACGTGGTCATGGGGGCCGCCCTGCAGCCCGGGGAACACCGCCTTGTCGATGTCCTGGGCGTATTTCTCCTTGCAGAGGATGATCGCCCCGCGTGGTCCGCGCAACGTCTTGTGCGTGGTGGTGGTCACCACGTCGGTGAAGGGAAATGGCGAGGGGTGGACGCCGCCCACCACCAGCCCGGAGATGTGCGAAATGTCGGCCATGGTGATCGCCTCCACCTCGTCGGCGATCTCCTGGATCCTGGCGAAATCGATGATCCGCGGGTAGGCCGTGGCCCCGGAGAGGATGATCTTGGGCCGGTGCTGGAGAGCCTCCTCGCGCAGTTTGTCGTAGTCGATGCGGTGGGTCTCCGGATCGACGCCGTACTGCACGAAATTGTAGGCCTTGCCTGAGAAGTTCACCGGGTGCCCGTGGGTCAGGTGGCCACCGTGGGCCAGGTTGAGCCCGAGCACCGTGTCGCCGAACTCGAGCAGCGCCACGTACACGGCGATGTTGGCCGGTGAGCCCGAGTAGGGCTGGACGTTGGCGTGCTCGGCGCCAAACAGCGACTTGGCCCGCTCGATGGCCAGTTCCTCGGCCTGGTCGATGAATTCGTTGCCGCCGTAGTAGCGCTTGTGCGGGTAGCCTTCCGAATACTTGTTGGACATCACGCCGCCGAGGGTTTCGAGGACGGCGAGGCTGGTGAAGTTTTCCGAAGGGATCAGTTCCAGACCGTAGCGCTGGCGCTCCAGTTCCTGGAGGTGGAGCTGGTGAATCTCGGGGTCTGTTGTGGCCAGAAAACTCATGACGGTTCTCCTTGACGTCACGGGGCCGCCATCGGGCGCTCCCCATTCCTTCCTGTATCTGCAGTCAAGTTTAATACCAATAAACTCAATCGCTTGAGCCGGAAACCAGAGAATAGCAGAGAGGCCAGCCCCTGTAAACCCGCTCCGGCTTCGCCCCTCCCCTCCCCCGGTTCGGCGTTCCCCCCCCACGAAAACCTGTCCATCCAGTCCCCGTCCCACTTGACAGGAGACAACCTATCTCCCATAATATTGGTCGATTATCGGAGTGATTTGCGATTGGCTTCGAGCCTGGCGGGGTCCGAACCCGGCAGGCTTTTTTCTGCCGCCGGGATGTCGCGCCAGGGGGCCGGGTTCCCGCGGCGGAAGCAGAGGAACGGACAGTCATGGAAATCGTCTACATGGATCACCACGCCACCACACCCCTCGATCCCCGGGTGCTCGAAGAGATGATGCCCTTTCTCACCGAGCACTTTGGCAATGCCTCCAGCTCCACGCACGCCATCGGCCGCCATGCGCGCAAGGCGGTGGAGAAGGCCCGTACCGAGGTGGCGGAACTGATCGGCGCCGAGCCGAAGGAAATCATCTTTACCAGCGGGGCCACCGAATCGGACAACCTCGCGGTGAAGGGCGTGGCCCAGCGCCTGCGCAAAAAAGGCAACCACATCATCACCTGTGCCGTGGAGCACAAGGCGATTCTCGATCCCTGCGCCTTCCTCGCCAAGTCGGGCTTCGAGGTCACGGTTCTGCCGGTGGACAGCTACGGCATGGTCACCGCTGCGGACGTGGAAGCGGCCATCCGGCCCGAGACCACCCTGATCAGCATCCAGGCGGCGAACAGCGAGGTGGGCACGATCATGCCCATCGAGGAGATCGGGGCGCTGGCCCGCAAGCGGGGCATCGTCTTTCACACCGACGCCGTGCAGGCGGTGGGCAAGATCCCGATCGACGTGGAGCGCGTCAACGCCGACCTGCTCTCCCTTTCCGGCCACAAGATGTACGGCCCCAAGGGCGTGGGAGCGCTCTATGTCCGGGGCAAAAACCGGGTGGTGCCGCTGACCCACGGCGGGGGCCAGGAGCGCCGCATGCGCTCGGGCACCGAGAATGTCCCGGGCATCGTCGGCCTCGGCGCGGCCTGCCGTCTGGCCGGCGAAGAGATGGACGAGCAAAGTCGACGTCTGACCGCCTTGCGTGACCGGCTCCACAAGGGGATAATCGGGAATATCGACGGTGTGCACCTCAATGGTCACCCGGAAAAGCGGCTTCCCGGAAACCTGAACCTGAGTTTCGACTACGTCGAGGGCGAATCGATCATCATGGCCCTCAAGGGCTTCGCCCTCTCCTCCGGTTCGGCGTGCACGTCGGAGTCGCTGCAGGCTTCATACGTGTTGATGGCCCTGGGCATGGAGGAGGTGATGGCCCACTGCTCCATCCGGTTCGGCCTCGGCCACAGCAATACCGAGGCGCACGTGGACCGGCTGGTGGAGGAACTGAGTACGGCCATGGTCCGACTGCGGGCCATGTCGCCGCTGGCTGACTGAGACCGGCCGATCCGGCACATCCGGACAGCCGCATGTTCCGATTGACACGCCAAACAGCAGAGAAGGAATCATGGAATACAGCGAAAAAGTAATCGACCACTACGAGAACCCCCGCAACGTGGGGATGATCGAAAACGCCGACGGTGTCGGCACCGTGGGGAACCCGGCCTGCGGAGACGTGATGAAACTCTCCATCCGCATCGAAGACGACGTGATCACCGCAGCCAAGTTCAAGACGTTCGGCTGCGGGGCCGCCATCGCCACCAGCTCGATGCTCACTGAAATGGTGGTGGGCAAAACCGTGGACGAGGCGCTGGAGATCTCGAACAAGGCCGTGGCCGACGCCCTGGACGGGCTGCCCAAGGCCAAACTGCACTGCTCGGTGCTCGCCGAGGACGCACTCAAGGCGGCCATCGAGAATTTCCGGGACAAGCAGTCGAAGCAGGAGAACGATTAATCGGCGTCGGCGCCGATCGCCGGGCGATCCCGGCGGCATGACGAGGATTCAGCAATCATGAGCGACAAGGAAAGAAAGGCGGCGGACGAGGGCGAGGAACTGAAGCTCTTCCTCGTCTCCCACATGGGTCCCTATTCCTGCTGGAGCCTCGAGGTGGGCACCAATGCCGGGTCGGCCTTCCAGGGCTGCCGCAAGAACAAGCGTGTCCCCGAGAGCAGCGACAGCACCAGCTGCAAAGTGGAGGAAGTGAAGATCCCGGGCTACCGCATCATCGTGGTCCCCGAGGACGATTGACCGACCGCCGCGGTGACGGCGTCCCGCCGTCACCGCCCGCACCCTCTCCGCTCAGCCTCCCGGCACAGGTCAGAAGATGAACTTGATCCCGCCGGTGGTGATCCAGAAAGAGGGGTCAACCTCCATGACAAATCCCTGCAGTTCAGGATAGCTGCCGCCCACGGCACGGAGGTTTACCTCCTCGCGTTCGGAGTGGTAGTACTTGACCATGAAGGTCAGCGCCATGGCGCGATTGAGCTGCATGTCGGCACCGACCCCGACATTGAAGCCGATGGTACTCGTGTCGGCGCGGAAATCCATCACCGGGTAATCGAACTCGAGGTACTGTTGACCGCCGCTGGTGTAGGTGTAGGCATAGGCCGTGTCGTAGGCCCCGCGGATCGCGGTGTCATAGGCCGAAAACCCGGCGGTGAGGAACGGCCGCGCCGGCCCCCGGTCGGTGAGATGGGTCACCAGGTTGATGCTGCCCACCATGGTGCGCATCGTCGGGGAATCGTATTGGTACCCGCGGTAGGCGTTCCACAGCGAGCGTCCGTCGTTCCAGTCCCAGTAAACATCGTAGTCGGTCCTGATATCCGGGCTGGTGAACAGGCCCCGTCCCTCGAACTCGAGACTGACGAAACGATTGAACTGGACGAAAAACGCGGCGCCCATGGACGGCCCGCCGCTGCCATCGAAATCGAGGCGCCAGTATTCTTCCACGTTGACCAGCGCGCCACTGCTCCAGCGGGCGTCGCTGTACATCGTCTCGCCCATCGTGCTCCAGCCGAGCCCGGCATCGAACCGAAAACCAAACCCGCTCTGCTGTCCAGCCGTCGCGGTCCCGGAAGCAAACACCAAGGCCAGCAGCATCACCGCCAGCGCAATCGGCCGCATCGTCCATTCCCATCGGCAATACCTTCTCATCGCCTGGTCCTCCCCGCTGTCATCACGGCATCGTGCCGGTGTTTCCATTCGAACCATCTCACCTGCCCCACGATATAGCAATCCCCGTGCCGGATGTCACGGCACCCTGCGGAATCCCGATTTCCGGAGGTCACAACAAAAGGCACACCGCAAGCCCGGGTGAAATCGTCCTCTCCGGGGGACAGGAATCTTCACAGTGCGACGGCTTCGCTCGCGGCCCGAATTCACCTATAATACCGACTCCGTCAACGAACATCGTTCGGTCATCCGGTTCCAAGGAGGAATAGTTCATGCGTATCCCCACCCTGCAGCTCGTGCTGCTCTTCATCAGCCTGGCCGGGCTGGCCATCGCCGCCGGCTGCTCGACCCCGCAAGACGGCACAGAGGACGGCGCCGACGCGGCTGCCACGACGGACCACGTCAGGCAGCAGCTGGCCAAATACGCCCGCCACGAGATGTCCTGCAACCTCGACCGGCTGGACGAGAATCAGCGGGCAGTGCTGGACGAACTGGTGGCCGCGGCCAAGGTGATCGACGGCATTTTCTTCACCCAGGTCTACAGCCGCAACCCTGAAATTCGCGACGAGCTGGAGGCGGGCAGCGGGCCGGACAACGAGGTGCTGCTGAACTTCTTCCGCATCAACTACGGCCCCTTCGACCGGCTGGAGGAGGACGCGCCCTTCATCGGCGAGGCGGCGAAACCGAAGGGCGCCAACTTCTACCCCGAGGACATGACCAAGGAGGAGTTCGAGGCCTGGATCACCGAGCATCCCGGGGACCGCGAGGCGTTCGAGAACACCTTCACCGTGATTCGCCGCGAGGACGGCGCGTTGAAGGCGATCCCCTATTCCGAGTACTACCGTCTCGACCTCGAGCGGGCCGCGGCCCACCTGCGCCGGGCGGCCGAGCTGACCGGCAACGACTCGCTGCGCGCCTTCCTCAACAGCCGTGCCGATGCCTTCCTCTCCAACGACTACTACCAGAGCGACATGGACTGGATGGACATCGGCGACAACCTGATCGACGTGACCATCGGGCCCTACGAGGTCTACGAGGACAACCTCTTCAACTACAAGGCGGCCTTCGAGGCCTTCATCTGCCTCCGCGACCCGGTGGAGAGTGCCCGGCTGGAATCGATCAAGGGGCACCTGCCGGCGATGGAGCGCAACCTGCCGATCCCCGACGAGTACAAGAATTTCAACCGGGGCACCGAGTCGCCCATCTCCGTGGTGGACGTGGCGATCAGCGCCGGCGACACCCGCGCCGGGGTGCAGACCCTGGCCTTCAACCTGCCCAACGACGAGCGGGTGCGGGAAGCCAAGGGCTCGAAAAAGGTGATGCTGAAGAACGTGCTGCGGGCCAAGTACGAGAAGATCTACATCCCCATCGCCAGGGTGGTGCTGGAGGAGGGGCTGGCCGAGCAGACCGACTTCGAGGCGTTCTTCAACCACACCCTGCTGCACGAGGTCTCCCACGGCCTGGGGCCGGGCAACCTGGTGCTCGACGGCCGCGAGACCACCGTGGCCAAGGAATTGAAAGAGCTCTACTCCGGGATGGAGGAGGCCAAGGCCGACACCCTGGGGGTCTACAACATCCAGTACCTGGTGGACCAGGGCGAGCTGGCCCCGGAACGTGCCGAGAAGGCCTACGTCACCTTCCTCGGCGGCATCTTCCGCTCGATCCGCTTCGGCGTTGGGGCGGCTCACGGCAAGGCCAACATCATGATCCTCAACTACCTGCTGGAACACGGCGGCTACGTCTACGACGATGCCACCGGCCGCTTCGGCGTAAACCAGGCAACGGTGGCCGACGGCTTCGAGAAGCTGGCCACCGTGTTGCTCACCCTGCAGGCCGAGGGAGACTACGAGGGCGCCACCGCCTTCATCGAGAAATACGGCACGGTTCCGCCCACGGTGGAGCAGGCGCTGGCCCGGCTGGACGACGTGCCGGTGGATATCGACCCGCATTACGAACTTGACGAGTGAACGACGGAGGCAACCATGGACACGGTACTTGACTATATCCGTTCCCACCACGACCAGTATCTGGCCGAGCTGGTGGAGCTGTTGAAGATTCCCAGCATCTCCTCGGAGAAGGAGCACAAGGGCGACATGAAGACGGCGGCCAAGGCCCTGGCCGCCAGGATGAAGAAGGCCGGCCTGTCCGGCGTCAAAGTCATCCCCACCGCCGGGCACCCGTCGGTCTACGGCGAGTGGTGCAAGGCGGGCAAGGACAAGCCCACGGTGCTGGTCTACGGGCACTACGACGTCCAGCCGGTGGACCCGCTGAACCTCTGGAAGACGCCGCCCTTCGAGCCCAGCGTGCGGCCGTCGACGAAGGTCAAGGGAGCCAAGGACCTCTACGCCCGCGGCGCCGCCGACGACAAGGGCCAGCTGTTCATCCACCTGCTGGCGGTGGAAGCGCACCTGAAGGCCACCGGTACCCTGCCGGTGAACGTCAAGTTCATCTTCGAGGGCGAGGAGGAGATCGGCAGCCCCAACCTCGTCCCGCTGATGAAGAAACACAAGGCGCTGCTCAAGTGCGACTCGGTGGTCGTCTCGGACACGCCGATGTTCGACTACGGCAAGCCGTCGATCACCTACGGCCTGCGCGGCCTCTCCTTCATGGAGGTGCACGTCACCGGCCCGAACAGCGACCTGCACTCCGGCACCTTCGGCGGCATCGCGGCCAACCCGATCAACGTGCTCTGCGATATCGTGGCCAAGCTGACCGACAAACGGGGCAAGGTGGCCATTCCCGGGTTTTACGACGACGTGGTCAAACTCACCGCGGCCGAGCGGAAAGCCTATGCCGCACTGAAGGTGAGCGACGCCTCGTTCAAACGCCAGCTGGGGGTCCGCGAGCTGGCCGGTGAGCAGGGTTACAGCGCGGTGGAACGGCAGTCGGCACGACCGACCCTCGATGTCAACGGCATTTCCGGCGGCTACGAGGGCAAGGGGGCCAAGACGGTGATCGCCTCCAAGGCGATGGCCAAGATCTCCATGCGCCTGGTGCCCAACCAGGACCCGAAGAAAATCGCCCGGCTGTTCACCAAGCGGATCAAGGAACTGGCCCCCAGATCGGTGCGCGTCGAGGTGTTCGACCTGCACGGCGGCGACCCGGCGATGACGGCGCTGGACAACCCGGCCACACAGGCGGCGATGCGGGCGCTGAAAAAGGCCTTTGGCAAGAAGGTGCTCACCACCCGCGAGGGCGGCTCGATCCCCATCGTGGCCGACTTCCAGAAGATCCTCGGCGCCCCCACGGTGCTGATGGGCTTCGGTGTGCCGGACGAAAACCTGCACGCCCCCAACGAAAAGCTGCACCTGCCCAACTTCTTCACCGGCATCGAGGCCTCGGCCCACTACTTCACCGAGCTCGCCGGCTGACCACGCCTCTCCCCCGGGGGCGGGCACCCTGCCCGCCCCCGTCATGATGAAATTAGGGACAGGAAATTAGGGACAGGAACTAATTAATCAAACATTCTCCTCGGCAAGTGCCCGCGTCATAACCTTCTCCACGCTCCCGAATGGCTCCCCAGCCGATGATCCAATAAGAATGACCGGGCCATTAGTTCCGGTCACTCATTAAATTTTGGTAACGTAGCCGCAACACCAGCCGTGTACCCATAGAAGGCAACGGGTGGAGGCGTGATGGCCGCGACGGACAACCAGTTGATGAACCGGATGAGCACAGGGGACATGGAGGCGCTCTCCGCCATCGTGCTCCGCCACCAGCGGGGACTGGTGGGGTTTCTCACCCGGCTCTGCGGCAGCCGGGACGCGGCCGAGGACCTGGCCCAGGAGACTTTTCTCCGGGTCTACGAGGCGCGGTCGCGCTACCGGCCGGCCGGCCGCTTCACCACTTGGCTCTACACCATCGCCTACCGGCTGTTCATCGATACCCGGCGCGCCTGGAGCGCCAGCCGCACCGAGGGGATGGAGGAGAAGCAGGTGGCGGACCGCCGGGCGGCAACACCGGAAGCCGCGACCATCGAACGTGATCTTTCGCGGCGGGTGCGACAGGCGATCGACGGCCTGCCCGAACAGTATCGCCCGGTGCTGTTGCTCCGCTCCCGGCGGGAGATGAGCTACGGCGAGATCGCCGCCGTGCTGGGCTGCAGCGAGAACGCCGCCCGGGTGCGGATGCATCGCGGCCTGGCCCTGCTGCGCCGCCGGCTCAAGGAGGCCGGTTTGCTGGACCCATCGACAGACGAGGAGTGACACCATGAATTGCAAGGAGGCAAGCGAACGCCTTGCCGCCGCCGTGCTCGGCGACCTCGACCGTGACGAACAGCGCGCGGTCCACGCCCACCTGGCCGGTTGCGACCGGTGCCTCGAGGAGGAGCATGAGCTCTTCCGGTCGATGCACCTGCTCCGCGCCCATGCCGGCGAGGAACCCGAAGTGGACATCCACGACGCGGTGCTGGCCCGGGTGGCGGATACAACGCCCCCCCGTCGCCGGGTGGGCCTCTTGACCCAGACCCTGCTCACCGCCGCGGCCTCGGCACTGGTGGTGGTGGGGCTGCAGACGGCGCTCCAGGCCTGGAACGCATCGCCGGTTCTCCCGGTTTCCCCGGCCTCCAGACCGGGGGGGGCCACAACCACGCTGCTCCAGGGCACGCTCTTTGACCGGCAGCGCCACGTCCCGGACGAGCTCCGCAGCCTGCGGGAACAGCTGCGCCGCGGTGATGCCCGACTGCCGATCGACCTGTGAGGTATGGAATAATGAACCGTATCGCTCTCATCGCCCTGGCGCTGATCGTCGCCGCCCTGGCCCTGCTGCTGGTCTATCGCGCGCCGGCCGGACCGGCCACCGGCCTGGAGCAGGCCGACCGGCTGATCGGTCAGGCCGTTGCCGGGACCGCAGCCGCCGAAGAGGCCAGGACCCTGCTGAAGACCATCATCGACGACCGCATTTCAGACCCGGCAGCTGTCCTCCAGGCCCGGCTGCGGCTGGTGGCGCTGGAGCGGCAGATTGGCCGCCACCAGGAGGCGGCCACGGCCCTGGGAGAAGCGCTGGGGTCCCATCCCGACACACCGCAGGCCCCACGCCTGCTGCTGGAACTGGGGGCCATGCACCACCGCCGGCTGAAACGGCCGGCAGAGGCCCTGCAGACCTACCGGCGGCTGGTCGCCCTCTACCCGGAGAGCGCCGAGGCCCCGGAAGCGCTGGTCAGGAGCGCGCTCCTGGCCCGCCAGCTGGAGCAGGACACGGCGTCCGCGGATGCCGCTGCACTGCTCGACTTCAGTCGCCGGCGGCCTGATCACCCGCTGGCCGACGAAGCGCTGCTGCTCGCCGCCGACCTTGCGGCCGGGGCGGTGACTGACCAGGGAGAGGCGGCGGTGCTGGACGAGCTGCACCGCCGCTACCCGGACAGCCCGCTGTGCCGGCCCACCACCGACACCACTCATCAGGAGATCGACGATGACGGACATACAGCGAACGATTAAACCGGTGCTGGCGGCCCTGGCCTCCCTGGCGCTGCTGGTGCTCAACGGGTGCGATTACAGCTTGCTCACCCGTGGGCCCACCCTCGCCGCCTGGTCCCCCGACG
>Ga0180436_10004958_pt1 | contig 11860 bp, 9 predicted proteins | sample SS_ome_2_FD_132434 | JGI IMG/M metagenome (GOLD analysis project Ga0180436, IMG submission 132434) | Hypersaline lake sediment archaeal communities from the Salton Sea, California, USA - SS_3_S_2 metaG | ecosystem: Environmental > Aquatic > Non-marine Saline and Alkaline > Hypersaline > Sediment...
TATAGCAATTAAAAAGCCTTCCCCCGGGAGGGCTTTTTTTATTTGAAATCGGGTTATTTGAATTGATCTCAGCAAGGAGATGTTTTTTCGGTTGTATTCCTTTGATCTCCGACCTGTCAGCGTTAAAACCGTTAACTTTGATTTAGATCCCCTGCCACTTTTCAATTCCAAATTGCTAATCAGACCCGGCCTTCCAATGCAACACGATCTTCACAACCCGGTTATAGTCTTGTATTCCGCCTTTTACCCGGTTTGTTTTAAGGTACAGGTTATTTGCTTTTGTTTGAAATTCATCGAGTTCCGAAATTCTTAATGCATTCCAATGTTTTTGGATCGCTGCAAAATCAGCTTTCACATTGGGTGAAATTTTTTGAATGGATTCTTCTGCCCCTTCTACCTTCCGGGCATCGTAAAGAAAATAACGAAGCAACATCAAATTGCCGCTATAACGAACTGCAGATAATTCGGAAGTTGAGCATACCAGCCAGGCAAAGAAATTCGCTTCGGACTCGGAGGGAATTCCAAACTGGTGAGCCATTTCGTGGGCTAATGCAAAAGGATACTCCACCGGCAGACAGTGTTGATTCACATGAACTTCGTTGAAGAACGGACCAAAATAGCCGCTAATCCCGGAGGCGGCAATCCACCGGGCAAACAGCATCGGTTTGGGCTTTCTCTTTCCGTTCGGATAAGGCAGATTAAAATCCTTATGAATCATTTCATATCCTTCATCCAGAAATAGCTTCACCATATCGCGGTTCTTTTCTTTTTCAACTCCTGCTAATTCATTGGTTTGTTCAATCAACAGGTTCAGTTGTTCCTTAAAAAGAGAATCGGCAATCTCTACCTTCAATGTCCACTTCTGCCTTTCAGATAAACCGGGACGAAAATAATTAAACCCCCAACTCCAATAGAAAAGGGTGTAAATCAAAGCGATAATCCGAAGAAAACGAATAAGGGAAATTTTGAAACTTTTACGCTGAACAATCAACTTTACACTCCCGATGATCAACAATAAAAAGAGAATCGTCCAAAAAAAATCCCAAAGAGAAAAAGGAATGAAGTTGGTAACAGAAGAAGATATTTGCGCCCAATATGGGTAAATGCCTTTGGAGTAAATCCGGTCAACCATATCAGGGAAAGCTACTGCTAATTTTACAAACAGAAACGTGAATCCGGCCAGCCAAAAAGGGATCCATTTATGGGTAAAAATATCTTTCAATCCAATTGGCTGAATACAGCTTTTCCAGCCAGAAATGTTTGCACCAATCCCCTGCTGCCCATGAAAGCTAAAAGTGCAATCCAAAGGGCATGGTTTCCAAGTTGGCTATTCAACAAAAAGTAAAGGGGGAAGAAAAACAGAAAAGTAGAACTGATTAATGTATTCCGCATCGCCTTCGATGCTGTGGCGCCAATATACACCCCGTCCCAGACAAAGGAAGAAACAGACAGAATGGGAACCAGCCATACCCATTTCATATATGCACGGGAAGTGACAATCACACTCTCCTCGGAGGTCAACAGACGAAGAATCCCTTCCCCGCCAAAGATATAGATCAATGAAAAAAGAAAAGCTACACCTGCTCCCCAGGCAAAAAGTTTTTTAACTACGCTTATTAGGTTTTGTTTCGATTTCTCCCCGATGGATTTTCCAACCAACGCCTCCCCGGCATAAGCAAAACCATCAATAAGGTACGAGAAAAACATCAAAAACTGGAGCATCAGTGAGTTGGCTGCAAGAATTAAATCATTGGTGGCAGCTGATTTTGAGGTAAAGAAAGTAAAAGTAAGAATCACACAAGCTGTTCGAAAAAAAATATCTGAATTGACACTCATAAAACGCCTGAGCTCTTTGCTTTCGAAAACTTGCGGGATGTTGAAACAGATCAAACTGTTTCGATATTTTTTCCAGATGAAGAAGATGCCAAGCAAAAGCCCAAGGTACTGCGAAATTACTGTTCCAAGGGCGACTCCTTCAACGGTCATTCCCAAAACTAGAATAAAAAACATGCTCAGGGCAATGTTGGCAATATTCACAACAATTGAAATAATCATTGGAATCCAGGCATTCTGCATCCCGATAAACCAACCAGAAAGACTAAACATGGCAATGGTTGCGGGCGCTGCCCAAATACGTATCGAGAAGTAATACCTGGTAAGATTTTCCACCTCTTCTCCCCCGCTGATCAATTTCATAGCCAGCCATTCAATAGGAAACTGAAAAAAAATAATCAGTGCTCCTCCTATAATCGCAATCGACATGGATCGGTAAAGAAGCAGGGAAGTCTCTTTCTCATCTTTACGCCCTACAGCCTGAGCGGTGAATCCGCTGGTCCCCATTCGAAGAAAAGCAAATCCCCAATATAAAAAGTTAAAAATCATCGTACCGAGAGCAATTGCTCCAATGTATTTCTCAGAACCTAAATGTCCCATAAGCGTCAGATCGACCAACCCCAATAATGGGATGGCAATGTTGCTTAAGATATTGGGAATGGCTAACCGGAGGATTTCTTTGTTCACTTTTTATTGGTTCATTTTTTATGATGCAAAGAAAAGAAAATTTAACCGGGAAACCTTGGTAAACAGGAATTATGCCGGACAAGGATCAAGCATTAAAACTAAAAATTAATTACCTTAGCAACTTAATTCGTTTATGATGGGAAATAAAGATATTCGTTGGATACAAAGATTTTCGAATTACAATAAGGCGCTAAAGCAGCTTAAAGATGCTGTTCTTCTTGCTTCTGAAAGAGAACTGTCTCAGCTTGAACAGCAGGGTCTTGTACAGGCATTTGAATTCACTCACGAACTGGCATGGAAAACTTTGAAAGACTTCCTGGAACATAGAGGCAACAAAGATATTTACGGCTCAAAAGACGCGACCAGGCAAGCATTTGCCTTAGGATTAATAAAAGAAGGTGAAAAATGGATGGATATGATTGAAAGCCGAAACCAGACTTCCCACACTTACAACGAGGAAACAGTTGAAGAAATTGTTAATACTGTCAAAGAAAACTACCTTGCTGAATTTATCGTTTTGCAAGAGCGACTCAGCAAACTAAAAGATAAAGAGCAAGACTGAACATGCAATACGGACTGAAAAATAAAACCATTGATAAAATAAACAGCATACTTGCCGGATACCCACAAGTCAAAAAAGCGATTCTATACGGATCGCGGGCAAAAGGAAATTATAAAACCGGCTCGGATATTGATCTCACCCTGCAAGGCGAAAATCTAACCCTCTCTATAATAAACAAAATAAGCAACGACCTCGATGACTTGCTACTGCCCTATACCTTAGACATCTCCTTATTTCGTCAAATTTCTAATCCAGACCTCATTGAACACATTAACCGGGTGGGAATTATTTTTTATGAAAAAAAAGCTGATTCAAATAATTCAAACAAAAGCAAAAAACACTAATTATTTTCGATCAAATTACGCCTTAAAAAGATTCCCGGTTCCGGTTAAACCTTTTTATCATTCAGCAATCAAACTTTGGTTTGATGTGAATAAATAAAACTAAGATTATTATGTGCAGAGTTTGGATTGTAGTTGTATTGATTCTATATACAACAGCTTTAGGCTTCTCTCAAAGACCCGCAATACCGGAGAAATCAGAAATACCTAAAAAGGGATCAATAACCGGAATTATATGGGATAAAGATTCCAATCAACCGGTGGAATATGCAAGCATTGCATTGTATTCAGCGAGAGATTCTTCATTAATTACAGGGGTTGTTACCGGGCCGGACGGAAAATTCATACTTAAAAATCTCAATTTTGGCCGGTATTACATGACAATTAAATTTATCGGTTATAACCCCGAAGAGGTTAACGACATCATGCTAACTCCTGAAAATAAAATCAAAGATGCAGGAAAAATTTTCCTTAAACAGGCCAGTGTGGAATTAAGCAGTGTGGACGTAGTTGCCAATAAAGCTTCAATAATTTATAAAATCGATAAAAAAATAGTTAATCCGGCTCAGTTCCCGACAGCAGCCGGAGGAACCGCTGTGGATGTATTGGGGCAAACCCCATCGGTAACTGTTGATGTAGAAGGAAATGTAAGCTTAAGAGGAAGTTCCAGCTTTACGGTGTTAATCGACGGACGCCCCAGCCCTTTTGAAGGAAGCGAAGCGCTGCAACAAATACCCACCAGCAGCATTGAGAATATTGAAATCATTACCAACCCATCGGCAAAATATGATCCGGAAGGAACGGCGGGTATTATTAATATCATTTCCAAAAAGTCGAAACTGGTGGGAATGACCGGAATTATAAATTCAACAGTTGGAAACTATGATAATTACGGAGGAAATTTTTTGTTGAACTACCGTACTTCAAAATTTAACGTGTACGCGGGAGCTGATTACAACCACAGAAACCATCCCGGCTTCCGAAGCAATGAAAACATTACTTATTTCGAAGATACGGCACGTTATGTTTATTCCGAAGGAGACGGTTCATTTCTCAGGGAAACCAGAAGTATTAAAACCGGAATCGATTTATTCCTTGGTGAAAAAACAACTATTTCTTCAGCCATCACAATTGGTGAACGTCGAATGGACCGCACAGGAGAACTAACCTATGAAGAGTGGACGGTTCCGGCCGGTGAACATAATGATTATACCGGAGAAAATGGATTTAGCCGAAGTGGAAATTTTTTTAATGCCAATGCTGCATTGAATCACAAGTTCAACAATCGGGGCCATGGATTAAAACTGGATGGTTTCTATTCGAACAGCAAAATGGATGAAGGCTCTTTTTCAACTCAATATGAGAACAGCACCATTAGCATCGGTCAGAAGTCGGATGGAATTGAAGACGAAACGGAATGGAGGCTGAAAGTGGATTATACTTTACCGGTTAATGAAAAATACAAGCTGGAAGCAGGCTGGCAATCCCGTATTGAAACGGAAGATGCCGATTATTTATCCAGTCAAAGGGAAAATGGCAATTGGAAAGTTCAGGATGAATACAGCTACCAATCTTCGTCTAAAATAAATATTCACGCTGCTTATACAACATTCGCTGCAGAACTGGGAAATTGGGGCATTCAGGGAGGCCTGCGTGCCGAACAAACGAACCGGGAAATTAAAAACCTGGGAAGCGGTGAAGTATTTACTCTGAATCGTTGGGATTTTTTCCCATCAGTTCATACCTCATATCAAATAAGCAATGCTCTGCAGGCAATAACCAGCTACACCCGCCGCATTACCCGCCCCAGAAGTCACTACCTGGAGCCCTATGAAAACTATATGGACGCCTACAATATCAGAGCAGGTAATCCAAACCTAAAACCGGAATATATTGATTCCTATGAAATTGGATTAACGCAACAAATGGGAGAATCGTTCTTTTCAACCGAAGCGTACTACAGGATAACGGATAATAAGATCGAACGAACACGATATCCTTACAGCGAAACGGTAATGTATAATACCCATGAAAATGTGGGGAAGGATTATTCCCTGGGAGTTGAAGCAATGCTAAACATCCAACCGGTAAAATTCTGGACCCTGAATCTGAGCGGCAATCTATACCACTATAAAGTGGAAGGCGTTTTGTACGGGAATTCTTTTGAAGAAGAGAGCTACAACTGGTCGTCGAGAATTGGTAACACATTCACAATTGATGCAACTACCCGTTTTCAAATCGATGGAATGTACCATAGTAAAAGTGTTACGGCACAAGGAGAACGCAAAGCCTTTTTTATGACCAATGCAGCAGTAAAAAAAGAGTTCTTCAATCGTAAGCTGACAGCCACCCTGCAGGCACGTGACCTTTTGAAAACCATGACACATAATATAATTTCCGAAAGCCCCTCCTATAAATCAACCATGAAGTTTGACCGAAGCTCGCCAATGATTCAATTGTCGTTGAGTTTAAAAATCAATAATTATAATACAAAAGAAAGGGAAAGAGAAGAAAACGGAGAAGAGGGCGAAAACGGATATGGATTTTAGACAACTTACAATCTGAAAAGCTTTCAATGCAGGTTAATATAAACGGTTGATTATTGCACACTGTCACACAACCCCTGCCAATGTTAAACGCAATAAAACTTTTCAGTATATCTTTTGGAGGTGCGTGAAATTATTCTAACTTCGGAAGTTGTTAATCCTCAATTATTAATCACTCTGTCATAAATGCAAACCTCTAAAAAAACGGTTATGAAAAAAATTAATTTTCTGCTTCTATTAGCATTATCCGCTTTACTGGTTAATTATTCATGTAATAATGAAAATGGGAATGAGAATGAGAATCTTCCGGAAGAAACTGTGAGCGATTTAACGCCTGAAGAACATAAACAAAATCTACAGGATGAAGCAATTGCTTTTATTGACGACATGGATCCAATCAGGGATGCCGATGCCATTGATGTTTTGATCCATTTTGTTGAAATTGCAGAAGATGGCAATGGATTAAAATCTACACAATTGGAAAATGTGATTATTGGTCAGGTTATTCAAATGAAAGATAAACCTGCCAACGCAGTGCATTTTAAATCAGGCCTGGCCGAAGATGGTCCGGATTCGTTCTCGGAAATGTTTGACGAGATTAAAGGAGAGTATACTTATAACGCAATTGACAAAAACTGGACAAAAGAGGAACATGATACCGAAATGATTGTTCATTTCCCGGCCAGCGCTGATGCTGCTGCCAATAACGCGGAATTCCGTATTTATGACTTCACTTACGAATTAGCTTCCCGGCAAGACATCGAGGGCTTCACTTTAGAACTGATCAACTCATTGAAGATGGATTTAAAAGTTGACGGGTCATCGGTGATGAGCTTCGTTTTTAGCGGCGAATATTATGATGATACAACCCCAAAATTAATCACCGAGGTTCTGACAATTGGGTCCTATTCCTGGGAGCACAGTATTAATTTTACGGATAAAACCAAATTACTGGCAAATACGTCCATGAAGAATGGGGATAATGCCATTTGGTCGGCAGCCATTGAATCGGAAGGAAATTTCGATTATGATAATATTAAGGAGAATATCACCGATGAAGAGGGGGATGAACATAATATTCCAAATATATTTAGCAATGCAAAAGCTTCGTTTACCATTGAGAACATAATGGCAGAAGCTGAAATTACCAATTTTTCAAACCTTATTGACGGTATTGATGAAGCTGAAGCAATTGAAGATGAAGAAGCTTCCTACAATACTCTGGCAGAAGTTCTGAATGAAAACGTTTCGGTGGTTATCAAATATGCAGAGCAAAACGAAGTGATCGCAACCGGTGAGTTCTATGCATTCTCGGATCAGGAGTACAATTATTGGACCGAGCAGGATGAGACCTACTACGATATCTCGTTCCGTATGATATTCAGCGACGATTCGTACATGGATGACAGCTATTTTGAAAACGGTTTCAGCGGGCTCATTGATCGTTTGAACGAATTAATCAGTTCCATGAACAATGATTATGATCTGGATATGGAACCGGTCGAAGAATAAGGATATAAACTAATCGGGAAAGGCGGGTGATTGACCCGCCTTTTTTATTGTAAGGATATTCTTAAATATTATTGCAGACTTTTGTTGTCACTCCCAGGGAGAAGAATATACTTAATGCCCATTCCCGTCCACCGTCCAATACCTCCGGTTATATTCGTTTCCATAACTGCCGTTTCGCTCCTAAAAGGATTTTTGGCGCTAAGAATATCAAAAAATACACTGTTTAGCACTCTGAACGAAACAGAATCAATAGAACAACATTTTATGAGAATTGAATCGCGGGCCAGAAATTCATAATTGTCAAATGCCTCATACGGATCGTCCTCTGACAAAATATACTCCCGGATATTACTTTTATCGCCATGATAAAGATTTACCTCTATGGGCGCTGAATGATCAAAATATTTATCGGACAAAACAGGGTATTTCACAGGATAAAAATCGTTGTCGTATCCAATAATCTTTGTGTAAAAGAGATAGTAGTTCATTTCGTTGGGAGGATCAGCTAAAAGAACCTGTGGATACCCGGTTGAATCAGAAAGATATTTAAACGTCCCTTCGAGTGCGTTGGGCGGTTCCGGGATTGTAGTCTCTGCTGTGAGGATTTTTCCCCGGGTATTTACTTCGAGGAGATAGGATTCTCCTGTTTCTCCTTTAAGAGAGACACTTCGAAAAATGTAAGGCGGGAAAAGCTCATTTTTCTTAAACAGAGTAAGAACTTCGCGCTCCCCGCTGCCCGAAGTAACGGTTACCTTAGAGAAATTCAGAAAAGTCTTTACAATGGACAAAGAATCGTAATTTGTAAGAAAAGGAGATGATAAAGTTACATAAACATGAGCATATCCTCCCTGCTCAATCCACCCGTCGATCACGATTTTCGGTTCATAATGAGGCGCATCGATATCGATCTCTTTTTGACAATCAGAGAACAAAATCATTAAAAGCAGCAAAAAAATATTCTGTTTCACAAAAAAATATATGAATGGTCTTTTCATTTATGAGTATTCATCCTCTAAAATTTAAAACTCCAGCTTAACGAGGGCATGATTGGAAAGAGCGAAACCTGTTTTGCTTTAATGTCCAGATTGTATCCTCCCCCATCTGTTTCCACCTTAAAATATATGAAATACGGATTTGCCCGGTTATAGACATTAACAATCGAGAAATGTAATCTCGACTCTTGCAATCGACGGCTTTTAAGGTTGTAAAAACAGCCCAAATCCAAACGGTGATAGGCTGGGTATGTGAAATTGTTGATCCCGTTGTAGTCGTTCACAACATAACCCATTAGCCACATACGCCCCTCGGGTAATGTGGCCCTGTTGCCTGAAGCAAAAAGCCATTGCACACTTACTCCAAACTCATCGGAAAGATCTCCTTGCAGGGTAAGGCTCAAATCGTGCCGCCTGTCGTATTTCGCATAAAACCAATCTCCTCCATTTAATTCAGGGAACCGCTTTTGAGTCCAACCCAGTGTATAAGCGAGATGCCCGGTAATAAATCCTTCCTTTTTTCGCAATGAAAATTCCATTCCGCAGGCCCTGCCTTCTCCTTTAAAAAAGTAATCTTCAAAGTTCATTTCATAACTTTCATTAAATCCCGTATAAAAGATTAATTGATTAGTCATTCTTTTAGCATACAGTTCATAATTCCATTCAAAAATATTATTCTTTGCATTATGATAATATCCTAATGAAACCTGGTGGCTGTATTCCGGTTTTAACAATCTTGATGAAAGCATCCAGATATCAGCTGGTAAAGGGATAGAGGCAATCGAAGCAAGATGCAGGTTCTGATTATTGCAAGCATAACTCCATTTGATGGAATTAGTTTGATTCAATAACCAATTGATCGAAATATTCCCGGATGTCAGCCAATAGCCGGCCACTTTTTTCAATCGTCCGACTTTGATTGTTTCTGCATTTTCTTCAAATGGCCGGGGCAAATAAGAATAAGGTCCCAGCTGAACCAAACGGCTTAGATTGATGCCGCTATAAGCTGAGAGATGATTATTGATTCGAAAGTCATCGCCCCAATAACAACTAACCTCCAAACTTCTAAAGTTATCTTTTTTGTCGTAATCACCTCCTCCTTGTGTTATGGAAAGATTTTTAGGCTGTATTTCAAAAAAACAGGTACTTGTTCCATAGTGAAAATTATGTCTTCCTTTAGTCCGGCTAAAATCGAGGTTCCATTTATAATGATCGTAATTTGTTTTAAATATCACATTTTCCTCAAGCATTTCTCCCATAAAAGAGAAATGGTATCCCGCATAACTCCAAACATTTTTCATGTATAGAGCAGATGAAAAAGAATGAATCCAGGACAAAGCCAATGCGCTATTTCCCCAATTAATTGCTGTTTCGTACTTTTGAGACGGTTCGCTCATTAAAAAATCATCTGATCCCAAATATCCATTCAATGAAACAGTATTTCGGTAGGTCTTATAGGTGATCTTACCGTTGAGGTCATAAAAGGAATAATGATTCTCCTTAAAATAGTTCTTTTCATCAGCAACCAAGGCAGAAGCCAACAGCTCATAGATCTCTAACTGGGTGCGCCGTGCGCCAAACTGAAAGGTCATTTTCCCGTTCTTACTGTCATCCTGAAAATAAAGCGATGATGACAGATTCCCAAGATTCCCCTCAAAATGATAACCGGTATCAATGGAGCTGGAAGATTTTGCCAGAATAACAGAAGATAACCGCCCCTTGTATTGCACCGGAGCATTCCCTTTGTATATCTCTGCGGAATTCACCATTAACGGATTAAAAGCAGAGTAGATCCCCATCAAATGAGTGGGATTAATAATCTCCATCTCATCAAAAATTACCAAATTCTGCCCATTCTCTCCTCCTCTCACATAAATGCCGGAATTTCCTTCACTAACCGATTGAATTCCGGTTTCCATCTGAATTGAGCGAATCAGGTCCGGTTCGCCAAACAACGACGGTGCAGAAATCAAATCCTCCTTTCTGATTTTAAGCTTCCCGGGAATACTTTCCTGAACAAAGGCAGAGCCCTTTCCTAAAACTGTGACTTCCTTTTTCTCGACAACAAAAGGGACCATGGTAATTATCACTCTCTTTTCTCTATCTACATCGATAAGAACTTTTTTTGTTTGATACCGGATATGTGACACTTGTATCTGAACTTTTCCGGCATTAGAAATTGAGAAAGAAAAATTTCCAAGAGAATCAGTAACCGTAACAAAATAGGGTTCTGACATAATGACATGGGCATCGGAAATTCCCCTTTTTGATACCTCATCTATGATCTGACCACTAATTGTTTGGCGTTGACCAAATAAAAGAGACGGACACACTGCAATAAAGAATAAAAGAAATGCTCTTTTTTCAGAATAGGGGAAAATAGTTAAAATTGGATATATGGGATTCAATGGCTAATATATTAAAACAAAGCATAATTCATTTCTTCAATTCAATGCGATAATACAAACTTTTTGGGCTGCATCAAAAATATTTGATATCCTAAAAAGATTAAACCATCTATTTTAACCAGCATAAAAATGATGATAGCAGAATGAAAGGACATTAACTTTTAATCAATGAATTATTCAATGCACTTTTTCCCGTTTCAATCAACCAGTCTGATGAGTTCTTTTGGCGGCTAAAAAAAAGCCCCAACCAACAAGGCTGAGGCTTCATCCTATTTCGAGTTAAGATTAGCTTCCGAAATCATCGAAAAGAACATTCTCATCGGGAACTCCAAGATCGTACAGCATTTTAGTAACTGCATCGTTCATCATTGGAGGTCCGCACAAGTAGTAATCAATTTCTTCGGGTTCCTCATGCCTGCTGAGGTAATTATCGTAAATCACGTTATGAATAAATCCAACCGGACCGTCCCAATTATCTTCAGGCTGAGGATCAGATAAAGCCAAATTGAATTTGAAATTCGGGAATTCCTTTTCAATGGCACGGAACTGGTCGTAATAGAAAACTTCACGCCAGGAACGGGCGCCATACCAGAAAGTAACTTTTTTATCGGTTTCTTTCACGGTGTGGAAAAGATGGAAAAGGTGTGAACGCATAGGCGCCATACCGGCACCCCCGCCAATAAACATCATCTCGTTATCATTGTCTTTCAGGAAAAATTCCCCGTAAGGACCCGATACGGTTACTTTGTCTCCCGGTTTCAATGAGTAGATATAGGAAGAACAGATCCCCGGATTAACTTTCTGAAAGCCACCGTTTACCCGGTCGAATGGAGGAGTCGCAATACGAATGTTCAACATCACGATATTCCCTTCTGCAGGATGATTGGCCATGGAATAAGCACGATATGTGGGCTCGGGATTCACCATTTTCAGGTTAAAAATACCGTATCGCTCCCACTCTTCCCGATATTCTTTGCCA
>Ga0180436_10004960_pt1 | contig 11859 bp, 7 predicted proteins | sample SS_ome_2_FD_132434 | JGI IMG/M metagenome (GOLD analysis project Ga0180436, IMG submission 132434) | Hypersaline lake sediment archaeal communities from the Salton Sea, California, USA - SS_3_S_2 metaG | ecosystem: Environmental > Aquatic > Non-marine Saline and Alkaline > Hypersaline > Sediment...
AGGGTCCACTTTTCGTCACTGCTGACATAGATCAGCGGCCCCATAAAGTCGTTCCAGGTCCACATAAAGGTAAAGATGGCGACTGTGGCCAGAGCCGGCTTGGACAGGGGCAGGAATATCCGAGCATAGGTCTTGAAATAGCCGCAGCCGTCGATCTTGGCGGCGTCGGACATTTCCTCGGGGATGGTCAGCAGGAACTGACGCAGCAAAAAGATATAGTAGGGCGCCCCCGCAAAGGCCGGCAGAATCAGCGGCCAGTAGGTGTCGATCCAGCCAAAGTGCCGATAGAGCACGAACAGCGGTACCATGGTGACGTGGCGAGGCAACATCATGGTCGAGAGCAACAGGTAGAACAGCGGCTCTCGCGCACGCGCGCGCAGCTTGGCAAAGCCATAGGCGATCAGCGGAGAGGAGACCATCTGCCCGGCCACGGAGAGCAGCGTGATGTAGCTGGTGTTGGCAAAGTAGCGGGCAAAGGGCAAAAAGGTCAAGCCCTTGCGAAAGTTGTCCCACTTGAGCTCTTTGGGAATCCAGCGGGGCGGGAACAAAAAGACCTCGCTATTGGCCTTGAGGGCCGTGGAAAGCATCCACAGGACCGGGATGAGAATGACGACGCCGACACCGATCAAAAAGATATAGGTGAGGGCATCGGCCAGGTTTTTGGAAGCGCGTTTTCCGAGTTTTGCTGCCATCTGATGCTCCTATTGTAGAGAGATTGAGTGGACAAGGGTCGTTGGGCGTCTAGGCGCCCTCATAGTAGACCCAGCGATCAGATGAACGAAAGACCAGCATGGTCAGAATCAGCAGGATGATGAACAGCACCCAGGCCAGTGCCGAGGCATAGCCCATCTGATAGTACTTGAACGCATAGCGGTAGAGGTAGAGCACATAGAACAGGGTGGCGTACCCCGGGCCGCCGTTGGTCATGACGTAGGCTTGGGTGAACACCTGGAACGAGTTGATGATGCCCATCAGAAGGTTGAAAAAGATCACGGGGGTCATCATGGGCAGGGTGATGGAAAAGATGCGCCGTAGCGCCCCCGCGCCGTCGATCTCGGCGGCCTCATAGAGGTCGGTGGGGATGCCCTGCAGCCGAGCCAGGTAGATGACAATGCCACCGCCGATGCCCCAGAGGCTCATGACGATCAGCGAGGGTACGGCCCATTCGGCATCATAGATCCAGCCGGGGCCCTCGATGCGAAACACTCTCCAAAGCAGAAAGTTGATGAGACCAAAGTCGGGGTTGAAAATCCACATCCACAAAAGCGATATGGCCACACCCGAGATGACCGAGGGCAGGTAGAACATGGTTCGGAAGAACGAGACGCCCCTGATGTTGCGGTTCAGGACGATGGCGATGAACAACGAGGCGAGGATACCCAGCGTTACCGAACCCACCGAGTAGAGGCTGGTTACCTTGAGTGCCTGGTAGAACAGGTCGTCGGTGAACAAGGTGGTATAGTTGTCGAGACCAGCCCAGCGCGGCGGGGTCAGGACGTCATAGCGGTTGAAGGAATAGTAGAGCGAAAGGACGACGGGGATCGCCGTGAACGCCAGGAATCCCACGATCCAGGGCGAGATAAAGGCATAAAAAGCCCTCTCCTCGCGCCGGGCCTGAATGCCGAGCTTGTGCTTGACGGGTGTGGTAGCGGTCATGGCAACTCCTTCGGGTATCGGTTCGGTAGCGGACAGCGGTCAAGCCCGCACCGCCCACAGGCGATACAGGCTTGACCGCGTTAGTCAGTCGATCGATCTCTACGAGATGCCGAGCGCCTTGATGTTCTCGGCGTACTTGGCGTTGACGTCCTCGATCATCTTGTCGGCGATCTCGGCCACGGTCTTGTCGCCGCTCCACACCGGGTCGAGCGAGGCGCGCATGGCGTCGCGGCCCGCGGCCCAACCGGAGAGGATGTGGCAAGGCACGGTGGTCTCCATCTGGTCGACAAAGCCCTCAAAGTAGGTGCGCTGGTCCTCGGCGGACATGGCGACCTTGTTCTCAAAGGCCTTGAGGAAGGGCTCGAAAGCCGACTTGGCGGCCGGAATCGTGGGCCGATAGTCGATCATGATGGCATGCGCTTTGGGGCTGCCGCAGTAGAACTTGGCCCATTCCCACGACTCGTCGGGAATATCAGTGGTGGCAACGATCTGGAGAGGGCCACACCAGGTGTTCTTGACGCGGGTGCCGCTACCGTTCTCGCCGCCGATCGGGTTGGGAGCGCAACGGAACTCGAACTCTTCGGGGAGGTCGCCCCAGATGGCCCAGCCGCCGGTGAACGACATGGCGATGGCGCCGGTCTTGAGCATCGAGCCCATCTGGTTCAGGGCGCTGGCCGTGGCGGGATCGGGGCCCACTTCGTGCTTGTAGACCACATCGGCGCGGGCCTGCAGGCCGTTGACCATGGCGTCATAGACTTCTTGCTTGTCGGTCTGCCACTGGTGGACGATACCGGCCTGATAGTCCTCTTCCGAGATGACGTCCTGACCCCAGAGGCGGGTGTAGGTCCAGGCCGACGAGTGACCGGCATCGAGACCGTAGCGGTCGATCTTGCCGTCGCCGTCGCTATCGAGCGTGAGGGCCTTGGCCTTTTCGATCATGGCGTCCCAGGTCCAGGAATCGTCGGTCCAGCTGACGGGCGGAAGCTCGACGCCGGCCTCCTCAAAGCGGGTGGCGTTGATGAACACGCCGGCATTGAGAACCGAGAAGGGAAGGCCGATCAACTCGCCGCCGATGGTGTACGAGTTGGTACCCACTTCATAGAGGTCGTTGATCAGGTCGGGCTCGGTGTCGGCATAGGGGTCCAGGACCAGGACCATACCGCGGATGTGACGCTCGACATAGGGGTTGGTGCCACCGGTGCCCAGGACGTCCGGGGCGATGCCGCCGGCGTACATGGACATCAGCTTGGGCTCAAACTCGTCCCAAGGGCTGACGATCTGCTCGACGGTAATGCCATCCTGCTCTTCCTGGAAGGCCGTGATAATGTCCTCGTTCATGGGGTTCTCGTTGGGGTTGGTGCGCCACATGAACTCGACGTTGATGGCTTCCTTGGGGGCCGCGGTCGGCTCTTCTTTCTTTTCGGGAGCCTTGGTGGCCTCTTCCTTGGGTGCGGGAACGGCGGTGGGCTCGGCCTTGGGCGCGCAGGCGTTGAGAACAGCCAGGCTTCCCAATCCGGCGCTGACGAGTAGGAACTGTCGACGACTGGTCTTGAACTGCATTCTTTCCTCCTTGGGGAATGCGAATGACGAGACAGGCGACCAACGACACGAATACGCAAGCGTGGCTATTTCGTCCGAGGTGAACGCAACAAGAATGGGCGAAAGGTCACGCGAACGCTCAGGGTACGGGCGAATATCCCCGTAGGGTCATAATAGCATGCTGCCCTGGCGCGAATCCCCAGCGTTAGGACGAACGTAGGACGAGAATCAGGACATCGTTAGGACATAAAAGGGCGCCCCGAGGGGCGCCCTTGATCGCTGCGGTGTTTCGAACGGGAACTAGAGGCCGAGGGCCTTGGCATTCTCGTCGTACTTGGCGTTCATGGCGTCGATCATCTGGTCGATGACCTCAGCGGCCTGCTTGTCGCCGGTCCACACGGGGTCGAGCGAGGCGTGCATGGCATCGCGGCCAGCGGCCCAGCCGGAGAGGATGTGGCAGGGCACGGTGGTCTCGGCCACACTGATCGCGCCCTCAAAGTAGGTCTTGACATCCTCGGGGCTCATAGCTGCCAGCTTGGGCACCATGCTGTCCACGAAGCGGTCCATCATGTCCATGCGGGCCGGGATGGTGGTGCGGTAGTTCATCTGTGTCAGGACCGCATCCTCGTCAAAGGTGTAGAACTCGACAAAGTCCCATGATGCGTCCGGATTCTTGGTCTGCGAGCAGATCTGCAGAGGCTCGGCCCAGCAGTTGTTGACGCGCGTGCCACTGCCGTTGGCGCCACCGATTGGGTTGGGCGCGGCGGCGAACTTGAAGTCCTCGGGCAGTTCACCCCAGATGGCCCAGCCACCGGTAAAGTCCATGGCAATGGCGCCGGTCTTGAGCATCGAGCCCATCTGGTTCAGGGCCGAGGAGGTCGCGGGATCGGGGCCGACCTCGTGCTTGTAGACCACATCGGCGCGGGCCTGCAGACCGCCCACCAGGGCGTCATAGTTGGCCTGTACGTCAGTGGCCAGCTTGCGCATGATGCCGGCGCCATAGTCCTCATCGCTGACAATGTCGCCGCCCCAGAGGCGGGTATAGGTCCAGGCCGACGAATGGCCGGCATTGAAACCATAGCGGTCGATTTTGCCGTCGCCGTCCGAGTCGAGGGTCAGTTCCTTGGCATTGGCGATCAGGGCGTCCCAGGTCCAGGAGGCGTCGTCCCAGCTCGCGGGGGGCAGATCGACACCCGCCTCTTCATAGCGCGTGGCGTTGATGAACACGCCGGCGTTGCACAGAGTAAAGGTCATGGCGATCAGCTTGCCGTTGATGGTGTAGGAGTCGAGACCGACCGGCCATAGGCCATTGATCATCTCGGGCGACTTTTCGGCATAGGGATCCAGCTCGAGGACCATCTTGCGATAGTAGCGCTCGACGTAGGGGTTGGTGCCGCCGGTGCCGATGACGTCCGGGGCGATGCCGCCGGCATAGTTGGCCATCAGCTTGGGCTCGAACTCGTCCCAAGGGCTGACAGCGACCTCAAGCTCAATGTCTGGGCGCTTTTCTTTGAGCAGGTCGAGAAGGTCATCTGTCATGGCCTGCTCGTCCGGGTTGGTGCGCCACATCATCTGCAGCTTGACGGCCTCTGCCGGAGCAGCGGTGGGCTCTTCCTTGGGCGCCTCGGGAACGGCGGTGGGCTCAGCTTTGGGGGCGCAGGCGTTCAAGACAGCCAAGCTGCCCAGGCCGGCGCTGACGAGTAGAAACTGTCGACGACTGGTTGTGAATTGCATTCTTTTCTCCTTGTGAATGCTTGTTAGAGGCCAATAGAGGTGTGATGGGACACACCGGCGGATGGTTGGGGACTTGCCCAATCGGGGGCACAAGCCCCGCCGGCAACGCGCACCATGCCCAGTTTGATGCTGGGAACAGAGCGTGTACTATTGTATCACAAAGTGGCGGCGCTTGCAGCGGCGGTTAGGACGTACAACGGACGGCGAAAAGGACATCACTAGGACATGGATCCCAATCGGCTGAGCAGTCTCGCTCTGCGCGACGCGCTCAATCACCTCTATGACTTGGACTATCTCTCCAAGAGCCCGCTGGCCAGTCAACTGGCGGTGAGGGGCGATGGGGTGGCGCGCGGCGGTGCGCTGCTGCGCCTCTTGCAGCAGGGCATTCAGGCGATGCGTCCTGAAGAGGATGTCGGTGTCGACGCTCACCAGACGCGCATGCACCAGGTGCTGCAACAACGCTATATCGAGCGCCTGACCCAGGCACAGACGGCCAAGCGCCTCGGCCTGACCGATCGCCACATCCGCCGCGAGCAAAAGGCGGCCATTCTGGCCCTGGCCGATCGGTTGGCGCGCGACCACGGTCTGGATAGGGTCGAGTCGCTCGAAGGCGACGACGATCAAGACCAGATCGCGGCGCAGGACGACGTCGACCGCGAGATGACCTGGCTGGCCGATTCACTGGGCAAAGAGACCTGCGATGTGGCGCAGGTTATCGCAGAATCGTTCCAGGTTGCCGAGTCGCTGGCGAGCGAGCGGGGCCTGGCGCTTCGGGTGAGCAACGAGGAGGACCTGGCGCGCGCCGCGATCCCCGAGACGGTGCTCAAGCAGGTGCTCTTGAACATGGTGTCGTCGGCCATCTGCCTACCGGGCGCCAACGAGATCCGTGTATTGACCCGATCCCTGGGTCCTCACATCGCCCTCGACCTGCGGGGGGCGCAGTTGCGCTGGATCGAAGAAGAGCTGACCATTTCGCGTCAGCTTCTGTCAACCTTTGGTGCGGAACTGGTTACCTTGGGGCGAAAAGAAGAAGAGACCCCGCGGATTCTGCTGAATCGGGTGGACCGCGTGCTGATCCTGGCCGTCGAGGACAACCTGGATACGCTCAAGCTCTGGCAGCGCTATCTACGCGACACCCGTTTCGAGATGGTGGGACTGGCGGACGCGCAGCGGACGATGGAGCGCGCCAGTGAACTCGATCCCGATCTACTGCTGCTGGACGTGATGATGCCCGGGATCGACGGCTGGGGCCTGTTGCGCCAGGTGCGGCAACACCCCGCCACGGCGCACATCCCAGTGATCATCTGCACCGTTCTTCCGCAGGAGCAACTGGCGCGTTCTTTGGGGGCCAGCGGGTTCATCCGCAAGCCGATCAAGGGGAGCGCTTTTCGCGCTCAGCTTGAGCGCCAAATCGTGGCTTTAGGGCGCCCGTGAGCGCCTCGATGGCCTGAATCAACTCTCGCCCCGATAGCCCCGCCGCCCGGCGGACGCTGAGACGGTCGCTGACGATCGGCTCGTGCTGTGGGTCGCGCGCCGAGATCAGCACCACTGGTATATCGTGAATCGTGGGGTCCGCCGACTTTTCCCTCAGGACCGCAAAGCCGTCCATGCCGGGCATGATCAGGTCCAATAGCAGAATATCGGGCGGATCCTGGCGCATGGCGCGCATGGCCTCCTCACCATCGGCTGCCATGGTGATGGCCCAGGGGTGTTCCAGTCCTGCCAACATGCGACCAAAGAGCTGCCGGGCCTCGGCGTCGTCGTCGGCCAGCAGCAGTTTGCTCCCCCGCGGCGCGATCCGCTGTATCGTCTCGATCATCTGACCGCGCAGGATCGGCTTGACCAGGTACTCGCGGATGTTCATCGCGCGCCCCTGGCCATAGATATCGGGCATCCAGCAGTTGAGGATGGGAACGTCAAAGCGCATGCGGGCCAGTTGCTCGGATGTTTCGCCGCGCTCAAAGCTCGAGGCATTGACCAGCACCCCAACGGCGGAACCCTCATCGACCAGTTCGCGCGCCCCGGCCAAAGAGTCGCGACGCATCGGCTCGAGACCGGTCAGATGGCGCTCGGCGATCTGTGACAGCAGTTCCCCTTCCTCAACGATGGCCAGGCCCGGCTTGGCCTCCACGGTCGGCGCCTGTGAGCGACGATCTCGGGGCGCTGATTCGTCATAGGGGCTGAACCAGCGTCGCGAGGGATCGGGGGTCGGCGGAAGCACTAGCGGCAGGGTAAAGGTCACCGTGCTGCCCTCGTTGAGCCGGCTGGTCATCCAGATCTCGCCGCCGTGCATCTCGATGAGCTGCTTGCTGATGGCCAGACCCAGGCCCGTGCCGCCGTGTTGTCGGCGGATCGAGGGATCGGCCTGCTGGAATGGCTCGAACAGCCGCGCGACCACATCGCTGGCCACCCCGGTGCCGGTGTCAGTCACGGCGATCGAGACCATGTCGTCCTTGACCTCGCAGCGCACGGCAGCCCCGCCGCGATCTGTGAACCGGCCGGCATTGCTGAGCAGGTTAATGATCACCTGACGAATGCGGTCGGGGTCGCAGGGGATATCGGGTATTTCGTCGGGCAGGCGGGTGCGCAGCCAGAGGCCCTTGCGGTCAAAGAGCAGTTGTACCTGTTGCGCCGCCTCGCCGATGACGCTGCGGATATCGACGGTGTCATAGAGCAGGCGCATATGGCCGGTCTCGGCCTCGGATAGGTCGAGGATGTCGTCCACCAGGCTGGCCAGGTGCTCGCTGTTGCGACGGATGGCCGAGACGTCTTCCAACAGGTCGCTGGGCAGCGAGGAGGCATAGGCGTCGGGGCGCTCGAGGATCTCGTCGGAAAAGCCAATGATCATGTTGAGCGGCGTGCGCAACTCGTGGCTGACATTGGCCACAAAGGCCTCTTTGGTCATGCGGGCGTCCTCGACGGCCTGGCGCGAGGCAACGAGCATATCGTTGAGACGAGTGGCCTCGCGGTTGGCCAGTTCGAGGTCCTCCAAGGCGTGCTGCAACTCGACCTGACGGCTGCGCGCCTGTTCCAGGTGTTGGCGCGATTCGTGGTATCCCTGCCAGGCCCAATCGAGCATGGTGCGTTCAGAGCGATGCCGTAGCAAGAGCAGATAGGCGACGAGCCAATGCAGGACCAGCGTGATCCACAGACCCGGTTGCGACCAGACGGCCCGAGTGGGGCCGCCAAAGCTCCAGACCAACAGCAGGCTGGCGCCGAGCGTCACGCTGACGGTCGCTCTCCAGCCGCCCACCAACGAGGCGGCGGCGATGGCCACCATATAGGCAAAGCGCGAGCCGGGTAGGGGCATCCATAGCCAGGCTGTGGTCGCGAGCCAGAGAGCATAGACGCCAGCTATCTCACCACTCCAGTGCTCAAAGCGCGCGGCCGCCCACCAAACGACCGGCGCCGTGAACAGCGTCATGATGCCCCAAAAGGCCGGCGAATCGGGGATCTGAGGCGTTTGGTCGGTCAGGGCGACCCCCAGACCCACCAGGGCCAAGGCGACGCAGACGCCAGGAAGAGCGTCCTGGCGCAAGCTCAATGTGAGGCTGCGGGTCGGCTGGTTGCTCATGGGCGCGCTCCAAGGTGTGGGCAGCAGGCCATGCTGCGAAACGCGTCCGAGGGACGCGTGGGCCGCAGAGATCGGGAGCTATTGGCGCTGGTTTCTCTATCCCAGCGGGTCAATCGAGACCCGTATGGCGGCCTCGCCGTTGACCGGACACTTGTGCTCGCAGAGGCCGCAGCCGATGCAGAGGTCCTCCTGCACGACCGGCAGGTGCAAGATGTAGGGCGTGCCGTCGGGCCAAGAAGCCTCGCTCTCGATGAGCGTGATCGCCTTTTCCGGCAGCGGGCACATCTCTTCACAGACGATACAGGGCGCCTGCTCGGACCAGGCCAGGCAGCGCTCGGGATCGATGCTGGCCTTGCCGATCGGCGTCAAGCGCTTGGTGGCCAGATCGAGCATCGGAATGGCACCGGTGGGACAGACCTGGCTGCAGGTGGTGCAGTTGTACTCGCAGTTGCCCAAACGCGGCACCAGAATGGGCGTCCAGAACCCCTCGATGCCGGCCTCATAGAGCGCGGGCTGCAAACCATGGGTGGGGCAGGCGCGCAGACAGGCGCCACAGCGTACGCACTGGCTGAGCATCTCTGACTCGCTGGCGCCCGGCGGGCGCAGTTGGTAGCGCTCCGGTCGCTGGGCGCGCGCGCTGACGCGCATCAAGGCGAGCCCCCCCAGGCTCAGGCCGAGCGCTTGCAGGGCCTGCCTCCGGGTGATCCCCGATGCGGGTCTCGATTCGGCGCGTTCTCCACGATAGTGTATCGCCTCGGCAGGGCAGTCGGCGCTGCAATCGAGGCACAGGATGCACTCGGCGGGGTCGCTACGGTAGCCGTCGGCGTTCTCGATGGTGCCCATGCGGCAATCGCGCGCGCAGCGGCCACAGGAAACGCAGGCATCGCTCACCGCGCGCCGGCGCCATCCCAGACGGGCAACAAGGCCCAAGAGCCCGCCAAGGGGGCAGAGATAGCGGCACCAAAAGCGGCGCTTGATCCAGTTGAGCGCCAGAATGCCGGCCAGCGCCGCCGATAGCAGCACCAGGCCCTGAAAGGCCGGCTGCTTGTAGCTCAGCAAGGTACCGTGCAGGGCAGAGTCGAGGGCATAGAGCGGCCCCTCGAGGAATGCGACGCCATACAGCGCCGAGAGCAGCCCCTGCAGCACCCAGTGGACCACGGGGAGCAGCAGCGTGATCACGCTCCGCACAAAGATCGTGAGCGGATCGAGGATCAGCAGCGTCAGGTTGCCCCATAGCGCCGCGAACAGAGTCAGGGCCAGGAGGACCTGCGGCAGGCGCCGCCAGCGGTCACCGATTGCGCCTTCCGAGTCGCGCTGGGGCGAGATCCAGTCGATCAGCGTGCCCAGGGGGCAGAGCCATCCGCACCAGAAACGCCCCAACAGCAGCGTGGCCGCCAGCAGTACGATGGCCGGCACAAAGCGTACGAGCCAGCTCCGGGAGGAGAGCATGGCGGCCAGTGCGGCCAGCGGGTCCAGACGCATCAGGTGACTGGCGCTGAGCGGAGAGCCAGCGTCTCGCGCCGTCAGCACCACGAGCAAGATGGCGGCGACGAGGGCGACGGCCTGGGTGATGCGACGGGCCCCTCGCCAGCGCTGCGCCGTTCGGTTTCGCTTGGTCATGCGTGCTCCTGGGTGCTGTGGGCTAGAGCGAAAGCTCGGCAATCTGGATCGCGTCGAGGTCGAGCGTGCCCAGCCCCATAGCATGACCCGCGGCGATATAGCCGATCTGGTCGGGCCGCTTGCCAAATAGGGTGGAGGTATAGGCATCGGCGGCGACAAGGTCGTGGCTGGCGATGACCGTATTGGCCAGCTTGACGTCGTCCAGATTGCCTCCGGTAGGGCCGTTGGCCATCAGCATGCGCACGGCGTCGACGACGGTCAGTTGCGGCCGAACCAGGGAGGCGAGATCGGCGATGCGTTGGCCCAGGTTGCGGTGCATGGCGGGGCGGTTCTGGATGACGCCCATCAGATTCTTGGCGCCCAAGGTCAGCCCGGCCAGCGAGTGGTGCTTGGCGATGGGGACGTTGATCACCAGGTCGGCGTCCAGCACCGGCTGGTAAAAGGACCACTTTTTCAGGTCGACGCCCTCGGGGATCTCGACCTCGCTGTAGCGGGGACGCATGACCTCCATCTCGCCGCCAGCCGCCTCGACGGCGTCGGCGATGCCCGAGATAGCATAGGCTGACTGGGGCGAGCCGCTAAAGGGGGCGTCCATGACGCGCACGCGCTTGGCGCCTGCGCCCAGGGCCAACTTGACCAACGTGGCAACCACGGTCGGGTTGGTGGTCGAGGCGAACTCGGGGCCATGGTTGGCGTTGCAGATATTGGGTTTGATGATGACGTCAGCGCCGCTCTTGACGAAACGCTCGATGCCACCGATTGCGGCCAGGGCGCGCTCAGTGACAGCGGCCGGGTCCACGCCACGCACAGCGGCCAAATAGGCGCTCTGATCGGGTACCGGGGTGACGGTGGGCTGTGGTATGGGCGTTGCCGTCGGGGCGGCGGCGGTCGGGGAGGCCGTTGGGGCGGCCGGTTGGCAACCCGGCAGGATGGAGCTGGTGCCGACCACCAGCGCCCCTTTGACAAACTCGCGACGGGTGATTCGAGACATGGTTCACTTCCTTTGACTATCGATAACTATGCTATGGTCCCATCATAAGATGGGGTCACCATATGTCAACTTACCCCTGTCGGTCGACCATGCCCGGGTGAGCGTCAGGCTCCAGACCCGTGAGGCCCCGGCATCTCGTAGCGCGGCGGCGCAGGCCTGCAATGTCGCGCCAGTGGTCAAGACGTCGTCGATCAGCAGCACCCGCGTCGCGGGCAGGTGGTCGCCGCGCCAGCCAAACGCCTGCCAGACATTGTCCCAGCGCTGGGCGGGGTTCAGGCCTACCTGCGAGCGGGTATCGCGTGTGCGCTCCAGCCCGAGCAGCAGGGGCAGGCCAAGGCGCTCTGCAAGGGGTCGGGCCAGTAGATGCGCCTGGCAATAGCCGCGGCTCTTGAGGCGGGCTGCGCTTAGCGGCACGGCAACGATGGCGTCGACGGCGATGCCGCTCGAGCGCCAGGTGCTGGCCATCAGTTCGGCCAGTTGGGGAGCTATCTGGCGCAGGCCTTTGTATTTGAGCGCGTGAACCGCGCGTCGCAGAGGGCCGCGATGCGCTCCCACCGAGTAGGCGCCGTCGAGAAAGCCGTCTGGGGCCAGCGAGGCCGGGTTGGGAACCGCCGGTGCGTCGGCGATGCAGGCGTCGCAGAGCCAGGTGCCTGCGCGTCGGCAAGAGACGCAGTGCGGTGGAAAGAGCAGGTCGAGCAAGGCGTCCCATCCACGGTGCAGCAGGGAATGGGTCGTGGCGCGATTG
>Ga0180436_10004962_pt1 | contig 11856 bp, 12 predicted proteins | sample SS_ome_2_FD_132434 | JGI IMG/M metagenome (GOLD analysis project Ga0180436, IMG submission 132434) | Hypersaline lake sediment archaeal communities from the Salton Sea, California, USA - SS_3_S_2 metaG | ecosystem: Environmental > Aquatic > Non-marine Saline and Alkaline > Hypersaline >...
GAGCACCAGGCTGGGGCCGTCGAGGTAGCGGACCGCCTCGCTTTGCTTGGGATTGAGGCCCTGCATGCCGCCGTCAGTCGCCGCCGAGCAGAGCCTTTTTGAGTCGGATCAGGGTGGATATGTCCTCGTCGCCGTGACCCGCCCCGATCAGCCGGTCGTAATCGCCGAGGGTCAGTTCAAGCATCGGCAGTTGCAGACCCTCCTTCGCCAGTACCTGTTGGCAGATCTTGAGGTCCTTCTGGTGCAGGCTCAGCCGGAAACCGGGTTCGAAGCGTCCTTCACACATGCTTTGCCCGCGATGGTCCAGGAACCAGTTGCCGGCTGCGCCACTGGCGGTGACTTCAACCACCCTCTGCATATCCAGGTCCTGATGCAGGCCGAATGCCAATGCCTCGGTGACTGCCTGGTTGATTCCCGCGGCCATGATCTGATTGACCGCCTTGGTTGCCTGGCCGCTCCCGACCGGGCCCATATGCACCACCTTGCGGCTGATCGCCTCGAGTGCGGGCATGATCCGCTGCAGCACCGCGGCATCACCGCCGACCATCATGACCAGGGCGCCTTTCTCGGCACCCTCCTTGCCACCGGAGACCGGTCCGTCCAGGAACTGAACGCCACGCTCGGCATAGATACGGTGCGCCTCCCGGGCGGTTTCGGTACTGACCGTGGAGGTGTCCACGACCACCTTGCCGGACTCGAGCAAAGGCGCGATCTGGCGGGTCATCTCGAGCAGGTCCTGGTCCGCTGAGACCGAGGTGATCACCAGGTCGGCGCTGTTCACCGCCGCCTCGAGGTGCGGGGTGACTTCGAAGCCGTGGTGCTCTGCAGCACGTGCGGCCCGCTCCTGGGTGCGGTTCCATGCGGCGGCGAGCATGCCTGCGCGATGCAGATTACCGGCGATGCCGGCGCCCATGGCTCCGAGGCCGATGACGGTGGTGTTGATCATAAGTGGAAAGTCCAGCAGGGTGCGGTTGCATCAAAGCCGCGTTGTTATGATAGCGCGGAAAGCAGGCCTTCGGAGTCCGACATGAACGAGATGAGCAACAAACGTTTTGCCAAGAGCGCCGCGGAGGCGCAGCTCTCACGCGAGAGCTGGCGTATCTTCCAGATCATGGCGGAATTCGTGGAGGGATTCGAAAGGCTGTGCCATGTCGCGCCGGCGGTCAGCATCTTCGGCTCCGCGCGCACCGCCACCGATGATCCCTGGTACCAAATGACCGAGGCGACCGCGCGCCTGCTTTCGGATGCCGGTTTTTCCGTGATCAGCGGGGGAGGTCCCGGCATCATGGAGGCGGCGAACAAGGGAGCACAGCCGGGTAAGTCGCCGAGTGTGGGTGTCAACATCCAGCTGCCGCACGAGCAGAAGCCCAATGATTATCAGGACGTCAGTCTCAACTTCAGGCACTTTTTTGCACGCAAGGTGATGTTCGTGAAGTATTCCTCCGCCTACGTGGTCTTCCCCGGCGGCTTCGGCACCCTGGACGAACTGGCCGAGATACTCACCCTGGTTCAGACTGGCAAGAGCCGCTCGATTCCGATCATCCTCGCGGGCTCGTCCTTCTGGAGTGGCTTGCTCGACTGGTTCCGCGAGTCCCTGGTGACCGCCGGGACCATCAGTCCCGAAGACCTCGACCTGATCCAGGTGATGGACGAGCCGGAAGGGATCGTCGAGGCGATATTTACGCACTACGAATCCCGCAGCCTGGAACCCTCGGAGGCGGAGCAGGAGATCATGCTGGAACTGTGAGTCATGACGGGAAAGGAGTGACTCGAGCGGGTGGTTTGTGGCAACCGCGCCGGTGTCTGAAAAAGGCAAACTCACCTATACTCACAAGTCGGAACTGGAGCAGGAAATGCACAAGCAACTGAACAAGGGATGGATGCTGGCGATGGCACTGCTGGGCAGCGCGGGCCTGCCGGCGGCGGAAACAATTCCGGTCGAGGCGCCGCCACCGCCTGAGGTCCTGCGCTCGGGGGAAGCCCTGGAGCCCGAGGTGACGATCCGCGATTCCGCGACCAAAAAGGTGTACGAATACCGCATCAATGGTCGCCTGGTCATGGTTCGGGTGGAGCCCCGTATTGGCCCTCCCTACTACTTCGTGGATGACGACGGTGACGGCGAGCTGGAGTACACCACCGACGATCCGACCGAGGGACGCAACGTCAACCGTTGGGTGATATTCCGCTGGGATTGAAGCTCGCTTGTCGACGCTTGCGGTTGAACTTGGACGAAAGGAGACCCCTCGGAGGGGTGCGAGTCAGGCTCTCGTGAATCTGGATCTGCTCAAATTCTTCACCGCCGAACGGTTTTCCGGAAGCGGCATCGTGGAGCGCGTCTGCTGCGCGCCGAATGCCCGGATCATCGCCCAGGGCGACAACGACCGTTACCTGTACGTTGTCGAGTCCGGCCGGGTGCGGGTCAGCGCCAGAGTCGGGATCGAGGGCGACCGCCACATTCAGCCCGGCCTGGTGGACCTGGGTACCGGTGCCGTTTTCGGGGAACTGAACCTGTTCGAGGCGGGCACCCGCAGTGCCTCGGTGGTGGCACTGGAAGACTGTTGCCTGCTGCGCATCGACGCCGCCAGGCTGGTTGCTTTCCTGGATGACCACCCGGACCTCGGTTATCACCTGATGCGGCATTTCTTCCTGGTCCTGGACGATCGCCTGCGCAAGGCCGATCAGCGGGTCGAACAGCTGATGGCCTGGGGTCTCAAGGCGCACGGTATCGAAAAGCATCTGGCCGACTGATCAGGGTCCCAGGACGTCGCGCAACTCGGCCAGCCCGACCTCTCCCCGGAACAACATCCGCTCCCCGTCGAGCAGGCCGATGCACTCATGCTGTATCTGTGGAATGGCGGAACTCCCGAGCCCGCCTTCCGCTGGCCTCTCGCGAGCAGGCCCCACCAGCAGGTATACCGCATCGTTGCTCTTCAGCTCCCGCTGCAGGCGCTTGTCGAAGGAAAAGCTGTGCGAGGTGTAGATGTAGGGCCGCTTCTCGAAGTCATGTCCCTCGTGCCAGGCTCTTTCCAGCAGGGCGCACGAGACCAGCGAAAGGATGAAGGCGGGAGGGAAAAAGACCCTTTCGGCGAGTTCGTCGAAATAGTGGTGCTGGGGGATGAAACAACCGGCACAGAAGTTCTTGCCGTTGCTGGTCATCAGGAATTTTCGTTTGAGAAAGTAATTGCCGCCCTCGAGCAGACTGCGGTCCGGCAGGGAACGCGGTGAGGCCGGCAGCGAACTGGGTGGATGCATATCGACCAGGGGTTCGCGGCTGTCCTTGCGGCTGCCCATCAGTACCAGCCTGCCACCCGCCTTGACCGTCACCCGGTTGGACAGCTCGCCCTCGGCATCGATCCGGTTGCGGGTGGGCCGTACCTGCACCTGCAGTTCGCTGCCGGCATTCACCGCGCCCGCGAAAGAGAACTGGTAGTTGCTGAAGTGCAGGCCATGCGCCTTTGGCAGCGTTTGCTCCGATCGCGATGCCCGGTATTGCGATATGCGATCGAGCGCCAGCCCCGCCAGCTGAAAACCCAGCGCGATCGGGCCGCCAAAGGGATTGTCGCGGATGTTCTGCCAGCGATTGGGGTCGTGGAAGGGGTTGAAGTCGTCGGTCGCATTGCGCACGACATCGATATGGATCTGTCGCAGCTGTGGATTGGACATCCTGTTCAGCTCCCTGGGGCAGCCCCGTTCCGATGCGGGTCAGCGAGCTTGCCGACGCCGACCCCGCCTGGTTCAAAAAAAATCAGCCTTCCTGCGCGGCAAGCTTGTGCAGCAGGCAGCGCAACGCCTGACCGCGGTGACTCTGTGCATTCTTGATTTCGGCCGGGAGCTCGGCGGCGCTCGCCTGCTCTCCCGGTACCCAGAAGAGCGGATCATAGCCAAAGCCGTTGTCACCACGGGGTTCATCCAGAATGCGTCCCTCCCAGGTCCCCTGACAGATCAGCGGAGTCGGGTCCTTGCTGTGGCGCATGTAAACCATGACGCACTGGAAGCGCGCCCTGCGATCCGCCCCGGAGTTGTCGGCCAGCGCGGCCAGCAGTTTGCGGTTGTTGTCCGCATCCTCCGCATCGTCGCCGGCGTAGCGGGCGGAACGGATGCCCGGTTCTCCCTGCAGCGCATCCACTTCCAGGCCGGAATCGTCGGCGATCGCGGGCAGTCCGCTCAATGCGCTCGCATGTCGCGCCTTGATGATCGCGTTCTCGACGAAACTCAGGCCGTCCTCGACCGCGTCCGGAATGTCGAACTCACGCTGCGGCACCACCTGAATGTCTTGCTCGGCGAGCAGTTCCCCGAGTTCGCGCAGCTTGCCCTTGTTGTTACTTGCGAGGACGACTTTCATGCGCTTCAGCCTCTGCCGGTGGCCGCGTTCTGTTCGGCGATGATCTCACGTATTCCCTTGTGCGCGAGGTCGAGCATGGCGCGCATCTCGTTGTCGCTGAACGGGCTGCCCTCGGCGGTTCCCTGGATTTCTATGAAGTGGCCCTGCGCATTCATCACGATATTCATGTCGGTTTCGGCGGTCGAATCCTCGACGTAGTCGAGATCGAGCACCGGGACACCCTGATAGATGCCGACCGAGACCGAGGCCACGTTCTGCTGAATGGGGTCGTGCTCGAGACGTCCGTCGGCCAGGAGCACGTCGATCGCGTCGCGCAGTGCCACGAAGGCGCCCGAGATCGAGGCGGTACGGGTACCGCCATCGGCCTGGATCACATCGCAATCGAGCGTGATCGTACGCGGCCCGAGTTTTTCCAGATCGACGGCGGCGCGCAAGGCCCGCCCGATAAGGCGCTGGATCTCCATGGTGCGACCGCCCTGTTTGCCCCGGGCCGCCTCCCGGCCCATACGATCATGGGTCGAGCGCGGCAGCATGCCGTACTCGGCGGTGATCCAGCCCCGGTTTTCGTTGCGCATCCAGCGCGGCACGCTTTCGTCCACGCTGGCGGTACAGATCACGCGCGTATCTCCAAAGCTGACCAGCACGGAGCCTTCTGCGTGTTTGGTGTAGTCGCGCAAAAAGGCAACCGGTCGCATCTCATCCGGGCTACGGCCACTCGGTCTCATTGGGGGTCCTCCGATTCGGGTTCTCAAGGCTGGGTTTGCACCCTACATCCGGGGCTTTGGTGTGAAAAGGGTTCGACGCCGGGACATTCCCGGGTCTGCGTTCAATGGTTTCGGGGGAATGCCTCCAGCAGTGCTCGGCGCAGCGCCGCTGCGGTCTGGGGCCGGTCGCCGGGCTCGAGCTGCATGGCCCAGTCGATGGCCTCCAGCAGCTTGCGCGGATAATGCTGGTCAAATGCGTCCGCGGCTGGCCGCAGCAGACTGCCGGCCTTGCGCTCGACCGCCGATGGCGGTGCCTTGCCCTCGATACAGGTGCGCATGCTGGCGCCGATGGCGTAGACATCGGAACAGGGTCCGACCTCAGAGGAGAGCTCGTACTGCTCCGGCGGGGAGAATCCCGGTGTCACCACCTGGGCTTTCTTCAGGCCGACGTTATCGAGGTGGTAGGCGGCCCCGAAATCGAGCAACAGGGGATTGCCGCCCGGACGGAGGTGAACGTTGGATGGCTTGATGTCGAGGTGCAGATTACCGGTCGCATGCAAGGCTTCGAGCGCCTCCAGGAGTGGTGGGAAGACCGACATCAGGAAGCGCGTGCTCAGTCTGCCGCGGCGTTTGCGCAGGTAGCCGCCAAGGTTTTTGCCCGGTTCGTGGTCCATCGCCAGGTAAGCGGTGTCATTGGCGTGGAAGCAATTGCGCACCCGCACGATGTTGGGATGGTGCAGCTGCGCCAGGATCAGGGCCTCGCGGTAGAACAAACCGCGACCGCGCTCGAAGCTGGCCCGCTTTTGCGGGTCGTTGACACACACTTCCCCGTGGCTGCTACGTTCCCCGAAGGCCTTGGGGAAGTATTCCTTGATCGCGACCTCCTCGTGGGTCTCCTCGTCCTCCGCCAGGTAGATAAGGCTGAAGCCGCCTCGCCCGATCAGTTTCAGAATCCGGAAACAGTCCAGGACGCTGCCGGCGGGCAGGGCTTCACGGGGATCTTTGGGCATCGAGTGGCTTTGAGTTCGACGTGTGCGGCTTTGTTTTGCGGGATTTATCATACACACTTCAGCCTCAACCAGGATGCAGGGTTCGCAATGATACGCAGCATGACCGCCTTCGCGCGGCGCCAGAGCAAAGAAGATTTCGGTGAGTTGACCTGGGAGGTGCGTAGCGTCAATCACCGCTTCCTGGAGTCGAATGTCCGCCTGCCGGAGGAACTGCGTGCGATCGAGCAGGCGGTGCGGGATCGGCTCAGAGAGAGACTCGCTCGCGGTAAAGTCGAATGCGGGCTGCGGTTTCAGCCGGACCGCAGCGCTGCGGGTGCGATCCGCATCAATGAGGTCCTGGTGAAACAGCTGCTGGAGTCGGCCTCGGCGATGATGAAGCATCTGCACAGCTCTCCTTTGCCCACCATCATGGACATCATGCGCTGGCCCGGTGTGCTCGAGACTGCCGAGCAGGATTTCACGCCGGTGCAGCATGCCGCGGTGGCCGCTTTCGACGCGGTCCTCGACGACCTGGTGCAGACAAGGGAGCGCGAGGGTAAGCGGCTGGCGGAGCTGATTCTGCAGCGGGTTGGGTTGCTGCGCGAGCAGGTGAGGTGCGCGCGCGAGTTGATGCCGGCGGTCATCCAGGGGGTCCGGGAACGCCTGGCGGCACGGCTCGCGGAAGTCAGCGAAAATCTCGATCAGGAACGCCTGGAGCAGGAGATGGCGTTGCTGGCGCAACGCCTCGACGTGGACGAGGAAATGGATCGTCTCAGTACCCACCTGGACGAGGTCGAGCGGGTGGTCGCAAGCGAGGGCTCTGGTGAGGCAGTCGGGCGGCGCCTGGATTTCCTGATGCAGGAACTCAATCGCGAGGCGAACACCCTCGGCTCGAAGTCGAACAGCAGCGACGTGACCCGTGTTTCGGTCGAGATGAAGGTCCTGATCGAGCAGATGCGCGAGCAAATCCAGAACATAGAATAGGTCGGAGGGCCAGGCGTATGCCATCCAGCAGTATTCTTTTCATCGTTTCCGCCCCTTCGGGTGCCGGCAAGACCAGCCTGTTGCGCGATCTGCTGCAGCGCGACCGGCGGCTCGCGCTGTCGGTCTCTCATACCACGCGGGCGATGCGCCCCGGCGAGCAGGACGGGGTCCACTACCACTTCCTGGACGTCCCTTCGTTCGAGAAACTGGTTCAGCAGGGCGCGTTCATCGAACATGCACGCGTGTTCGACAACTACTACGGCACTTCCGAAGCGGCCGTACGCGAGCAGCTCGCCTCGGGCCAGGACGTGGTGGTCGAGATCGATTGGCAGGGCGCTCGCCAGGTGCGCGCGCGCTTCCCGGAGGCGGTCTCGATCTTCATCACCGCCCCTTCGATCGCAGCGCTGCGGGAGCGTCTGTGCGGGCGTGGTCAGGACAGCGAGGAGATTATCCAGCGGCGCATGCGCGATGCGCGTACCGAGCTGTCACACTACCCGGAGTACGACTATCTGGTGGTCAATGACCGCTTCGAGCAGGCGCTCGAGGAGCTGCAAAGCATCATGCTGTCGGAGCGGCTGCGCACCCCACGCCAGGCGCAGGCGAACCAGGCCGCCCTGGAGGCGATGCTGAGTCCCTGATGGGCCCGCCTGCGTCATCGGTTCCTGGTTACATCGGCAGCAAATCGGGTACTATTGGGCACAAACTTTGAACACTGCCGGTCCTGCCAGCGGCCTCTCCCGGGCATCCAGCTGGCACGACCCGACAAACCGGAGATCTCCCGTCATGGCCCGAATTACTGTCGAAGACTGTCTCGACCACCTCGACAACCGCTTTGACCTTGTGCTGATGGCGGCCAAACGCGCCCGCCAACTGGCCAATGGCGTCGACCCGCTGCTCCCCTGGGAGAACGACAAACCCACGGTGATGGCCCTGCGCGAGATCGCCGAAGGCCTGATCACCACCGACATCCTGGCGGAGCCGGAAGAAAGCGAGGAGTCGATCGATGATGAGCTGGCGGCCGCGCTCGCCGGGCAGCTCAACATGGTCGAGGAGCCTCAGGACGACTCGTGAGGCGCCGGGGTGTCGCGCGACGCGGCTGATTTCCCTTTCCTCCAGGTCGAACCCGGAACCCCGGGTTCGGGCGATGCTGAACAACGTTTCCTGATCAGCGACCTGTGTCATGAGCTCGAGCACTACCTGAGCTCTGACCAGGTCAGCGAGGTCTATCGCGCCTACCTTTTCAGTGCCGAGGCGCACGAAGGCCAGCGGCGCCTTTCCGGTGAACCCTACATCTACCATCCGGTGTCGGTGGCGCGCATCCTGTCGCACCTGCACATGGACCACAAATGCCTGATGGCGGCCATTCTGCATGATGTCATCGAGGACACCGGCATCACCAAGGACAGGTTGGCGCAGGTCTTCGACCAGGAAATTGCCGAACTGGTGGATGGGGTCAGCAAACTCACCCATCTGAATTTTCGCTCGCGCGCCGAGGCCCAGGCGGAGAACTTCCGCAAGATGTTGCTGGCGATGACCCGCGATATCCGGGTGATCCTGATCAAGCTCGCCGACCGCCTGCACAATATGCGCACCCTCGGTGTGATGAAGCCGGAAAAGGCGCGCCGGATTGCGCGCGAGACCCTCGAGATCTACGCCCCGATCGCGAACCGGCTTGGGATCAACAGTATCCGCCACGATCTCGAGGACCTTGGGATGGCAGCCTACTGGCCCTGGCGCGACCGGGTGTTGCGCTTTGCCCTGAAGCGCCTGTGCGGTAATCGCCGGGAAATGGTCGAGGATACCGAGCGGGTGATCTCCAACCGGCTCGAGCAGGAGGGCTTCCAGACGGAGGTAAGGGGGCGTCAGAAGCGGGTTTACAGCATCTACAAGAAGATGCGCGAAAAGCACCTCTCGCTGTCGGAACTGGCGGACGTGTTCGCGTTCCGTATCGTGGTGGATTCGGTGGACAGCTGTTACCGGGTGCTGGGCGCGGTCCACAATCTCTATCGACCCATGCCCGGCCGCTTCAAGGACTACATCGCCATCCCCAAGGCCAACGGCTACCAATCGCTGCACACGGTCCTGTTCGGCCCTCAGGGGGTGCCGATCGAGATCCAGATAAGGACCCGCGAGATGCATATGGTCGCGGAAGAGGGCATCGCGGCGCACTGGCATTACAAGGGCAACACCGGCGGCAGTCTCAGTACCGATGTGGCCGGCGAATGGCTGCGCAATCTGCTCGAGGTGCAGAAGAGTTCCGGAGACTCCATGGAGTTCCTGGAGCACGTCAAGGTCGACCTGTTTCCGGACGAGGTGTACGTATTCACTCCGCGGGGCAAGATTATCGTCCTGCCGAAGGGCGCAACTGTGGTCGACTTCGCCTACGCCGTGCACTCCGATGTCGGCAATGGTTGCGTCGCTGCGCGCGTCGACCGTCGCCTCGCACCGCTGCGGACGCGACTGCACAGTGGTCAGACGGTGGAGATCATCACCAAGCCGGATGCCCGCCCCAACCCCGCCTGGCTGAACTTCGTGGTCACCGGCAAGGCCCGGGCGACCATCCGCTCCTTCCTCAAGCGCCTGGAACGGCGTGAGGCGGGAGAACTCGGCAGGCGGCTGCTGGAGAGGGAGTTGGACAGCCTCGGTTGCCGCCTCGAGGATATCGGCGGCGAGGAGCTGGAAGATGCGGTCCGCGAGCTGGGGCACCAGAACTTCGATGAACTTCTGCAACAGATCGGCCTGGGCAACCGCATGGCCCGCCTGGTCGCTCGCCTGCTGGTATTGCACGATCATGTCGAGACAGCGGATGGGGAGGCCAGTGGGTCACTCACCATTCGGGGCAGCGAGGGCCTGGTGGTGCATTTCGCGAAGTGCTGTGGGCCGATCCCGGATGACCCGGTAGTCGCGATTTTCAGCCCGGGTCGTGGGATGGTGGTGCACCATCAGTCATGCCCCAACCTCGGAGATTTCCGCCGTCAGGGACAGAGCTGGATCGATGTGCAGTGGGCCGACTGGGTCGAGGGCGAGTTCTCGACCGCAATTCGGGTGGATGCGGGCAACAAGCGCGGGCTGCTGGCCACGGTCGCGACCGCGATCGCGGAGGAAGGCTCCAACATCGAGGAAGTTCGCAGTGAGGAACGGGATGGCCTCAGCACCAGCCTGCGCTTCACCATCATGGTGAGGGATCGCAAGCATCTCGCCGCCATCTTCCGGCGTATCCTTGGGATACAGCAGGTGCTGCGGGTTTCGCGCCTGATCGGCTAGGGGGGGCGGAGTCGGATTCGACACCGACCCCTGCTGTCTTTCTGAGTTCAGTCGCCCGGACCGGCCTTGCGCCGCTCGCGCACGGCTGCGGCCAGCTCCTCCAATACCGGTACGCTGTCCTCCCAGCTGATACAGGCATCCGTGATGCTTTGTCCATACATCAGGTCCTGCCCTGGGACCAGGTCCTGGCGTCCCGCCAGGAGATGGCTCTCGACCATCGCGCCGATGATATGCCGGTTGCCGCGCCGGATCTGACCCGCGACGTCGCGCGCCACATCGATCTGCTTCTCGTGCTGCTTGCGGCTGTTGGCGTGGCTGAAGTCGATCATCAGGTTGGGCTGGAGCCCCGCCTTGCGCATTTTCTCGACCGCATCCGCGACCGACTCCTGGTCGTAGTTGGGGCGTTTGCCGCCGCGCAGGATGATGTGGGTGTCACGGTTGCCGCTGGTGCTGAAGATCGCGGAATGTCCGGCCTTGGTCAGCGACATGAATACATGTGGACGTTCCGCCGCCCGGATCGCGTCAATGGCAATCCCGATGGTGCCATCGGTGCCGTTTTTGAAACCCACTGGGCAGGACAGCCCGGAGGCGAGTTCGCGGTGGCCCTGGCTTTCCGTGGTGCGCGCTCCGATCGCGCCCCAGGCGATCAGGTCCGCGATGTATTGCGGGCTGATCAGGTCGAGGAACTCGGTCCCGGCTGGCAGCCCCATGTCGTTGATGTCGAGCAGCAGCTTGCGGCCGCGCTTGAGTCCCTCGTTGATGTCGAAGGTCTCATTGAGATGGGGGTCATTGATCAATCCCTTCCAGCCGACTGTGGTGCGCGGCTTTTCGAAGTACACGCGCATCACGATCTCGAGTTCGCCACCGAGGCGCTCGCGCTCGTGCAACAGGCGCTTGCCGTACTCGATTGCGGACTGCGGATCGTGTACCGAGCAGGGACCGATGATCACCAGCAGGCGGTCGTCATCACCGTGCAGAATGCGGTGAATGGCTTCACGCGAGCCGGCCACGGTGCGCGCCGCCTGTTCGGTGATGGGGAACAGCGCATGCACCGAGGACGGGGGCTCCACCTCGGTGATGTGTTTGATTCTGAGATCGTCTGTCTGGTGCATCGTCATTTTCCTCGGGGAGGGCATTATAGCGATGCGCCTGCCGAGAGGCATTCGCGGTTTTCAATCGTGTCGATTGAGAAAGACTTTTACGTTTGGCGATGCCTGGCGCGACGTTTGAGCCATACATCCAGGCCCTGCGCATTCAGCTGGATATCGTGCCCGAGCAGCTCCTGTGCACGCCTTTCGCTGACCCCGCTGTGAGCAATGGCGCCTTCGATCAGCAGCTGTGAGACTGCGCGCTCCAGCCGCTGCGAACGTCCGGGGGACCGGTCGGATTCTTCAGCCAGCGCGATAGCCGCGTGCGCCTCAATGCTGGCACGCAGCTGCGGTGCGAGAACGGCGGGGTCCGGGTACTTTCCGTAGTGTGTCAGACATACCGCCGCAGGGCTGAGGGCCAGGAGACGATCCAGGCTTGCCTGCCAGGCATCCGGGTCGAACGCCACCGGGGTGGTGGTGGCCAC
>Ga0180436_10004964_pt1 | contig 11854 bp, 17 predicted proteins | sample SS_ome_2_FD_132434 | JGI IMG/M metagenome (GOLD analysis project Ga0180436, IMG submission 132434) | Hypersaline lake sediment archaeal communities from the Salton Sea, California, USA - SS_3_S_2 metaG | ecosystem: Environmental > Aquatic > Non-marine Saline and Alkaline > Hypersaline >...
CCAGTTCGGTCAGGTGAACTACTCGGCGGCCAAGGCCGGTGATATCGGTTTCACCAAGGCGCTGGCGCAGGAGGGCGCGCGTGCGGGCATCACTGTGAACACGATCTGCCCGGGCTACATCGCCACCGAGATGGTCATGGCGGTGCCGGAAAAGGTGCGCGAGTCGATCATCTCGACGATCCCGGTCGGTCGCCTCGGCGAGCCCGAGGAAATCGCCCGCGCGGTGGTATTCCTCGCGGCCGATGACGCGGGCTTTGTCACCGGTTCGACCATGACGGTGAACGGCGGCCAGTACCTGACCTGATCACACGCCACAGAATGCAGGAAACCGACCTTTCGGGGTCGGTTTTTTTGTTGCAAATAAGCGTATGACACGCGCCCTCGCCACCCTCATTGGCTTCACCGCAGTGCTGCTCTGGTCGCTGCTGGCGCTGTTCACTGTGGCCACCGCGCCGGTGCCGCCGTTCCAACTCAACGCGCTGTGCTTCGCCATCGGCGGTGCGATCGGGCTTGTCTGGCTCGGCTTTGCAGGCGGCATCGAGCAACTGCGGGGCGTGCCCTGGCGGGTCTACCTCTTTGGCACGCTTGGCCTGTTCGGCTACCACGCTCTCTATTTCACCGCGCTGCGCCTCGCGCCGCCTGCCGAGGCGGGGTTGATCGCCTATCTCTGGCCTCTGTTGATCGTGTTGTTCTCCGGCCTTCTGCCCGGTGAGCACCTGCGACGCGGTCACATCATCGGTGCGTTTGTCGCCTTCTTCGGTGCAACCCTCGTCCTGGCCGGCGGCTTCACCGGCGGTGGCGAGGGCACGCTGGCGGGCTACGCCTTCGCGCTCGCCTGCGCCCTCACGTGGTCGGGCTATTCGGTGTTGTCACGTCGGCTCGGCGCGACCCCGACCGCATCCGTGGCGGTGTTCTGTATTGCCACGGCGGCTCTCTCCGCGGCGGTACACCTTCAATTCGAGGAAACCATCTGGCCCGAAACCCACCTCGGCTGGGCCGCGGTCTTCGGCCTCGGCCTCGGCCCTGTCGGGCTTGCGTTCTACACTTGGGATATCGGGGTGAAGCGCGGCGACATTCAGCTATTGGGTACGGCGTCCTACGCTGCGCCGCTGCTGTCGACCCTGGCCTTGTTTGCCGCCGGCATGGCAGAGCCGCGCCGGGAAATCATACTCGCTGCCATCATGATCACCGGCGGTGCTGCCCTCGCCGCCCGGGCCGGACGGCGAGAAGCTTGACGATCAATCGGTGCCGGAGGCTACTCGTGCGAGAGCCGCTCGATCTCTTCCTTGATACGCAGTTTTTCCTTCTTCAACGCCACGATGTCGAGGTCATCGGTAGACAGCGTTTGTTGCATCTGTTCCACCTTCGCCGAAAGGGCTTCATGCTTTTTGCGAAGTTCGTTGAGATGCGCGTCCACGCTCATGGCGTTCTCCTTTTTCTACCTTTTGTTTCTGCGTTCCCAGTGCACCACAGAATCCGAGTCGTGTCATCATACTGTTGCATGGATCCACCTTGAATTCGGACCGGCGGCTCTGAACTTCAGTCCATAGGAAGGACGTCGCCATCGCGGAGAACGGACGCAACCTGCGGGATGTAGCTATCCTCATCACGTTCGTGCTGCGCACCGCTGTGAAGGACGAGAGGGCTTGCAAGCCGGAACGCCGCGCGTCCGCCCTTGCGCGCCCGGACCAGAACGAGCACGGCGGCGCGCCCCTCGCGCGGGGCCAATGGTTTGACCAGCACCGAGCCGAGCCGCTCGTCCATCGCCGCGAGAATCTCCTGCAACCGTTCCGCCTTCTGGACGATCGTGAGATAGCCCCCGGGCTTGAGACGCTTGGTCGCCGCATCGATCCAGACCGCGAGAGGCGTATCCTCGAACAGCGCCGCCTCACGCCCCGGATCGGCAGAGATCGTGGAGCGTGTGCGCAAATGGTAGGGGGGGTTCATGATCACATGATCGAAGCTCTCCGCTTTTAACGTGGCGGGGAGCGTCGCCAGATCGCAGGCGTGGACGTGCAACGCGATCCCGTTGGCTTTTGCATTTTCCCTGGCCAATTCGGCGTACTCGGCCTGCCGCTCGACGCCGACCAGCCGCAAACCGCCAACGCGCATACCGAGGCAAAGCGCCGCCGCCCCCGCCCCGCAGCCGAGATCGAGAACGCTTTGCCCCTGCCGGGCGTCGATTGATGCGGCCAGAAACACCGGATCAACACCGGCGCGATATCCTTTGCGTGGTTGCGAAAGAACCAGGCGCCCGCCCAGGAAGCGATCTTGCGACAGGTCCCGGCGGGAAAACCCCATGGTCACTCCGTTTTGCACTCGATGCCGTTGTCTTCCAGGATGCGCCGCGCGCGGGTGTTGTCATCGGGGTGAACCATGAGCCGGCGCGGCAAAACGCCAATGCTTCCTTCCAGCGTGCTCATATGGACGTCTATGGCAAAGGCCGTTATACCTTCGCCGTCCAACAGCGCCGTGGCGAAGGCGATGACCGTCGGGTCCGTGGTGCGCAGAAGCTCTTTCATCCTCAGAGACTTACCGGCAAGTCACCGGGAAAGTCGAGGGGCGAGAGCGGTCGATAGGAACACGGAACGGTGACAATGCGGGACGAGATAGCACACAAGCCGCATCAGCGACTGGCCGAACACCTCGCGGAGGATCTCAAGGGCGTCGACAACCTGATCCGCACGCGGATGGCGTCCGAGCATGCCCCGCGGATACCGGAAGTCACCGCGCACCTTGTCGAGGCCGGCGGAAAGCGCCTGCGCCCGATGCTCACGCTCGCGGCGGCCCGGATGCTTGACTACGAGGGCGACCACCATCTCAAGCTCGCGGCCGCTGTCGAGTTCATCCACACCGCGACGCTGCTGCACGACGACGTGGTGGATGGCTCCGAAAAGCGGCGCGGCCGGCCGACGGCCAACCTGTTGTGGGACAACAAGTCATCGGTGCTCGTGGGCGACTACCTGTTTGCCCGCTCGTTCCAGTTGATGACCGACACCGGCGAGATGCGTGCTCTTCGCATCCTCTCCGACGCGTCGGCGACGATCTCGGAAGGCGAGGTGCTCCAACTAACCGCGGCCAACGATCTGCGGACCGACGAAGCGGTCTACATCAAGGTCGTGCGCGGCAAGACGGCGGCCTTGTTTGCCGCCGCTTGCGAAGTCGGTGGCGTGATCGCCGGGGGCGACGAAGCCACCGTCAAGTCGCTTCACACCTATGGTGACGCCATGGGCATTGCCTTCCAGATCGCTGATGACCTGCTCGATTTCTGGGGCGACGACAGCATCGGCAAGGACAAGGGTGACGATTTCCGCGATCGCAAGCTGACATTGCCGATCATCCGAGCCGTCGCTGAGGCCGACGCCGAGGAGCATGCGTTCTGGGCGCGCACCATCGAGACGGGCGACCAGACCGAGGCCGATCTCGACCGTGCGCTCGACCTGATGAACAAGCATGGCACGCTGGATAACACCCGCGCCACGGCGTTCCTGTGGGCCGATCGGGCGAAGGCGGCGCTCGCCGACCTGCCCGAGGGCCCGATCCGCGAGATGCTCTCCGATATCGCGGACTATGTCGTCGCACGTCTGAACTAGGCGGTTACAACCCGCCACACCCAGCCCCATATTGACGCCATGCAGTTCGTATTTCTCATCATCGTCGGTGCGGCCGCCGGATATATCGCAACGCGCCTCATGAAGATCGAAGCCGACATGCTCACCACAATTGGCGTGGGCATTCTCGGTGCGATCATCGGGAGCCTCGTCTTGCGGTTCCTGCTCGTCCTGACCGGGGTGGCTGCCGGGTTCCTGGGTGCCGTGCTCGGGGCCCTGCTGCTGATCTGGTTCTGGCAGACCTTCATGAAGTGAGCCAGCGGCACCCAGAAATGCCTTTGTGATCGGGCGTTTTCGCCGCATCATCCCGGCGCGGACCCAGATGTCCGCAAGGGAGGACCTCATGACTGTCATCATCGTTTCGCTGGTGATCGGCTTTGCCGTTGGCTGTTTCGTCAACTACGCGATCACCTTCCGCACCGGCCAGGCCCGCAACATCGCGTATTGCGTTGGCGGCGCGCTCGTTGGCGGTGCCATCATCCCGTGGCTGCTTTCGCTCTCGTCGATTCTGGCGGCGATTATCGGATCGCTGATCGGGATCGCGATCGTGCTCTACATCGTGTTCCGGATCAGCCTCACGGCCTGAATCTAGGGCTTGAACGGCTCCATACCCGCTCGGGCCAGCGCGTCGGCGCGCTCGTTCTCGTCGTGTCCGGCGTGGCCCTTGATCCATTTCCAGTGAACGTCATGGCGCTCCTGCGCCGCATCGAGGCGTTGCCACAGATCGACGTTCTTCACTGGTTTCTTGTTCGACGTCCTCCAGCCGTTGTTTTTCCAGCCGTGAATCCAGCTCGTCACGCCATTCTTCACATAGGCCGAGTCGGTGACGATGGTGATCGTCGAAGGCCGCTCCAGCGTTTCCAGCGCCATGATTGCGGCGATGAGTTCCATCCGGTTGTTGGTGGTCTCGGCCTCGCCGCCACAAAGCTCGCGTTCCTTGAGAACTTCGCCGTCCCGTTTGGCTTCCAGCAAGACGCCCCAGCCCCCCGGACCCGGGTTGCCGGAGCACGCGCCGTCGGTGTGGGCGATGAGATCAACCATTGGCGTGGATCCAGATCCAGTCGGACACGGTGCCGTCGAGCCCTTCGCCGCGGCCGACAAACCTGGTTGTCGGGGTGAACCCGGCCTGTTCCAGCAGGCGGAACAGCTCCTGCTCGGTGTAGTAGACGTAGAAGCGTCCATACTTGTCGCGGATTTCGCCGGTTCCCAGCTTCATGCCGATGTGCAGCCGTCCACCGGGTTTCAGTGCCCGGTGCAGGCGAGCAAGGTGGTCCGGCATGGCAGACCGCGGCGCGTGCAGAAGCGAGAAGTTGGCCCAGACACCGTCGTAGATATCTTGCCCGGTCACGTCCTCGAACGGCCCCAACCGCGCCTCCACGCCCAGTTCCCGCGCGCGCGAGATCATCGCCGGTGTCGCATCGATCGCATCGACGGTGAACCCGGCTTTGATGAAGCGGTGCGACGTGTCGCCGGGGCCGCAGCCGAGATCGAGTACATGGCCGCCGGCCGGCAGTTCCGAGACGAACTCGGCCAACCCCGGCGCGGCGGCACGGCCCACCATCTCGGCGTAGTCGTGCGAGCGGGTCTCGTAGGCCGCGATGGTTTCGGCATCCATCGTCACGCGACGAGCCCCACGCCGAGGCAGGCCACGACGACCACGGTGAGCAGGATGCGCAGGCGCATCCACCAGCGCGGCGCCAGTTCGTGGGTCCAGAACAGCCAATCGATGCCAAGGAGCCCCACGAACCCGGCGATCAAGAGAATCGGGGCTGAGGGCGATGCTCCGGGCACCAGGAAAAACGCCCAGAGCGCCGGAACAACCGACAAGACGTAGGCGAGCGGTGCACGCTGGTCGTCCGCATGCGCCGCGAACCCCCAGATCACGCCTGACATGAAGGCGAGGATGACCTTGCCGTAACCCGCCAGAACCGGCACGCCGACAAAATCCATCCCGATCCGCATCGCGACAGGCTGGCCGAGGGTGGGCCACAGCACCGTGGCCGCGCCCCAGAGAAACGGCAACAGCCCGGCAAGTCCGAGCAGCAGCGGCGTGCGCGGGACGGAATTCATGCGCTTTCCCTCAACACCCGCGGCACCTTGAATTCCACGTTCTCCTGCGCGGTCTCGACAGTCTCGATGGTCACGTCGAACCGTGCGCGGAAAGCCTCGACCACCTCGTCCACAAGCAGTTCCGGCGCCGAAGCGCCCGCCGTCACGCCCAGCGTGGACACGCCCTCCAGCGCCCGCCAGTCGATCTCGTTGGCCCGCCCGACGAGTTGCGCATAGATGCATCCCTGCGCCCGTGCCACTTCCACCAGCCGCCGCGAGTTCGACGAATTCGGCGCCCCGATCACCAACAGGGCTTCGACCTTCGGCGCAATCGCTTTCACAGCCTCCTGGCGATTCGTCGTGGCGTAGCAGATGTCTTCCTTGTGCGGGCCGACAATGGCCGGAAACCGCGCCTTCAGCGCCGCGACGATGTCGGCGGTGTCGTCGACAGACAGCGTGGTCTGAGTAATGAAGGCGAGCCGCTCGGGATCGCGCGGTGCGAGCGTGGCCACGTCCTCCGTGGTCTCGACCAGGAGCACGTCCCCCGGCGGTAATTGCCCCATCGTGCCGATGGTTTCTGGATGCCCTTGATGCCCGATCATCACCATCTGCAACCCGTTGCGATGGTGACGCTCGGCCTCGATGTGCACCTTCGAGACCAGCGGGCAGGTGGCATCAACATAGACCATCTCGCGCCGGGCGGCCTCCGCGGGCACCGCTTTCGGCACGCCATGCGCGGAAAAGATCACCGGCCGGTCGTCCGGGCATTCATCGAGTTCCTCGACGAACACCGCGCCTTGCTCGCGCAGGCCGTCGACAACGAACTTGTTGTGCACGATCTCGTGGCGCACATAGACAGGCGCCCCCCATTTCTCGATGGCCATCTCGACGATTTTGATCGCGCGATCGACGCCTGCGCAAAACCCGCGCGGCGCGGCGAGAAAAAGGGTGAGTGGGGGGTTGGTCATCTCGTCTCTCCTGTTCACACAAGACGTAGTCGGCAGGCGCACCGAGGTCCAGTGCCGTGCCGGTTTCGCCGGGAGACTTCACTGCCTGGTGATCGCAAGGGCCGGGCCAAAAAAGAAGAACCCCCAGGCATCACTGCCCGGGGGTTCCCGTTCTGGTCAGGTGCAACGCCTCAGGCGTCGACGTCTTCGGCCACATCCGAGCCGTGGTCGCGCGGGGCCCGGTCTTCCCGGGGCGGACGGCCAATCACTTCGCGCAGTTCTTCGAGTTCGATGAAGTTGTCGGCCTGGCGGCGCAACTCGTCGGCGATCATCGGGGGCTGGCTGCGGATCGTCGAAACGACCGACACCCGCACGCCCCGGCGCTGAAGCGCCTCAACGAGCGGCCGGAAGTCGCCATCGCCGGAGAACAGCACGATGTGATCGACATGCGCGGCAATCTCCATGGCGTCGACAGCAAGTTCGATGTCCATGTTGCCCTTCACCTTCCGCCGGCCCATCGAGTCCGTGAACTCCTTGGCCGGTTTCGTCACCATGGTGAAGCCGTTGTACTGAAGCCAGTCGACCAGCGGCCGGATCGGCGAGTAATCGTCGTTCTCCAGCAACGCCGTGTAGTAGAACGCACGCAGCAGCTTGCCACGACGCATGAACTCCTGCCGCAGGAGCTTGTAGTCGATGTCGAAGCCCAGAGACTTCGCCGCGGCATACAGGTTCGATCCGTCGATGAAGAGCGCGAGACGTTCGTCTCTGTAAAACATGATAGATCCTTCCGAATATGGTCGCCGGAATGGGGTATGAGTGGTAATGCGGTAATCGCTTGACCGGCGAAAGTGAACGAAAAATAGGCATTCGCCTTGGCGACGCAACCTAACGAAAGTTCAATTATGAGCGAAAACGCGCTTGTCGCTCTGGGGAGTAACGCAAGGTCGCGCCACGGCTCGCCAAAGGAAACGCTGGAAAAGGCGGTGATTGCTCTTGATGCGGGCCCGGTTCGCGTTTTGCGCAAGAGCCGGTTTTTTCGCACCCCTTTCTTTCCGCCGGGCACGGAGCCCGACGTGATCAATGCCGTTGTCCTGGTTGAGACAGCCCTCGAACCAGATGCCCTCCTTGCTCGCCTGCACCGGATCGAAGCCGAATTCGACCGCACAAGGGGCACGCGATGGACAAGTCGGACCTTGGATCTCGACCTGGTGGCAATGGGTGCGCGCGTCCTGCCCGACGCGGCAACGCTGCGTCATTGGATGACACTTCCGCTTTCACAGCAGCAGCGCAACGCGCCGGACACGCTGGTCCTGCCGCACCCCCGGTTGCAGGAGCGCTCCTTCGTGCTCGTACCCGCCGAAGACGTCGCGGCGGACTGGCGCCATCCGCTCATTGGTAAAACAATTCGCGACATGTGTCGCGAATTGCCTGACGATGCGCGCGCGGAGGTGCGGCCGTTGACATGATAAGCCAGAACGCGGGTGGACATTCCCCGGGCGCACCCCCATCTAGCCCAGATGGAATTCGCCGCCCCCCTCGTTCCCGCGACCCTCGTGCGTCGCTACAAGCGCTTCCTGGCGGATTGCCGTCTGCCGGACGGTACCGAGATCACCGCCCATTGCGCGAATCCCGGCTCGATGATGGGCCTCGCCAACCCCGGCACGCGGGTTTGGCTCGAGCCGAACGATGATCCCAGGAAGAAGCTGAAGTTCGGCTGGCGGCTCGTGGAGCATCTCGATGGACACTTCACCGGGGTCGATACCTCGGTGCCCAACCGGATGCTGAAAGCCGCGCTGGAAGCCGGTGAAGTCCCTGCACTGTCGGATTACGAAAACGTGCGCGCGGAGGTGAAATATGGCGAAAAGAGCCGGATCGACTTCCTGCTCTCGTCCGCGGGCAAACCCGATGCCTATGTCGAGGTGAAATCCGTCACCCTTTGCCGCCGGCCGGGGGTTGCGGAGTTTCCCGATGCCAAGACGGAACGCGGTGCCCGCCACATGCTCGAGTTAGCCTGGATGGCGAAGCAGGGCTATCGCGCGGCGGTGTTTTTCCTCGTCCAGCGCACGGATGCGGCCGAGGTCCGCATCGCGGAGGATGTTGATCCCGCCTATGCCGATGCGTTCCGCAAGGCCTACAGCGTCGGGGTGGAAGTCATCGCGCATTCCACCAATATCTCGCCGCAGGGCGTCTCGCTCGGGCCGCAGCTGCCGTTCAATCCGCCGCTGGATCTCGACAGTTAGATCAGCCTTCGGGCCTTACGACGGAAATGCTGTCGTCATAGCTCACGGTGGTGGTCTTGACGTCCGATGACGGCTCCGGCGCCCAATGCGCCACCTCCTCGCTCAAAACGATCTGCTCAACGAGGTTGTCGCCGGGAATGATCGACACCTCGTAGAACGCGCCAAACCATGCGTCGAACTCGTTGGGGTTCGTCCGGGTGCGGAACCGGTAGACAAGGCGCGGTCCGGCGTCGGTCTCGATTTCGCCCGGGCACTCCGCCTCGGTCACGTTGGCCGCCATGTCGTTGCGGGTGATCCGGGCAAACTCTGCCGGATCGTCGGGCATCTGCGTCGGCGCCTGGGTCCACGGGCCTTCGTGGCTGGTTCCCCCCATCCACGCCTCTTGCCCGATGATCATGGTGCAGCCGTGGGCCATGCAGTTGATCGACCGGTCGACCCCGTCCCACAACACGTCCGAATGCGGCGTCTCGGTGCCGTCGGCCGTGCGGTTGAGGGTGATCTCGCGCCGGTTGGGGCGGGCGAAGGGGTCGAGCGGGCCACCGTCGAACAGCGCTGCGATCTCGGCTGTGCAATCGGCCGAGGCCGGGAAGGCGGGCAAGGAAAGAGCAAGTGTGAGAACAAGGGCAGGGCGCATGACGGGTCCAATCTCGGTGATCCATGCCCCGAGCCTAGCCAATGCCCACGCACAACGACAAGTGTCCGGGCAACCGGGTCAGATACTGGCCCTTGACCTTGATCTGCCCTATGTAGTGGCCGAAACAAACGAGGAGAGCCCATGGACACCCGCGGTCGCATCACCAAGGACGGCATTCGCATCTACGAAGACGCGGATTTCGAAGGCATGCGCAAGGCCGGCCGGCTCGCGGCAGAGATCCTCGACCGGATCATTCCGCATGTGCAACCGGGCGTCACCACCGGCGAACTCGACAAGCTGGTCGAAGACATGGTGATCGAGGCCGGTGCGACCTCTGCCACCATCGGCTACAAGGGCTACGAGCACGCAACCTGCATTTCGATCAACCACGTGGTCTGCCACGGCATCCCCTCCGAGAAGCGCCTGCACGATGGTGATATCCTGAATATCGACGTCACGGTGATCGTCGACGGCTGGTTCGGCGACACCAGCCGGATGTATGTGGCCGGCAAGCTGCCGCGCAAGGCAGAGCGGCTGATCGAGGTGACCCACGAGGCGCTGATGCGCGGGATCGAGGCCGTGAAGCCCGGCAACACCTTTGGCGACATCGGCCACGCGATCCAGAGCCATGTCGAGAAGAACCGCATGAGCGTGGTCCGCGATTTCTGCGGCCACGGCCTGGGTCAGGTGTTCCACGCGCCCCCGAACGTGCTGCACTACGGCCGGGCCGGCACCGGCCCGGTGCTCGAGGAGGGCATGTTTTTCACCATCGAGCCAATGGTGAACCTCGGCCGCCCCGAAACCAAGGTGCTTGCTGATGATTGGACGGCCGTGACCCGCGACAAGTCGCTCTCGGCGCAATACGAGCATTCCATCGGGGTAACGGCCACCGGCGCCGAGATTTTCACTCCGAGCCCGGCCGACAAGTTCTTCCGAACCTGGGAATGAGCGCGCGCTTCGGTGGTCGACGGGGAAAACCGACCAAAGTTCCCCCAAGGTCAACCAATTCTCTTTGTGAATTCAAGATCTAGCGTTCGTTGGGTGCGGCCAATCAACTAGTTGCGCCCGTATCCGGTTGCAACCTAAGACACCCCTTCTTACCTACTCCGTGCCGCACCGCAGCAGGTGGGCTAACCAAGAGGAGGGTGCTTGATGAAGACCCTGGTGAAATCGGCGGCTCTCGCCGCGCTTCTGGCCGTCCCGGCCGCCACTGCACTGGCGCAGGAGGTAACCCTGCGTTTCCAGCACTTCGTGTCGCCCGCATCGGCGAACCCGACCCATTTCATGGAGCCCTGGGCCCGCAAGATCGAGGCAGACTCGAACGGCCGGATCAAGGTCGAGCTCTATCCGTTCATGCAACTCGGCGGCACCGCCCCGGAGATGTACGACCAGATCGCCGAAGGCATCGTCGACGGCGGCTGGGTGATCCCGGGCTACGAGCCGGGCCGTTTCCCGGAGGCGGAGGCGATGGAGCTTCCGTTCCTGGTGACCAAGAGCGCCGAGGAAGCCTCGCGCGCTGCCTGGGCGTTCAGCCAGAAGCACCTGATGGATGATTTCGACGATGTGAAGGTGATCGCGATTCACCTGCACGGGCGCGGCCTCGTCTACAAGAAGGGCGAGCCGATTGCCGAGGTCGATGACTTCGCCGGGCTCAAGCTGCGCGGCCCCACGCGCCCGGCGACCCTGCTCCTTGAGAAACTCGGCGCCACGCCCATCGGCATGCCGGTGCCGCAGTTCCCCGAAAGCCTCGCGCTCGGTGTGGTCGACGGTGGCGTGATCACCTACGAGCAGGCCCCGTCGCTGAAACTCGACGAACTCACCGACAGCCATACCGACGTCGCCGGCGACAAGTCGCTCTACAACCTCTTCTTCATCTGGGCGATGAACAAGGATCGCTACGAAAGCCTGCCGGACGACCTCAAGGCGGTGATCGACGCGAACTCCGGCGCCGAAGCCTCGGCTTGGGCCGGGCGCGCCCACGACACCGGCGATGCCGAAGGCCGCGAAGTGCTGCTCGCCGCGGGCCACGCCGCTGCCGAACTCAGCGAAGCGGTGACGGACGAGATCCGCGCGCTGGGAGACGAGGTGATCGAAGAGTGGATCGCCCAAATGGACGCCAAAGGCTACGACGGTGCCGCCCTCGTCGCCGACGCGCGGGCAGCGGTGGAAGCCAACCGCAACTGACGAGCGACATCGCAAGATCGAAGGCCGGCCCGAGATGGCCGGCCTTTTTCCGTTCGGGGGCGCCCGGTTAGCTGGCCTCGAGTATGTGGATCACGGTGTCCCCATACCGTCGTTCATCAACCTGGGTGAGGCCGGGCGGCGGGGCGATTGGCGCACTTTCTTCCCAGACGACCAGGGCACCCTCCGCGA
>Ga0180436_10004965_pt1 | contig 11854 bp, 8 predicted proteins | sample SS_ome_2_FD_132434 | JGI IMG/M metagenome (GOLD analysis project Ga0180436, IMG submission 132434) | Hypersaline lake sediment archaeal communities from the Salton Sea, California, USA - SS_3_S_2 metaG | ecosystem: Environmental > Aquatic > Non-marine Saline and Alkaline > Hypersaline > Sediment...
ATGGCTGCACCCTGCCCAAGGGATGGCGCCGCACCTGGCCCAACCTTGTCTCCATGGAAGCTGTGCGGGGTGAGGAATGTTACCTTTTTGACCCGCGTTTCCCTCTTATGGCTCCTCCCAATCTGTGCATTCTGCCCTTTACCCGGAATGCCGTGGGACCGGTGGATTATACACCCGGAGGATTCAGCGACAATACCTTTCCTCATCTGACTAGCTATGGCTTTGAACTGGCCTCAACCCTTATCCTTGAATCGGGTGTGCTTCATCTGGCCGATACCCCGGAGCGTATCATGGGGCTGCCAGGCTATGCGGTGGATTTCCTAAAGGATTTACCTGCGGTCTGGGACGATACACGCTACCTGGCAGGCTACCCAGGAGAAGAAGTGGTGCTGGCACGAAAAAGCGGAAATCGTTGGTATATTGCCGGCGTGAATGGAGAGAATAAAGAAAAGGAGATCAGTGTGGATCTTTCTGAGCTGTGGACAAAACCAGCAATTATCAATTTGATTACGGACGGTATTGGAGCGCGCCAACTACAACACACCCAGACAGAACCCTCAGACGGGATACTAACCTTTGCATTGCAGCCTTATGGAGGGATCGCAGGCTACTGGGAAGTGCCATAAAAACACCCTCTCCATGGAATTCTGGTTCGCTTATCCCATGGAGAGAGTGCTTTTTGCATGATAAATTCCGTCTATTTTACGAAATCTGCGTTTTTCAGGTATTCCGCGCTATCCGTGATTCCTTTTAAGGATACTTTGAGACGTTCAGCCTCTTGTTCCGGAGTTCGCTGGGGACGCTGCATACGTGGACGATTCTGGGCAGCCTGAGCAGCCTGCTGTCCCCCTTCTGCTTGTTGCCTGGCAGCTTCTTCCCTTCGCTTTCTCATCTCCTCCATCATTTTCTGTCTCTCGGCCTTTTGTTCCGGGGTCATATACTCCTCCATCTCAACGAACCAGTCTTTATGACCGTTCTTATAGAATTGCTTGAATATAGCTGCAAAATCGATTTTACCACTTTTGCCAATAACATAATCGTCTTTGATGTGTAGTACCTTGAAACGGTCCGGATACTTCTTCAAATAGGCGACCGGATCCTGCTTTCCTTCCGTAACCCAGTATACATCCATCTGAAAGAATACTTTTTCAGGATCGGTATTGGCAATGAGAAAATCTTCGATCATCTGTTCCGTACCCGGGATCAATTCAAATTCAAAGTTGTGGTTGTGATAACCAAATTTGATCCCCCTTTTATTGGCCTCTTCACCAATCTTATTCATAAGGTCACACTCTACCTTTATTTCCTCTAAAGTGCCGGCCCACCGATTCATCGGAAAAACCACATATTTGCACCCCATCTCTTTGTGGTCATCGAAAACCTGTCCCCAGGCAGCCAGGGTTCCTTCCACATCCTCCACATCAAAACTCGCCCGGGCGTGACTGGAAATGATATTCATGCCATATTTCTCGGCCAATGCTGCATATTCCTTGGGAGTATAACCTGCGACGGTCCTGTTGCGGCCATTGTAGTTGGAAATTTCCATCACAGAATAACCAGCATCCTGAAGGGATTTGAACGATCCCTCAATATCGGATTCAAGGCCTTTTACGGAATAGGTAGCGATCCCAAGCTGCTTCTCTTTTGGACCGGGTTCTGATGTAAAGGCCGGAGAGGCCAAAAAAAGTGCCATTAAAAATATAGCACTGGAACGTAACATTGTTTTCATCCTGTTTTAGTTTTAAGTGATAATTCTTAGTGTCAATATACCCCCATTTGGATGCAGAATATCTCCAGAGGTTTAATGCCTTGATTCAGAAATCCTATTCAGGTAATTAAAACAGATGACCAGTGCCCTATTTCAATTTTGTTTCCCGCTTCCAATTCCAGAAGACTTCTTCCAGGTATAACACCGTATCCGGGAACACATTGGCAAGATTGTTGATTTCGCTTGGGTCTTCAGATATATTGTAGAGATCCCATGGACGGTCTTTTCCCCATCTTACCAGCTTCCAGTTACCCTGCCGCACAGCCTGCCCTCTTGACCATTCCCAGAACAAGGCTTTGTCACGCCGGGATATTTCACCTGAGAAGGCCTTCAGCAAACTTTCTCCCTGTAGCGGAGTGATCTCTTCGCCATTAAATTCCTGTGGGTATTCAGCTCCGGTCAAATCCACCAGCGTGGCCATGATATCAATGAAATGTCCCGGGAAGTGACTAAAGGTTCCCGACTGAATCTTATCCGGCCAGTGGGCGATCAGGGGTGTATTGATCCCACCCTCAAAGGAGTAGTTCTTGTAATAGCGGAATGGAGTGTTGGAGACATTGGCCCATTGTGGTCCCAGGGACGACCAGAGAGTCATGCTACCAATCTCCCCGTAATCATCATCGATATGCACCATTTCTGCAGATGCTCCATTATCGGATACAAACATAATCAGGGTATTGTCGGCCCTGCCGCTTTGCTCCAGGGTCTTCAACAATCTTCCCACATTCTGATCCAGGCGATCTATCATGGCCGCATAGACTTCCATCTTCCGGATTTCATCCTTTTTAAAATCCGGACTCAGGGTATCCCAGTTAAAGTAAGTAGCATCAGACAAGCCATAGCTTTCATCGATCAGTCCCATCTCCAGCTGGCGTTCATATCGCTTCTTCCGGATGGCATCGTAACCTTCGTCATACCACCCCTCATATTTGGCAATGTCTTCGGGCCAGGCCATCAGAGGATCGTGGGGAGCAGTATAGGACAGATACAGGAACAGGGGACGCTTATCTTCCTGGTAAGACTCCAGCCAGTCCACCGCGTAATGGGTGAAATAGTCGGTTGTATAAAAGTTCTTCTCCTCGGGTGTGTAGGGAGTATACATCACGCTATCGATGCACCAGGCCCGTTTGGCTTTTTCGCCGCTCCAGCTTTTGCGCGCAGGAACTCCTTCCCCGGGTCTTTGCTCGCCCGGATTAAAATGATTACAGGCCCCGTCTTTTAAGCCATAGTAGTGGTCGAACCCTCTGTAAATGGGATTTTCCACTCCGTGGTGCTTCCCCGACCAGAGGGTGATATATCCTGCTTCACGAAGCACTTCTCCCAGGGTTACCGCATTTCTTAAAGGTTCCCGGTAGGACTTATCGTAACCACATTGCTGGGCATATACACCAGTAAGCAGGCAAGCCCTGGAAGGAAAGCATTTGGAGGTGTTGTGGAACTGGGTAAATCGCATTCCTTCTTCGGCCAGACGATCGATGTGGGGAGTCCGGATTTCACTTCCGTAACAGCCGAGATCGGACCAGCCCATGTCGTCCACACTGATCAGTATAATATTTGGAAGTGGCTGCCGGGTACAGGAAAAACATCCCAGAATTACGAGCAGGCCAAGCAGGAAAGTTGGAGTTTTCATAAGAACAAGATAAAAGATTTTGTACTATATTGAGGCAAAACTTTCTCCATGGGCCTCAAAACAAGACTACAACTTTCCACCATGATGTTCCTCCAGTATTTTATCTGGGGAACCTGGTATGTTACCCTCAATACTTACCTGGGCGAAGGACTGGGATTCACAGCCACACAAATCGGGCTGTGCTACGGAACCTTTGCCATTGCCTGCATGATTTCCCCCTTCTTTGTGGGGCTTATAGCCGATAAGTTTTTTGCCACCGAAAAGGTGCTGGGATTTATGCACATCCTGGGTGCGGCACTGCTGATTCTCGCCTCCAGGGCCACCACCTTTCAGTTTTTCTATCCGGCCCTGCTGCTCTATACCTTAACCTACGCACCCACCATGGCACTGACCAACTCCCTGTCCTTTCACCAGATGGACAATCCGGGCAAACAGTTTCCCGGAGTGAGGGTGCTGGGTACCATAGGCTGGATTGTAGCCAACAATGTGATCGGATGGCTGGGTTACACCCTTACCGTTGAACAGCTTTATGTGGGAGCTGCAGCTTCACTGATGCTGGGTCTGTATAGCTTTACCCTTCCCCATGTACCGCCGAAGAAGGAAAAGAAAGCCAGCTTCAAGGAACTCATTGGACTGGATGCCCTGAGCCTCTTTAAGAACCGGGCCTTTGCCACCATTATGATTGCATCGGTACTCATATTTATTCCCGTATCCTTTTATTTCGGCTTCACGGCCTCCTTCATGTCGGACATCGGAATCGATCCGGATATCATTCCCAACCGGATCAGCATGGGACAAATGGCAGAAATATTATTTATTCTTATCCTGCCCTTCTTTATTACCCGTTTCGGAGTCAAACGAGTGCTTTTTATCGGGATTGCTGCCTGGCTGGCCCGCTTCCTGCTCTTTGCCAACGGTAATGCAGAAGGAGGTGTATGGATGATATATACGGCCATCATTCTGCATGGGATCTGCTACGACTTCTTTGTGGTTACCGGACAGATCTTTGTGGATGAGAAGGCGCCGGATCATCTAAAGAGTTCTGCTCAGGGGCTGATCACCTTTGCCACCTATGGACTGGGAATGCTCATCGGAACCTGGTTTGCCGGCACCACCATCGACCGGCTTACCACGGGAGGAATAGTCGACTGGGATGCCGTATGGTATGTGCCGACAGTGATCGCAGCCATAATCCTGGTGATCTTTATCTTCCTGTTTCACGAGAAAAAAAAGAGCGGAAAGCCAGCTATGGACTAATCCTGCAACACAATTCTTAGGGCAAAACCGTGTTCATATTCCCGGCTATTCACTTCGGGCATGATGATGCTTACACTTTCATCAAATTCCCAATCCAGCTTTTGCTCTCTACCAAGCAATTCAATAGCTGCGATTTGATGAGCAAGATCTGCCAATGCCTTAATCTCGATCCTGCCTTTTTCCGGTGCTACAAGTGAGATGGCATACAACTTATTTTCCTTCCGGGTAAACCAGAAATCTTCAGGTGTAAATTCCAGATTAAACCCGTATTTTTCCCTGTGGGTGGTGCTTTTCATATCCATACGAGTGGGACCCTCCCTGAAAATATTCCATCTTGATGTCCCGTATATTGCCTCACCGTTCATCTCCATCCACCTGCCTACTTCGTGCAACAATTTGATACTTTCTTCTGGAATGTATCCTTCTCCATCGGGACCAATATTCAAGAGGTAATTCCCTCCTTTGCTTGCAATTTCAACGATCCAATACAAAAGTTCCTCAATTGATTTCCAATCATTATCATAACATTTATATCCCCATGTATTGTTTAATGTCCCCGGAGTCTCCCATGTCCTGTATTCCGCTGAAACAGTTGTGGGGATCTGATTATCCCCGGCTGTCAGATAATCCCCAAATTGATTTCCAACCCGGCTATTTATCAGGCAATTTGGCTGAATATCAAAAGCCAGTTTATAGAAATCGAAACTCTGCTGACTGTTCATAAACCTTGGGAAATCGTACCATATTTCGATTAATTCCGGGAACTTCCCCAATATCTCACGCATCTGGGGCTTCGCTTTTGTTTCAATATACTCCTTATAATTCAGCGGTGATGGATCCCAGAGATTGGCTCCATAATGATCGGAATGGCCTGGATCTTCCTCTTTTGCCTGCGCATATCCTGCATCACCACCATCCATCCAGTCAATGGAATGGGAATAATAGAGCCCAAGACGTATTCCGTACTTTTGACAGGCCTCATACAATTCTGCTATGGGATCGCGATTAAATTCAGCATAATCATAAATATTAAACCTTGTTACATCACTATCATACATGGAAAAACCGTCATGGTGTTTGGTCATGGCCACGATATACTTCATACCGGCATCCCTGGCCAGTTTCACCCAGGTTTCTGCATTGAAGCCGCCTGGATTAAATTCTCTGCACACTGCCTTATACTCCTCCCTTGGGATTTGAGCATGGTACATGATCCATTCTCCCAGTCCCTGGATCTTCCTTCCTTCCCAGGTACCGCCAAGTTCAGAATAAGCACCCCAGTGAATAAACATCCCGAATTTGGCATCATTATACGCTTCATAAGCCACATCTTTTGTGGCATTCATTTCTTTCCACACTTTTGTCAGGGCATCTGCCTCTTGTGCGCAGGAATCAATTGCAATTGCATGGAGCAACAAAACAATGCTTATAAATCGGATGTTAGTGACCAGCTTATTCATTTGCTTTAACTTTCTGGATAATTTCTCCGCTTACCTTATCCTTCAGGATCAGCTTAACAGTTCCATCAGGGATCATTTCCTCTTTGATCAGGAAGTATTGCTCATCGTATTCCGTCAGCTGTGGTCCGCCACTAAGCTCTTCGCTACCTCTCCAGTCTTCGAGCTCCACTGTTTCCCATTGTTTCGATTTGGAGGACTTGTAGCAGGCATCCATGATGGCGTTCACTACATATCCATCGTAGAAGGTTTCCATCGGCTCTTTCCCATTGTCCATGGCCTCGAACATATCGGTGAACATGAAATCGTAACCCAGGGCATTTACCTCATCCCCCACAGGGAACAGCCAGCCGGTAGCCGATTCGGCCTTCTCAGCCACATAATCTCCTTCTCCAACAGCTGTATACATATCAAAACCGGTGCGCAGGAAATGATTCAGGAAAATGGTTCCTTCCACACCCATTACTTCATCACGCAGATCCATTCCGCCCCGAAAGCACCAGCTTACCTCAAACTGACCGATGGCACCGCTGGCATATTTCACCAGGGCAATGGCATGATCTTCGGCATCGATGGGCTTTACCTGGGTATCGGCCCAACACATAACCTCCAGGGGTTTGACATCCTTTCCAATATAGTTCCTGGCAATCTCAATACAGTGGCAACCCAGGTCGATTATGGCTCCTCCGCCGGAAAGCTCCTGGTTCCAGAACCAGTCGCTGTGAGGACCGGGGTGGGTCTCACGGGCCCTTACCCAGAGGATGTTGCCCAGGGCACCATTTTTCACAGATTCCACGGCCTTCAGAGTCTTGGGTGTATAACACAGATCTTCCAGGTAGCCATGGAAAACCCCGTGCTTTTCTACCAGGTCCAGCATTTCTTTACCTTCAGCTGCATTTCGGCCCAGGGGTTTGGTCATCAGCACAGCCTTTCCAGCTTCAGCTGCCATCTTCACGGCCTCCAGGTGCTGGAAGTTGGGAAGAGCCACTACCACGGTATCAATATCGGGGTGGGTCACAGCTTCTTTCATATCAGTAGTCCAGTGAGGAATTCCGTGCCGTTCCGCTACTTTTTTTGCACTGTCTTCGCTTCTCGAATACACCACCTGTACGCGATCGGGCCTGCGATGACCATGGAGTGCATGAATATAAAAATCACCAATAAATCCGCCACCCAGCATGGCTATCTTTTTCGCTTTCATCATGTATATAAGTTTGGTTTCAGGTCTTTGATTGAGAAAAACTAAAAATATAAAAAGTTTGAAAGCAAACCGTTTTGCTTCTGGCTTGTTTAAGAAAAAACCACTTATCACATGAAGCCACTTAATTCGGAACAGAAACGCCAATTCGAGGAAGACGGGTATATTCTGAGCAAAGCCCTCTTTGATGCGGAGGAAATTGAATTACTAAGGTCCACAGCCTTTGCCGACAGGGAGCTTGACAAGCACTCCTTTTCCAGGGCAGACGGAGAAGGAGGCAAGGTCCGCCTTTCACTCTGGAACCACCCAGGCGATAACATTTATGGCATGTTCGCCCGTTCCGAACGAATGGTGAACAAAGCTGAAGAGTTGCTGGGTGATGAGGTATATCACTACCACTCTAAGATGATCCTAAAGGATCCCAGGATTGGAGGAGCCTGGGCCTGGCACCAGGACTATGGCTACTGGTACCAGAACGGACTTATTTACCCCGACCTGGTGAGTGTTTTTATCGCGGTGGACAAGGCCACCCGTGAGAATGGCTGCCTGCAGGTGATCAAAGGTTCCCATCGCATGGGTAGGATCGATCATGTGCTCACCGGCGATCAGGCAGGAGCCGATATGGAAAGAGTGAATGCCTGCCTGGATCGTATGGAGCTGGTTTACTGCGAAATGGAACCGGGTGATGCCATATTCTTCCATTCCAACCTTCTGCACCGTTCCGATCAGAATACCTCTGAAAATTCGCGCTGGTCCATGGTATGCTGCTACAATACCAAAAGCAACGATCCCTACAAGGAGTCCCACCATCCCGGCTATACTCCCCTTAAAAAAGTGGATGATTCCATGATCAAGAAGGTAGGCTCACGCAGCTTTGAAGATGGAGCTCAGGCCTGGCTGGATCCTGAGAAGGATGAAAGCGCCTCGAGTCTGGATGAGGACTAAGCAACACAATTATTCTTAATCCCTGTCTCTGGAATAGGACTAATTTCATTAACTTAGAAATTATACCCTTGTCCCGGGGCTTGTTTTTCTTTTTTTTGATTCATAACTAATAGAGTGGCCTGGTACTTTTATTGCTTCCTCATTTAGCGTTTTATGCAAGAGCGTATAATCAAAATCATCCTGTCTGAAGAGTTTAAGGATCAGGCACTGGAAATACTGGATGCTGAAGAGAGCGTTTTTTACTGGTTGGAAGAGTCCAATTCAAAAAATGTTGTGATCAGTATGCTCGTAGATTCCAGCCAGACGGAAAACCTGATGGACAATTTTGAAAGAAGATTCGGTCACACTGAAATATTTAAGCTCATCGTATTGCCTGTGGAGGCATCCCTGCCGAGAAAGAAGGAAGAGGAAAAACCTGAACCGGAGCCAGAGGAAAAGACGAAGCCAAAAAAATCCACCAGGATCAGCCGGGAAGAATTGTATGCTGATATTGTAGGGAGTTCAAAAATGACGAATATTTACTTCATTTTTGTTGTACTTTCCACCATAGTGGCTGCCATCGGTCTGATGAAGAACAATGTGGCCGTTATCATTGGAGCCATGGTTATTGCCCCATTTTTAGGACCCAATGTAGCCCTGGCCCTTTCCGCTACCCTTGGGGACAATAAGTTAAGGAATGATGCCCTCAAGGCTACGATTGCCGGATTTTCACTGGTTATTTTCTTATCAGCCCTGATCGGCTATTTCTTTACATTTGATCCCGGCATTCCAGAAATTGCCTCCCGCACCCAGGCCGGAATACCGGATATTATGCTTGCCCTGGCTTCCGGGGCTGCAGGTGTCCTTGCATTTACCACAGGTGCGCCCGCAGTGGTTATCGGAGTTATGGTAGCCGTGGCATTGTTGCCTCCTTTGACTGTATTTGGTCTACTCATGGGAAGCGGGGAATACAATCTTGCCATGGGTGCATTTCTTGTGTTCCTTACCAATATCATTTGTATTAATCTTGCAGGAGTTAGCACATTCCTGTTACAGGGAGTAAGTCCAAATAGCTGGTGGGAAGCGAAAAAGGCGAAAAAAGTAAGCCGGAAAACTCTGGCTATCTGGATAATTACTTTGGCTTTTCTGATTGTAGTTATCCTGCTTTGGAGCAATTAGGAAGAAGGAGCCAGCAGCCTGGATGAGGACTGTTCCGGTACGGTCTATTCCCGGTAACTCCAGAGCAATTCCATGGTGAGACCTCCGGACTTTTCCAGGTCGATGTATTCGTAACGGCCCGAGCCGGGTTTTCCGTCTTCACCCCAGGTACCTCCCATGGAACCCACAAATCCCTGTGAGGTATAATCTTTCAGGACCAGGTCCATATCACTGACAGAAAAAGCCAGGTGATGAATACCTTCTCCATGTTTGTTGATATGGTCTTCATATACAATGGGTGGCTTAAGGGGTATGCACCATTCATAGGCTACGGTCCCGTGTCGTTGCCAGCCCTGCATCAGTTTGTGGTCAGCCGGTTTCCCGTAATACATGGGCTTACCCAGTTCGGGGTGCCTGAGTTCCAACGCAGGCAGACCAATCCGCTTCCAATACTCTGAAACGGGCTCCGGGTCCACGATGGCAAAGGCATACTGGTTAAGTTTCATCTCGAGCCGGTTTTCATCGCACAAGGGTGTGTGGACCTGCAAACCATTAGCCTCAAAGGTAAAACCAAGCACATCCTTGCTTTCTGCTTCTGTATCCATCAGCACAAAGGCCAGTTCTCCTTCGGGGTGCTGATGCTAATCTTATCAAGTATAGCGATCCCCAGCTGGTCCAGTCTGGCCATTTCATCCTTCAAATCCTGCACCGAGAGGCTCCGGTGTACCAGGCTCATTGCTGCATCACCATGACCTTCCAGGAACTCCAGAAATACCGATTCACCTTCCATGGGCTGGATCCATAGTACATGGGCCCCTCCCAGGTTGGCTGCTACCACCCGGGCCATACTGGCACTTTCCCGGGTCAGAGACTTTATTTCCACCAGTCCCAGATCTTTGAACTGGTCAAAACCGAGCAGGCGGTAATTCAACATGGTAGTTTCCACATCACTTACCACCCAGAGTACCTGGTCTACCTCCTTGTAAAACTCAGGAATATCTTCTGATTTCAAGGTACCCGACGAAAGAATCCCGATACAAATCAATAGGCTTAGCTTTTTCATGACTTAGATCTTATTGAGATGAAATATTCAGTTCTATGGCTCCAATATCGTAATTATTTCCTGAGGGAATCTCTGTCCCCAGTAAATCCCGCTTCCCCACATCTATTTTTAACATTTGAGTCAGATCCAAACCTTTGTCTATGAGGGGTGATCCGTACAAAGGTGAAAGACCTTTAAAAGTTTCAGGACTCAGGTCTGCCGGATCAATGCCAGGATCCCAGATGAACTCGCTTAGCAGGGGATCTGCAAAATGACCGGTAAATTCTCCCCCGTTCATTTCCTTTCCTGTACTTTGTGCCCAAACTTCCAGGCTTTCGAATCCCAGAAAAGATGGATCGCCGTTTAAATCCCAATAGCAATTTCCTTCAAATACCTCATCCTTAATAGCTTTTGCATCAGAAAGAAAGGAACCGTTGTAAATAAAGACATTGTTGCGAAATTGGATCCCGGGATAATTATCATAGAGCCAGAGATTACCTTTTCCAGGCTGACTATTGTAAAAAGTATTGTTGTATATCTGGCAGTTGGCCAGAGTACCAGCCTCCTCATTTTTCCATATCCCGAGCGATCCATCATTCAAAATTCCATCGTTGTAGGATAAGCAATACCTTACGATGTTATTCTCCCATGGCTTCGCTGCACCAAATTCGAATAATCCGTACCCTATTCCTTCATTGCTAAAAGAAATGCAGTACTGTATTACAGAGTTGGACACGCCTCCGTCGAGGTCAAATCCCCCACCATCCTTGGCGGAAGGATTGGTCCGGTTATGATGGGAAATGCAGTGTTGGATGGTAAAATCTGTGCAATCCCAGATCCATATTCCCACCGGTCCGTTTCCGGTCCAGGGCATGTCCCAGCCATTGTCAAATGCTTCGCAGTACTCGATGGTCCCTTTTCTGACTGAGGATGCCAGGATACCATTACCGCTGTGATTATCCAATACCGTGGGATCGCCTGGATTGTTTTCTGCCACACAATGAGCAATATATATCTCAGTATTATCGTAACTGCGCTTATCCCAGATGGAGCTCCCCGAAACATGTATCCCGGCAAAACCATTGTCATGAGCATGAATATGAGTGATGGAAATATCCTGACACTTATGTACATGAATGCCGCTGTGTTGGAAACCATAGACTTCCAGATTTGTCAATTCCGCACCCTTCACATTCATAAGCAGGATACCATCGGAGGTGTTACCAGTTTTCCTTCCTGCACCATACAGTATTAAGTTTGTCAGTGTGAGAAAACTGCAAGCTTCGGCATAACATCCAGCCCCATCTTCTCCATTTATAGTGGCCTTACCGCTGCCATAGGAGCTAATTACCACTCTATTTTCCAGGGTGCCAGAATCATCAGAATCGAGAATTATCTTTCCGCTATACTCATCTCCAGC
>Ga0180436_10004966_pt1 | contig 11853 bp, 5 predicted proteins | sample SS_ome_2_FD_132434 | JGI IMG/M metagenome (GOLD analysis project Ga0180436, IMG submission 132434) | Hypersaline lake sediment archaeal communities from the Salton Sea, California, USA - SS_3_S_2 metaG | ecosystem: Environmental > Aquatic > Non-marine Saline and Alkaline > Hypersaline > Sediment...
ATGGAATGTCTGGTTTCGCTCGCGTCGAGCCCGCTGCGGTAGGCTGGAACGCGTGGTGCCGCTCCCTCACCCGCTGGGCAGTCTCCGGCTCTTCGGCCTGGAGGAACGATCGAGGGACGTCGTGCTGTCGGCGGGTCTCGTGGGGCTCGTCGTGGTCTCGCGGCTGGTGGCTTTCCCGGCGTCGATCTGGGAGCAGGACGAGGCCATCTTCGCGGGTGCCGTGGTCCGTTTCGACCCGACCGACAATCTTCCACACCCTCCCTGGTTTCCGCTGTGGATCGCGGTGGGGCGGTTGGTGCATGCGCTCGGGGTCGCCCCGGAGAGCTCGCTGCAGTTGACGAGCGCCGTGGTCTCGGTCTGGATCCTCTTCCCGCTCACCGCCCTCTGGGCTGCCGTGCTCCCGAGACGCCTCGCGGTATGGGCCGCCGTGGTCTTCCTGGTTCTCCCCGGCCCGTGGTTGCTTTCCGGCCGCGCCTTCTGCGGTACGACCGCAACCGCGCTGCTCGTCACGGCGCTCGCCTTCTGGTGCCGGGCTGAGCACCGATCGAGCTGGCTCTGCGCCGGCGCGATCGCGGCGGCAGGGGCCGTGCTCGTCCGGCCGCATTTCGTTCCGGCCGTGCTCGGCGCCATGCTCTTCATCGGCATGCGGAATCGGGGCGACCGGTTGAAGATGACCGTTGCAATCGTGATCCCCGTCGTGGCAGGCGTGGCCGTCTTGATCTGGCTCTCGGGCGGTGTCGAGCCCCTGGTCTCGGCGTTGAGAGCCCACGCCGAGTACCATTTCACGAGATTGGACCAGGCCGAGCGTGGTTTCGTCGGATCCGGTTTCGCCAAGGCGCTCGGGCACCCGGCGGGAGCGCTCATCTGGACGGGTCTGTTCCTCGCGGGCCTGGGGCGCCTCGTCCGCTCCGGCACGTGGGCATCGGTCTCCCCGGTCGTTCTCGGCGCCCTGGTGCCGCTGCTGGTGGTGATCCACGGCCTGTCGAATCCCGCCCACGCTCGCTACGCGATTCCGATGCTTGCTCTGACCAGCGGTCCGGTCGTGCTCGGGACACAGGCGGTGTTCCGCAGGTGGGCGGAACCCGTGATGGCGGTCGGCGTCTGCGCCGCCGCGCTGCTGATCGTCCCCCAGCTGGTGGCGTATCGGTCCATGACCTCTCCACCCATCGCGGCGATCAGCGAGGCGCTCGATCAGGCCGGTCGGCTCGATGCCGTTGTTGTAGCCGACCGGAGGCTTCACGCGTTCTTCGTTCTCCGCCGGCTGGTGCGGCCGACGCCGGTCCCGATCCTGTTCGACCACATGATCGAGCTCGGCCACGTCCGGCCGCCGCCGCCGCCACGAACCGTCTATGTCTTCGACCACGTCGGCGAGAACCTGATGGTTTCGGCTGCCCGCCAAGAGACCTTCGATTGCTCCGTTCCTCTCGTGCGAACACTCGCCCAGGGTCGCTTTCTGGATCTCCACGTCGCGATCGGGGCGAGCCTCGGGAGCAAACCCGGATGGTCCGCTGGAGAGCATCACGATTCTCTCCGCGCCGGTGAGTGACAGAGTGCATTTACATGCTCATTTGAGCAATCATTGACAAATGCGCACAATGGCGAGATACTGAGACGCGTTGTCAATAACAACACGACCAAACGTGCGCTCGCCGGGGTTCTTGCCACTCTCACGACCTCATCGTGTGGTGCAGGCGCCAGCGGGTCGCCGCGACGAGCAACTGTCGAGCCGGGCCTCGGTCTTGCCGACACCGACGACGAGGGGGAATCCATGCATCAACACCACACACGACGTCACACCGGTCTCTCGATGACCTGCAGGTGTGCGGCACTGGTGGCCGCGGCGGTCACCATCACCGTGCTGTCGGTCGCACCGCTCTGGGCAGACAGCCACGAGGAGGAGAAGCCGGTCACGACCTACACCCGGGTCGCGCTCTGGGAGGTCGATCGCGACCACTGGGGCGACTTCGTCGACCTCTTCGAGAAGCACGACCAGCCGATCCTGGAGAAGCTCTTCGCCGACGGAGTGATCACCGAGTGGGGCATCGACGCCAACGGACTTCACAAGCCGGACGGCTACACGCACAGCACGTGGTACTCGGCCCCGTCCATGAGCGCGCTGGCCAAGGCCGGCGAGGCCTACATGGCGGCCTTTGACGAGATCGACGACCCCGATGCGGATGCCGCGTTCAACGCCATGATCGGCCGGCATCGCGACGTCATTCTGGAGACCGAGGGGATGCGGTCGGCAGCGGCGACCCTCGACGGCGGCTACTTCCAGGGCCACACGGTCACCGTCACCCGCGACAAGTGGAAGAGCTTTCAAAGCTACTGGAAGCACCGGATGAAGCCGGTCTACGAGCAGCTGCTGGCGGACGGCGACATCGTTGCCTACGGGCTGTCCGGCGAGGCCATCGTGACCGGTCACCCGATGATGGTGAACTGGTGGTACGTGATGGCCGACGCCGATGGTTTCGATACGGTCGAGGCCGCCTTCGATGCGTCCTGGGGTGAGATGGACGAAGAGGGTCGCCGAGCACGTTGGCTGTCGATCATGGACACCGTGGACGAGGACTCCTACCGCGGGTGGGTGACGAGCATCATCCACTTCGCGACCGCGGCCCACTGACCGTTCACCAATGCCGCACCATCACCGCCCCGGTCGCACGATGACCGGGGCGTTTCTGTGAAGGGACGAACCCGACATCCGGCCGGTGACGCTGCGCCCGTTTGATCGAACCGGTTGACGGCAGAGCGTCGTCCGCCGGTTGTCACGGAACGCCCCTTGACATCTTCGATACTCGGCACTACATTACTGACCGGACGGCCAGTTTATACTCTATCTGAGCCAGAAAGGACACGATGACCGCCAAAGTACGCAACCCCGAGGCCACCCGCGCCGCAATCCTCGATGCGGCGGAGGAGGTCTTTCTGGAGCGCGGCTACGCGGCGGCGCCCCTGAGCGCCATCGCGAACAACGCCGGAGTGACCAAGAGCCTGCTCCACCATCACTTCGAGTCCAAACAGAATCTCTGGGCCGAGGTCAAACAACGCCGCTTCAAGCACTATGCCGACGTCCAGATGGCGATGATCCGGGAGTCGCGAGACGACGAGGGTACGCAGGTGCTGCGCGACAGCTTCGAGTTCTACTTCAGGTTCCTGCAGAAGAACCCGGAGCTCGTCAAGATCATGGCCTGGGTCTTTCTCGAGCAGGAGGCCAACGAGGATGTCTGCCTCAAAATGGACGACGAGCTCATGGACGCCGGCGCCGAACGGATCAAGCTCGGTCAGGAGCGCGGTTACCTGCGCGACGACGTCGACCCGCGGCTCCTGCTCTTCACCTTCCTCGGGATCTGCCAGCACTGGTTCCAGGACCGGCACCACGTCCTCGGCCATCTGGGGCCCGACATCCCGGAGGAGGTCATCGACGAGAAGTACCTCCGCGACGCCATCAAGATTTTTTTCGAAGGCGTTCTGCCGCGGTGAAGTAGACAGTGGAGCTATATATTTTTGAGATTGTGCTGACTGGTCGGCCAGTTAACAAATAAAGGGGCACAACATGAAACGCGAACAGATCGTCACCACCGCCATCGGTCTCATCATTCTCGTCGGGGCCGTCGCCTTCACCGCCTGGCCGGTGGACACGGGCGACGAGCCGGCCCCCGAGGCACGATCGAGAACCGTCAGCGTCGCCGGTGTCACCGGCGGGACGGCGACCGACCGGATTCACCTGACCGGCGTGACCCGGGCGATCCGCCGTGCCGAGCTCGGATTCACCCTCTCGGCTCGCTTGGCCTCCCGACCCGTGGAGGTCGGCGACCGAGTTGCCGCGGGCCAGGAGCTCGCGCGGGTCGACGGCCGCGAGTACGCGCTCGCATCGCGCGCCGCCCAGGCTGCCGTCGCCGAGCTCGGGATCCGCCTGGCCCAGGCCGAGCGCGACCTCCAACGGGTTCAGGATCTCGTCGATGCCCGCGCCGCCACCACCGAGGAGCTCGAGAGGACGGCGGCCGCCACCGCCGCCCTCGAAGCGGCCTTCGACGCATCGCAGGCCCGCTTCGCCGAAACCCGCCGTCTGGTCGAGGAATCGACCCTCAGGGCTCCGTTCTCCGGGACGGTGACGGCGGTGGGTCCCGAGCCGGGCGAGTGGGTCCACCCCGGAGGCGTGGTGGTCGAGCTGGCCGGAGACGGCGCCGTCGAGATCGCCGTCGAAGCCCCCGAGTCGATCTACGGACGGCTCGAGACCGGCAGCGAGGTCCGGGTCGAGTTTCCGTTCATCGATCTCGTTGCCACCGGACGGATCACCACCGTCGCGGCGGCCGCCGGAGCAGGGCGCCTCTTCCCCGTCGAGATCACTCTCGAGGAGCAGGACGGAATCGTCGCCGGTCTGACGGCCGATGTGCTGATCGACATCCCCGTCGAGAACGAGCTCACCGTGCCCCTCGCAGCGGTGGTCAACCCCGGTTCGGCGGTCCCGGCGGTGTTCAGAATCGACAGCGGACGAGCTGAGCGGATCGAGGTGGAGCTCGGGCGGGTCCGCGGCGACCGCATCGCGGTGACCGCTCGGCTCGACGTCGACGATCTGGTCGCCGTGACCGGTCACACCGCGCTCCGCGACGGCGACCCGGTGGAGGTCCGCTGATGAGCCGCCTGCTCGACCGCCGTCGTTTAATTCTGACCGTCGCGCTACTCTTATCGCTGACCGGTTTCCTCACCTGGCAGACCATGGATCGCCGGGAGGACCCGCGGATGCCGGCGTACTGGGGTCAGGTGGTGATCGCGTTTCCGGGCGCCGACGCCGAGATGGTCGAGCGTCTCGTTCTCGAGCCGGTGGAAGACGCGCTGGCCGAGGTCGACCAGATCGACACCGTCACCTCGACCGCCTATGCCGAGACGGCGGTTCTCACCATTGATCTCGAGGAGTCGACCGACGACACCGACGCCGCGTGGGACGACGTTCGCCGCGCCCTCGAGGTCGCTCGCGTCGAGTTCCCGGCCGGCGTTTCACAACCGGTCCTCAACGACAAGATGTCCACCGATCACGACGCGGTGGTTCTGGCGGTCACCGGTTCCTCGGACCCGGCAGTGCTGCTCGGTGCCGCCCGCGAGCTTCGCGAGACGCTGCTCGACGTGCCCGACGTCTCCAGGGTCAAGATCATCGGCGACCCGGGCGAGCAGATCACCATCGAGCTCGACGACGCCGTCGCCCGCCGTCTCGATCTCGGCGCCCCCACCCTCGCGGCCCAGCTCGGAGCCCGGTCGAGGATCCTCCCCGGCGGCAGCCTCGCGCTCGGCGATCGAACCGTCCGGCTGCGTCCGATGTCGGAGATGGAGAGCCTCTCCGAGATCGAGTCGACCCAGGTGAACCTCCCGTCGGGCGCCTCGCTTCCCCTCGGCGAGGTCGCCCGGGTCCGCTTCGGCGAGCGCGAGCCCGCCACCGAGCTGATGCGGCTCGACGGCGCCATGGCGGTCGGCCTCGGGGTCGTCGCCAGCGAGACCGTCAATGCCGTGCGTTTTGGCGAGCAGGTGCGCGCGGCGGTGACGGCAGCCGAGGACGAGCTGGCGCCGCTGGAGATCCACACCATGGCGTTCCAGCCCGAACGGGTCGAGAGCAGGCTCGCCCAGCTCAACGAATCGCTGCTCCTCGGTATCTGCATCGTCGCCGGGATGGTCATTCTGGCCATGGGTCTACGCCTCGGCCTGGTGGTCGCGTCGGTCGTCCCGCTGGTCGCCTTCGCGGCGTTCGCGGTCTTCGCCCGGGCCGGCGGGGAGCTGCACCAGATTTCCATCGCCGCCGTCGTGCTCGCCCTCGGCATGCTCGTCGACAACGCCATCGTCGTCGCCGAGAACATCCAGTGGCGTCTCGACCGCGGCGCCGCTCCGAGAGACGGCGCCCGCTCGGCCATCCGCGAGCTGGCCGTCCCTCTGGGGGCGGCCACCCTGACCACCATCGCCGCGTTCCTGCCGATGCTGCTGGCGTCGAGTGCGACGGCCGACTTCACCCGCTCGATCCCGGTGGTGGTCATCATGACCCTGACGATCTCGTACGTCTTCGCGATGACGGTCACACCGGTCCTCGCCGAGGTCTTCCTGAAACCCGGCAGCTCGCGAGCCACGGCGCTGACGACGGCTCTCGGAGGCTTTCTGGCCCGTCTCGCGGTGGGTCGGACGCGGCTCGTTCTCGCCGCCGTGACCGTCGTCGTCGCGATCTCCATCGCCGCCTCCGGGATGCTCCGCCAACAGTTCTTCCCCGGCGCCGATCGCAACCAGTTCGTGGTCGATGTGAAGCTTCCGGAGGGGGCGCACCTGAGCGCCACCGACACCGCCTCCGAGGTGCTCGAGCGCGCCCTCCTCGACCGCCCGGAGGTCCTGCACGTCGGCGCCTTCGTCGGCCGCAGCGCGCCCCGGTTCTACTACAACATCCAGTCGGTGCCGTGGAGCCCCCACTTCGCCCAGCTCATGGTCACAACGCGCGGAGCCAAGGATGTCGACCCCATGCTCTCGTGGCTCCGGGGCGAGGCCGAACGCTCGCTCCCCGGCATCGAGGTCATCGGCCGCCGGCTCGAGCAGGGCCCGCCGGTCGCGGCGCCGGTGGAGATCCGAATCCTCGGTGACGATTTCAACGATCTCCTGGAGTCCGCCAACGCCGTCGCCGGAGTGCTCCGAGCCACCGATGGTACCGTCGACGTTCGCCACGATCTCGGCCCCGGCGAGCCGACGCTCCGGATCGTGATCGACGACGCCGCGGCCGCCCGCTACGGCCTCGCTCGGACCGATGTCGCCGCGGCCGTCCACGGCCACACGAGGGGGTTCCCGGTCGGCACGCTCCGTACCGGAGAAGACCCGATTCCCATCGTCGTTCGAAGCTCGGCCGGCGAGCGGCTGTCCACCGATGAGCTGGAGCTCGTCGATGTCGCCACCCCGATGGGCGGTGCGGTGCCGTTGGCCCAGGTCGCGCGACTGGAAGCGGTGTGGCAGCCTGCCGCCATCAACCACCGCAATCGGTCCCGCATCGCCACGGTGTCGTCACAGCTGCTTCCCGGCGCCACCTTCACGGATGTGACCAGAGATCTCGAGACCGGGATCGACGCCGCCGGGCTGCCGGCCGGGGTCAACATCTCGTACGGTGGAGACGCCGAGGGCTCGGCGGAGGCCAACGCCGCCATGCTCGCGACCCTGCCCGCGGGTCTTCTCCTGCTGCTCGGGGTGCTGCTCGCCGAGTTCAACTCCTTCCGCCGTGTGGCGATCATTCTCGTCACCGTGCCGTTGGCGGCCACCGGTGTGGTGCCGGGACTCCTGCTCGCTGGGCAGCCCTTCGGCTTCATGTCCCTGCTCGGAGTGATGGCCCTGGTCGGCATCGTCGTCAACAACGCCATCGTCCTGCTCGAGGTCGTCGAGAACCGCCGGCGCGACGGCGCCGAGGTCGATGAGGCCCTGACCGACGCCATCCAGCAGCGGATCCGGCCGATCCTGCTCACCACCGCGACGACCGTCGCCGGGCTGCTGCCGCTGGCGCTGTCGCCCTCGACCCTCTGGCCTCCTCTGGCCTGGGCGATGATCTCGGGCCTGTTGTCGTCAACCGTGCTGACCCTCGCCGTGGTCCCGGCGCTCTACCGCGTCCTCTGCGGCGGGCGCGGCGCCACCGCGTCGGGTCGGGTCCGCGCCCCCCGCACCGCGACAGCCGCAGCGGCAGCGGTCATGATCCTCCTGGGCGGCGGTTCCACCGCCTCTGCCGGTGAGATCGATCTCGTCGAAACGATGCTCCAGGGGATGAATCGCCCCGCATCGCAGGCGGCGTTCCGCCAGGCCGACGCCGCCGACGCCCGCGCCAAGGCCGAGCGCAGGGTGTCGTACCTGCCGACCATCGGCGTTCGGGCCGAGGTCGCCGACCGCGACCGCGAGCTCGAGCTGGTGACCCCGATCGGATCGTTCCCCTTCGGCGATGCGCGGACCGAGAGCGCGGTGCTCGAGCTCCGGCAACCCCTGCTCAACCCCTCACGGCTCTTCTACGGCAACAAGGCGTCGGCATCGGAGGCCCGGTCGGCTCGGCTGACGGCCGACCGGGCGAGCCAGCAGCTGGCGGTCGCCGCAGCCGCCGGCTATCTCGAGGTCCTCGCCATCGATGCCCGGAGAGAGGCGAACCTCGCCTTCATCGCGTCCCTCGCCGCCAGCCTGGACGAGACCGAGGCACGGGTCGTCGCCGGCCGCGCCCTGGAGGCGGACGCCCTCAAGATCCTCCAGGCGCTCGAACGGGCGCAGCTCGAGAAGCTCGCGCTGGACGAGGCCAGGGTCGTGGCCCTCGAAGCTCTCGCTCAGGCCATCGGCAGCGATTTCATCGTCGAACCGGCGCCGGCGCCGGACTGGTTCGAGCGCCCGGCTCCTTCGGTCGCCGACGCCATCGATCAGGCGGTCTCCAACCGGTCCGACCTCGCATCGCTCGAGGCCACCGAAGAGGCCTTGAGTCGACGCCGGGCCGCAGTTCGCGCCGAAGCCATCCCCAACCTCGACGTCCGCGGCGCGTGGACCTGGACCTCGGGCTCGCCCTATGACCAGGACCGCTGGGTCGAGGGTGCCGTGGTCTTCAACTGGACCCCGTTCGCCTCCGGTACGCGGGGTCCCCGTGCGGCGGCGCTCTCCGCCGAGCGTGATGCTGTCGAGCATCGGCGTCTCGAGGCCCGGAGAGGCGTCGCCATCGAGGTGCGATCCGCCCTCGCCGCCCTCACCACCGCCGTCGACGGCGTCTCGGTCGGGAAACGCGGGATCGAGCAGGCCACCGAGACCCTGCGGGTCGAGCGCGAGCGCTATGCCGCCGGGAGGATCACCACGAACAACCTGCTCGAGGCCGAGGCCGCGCTTCGCTCGCAGCGGACGCTCCACGAGCTCGCCCGGCTCGAGGTCGTTCAGGCCTGGGTCGAGCTCTGGCTGGCGTTGGGCGAAGACGATCCGGCGACGCTGTTCGAGGGTTTCGGGATGTCCGAGGTCGGAGCACCTGCGACCGGCGTCGACGCCTTTCAGAGCTCGCGACGAAACCCGATGAAAAGCTTGGACGACGGATCGACGATCGGCTGGGCCGACAGCGTTCCGCTCTCGAAGTCATCCGACGAGATCCCGATGGCGACGAGCATTGGCCGAGAGCACGACACCGCAATCCCTACTCACGATGAGGAGCGCCGATCGATCGACTGATCTCGATCGGGTCTCGGTCTCGGCGGCTCTCCCAGGGGGCCGCCGGAATGGGCTCGACCGGCGAGGAGGTTGCTTCCAGCACAGTCTTTGAGGGGGAGCACCATGACCGAATCGACGACCTACCCGCCCAAGCCTCGGATTGCCGAAAGAGCCCACATCGACTCCATGGCCGAGTACGAACGGCTCTACCGGCTGTCGCTCGACGATCCCGAGACGTTCTGGGGCAAGCAGGCCGAGCGCGTCACCTGGTTCCATCCCTGGAACGAGGTCTTCGACCACGATTACGACAACGTGGACTTCGGTTGGTACCTGGGCGGTCGGCTCAACGCCTGCTACAACTGCGTCGACCGCCACCTGGCCGAGCGCGGCGACCAGGACGCCATCATCTGGGCCAAGGATGAGCCCGGCGAGTACGAGCACATCAGCTACCGCAAGCTCAAGCACGAGGTCAGCCGGGTGGCCAACGTGCTGCGGGCCCACGGCGTCCGGCGCGGCGATCGGATCTGCCTCTACATGCCGATGATCCCCGAGCTCGCCTACACCATGTTGGCGTGCGCCCGCATCGGGGCGGTCCACTCGATCGTCTTTGGCGGCTTCTCGGCCGAGTCCATCCGTGACCGCATCCTCGATGCCGGGGCGCGGATGGTCGTGACCGCCAACGAGGGCCTGCGCGGCGGTCGCCGGCTGCGCCTCAAAGAGACCGTGGACCGGGCGGTGGACGGTCTCGACCTCGTGGAAACCGTGCTCGTCGCCCGCCGGACCGACAAGGACGTGACCATGAAACCGGGCCGCGACTTCTGGCTCGACGAGGAGTGCCGCAAGCAGCGTTCGACCTGCACCTACGAGTGGATGGGCGCCGAGGATCCGCTCTTCATTCTCTACACCTCGGGCTCCACCGGCAAGCCGAAAGGGGTGCTCCACACCACCGGCGGCTACATGGTCTATGCCGCCATGACCCACGAGCTGGTCTTCGACTACCACCCCGGCGACGTCTACTTCTGCGCCGCCGACGTCGGCTGGATCACCGGCCACAGCTACATCATCTACGGGCCGTTGGCCAACGGCGCCACCACGGTGATGTTCGAGTCGGTCCCGACCTACCCCGGGCCCGATCGCTACTGGCAGGTGGTCGAGGATCTCGGCGTCAACATCTTCTACACTGCGCCCACCGCGCTGCGCGCCATCGTCTGCTCGGGAGACGAGCCGGTCGCCAAACACGATCTCAGCAGCTTGCGGGTGCTCGGCACCGTCGGCGAGCCCATCAACCCCGACACCTGGCGCTGGTACCACGACGTCATCGGCGGCGGCCGCTGTGCGGTGGTCGATACCTGGTGGCAGACCGAGACCGGCGGCATCCTCATGACCCCGCTGCCGGGGGTGACGCCGCTCAAGCCCGGTTCGGCCACCCTGCCGTTCTTCGGTGTTAAGCCGTTGGTGGTCGCCGATGACGGCACCCCCGTCGAGGGCGACGAGGTCACCGGCAACCTCTGTCTGGAGCGCACCTGGCCCGGCCAGGCGCGCACCGTCTGGGGCGACCACGAGCGCTTCCACGAGACCTACTTCACCCGCTTCCCCGGGCTCTACTTCACCGGCGACGGCTGCCGCCGCGACGCCGACGGCTACTACTGGATCACCGGCCGGGTGGACGACGTCATCAACGTCGCCGGCCACCGCCTGGGCACCGCCGAGATCGAGAGCGCCCTGGTCGAGCACGAGACCGTCGCCGAGGCCGCCGTGGTCGGATACCCGCACGAGATCAAAGGCCAGGGCATCTTCGCCTACGTCTTCCTCAACTTCGATGTCGAGGTCGACCGGCCCAAGGAGCTGCGCGGCGCGCTCAAGGAGCAGGTTCGGCAGGTCATCGGTCCGGTCGCCACCCCCGACCAGATTCTCATCGTGCCCGGCCTGCCCAAGACCCGGTCGGGCAAGATCATGCGCCGCATCCTGCGCAACATCGCCGCCGGCGAGTACGCCGACATGGGCAACCTCACCACCCTCGCCGATCCCGAGATCGTGAAGACCCTGATCGAGGCGCACAAGGAGATGCAGATCGCAGAGTGATCTCGGGCCGATCAGCTGTCCTGGATCCTCCAACTTCCGGCGGAGGGATCGCCGTGGAAGATCTGGCGAACCGATGCTCGGGCTCGACGAGCTCGTTCGGCGACGGCCGTTACAATGGGCCCGACAGGAGGCCCGGATGCGTCTGCCCCGCGAGCTCGATCCGGTGGAGATCCGCGTTCTCGGCTGTCTGCTCGAAAAAGAGCGGACCACCCCGGACGCCTACCCGCTCACCTTGAATTCACTGACCGCCGCGTGCAATCAAAAGAGCAACCGCGAGCCGGTGATGCAGCTGACCGGGCCGGAGGTGGAGGCCGTATTGGCCCGGCTCAGGGCCGAGGTCCTGGTGTGGCCCGAAGAAGGCGCCAGGGTGCAGCGCTGGAGCCACAATCTCGATCGGAAGTGGGCCGTGTCGCCAGGCGCGATGGCGGTGATGACGGTGCTGATGCTGCGGGGACCCCAGACCGCGGGCGAGCTCCGCACGCGCACCGAGCGGTTGCATCGATTCGAGTCGTCTGCCCGGGTCGAGAGCGTACTGGTCGAGCTGGCCGACGGGGACGAACCGCTGACCGTGCATCTCGCGCGGCGTCCGGGCCAGAAGGAGGCCCGGTGGAC
>Ga0180436_10004968_pt1 | contig 11849 bp, 7 predicted proteins | sample SS_ome_2_FD_132434 | JGI IMG/M metagenome (GOLD analysis project Ga0180436, IMG submission 132434) | Hypersaline lake sediment archaeal communities from the Salton Sea, California, USA - SS_3_S_2 metaG | ecosystem: Environmental > Aquatic > Non-marine Saline and Alkaline > Hypersaline > Sediment...
CGTAGCCCGCCTTGGCGAGAAGCTCGGCGAGCTCCTCACGATCGAAGAGGTAGAAGAGCATGCACAGATCGGCCTGCTTCGAAAGCTTGTACCGATCCGGGGAGTCCTCCTCGGCCTTCAGGATCCGGTCGAGGCGACCGATCTTCCCGTACTTCTCCCGGTAGGCATCCCAATCGAGCTCTTCCAGCTCGCCGTAGCCCTCGAACTGCTCGATCAGTCCATTCGGAAGGACCGGGATCGTCATCCGATCGACGATCCGTTCCCACCGCTCGAGCTCCTCCGCATCGAGGGCGAGGCGACGAACAACCGCCGCGCGATCCGGTCCGTCGAGGAGGTCGAGGGCCTGCCGTGCCCGATCGATGCACCAAGCGGCCATCACGTTGGTGTAGGCGTTGTTGCGGAGGCCTCCCTCGGCGGTGCCGGGGTACGCCTCGTGGTACTCGTCCGGACCCATCACCCCGTGAATCTCGAACCGGCCGTCGCTTCCCTCCGTTGCCAGGCTCGCCCAGAACCGGGCGATCTCGAGGAGCATCTCCGCCCCATAGCGGGCGAGGAAGGCGCGGTCGTCGGTCGCACGAACGTAGGCCCAGACGTCGAAGGCGACCGCTGCGCTCACGTGCCGCTGCAGATGGCTGTGGTCCGGATCCCACCTCCCCGAACGGGGATTCAGATGGATGATCTGGGTCTCCTCCCGGCCGTTCGAGCCGCTTTGCCATGGGAACATCGCCCCGGCGTAGCCGTCGGCCGCCGCGTAGGCCCTGGCCTCGTCGAGCCGTCGATACCTGTAGAGGAGGAGTGCCCTCGCAATCCGCGGGTCTCGCAGCAGGTAGAAACCGAACAGGTACATCTCGTCCCAGAAGATGTGCCCGCGGTACGCCTCGCCGTGGAGCCCGCGCGCCGGGACGCTCGCGTCGAGATCGACCGTGTGATGGGACGCGGTCTGGAGCAGGTGGAAGGTGTGCAGCCGCAGAATCAGCTGGATCGGGTGTGGATCGAGGTCCGTCTCTGCGGAGACGTCGATCTCGACGTCGTACCGATCCCAAAGCGACGCCCACGCCGCCTCGTGCGAGGTAACGAGTTCCTGGAAGTCGCCGGCGCGCTCGACGGACCGGAGCGCGTCTTCCACCAGGTCGCCGACCGCAGGATCCCGGGACGTCCGCAGCGAGACAGTCTTCTCGACTTGGATCGGGCATCCCGCCGACGCATCAAGGGTGAACAGCTGTGAGATGGTGCCCACCGCTTCCTCGACTTCACCTGCCGTCGAGATCGGAGCACCGCCGCTCCGCAGCCGGGTCCGCCCGGCCAACGCAACCTCCAACCTCGACTGCTTCGTCCGCACGTGCAGAAAGATCGCACCTTCGGTCTCCCCGACCTCGAGCGCCTCCAGGTGGTCGCCCCGCAGCTCCCTGTACCTGGCGACGCCCCAGTTGGTCACGGTTCCATCGAGTCCGGAACGGATCTCCAACGCACCGGACCAGTTGATCGGGACGATCTCCCAAGCGATCGCCGCCAGATGAGGATGGGCCATGTGGACCAGTCTTCGGGAGGAGATCCGAGTCTCCCGTCCTTCCGAATCCCGAACGGTGAAGGATCGACGGAGGATTCCGGCTCGTAGGTCGAGTTCCTGACGAAGGTCGACGAACTCGGATTCCGCCTCCCCGAGCCAAGTCCCTCCGGCCGGGCGGAACGAGAGTGGAAGCCAGTTCGGGAAGTTGACGAGGTCCTCGTTGACGACGTCTCGATCGCCGACGCGACTCGTCATCCGGTTGTATCCACCGGCGAGGTAGGTCCCTGGGTAGTGAACCTCGTCGGCCGCCGACTCCTCGGCCGCGCCCCGCGTCGCGAACCGCCCGTTGCCGAGCGTGAAGAGTGCTTCGCGAAGCGACTCCCCATCCGGATCGACTCCCTGGTAGACGAGCTTCCAGCCGCGCTCGCTCACACTTCGCCGCCCACCCACGCCAGCAGTCGCTCGAAGAGCGCGTAGACCTCCCAAGGGGCCTGAACCCAGTAGGTCGCCTCCGTCGGTCGTGGAGTCCGGGAGACCAGGATGCCGATGCCCCGATCGACGAGCACCCGGAAGGCGTCCTCGTCGGTCACATCGTCTCCGATGTAGAACGGAACGACGTCCTCACGATCGAGGCCGAGAGCCCCCAGAAGGAACAGGAGGGCCTTGCCCTTGTCCCAGTCGATCTTCGGCCGGATCTCGAACACCTTCTTGCCGTGCGCCTTGATCAGTCGATCGTCGGCATCGACGATCGCGTCGACGGCACGCTCGACCTCAGGAATCCGCTCCTCGGAGACGAGTCGGAAATGCACCGCGACCGAGTAGCGCTTCGGTTCGAGAAGTGCCCCGTCGATCCCGTCTACGGTGGCTCGGAGACCCTCCGCGGTGGAACGCATAAGCGGCTCCACCCACTCCGCGACCTGGTGACCGACGGGAGCCCCGTTCGGGCCGACGATGTCGAATCCGTGGCTTCCTGCGTAGGCGAGTTCCGGCAGGCCGACGAGTCGCTCCACATCGTCCCGCCCACGCCCGCTGATGATCGCCGTCGGGAAAGCCTCGGCCACACGCTGCAGCGTTCCGCGGTCCCCGTCGGAGAGGACCGCCAGTTCCGGACGACTCACGATCGGGGTCAGGGTCCCGTCGTAGTCGAGGAAGAGAGCCGGACGTTTGCCCTGCAGCTTCTTCCGCAGGGCAGGCCACTCGCGGAGCGCCGACGCTCGACGCTCCGACTTCCCGGCAAACCACATCGCAACCAGGTCGAGCGCGTCCTCGCCGAAGGACTTGAGAATCAGATCGGCCCCGTTCTCGCGGAGGCCCACGGCTGCACCGACGCGATCGACGCCGACCACGAGTCCGAAGCCTCCGGCAGCTCCGGCCCGGACACCGGAGATCGCGTCCTCGACGATGAACGACCTCTCCGGTGTGACGCCGATCCGCTTCGCCGCTTCGAGGAAGATGTCCGGAGCCGGCTTGCCGGACAGCCCCTCCGCCGCGGAGACGATCCCGTCGACCCGAGCCTCGAACAGGTCGGACAGACCGGCACGTTCCAGGACCGGGCCGCAGTTCTTGCTCGACGAGGCTACGGCCACGCGGATTCCGCGAGACTTCAGGTTGCGGACGAAGGCGACGGCCGCTTCGTCGACCTCAACGCCCTGCGCCTCCAGCACTTCGCGGAAGGCCTCGTTCTTTCGGTTCCCGAGGCCCCAAGCTGTCTTCTCGTTCGGCGGTTCGTCCGGCGAACCCTCCGGCAGCTCAATCCCACGGGATGCCAGGAAGCTCTTGACCCCATCAATACGCGGCTTCCCATCCACGTACGTGAGGTAGTCGTGATCGAGATCGAACGGTACGAAGGCTTCGCCCGTCGTCTCCGCTCGGTGTCGAAGGTACTCATCGAACATCCGCTTCCATGAGGCTGCGTGCGTCGAGGCGGTGAACGTGACCACCCCATCGAGATCAAAGATCGCAGCACTGAACGGAAGTTGATCGGTCACTGAGATTCCTCCCTTCGGTCGACGTACAACTATAGAGGAGAGCCGAGAGCGTCGCTACGAGCGCGCGGAAGCCGACGTCGGCCCGAGAACGCTGGCTAGCCCTTGACGGAGCCCGCGAGAATCCCTCGAACGAAGAACCGCTGCAGCGCGAAGAAGACCGCGAGGGGAAGGGCCATCGAAACGAACGCAGCCGCGGTGAGGAGATGCCAGTCCTGACCGAGGTATCCAGCGAGGTTGCTCACCTGCAACGTCATCGGCGCGACGTCTTCGGTGCCCCCAAGGTAGATCAGCGCAACGAGAAGATCGTTCCAGACCCACAGGAACTGGAAGATCGCCACCGACGCGATCGCGGGGACGGAGAGTGGCAGCACGATCCTGAGGAAGACCTTCATCCGCGATGCGCCATCGATGCGCGCCGACTCGAACAGGTCGCGCGGCAGGCCCCCGAAGTAGTTTCTGAACAGGTAGATGGCGAACGGCAGGCCGTACCCCGTGTGCGCGAGCCAGATCCCGAGGTACGTGCCGGAGAGCCCCAGTCGGTTGAAGACTCTCAGAATCGGGATCAGCGTCATCTGAAGCGGTACGACGAGCAACCCGACGATGATGATGAACAGGACGTTCCTGCCTCGGAAGTCCATCCACGCGAAGGCGTACGCTGCGTAAGCAGCGACCAGGATCGGCAGGATCGTCGCCGGGATCGTGATGAATAGGCTGTTGACAAAGGCCCTTCCCATCCCTTGATCCGTGATGACCTCCACGTAGTTGGCGACTGTGAACTGGGTGAACCTGAGCGGTGTCTGGAAGACGCTCCACCAGCCGGTGCTCGTGACGTCGACCGCCGGGCGAAACGAGCTGATCAGGAGTCCGAGCGACGGGAGCATCCAGAGAAGGCAGATCGCAATGATCACCACATGCAAAGGGCTCCTCGTCAGAATGCGCACGATTCGAGAGCTCATCGGACCGCCTCCTGTTCGCGGAAGCGCTTGAGATTGAACAGCATGACCGGGATGATCGCGAGCAGGAGGACGACGGCGATGGCGCTCGCCCTCCCGAAGTTCTTGAACTGGAACATCTCCTTGTACATCCGGTTTGCGATCACCTCAGTTCCGAAATTGCCGTTGGTCATCACGTAGACGATGTCGAAGATCTTGAGAACCGTGATCAGCATCATCGTCGCGGCGACCGCGATGGTGGAACGCATGAGCGGGAACGTGATCCGCCAGAAGACCTGCCATTCGTTCGCTCCGTCAAGGCGAGCCGACTCGAGGAGCGACTTCGGGATCCCCTTGTAGGTCGCAGACAAGACGACCATGCAGAACCCAGTCCAGATCCAGATCCCAACGAAGATGAGCGCGAAGTTGTTGATCCAGGGGCGCTCGATCAGCCACCCAATCGGCTCCCCTCCGAGTCCGACGACGATGGCGTTGAGCAGGCCAATCTGTCCGACACTCGCCGGGCGAAAGGCGTAGATGAACTTCCAGATGATCCCCGAACCCACGAACGAAATCGCCATCGGCAGGAAGATGATCGCCTTGGCGACGCGCTCATACTTGACGCGGTCGAGGAGGACGGCCATCGCCAAGCCAAGCCCCACAGTGACCGCGGTGAAGACCACGACCCACAGGAGGTTGTTCCGGAGCGCGATCTGCATCCCTCGATTCGTGAAGATGAATCGGTAGTTCGATAGTCCACCGAACACCTCGCCGGTCTTGTCGCCGAAACTCAGAACGATCGTGTGTACTGCAGGGTAGACCAAGAAGAAAGCCAGGATGAGCAGCGCGGGGGCGACATACAGCCAGTGAGAGAAGCTACGCTTGCCCATCCGAGTTCCGTTTCGGAGTACGGGCGGGCCCCGGGGCGGGCCCGCCCATTCGCTTTCAGCGACGGATCCCCGCTGCGGAGAGGCGGCCTGACTAGTAGGCCGCCTCCAGCTCCGCAAGGACCGTGTCCAGATCCTCGCCGCCGACGTAGTCGACAACCCCCTGCCAGAATGCGGCGCCGATGTCCTCCGGCATCAGGTCCGACGCATCGAAGCGGAAGGCGGACGCGTTGACCAGGGAGCCAGCGATGGCGCGAACGATGTCACTCGGATAGACGTTCGGATTGACGCCTTTGTTCGCCGAGATGAATCCGACGCGCGCAGCCCAGACTTCCTGGACGGATGCCGACGCCAGGTACCGCATGAGAGCCTGCGTCTCGGGCGTATCGCTGAAGGCAACGACAACGTTCCCTCCGCCAAACGCCGGCGTGCCCAACGTCTCATCGATCGGCGGCGTCACGAACCAATCGTAATCGGTTCCTGGCACCAGATCCGGGAAGTCCTCCGTGAAGAAGCCCTCGATGAAGCTCGCTTGGTGGTGCAAGTATGCGTTCGGCGGATCAGAGAACAGGTCGTTCGGCGAATCGCCGAAGTTCGTCGTGAGCGCCCCTGTCGCCCCGCCAAATACGTAGCTGGAATTCAGGACGATATCGCCGAAGTACTCGAACGCCGTCTTGACTAGCGGGTCGGTCCAAGCGATCGTGTGCGCGACCCACTGGTCGTAGACGTCCGCGCCCGCGGTTCGAAGCATGATGTCTTCAATCCAGTCGGTGCCCGGCCATCCGGTCGCCGGTCCGCTCTCCAGGCCAACGGCCCACGGAACCCCGCCGTCTGCGACGATTTGGTCGGAGAGGGCGATCATCTCCGCCCACGTCGTGGGGACCGAGTAGCCGTTCGCGGCGAACTGCGCCGGGCTGTACCAGACCATGCTCTTGTTCGAAACGGCGATGTAGAAGCCGTAGAGCGTCCCGTTGACCGTCCCCATGTCCAGCCAGGCCTGGCCATAGTCGGCTTCGAGCTGAGACTTCATGAACGTGAGGTCCGCCAGAAGACCGTCGCCGACGAGCGAGACCATCTGCCCCGGTTTGGGGAGAAGCACCACATCGGGAGGATTCCCGGCTTCGATCCTTGTCGTAAGGAGCGCTGGATCTCTTGTCCAGACGGTCTCTACCTTGATCCCCGTGGCAGCCTCGAAGCTCGCGAGCGTTGCCTCGATCGCCGCCGCCTCCTGGTCCGCCATCTCCCCCTGCAGAACGAGACTCCGCTGCTGAGCCCAACCGACCGTGAACGCGAGGGTCAGACTCACAAGCCCGATCAACAACCCGATTGCTAGCCTTCTCATGAGCTTCCTCCTTGTCTCCAGCTTCTTGCCCTTGATTCGGTCAGATCTTCAGACACCGGCTTCTGATTTCGCGAACGCACACCTCCTCCAGCTTACCGCCCATTACCGTGCGGGGCTGGGCTGTCTCATCGCCACCGCGCCCCGTGAGTTTCGACACCCGGCGAAGCGGCCCACAGCGCCACGGACACTGACTGTGGGCTCCCCTCGCAAGCGCACGTGTCGGCCCACTCCGCCATCGCTGCCGTTCGGTGAACCATCGCACCTTCACATCTACCTGCCGATCGCTGCATCGCCTCCAAGCTAAGCAAAGTCAGGCTAGACCAATGCATGTCCGATTGTCAAGTTGCCAAGCCGGTCACCCGATTGCCGGTCCCGACCGCAGGCCCCGATGATCGACGATTGCGCCAAGCCGTCGATCTCGATACCCTGGGAACGCACCGCTTCAGGATCCTGGATGACGCTGAAGGAGGAAGAATGGCTGAAGTTACGCTTACCGACATCACGAAACGATTCGGCGAGTTCACCGCCGTCGATGACGTCAGCATGGTGATCGAGGATGGCAAGTTCACCGTACTGGTCGGACCGTCCGGGTGCGGGAAGACAACGACCCTGCGGATGGTCGCGGGTCTCGAAGAGATCACCGAAGGAGAGATCCGCATCGGTGAGCGCGTGGTCAATCGCGTCCCCCCGAAGGACCGGAACATCGCCATGGTCTTCCAGAACTACGCCCTCTACCCCCACATGGACGTCTACAACAACATGGCGTTCGGACTGAAGCTTCGCAAGACGCCGAAACGCGAGATCCAGAGTCGCGTCAACGAGGCCGCCGAGCTTCTCGGCATCGAAGCGAAGCTGAAAAGCAAGCCGCGAGAGCTCTCCGGAGGTCAGCGGCAGCGCGTCGCCGTCGGTCGTGCGATCGTCCGGAACCCCGCCGTCTTCCTCTTTGACGAGCCTTTGTCCAACCTGGATGCGAAGCTCCGTGTTCAGATGAGAACGGAGCTCGAGCAGCTGCACAAGAAGCTCCAGACGACGACGATCTACGTAACGCACGACCAGGTCGAGGCGATGACCCTCGGGGATCGGATCGCGGTCATGAAGGACGGCGTCATCCAGCAGTACGCTCCGCCGCAGGAGACCTACGACCATCCGGAGAACCAGTTCGTCGCCGGCTTCATCGGAAGCCCTGCGATGAACTTCCTCCCTGCAACCGCAACCCGGGAGGCGGGAAACGTCGTCCTCACCGGAAGCGGATTCCGGATTGCGGTTCCTGAGGCTCGAGCGGCCGCAACGATTCCTGAGCGTGTGATCATGGGCGTGAGGCCGGAAGATCTCGACGGACCTGCCCCTGATGGAGCCGATGCCCTGACGATGACCGTCTCCGTAAAGGAGCAGCTCGGCCACTCCCTCCTCGCCTACGGAGAGATCGAAGGGACGCAGGTCGTCGCCAGCCTCGACCCGCATTGGCAGATCGAACTCGACGCCCAAGTCAACTTGAAGGTCAACGTCGACACGGTGCACGTCTTCGATCCCGACTCGCTCGCGACGCTGATCTAGACGGCTCAAGCCGTCGGCAGTCCACAGGGCCGGCCACGTCCTTGAGAGACCGGCCCTGTTCCTTGTCCGGCCCCAGTCTCCCGACGCTTGGCGCAAGCCGGGCTCCGTCCCGAAGGTTCGGTCGGATCACCCCCTTCGATTGTGCTATCGTTCTCGTAGAAACGAACCACGCAAGGCCCATGGGGAGGATCGATGCTCCAGCTGATGAATGCTCCGCCCGGTTACGGCGACGCGCTGGCGAGACTGGAGACCGACCGCGTGGTTTCCCGAATCTGGGCCCACGATCACACCGTCTGGAAGGAAGCGCCAACGGAGATCTCGAACCGGCTCGGATGGCTACATCTCCCGGAGACGATGCCGGATTCGATCGACGAGATCGAAGGTTTCGCCGCCGAGGTCCGCGAAGGAAGGTTCGAGCACGTCCTTCTTCTCGGCATGGGGGGATCGAGCCTTGCCCCTGAGACGTTCTCCCGAATCTACGGTGCCGAAACCGGCGCCTTGGAGCTGACCGTCCTCGACAGCACGCACCCTGCAGCCGTTGCGAACGTCGAAGATCGGCTCGACCTGTCGAAGACGCTCGTCCTTGTGGCCACCAAGTCGGGGACGACGACCGAGACCCTCTCGTTCTACCGGCACTTCCAGCAACGCATCGCAAGCGTCGGACGGGATCCAGGCAGGCACTTCATCGCCATCACCGACCCGGGGAGCCCTCTCGTCGAGATCGCCAGGGAGGCCAGCTTCCGCCGAGTCTTCGAGAACGATCCGAACATCGGAGGCCGCTACTCCGCGCTGTCGTCCTTCGGCCTCGTTCCGGCTGCGCTCCTCGGAGTCGACCTACGGGCTCTTCTCGAGCGATCCCAGGCCGTGTCTCGCCGGTGCACTCTCGCGTCCGGACTGCAGGACAATCCTGCCGCCGCTCTCGGGGCGTTCCTCGGGGCATCAGCAAGGGCGGGGCGCGACAAGCTGACCCTCATCCTCTCCGAGCCGCTCGCCGGCTTGGGTGACTGGATCGAACAGCTGGTCGCGGAGAGCACAGGGAAGGAGGAGACGGGGATCCTCCCCGTCGTCGACGAGCCGCTCGCCAATCCGAACGCCTACGGGGACGACCGCGTCTTCGTCCATCTTCGATTCGAGGACGATCGCTCCTGCAACAACGCCGTCGAGGCACTGGCGACTGCGGGACACCCGGTCGCCCGTCTCTCGATCGCCGATCGTTACGAGCTCGGCGCGGTCTTCTTCGTCTGGGAGCTGGCGACCGCGGTCGCCAGCCACCTCCTCGGAATCAACCCGTTCGATCAGCCGAACGTCGAGTCGGCGAAGCGGCTCGCGCGTGAGCTCGTCGAGGCGTACCGCCGGACCGGACAGCCGCCGGAACGCGAGGGAACCCCGCTGTCGGCTGAGGGTCTCGCAGAGGCGCTTCAGCAGACTCGATCGGGAGAGTACGTCGCGTTCCAGGCCTACGTCCCCCCGAGCACCAGGGTCCTCGACGCGATAAGGGGACTGCGTTCGATCCTGGTCTCGAGGTCCGGGGTGGCGACCACCTTCGGGTTCGGACCTCGCTACCTGCACTCGACGGGTCAGCTGCACAAGGGGGATGGAGGCGGTGGCCGATTCGTCCAGCTGATCGCAGCATGCGATGACGACCTACCGATCCCCGAAGCGGAGGAGTCCGCCTCGCCGACGCTCACCTTCGGAACCCTCCTCGATGCCCAGGCCGGTGGAGATCGGCAGGCCCTCCTCGATGCCGGGCGAACCGTCACGACCTTCGAGGCCCCGGCCGATCCTTCGGAGATGATCCGCGAGGCCGCCCGCCTGCTGTCGGAAGGAGGCAAGACGTGACGGACCACGTAGAGCTGTTGAAGCGACGAGCCGCCCTGAAGGCCGTTGAGGCGGTCGAGACGGGAACCATCGTCGGCCTCGGGCACGGTTCGACGGCGGCCTTCGCCGTCCGCGCCATCGCCGAGCGTCTCGTCGGCGGATCGCTCACGGACATCCTGGCGATCCCTTGCTCGGAGGAAGTGGGGGCCCTCGCCTCCGATCTCGGAATCCCCCTCACGTCGCTGGACGAGCATCCGGAGATCGACCTCACCATCGACGGAGCAGACGAAGTCGACCCGCAGATGGATCTGATCAAGGGCGGTGGGGGGGCACTCCTTCGGGAGAAGGTCGTCGCCTGCGCGAGCCGGCGGGAGATTATCATCGTCGATCGCTCGAAGCTCTCGGCACGCCTCGGAACCCGATTCGCCCTTCCGGTTGAGGTCGTTCCGTTCGCGGCGACGACCGAGCGCCGCTTCTTGAGCTCCCTCGGCGCAGAGGTTTCGATTCGCGGCGGGGCGAAGCCGTTCCGCACCGACCAGGGAAATTGGCTCCTCGACAGCCGCTGGGAGGGGATCGAGAACCCCTGCAAGCTCGCGGACCAACTCGATCGCCGTCCCGGCGTCGTCGGGCACGGCCTCTTCCTCGGGCTTGCCACCGATCTGATCGTCGCTGACAAGACCGACGTCTATCGCATCGAGCGCGGGACGGACTGGAGAGACGTGATCCTGTCGTGAACGCCGCCACGGCGCCCACCGTCTCCGAGAGCGGATCGGAGCGCACGCCGCCTGCGGTCATCGTGATCTTCGGCGGCTCGGGAGACCTGACGCACCGGAAGCTCGTCCCCGCCCTGCACAGCCTCGCCTGCGCGGGGCGACTCGCTGAGTCAACGCAGGTCCTCGGCGTCGGCCGGCGGGAGATGACCGACGAGGCCTTTCGGGCGCGCCTCTTCGACGGCATTCAAGCGCACGCGCGCCTTCAACCGGATCCGAACCTCTGCAACCTCTGGGCCCGATTCGAGGGGCGGTTCCGCTACTTGCAGATGGCAGACGGCGACCCGGACGACTACGCGCGCCTCGCCGAACACCTCCGTGCCCCGGAGTGCCTGGGGCCGACGGAGGGGAACGTACTCTACTACTTGGCGACGCCTCCCGCGATCGTCCCGGTGATCCTTCGCCATCTGAGGGAGGCTGGGCTGACGCGAGGCGAGTCCGGGTGGCACCGAATTGTCTTCGAGAAACCGTTCGGGGAGGATGCGGCAAGCGCCGCGGCGCTGAATGCGCAAACCCACGAGGCGTTCGACGAATCGCAGGTCTACCGGATCGACCACTATCTCGGCAAGGAGACGGTTCAGAACATCCTGGCCTTCCGCTTCGCCAACGCCATCTTCGAGCCCCTCTGGAGTCGGGACTACGTCGATCACGTCCAAATCACCGTTGCGGAGACCGTCGGCGTCGCGGAGCGCGCCGGGTACTACGACCGTGCCGGCGTCGTCCGCGACATCGTCCAGAACCACATGCTCCAGCTCGTCAGCCTCATCGCGATGGAGCCTCCAAGCGCTGCGACGCCGCAGGCGCTTCGTGACGAGAAGGTGAAGCTTCTCGACGCGATCCGTCCGATCCGGGCCGACGACGCTCGGCTCGGCCAGTACGCCGGGTACGAGGATGAAGAGGGTGTATCTCCGAGATCGACGACCGCGACGTTCGCAGCCCTGCGGCTGTCGATCGACAACTGGCGTTGGCAGGGCGTTCCGTTCTACCTTCGCACCGGCAAGCGCCTGGCGAAGAAGACGACCGAGGTGACCCTCCAGTTTCGCGAGGTGCC
>Ga0180436_10004969_pt1 | contig 11849 bp, 15 predicted proteins | sample SS_ome_2_FD_132434 | JGI IMG/M metagenome (GOLD analysis project Ga0180436, IMG submission 132434) | Hypersaline lake sediment archaeal communities from the Salton Sea, California, USA - SS_3_S_2 metaG | ecosystem: Environmental > Aquatic > Non-marine Saline and Alkaline > Hypersaline >...
CTGTCGAGTATGCCCGCTCCCAGCCCGACCAGATCGTGTTTGACTGCAGCCTGTCTTAGGATTTCGGCAATTTCAGGATTGCCGCTAACGGGTGCATCTCTAACTTCGAGTTTCTGGCAACAGCCAGAGATGATCGATGCGAATAGAATGTAACAGACAACAGCTGTCCAGACCTGTTTAACCACTAGTAACTCCGTGTTAGACTAGAGCAATTATAGGAGTTCGAGCGCTGTATAGTCAATGTGATCTTGCAACCGATAGTACAATCTTGTCGGGAGAGCCGACTCGTATTATCATTTCCGAAACCGCCCGAGTGAATCAACGTAGGAAGACTCATACAAAAACAAGCATGAAAGCGAGCAATGCCGAAAACTGAGAGATCTGCACCATCGTTGAAAACGATCCGTACCTTCATCAAAGTCGGATCTTGAGCATCCACCCTGTCGAGAGTTCTCGACCAGGCATTTGACGATTCTATGCCTTCCGAAGAGCTGGCTATCGGCCCCATGGCCGGCGGCATACTCCAAAATGGATATCAGTGTGGGATGATCTGGGGTTCGGTCCTCGCAGCCGGTAGACAAGCATACGTTCGGCTGGGAGCGACTCCCGAAGCCGAAGCCCTGGCGGTAAAGGCGGCCGGCAGACTAGTCGATTCCTTCCGCAATCGTTACAAATTCATCAATTGCGTCGAGATAACCCAACTGGACAAGTCTTCCTCTGCTTTGCAGATGCTCACATTCTTCCTGCTGAAAGGGGGGGCAATCGGATGCTTCCGCAAGTCCGCCCAATTTGCCAAAGTGGCTCTCGGCGAGATAGAAGCGGCGATGGCAGAGCCTTCCAACGGCACCGCTCCGCAACCGGCAAGCTGCGCCGCTGAACTTGCCCGTAAGATGGGAGCGTCGGAAATGCACTGCGTGATGGCGGCCGGTCTGGCCGGCGGGATTGGTCTGTCTGGCGGTGCATGTGGCGCTCTAGGAGCCGCAATATGGATTGTCGGTCTCCAGAAAAGTCAGAGCGAGAAAGCCGACTTCGATCTCAAGCAACCTCATCTAACGCGAGTCGTAGACAGATTTCTGAAGGCCTCTGAGTATCGGTTTGAATGCTCCGAGATAGTTGGAAGGAAGTTCGAGGATCTGAACGATCATTCCGGCTACTTGCGGGGAGGCGGTTGCGCCGCGCTTCTGGAAACTCTGTCAACCGACTGATGTCCGACTGCAGCAGCAGAATCGCAGGGCCTATTGAGGCAGCGGAACTGGCATCGCAATAGGGATTGATCTACAACCACAACCTGGAGATATGGATATGAGTTTGCAGTCTCGGTTGGACGAGATGAAGAGCAAGTTCGAGGCCTCGGCACCACCCGAAACACTCGCGATTATGCACAAGGCTACTAAGAGTATAAACGTATCGGGTCTCGCGGATCGGGCGATGAGTGTCGGTGAGCGGGCCCCCGATTTCAGGCTGCAGGATGTGAACGGCGAACCGATATCGTTGCAGGATGCGCTGGCTGGGGGACCGGTGATAGTGAACTTCTATCGCGGCGTGTGGTGACCATACTGCAATATAGAGCTGGAAGCTCTACAGAACATTCTCGGCGAGATCGAATCTCGCGGTGCAAGGCTTGTGGTGATATCGCCACAGCGAACGGCCTTCTCGAAACAGGTCTCCAAGAAGCACAATCTGACCTACCCGGTATTGACAGATGAACGAAACGAGGTAGCGGCCAAGTTCAGGCTGGCTTTTGAACTGCCCGATGATCTTCGTGAACTATACTCGAAGTTCGGAATCGACCTGGAACGGTACAACGGCGACGACTCGTGGACGCTACCCATGCCGGCCCGCTATATCATAGGCCGTGACGGAGTCGTGAAGGACGCTCACATCAGCCCTGACTATACGAAGCGACCTGAACCTGAAGAAATCATCGAAATCCTGGACAAATTGGCCTAGAACTGCAGGGCGAGAATAGTTGTCGGCTGCCCGGGGTTACTCCTCGTGGTAGCCGTCGGCGAAGTCTTCTCGTATGGACTCCGCGTCCCAACCGGCGTCGCGAACTTTCTCTTCCTCCAACTCGGCAAGCATCAATTTCTCAAGCTCGTCGATTCTCTCGCGAGCCGCTGAGAAGTAAGCTTTGTCATCTCCCCAGCTCTTGGCCAGTTCGCGCATTGACTTTTCGTCTGCGCGTAGGAATCTCTGCGCCGCTCGATGGGTCTGATGACCTCGGAGTCCCAGTCGTCGGAGAACATCGGAGCCGGTTCGAAGAGCCGTGTCCGAGCTTTCTCGATAGATGTGATCGACACCGCGCTGAACGAGTTCGAACGACTCGAACCACCCGTCCGCACGGGCGAAAATCTTGAGATGGGGGAAGTGCTTCTTGGCCATTTCCACCAGTTCCATGGTCCGATCCTGTCCCCCGACTGCGATTACCAGCATCTTAGCTTCCTCGGCGCCGGCCGAATGCAGCAGCTCGTGTCTTCGAGCGTCGCCGTAGTACGCCTTGAGCCCGAGTCGCCGCAGAAGGTCGACACGCTCTGAATCACTCTCCAGCACTGTGGGTCGGATACCGTTGGCCCTCAGGAATCGGACAACCACCCCGCCGAAATCGCCAAATCCGGCCACAATCACGGCACTTTGACGGTCAATTTCGTCGGCTTCGCGGTCATCGGATTCGAGCGTTCCAAATCGAGGCTGAATCAGGCGGTCGTTGACGATCATCAGCAGCGGCGTGAAGGCCATACTGATGGCGGTGGCGGCAATGATCGGCGCCGCGACCTCGGTTGACATAACTCCGGCCTGCAACGCGAAGGAAACGAGAACAAATGCGAACTCACCCCCCTGAGCCAGGGCGAAGGTGAACAGAAGGTTCTGATCGAGCTTCAGACGGAAGACGCGACCAAGGATGAACAACACCAGCATTTTTACCACTATCAGACCCACGACGATCAGGGCGATTTGCATCGGTTCGGCAGCGACCAGAGCGAAGTCGATCGAGGCCCCTACTGCAATGAAGAACACGCCCAGGAGAAGCCCCTTGAAAGGATCAATGTCGCTTTCGAGTTCGTGGCGGTATTCGCTGTTAGCGAGAACGACGCCGGCCACAAAGGTCCCCAGGGCTGGGCTGAGACCAACTTTGGTCATGAGAACTGCAATACCCACGACCAGCAGCAACGAGGCTGCAGTGAACGCTTCGCGCAGTCGGGAGCCGGCCACGAACCGGAAAAACGGACGGGCAAGAATCTGGCCGCCGACTATCACTACCGCGATTGCCCCTAACACCGCCAGTGCCTCGGCCCACCCGGGCAATGACAGACTTTCCAGCCAGGTTTCAGCGTGGGAGCCGTGATCGTCATCGGCGGCATGGGAGGCACCGCCGATCGCCAGCATCGGCAACAAGGCTAGCATCGGGATGACGGCAATATCTTGCATCAGGAGAACGGCAAAGGAGGATTGGCCTCCTTCGGTCCGCATCGAACCCTTTTCCCGCAGGGTTTGGAGTACGATCGCCGTCGACGAGAGCGCCAGGGTAAGCCCCACCGCCAACGCGGTCTGCCAGGGAAGTCCCACGACAAGCCCGATTCCGGCAATGATCGCAGCGGTAAGTCCGATCTGAGAACCGCCCAGACCGAGTACCGGGACCCGCATCTCCCAGAGGCGCCTTGGTTGAAGTTCGAGTCCGACCAGGAAAAGCATCATGACCACGCCAAACTCGGCGAAGTGCATGACATCCTGGCCTTCCTCTCCGACCAGTCCCAGTCCAAAGGGACCGATTGCGATTCCCGCGATCAGATACCCGAGTACCGAGCCCAGTCCCAGTCTTTTCGCCAGGGGAACAGCAATCGCCGCGGCCGCCAGATAGAGTAGTGCCTGAACAAACAGAGATTCGCTGTGCATCTAACGCCCCCCTCTGATAACTTGGCTCAAATCCTGATTGATGTATGGCAGTTCGCGGTCGGAGGCCCGTTCGAGATCGACCCGATCATCTCGTAAGGCTTCAAGCAGTCTGCGATACTCGGCGGCGTGGTTAGCCATCTGCTCTACGGTCATGCGAAGCGTGTCATGGGTCACAAACGGCGCGAGGTATGTCATTCCGCAGAGGTGGGCGGTTTGCTCAATGGGAGCCAGCAGCTGACGAACCGTGTGGCGGTTGTAACCATCGGGACGATAGGCGGTCTCCTTCCCTCCCGTCGTCACCGCCGACAGGAAGACTTTGCCACGAAGAGCAGTTCCTTGACTCCCGTAGGCCCAACCGTGTTCGAGCACCAGGTCCTGCCACTCCTTGAGAATGGCCGGAGTCGAATACCAGAAGAACGGGCACTGAAAAACAACTACTTCGTGCTCGGTGAGCATTGCCTGTTCGGCATCGACATCGATACAAAGGTCGGGATAGGACTCATACAGATCATGAAAGGTAACACCTTCGATCTGGTCCAGATCTTTGACCAGCCTTCGGTTCACCCGGGAAATCTGCAGGGCCGGATGGGCGAACAGGACAAGTACCGGGCGAATTGGTTTCGAGCTACTTTGGGATTCTTGGGGACGACTCATTCCTCTCCTTCGAACGACAGACTCTGACTCAGCTTGAGCACTACCAAGCGGCCAACACTTCTGTCCTGGGTACTTATGGATCTAATGACAGATAACAATCGCTGATGCCACAAGTTCAGGTCCTTTTGCTGATTAAACGCTCCACGATGCCGAGTCGCTTGATATGCTCTTGTACGGCACAGCGCCAAACAAACACGGAGTTATCGCCCCAGTTTTTTTGTATACTAGAGTATGCGGATTTGTGCGCTATACTCAATTCTACTGCTTCTCCTCTCCCCGTTATCTCGGGCGATCGAAGTAGAACCCCGGGATAGCTCGAACGCGGATTTCACGGATCTCTGGGTCTTTGATACCGGCGGCTGAGTGTATGCCTCCCCTGCGGTCGCGGGCGATACTCTTTTTGTGGGCTCGTGCTCGGGGTACTGCTACGCACTGAACAAGAACACCGGCGACTTGATCTGGAAGAAGTACCTCGGTGGTCTCTCTTTCCACGGCAATCCCTTAGTCGTGGATTCAATGTTACTGATCCCCTCCGACGGCAGTTCCGGGGCGCTCAACGCTCTAGCGTTGTCGAACGGCACGAAGCTGTGGCAACAGCAATTCCCGGGAAATGACAACGTGCGGGGCGGAATGAGAACTGACCTGACTTGTTTCCACGAAACGGTCATGGGCGTGAGTACGCTTGACGTGTTGATCGGTCTTGACGTGACGTCCGGTACCAGGTTGTGGGAGTTCGCAAGTATACGCCGACCAGACCGGGACTACCGCAATGTCGCCCCGGTCTTGCATGATTCGGTGGTATTCTTCGCGGGTTTCGACGGCTGGCTGTATTGCATCGATCCCGTCGACGGCGGAGTATCGTGGAAGTCCAACATCGGAGCCCGGCCCACTACTTCCCTCGCTCTGCATGAAGATCACTTGTATATAGGAGCCGCAGACAGCACCCTGTGCAAACTGTCGGCACGGAACGGCACGGTAATCGTCAGGTTGGAACTTGAGGCCAGGCCAAGAATGCGGCTAAGTCTGGCCGGCTCGATGCTCATATTGCTATGTGAGAGTTTCTGCGAACTCTACGGGACGAGAAGACTCATGGGGGTTGATTTGGAGCATATGGAGATCGTATGGGATCTGCCGGTATCTGTAGATTCACGCTGGACAGTGAAAAAGGCTCCTCGATATGAGCGATGGATCGTTGCCGGCAATGCTCAGGGCGAAATCCTCATGTTGCAACCTGAGACGGGTCACATTGAGAAAACCTTTAAGGTGGCAGGCAGAGTGAGAAGCATTACATTCGACAACGAGGTGATGCACGTAGGTACGATCGAAGGCCACATTCAAGCTGTGCGGATCATTCGGTAAGAAGGCAGAGACCGACTCGAACGCCAAACCGCCGGCGAGTCGCCACTAGCGAGAGTTGACATGACGTTCAAAGATGAGCCCCACCCCTCGAACCTGCAGAAGGTGGCCCTCTGCGCCGGGATTCTTCTGGGCACGCTCTTTCCGTCGCTCTCGATGTCAGAATCGATAGCACACTCCCTGGGACTGGACGCGCTGAATGGGGACAGTTCTCGACAAATACTGATTGTGACCCTTTCCGTGGTCTATTTGGCCCGGTTCACATACGCCATGTTCGTGTTCGTTAAGCGCAAAATCAGCTGGTTCGAGGGCGGGATGGTGTCTCTTCTCTGGTTTGCCATGTTCTACTTGTACAACTCGTCGGGCGGCGGCTCCTCGGCGCCGATTGGTCCGATCGATCTCGCCGGTCTCCTCCTCTATATCACCGGCTCCTATTTCAACTCGGGGGCTGACTATCAGCGGTACGCCTGGAAGCGCGACCCCGGCAACAGCGATCGGTTATGTACGGGAGGACTTTTCAAGTACTCGATGCACATCAATTACTTCGGCGACAGCCTGGTATATTTCGGCATGGCCATGGTCGCACGCGAGTTCATGTGCTTTGTCGTGGCCCTGGTAATTACTCTGAACTTCATCTTTCTGCAGATCCCCATGCAGCACAAACATCTTAGAAGCAAGTATGCCGGCGAGTTTGAGGAGTATGCCCGTCGCACCAAGCGGTTAATACCGTTCGTCTATTGAGGTCTTCCTGCCTCGGCGGTCATTTGGCGACATTTCCCTGGAACGCTCCCCTATGTAGATCCATTCTAACTAGTAATGGGCTGACTTGAAAGAACGGTATGATTGAAGTAGGGCGTGGCTTAGATGCCCATAGCCGCCGCCAAGACATAAACTACAGCTAGAGAAGAAGAATCGACGATGGCAGATCTTACGACAAAGTACCTGGGATTGAGTTTGAAGAATCCTATCGTAGTGGGAAGCTCCGGTTTGAGCGGGTCTGTATCCCGCGTAAAGGAACTCGAGGCCGGAGGCGCCGGAGCCATAGTGCTCAAGTCTATATTCGAAGAAGAGATTATCCACGAGATGGATGATCTGATGAAGAAGGCTCCTAACACGAAGCGTTACATGGAGCAGTTCGATTATCACGACTACGTTATCAAGGGAGAAAACCTCGACAAGTACGAGGCGTTGATCAAGGAGTCCAAGCAAGCAGTTTCGATACCGATTATCGCGAGCATAAACTGCACTCATTCTCACGAATGGACTGATTACGCCAGGCGACTCCAGGAAGCCGGCGCTGACGCGCTAGAGCTGAACATGTTCTTCCTCCCAACGGATCTCAGTCGCAGTGCCGAGGAAATGGAAGCGGTCTATTTCAACGTAATCGAGAAGGTAAAAGAGAAGGTCAGTATTCCGATCGCCCTGAAAATCAGCCAGTACTTCACCTGCCTTGGCAGCACGATTCAGAGGTTGTCCGCCAAGGGAGTCTCCGGCCTGGTCCTTTTCAACCGTTTCTACAGTCCGGACTTCGACATCGACAAGCTTGAGGTGGTCCCGACCAACGTTTTCAGCTCTAGCGGTGACTTGGCCACTTCGTTGCGATGGGTGGCACTCATGTCGCAGAAGGTAGATTGCGACCTGGCTGCGTCGACCGGTGTCCACGACGGTTCTGCTGTGGTCAAACAGCTTCTGGCCGGCGCCCAGGCGGTACAAGTTGTTTCAGCCTTGTACAAGAACGGCCCTGAGTTCATCGGAACCATGTTGAAAGAGATTGAGGACTGGATGACGAAGCACGGATACAAGACCGTCGATGACTTCCGCGGCAAGATGAGTCAGGAGAAGAGCTCCAATCCGGCCATCTATGAACGAGTGCAGTTCATGAAATACTTCGGCGGCCATAAAGAGATCACCTGATCCCAAAACGTAGCCACATTTGGTAACACATCTGCCGAGGCGATCAAGTCGCCTCGGTTTTTTCTATGCAGTAACGGCAATAGACGTGGTCTTTCGAACGGGATAGAGAATCCACCTTGACATTCTCATGTTGTTATGGTACTATGGTACCAACACACCATGAGCGGAAGGTGAACAATGCCTACAAAGCCGGTGAAGTCAAAACGGAAAACCATCGAGAGGACCCAAACCGGAATCCGACTCGAGAAGCGAATCCTGAAGGTTCTCAAAGGACTGGCCGCCTATCACGAAATCAGCCTGGGTGATCTAATCGAAGGGATCTGTCTGCACGCATTCGAAGGCAAGGCACCGTTTAATAAGAACACGCTGAAGAAGATAAGAGAGATCAAACAAGTGTATGAGCTCGAGCTAACGGCGGCCGACAGCCACTTGCTCGCCGAGAACGACTAGGGAGAACCAGCTATGAACGAGAGAAGTTTTCGGCCAAAGAGAATCGTGAAGAGTGCGACGATAGAGCTGAGCGAAAGAATAGACATCGTGTTGCCCCTCTTCGGAGCGCGAGAAGAGCAGAAGTGGGAGCCGGACTGGAAGCCGGAGTTCCTCTACCCTGTCGACCAACCGGACGAGAAGGACAACGTCTTCAAGACCGAACACTCCGTCGAACATGGACATGGGGCAATAGTGAGTCACTGGGTTATGACCGAGTTCTCCCGGGAACTGGGGAAGGTATCTTATGCGATCTTCTCAGGGCACGACATCACCACCATATCGATCCTGTGCGAAGCCACGACCGATTCAACAACGAGTGCTGAAGTAGAGTATGTCATGACCAGCCTGGACAGTCACGGCGACATGCTCATCGAACACAAAGCCGAGAGAATCTTCTTTCGAAATCTCGATGACTGGGAGGAAGCGATCAATCAATATTTGAAACAGCGGAACGAATGAGCGATATTGCGTCTTCAAGCTGTAAAGACAGGAGGCTACATGGCTAAAAAAATCGACTGGATGTATTTCCGGAAGGGCTGAACCAGCTGCAAGAAGACTCGAGAGTTTCTCGACACGAACAGCGTTTCTGTAAAAGAAGAGGAAGATGCCCGCAAGACTAAGATGGCCGAAAAGGAAGCGATCAAGCTGCTCAAGCAGGCCAGGCATTTCTACGCCGCCAAAGGCAAGAAGGTAATTCACTTCGATTTGGAAAAAGACAAGCCAAAGAAGGCCGATCTGATCAAGCTGATGCTGGGGCCGACCGGGAACCTTCGTGCACCAACTATCCTCAAGGGCAACAAGCTAATAGTTGGGTTCAATCCGGAGCTATACGCCGATACGTTCTAGCCTCCCTCCTTGTTCTCAAAGCCAGGCAAAAGAGCGAGAACTTGTATCCATGTTTCCGGTTATAGAATCTAATAACCGGAAACATCCGGAAACCAGGCACGAGCTGGGCGGAGAAGGACTTTGCCCGGACAAGACAACGTGGAAGCAAAATGGCATTGAAAATCTCCCCCAATCGATCCAAGAGAGTCAAGTTCCGTAAGGATCTGAAGGACTACACCTACCTCGGATGCCCGTTGACCCGCAACCGGACACCCTGGTGTTTTCGCACCTGTAAGCCCAGCGCCGACGGCACCGGTCTGTGCGGCCGGATCGCACCCCATAGCTTCAAGAGCCGGATCCAGCAGGGAATCGAGGATTTCAAGAAGAAGAACGGCGGATCCTCTACCCCGCTTCGCTATTACAAGCCGACTTTCGGCCAGGACATCTAGCGATCTAGCACTGACTTGCACTACGGGGCACTTCTGGCAGATGTAGCGCCCCGGCACCTCTTTTATATTCCGCCCCCTCCCGACGGCGACCGACAATCGCGGCAATCCGGATCGTTTATATCTCGCCGGCACAATCTCCTTGACATATGTACAGATTTCTTTTCCTTCATTCGAAACATTCTAGCGTTTCAAACTCGGATTGGAAGGTATGACGATGTCGGAGAATCATATTCAAGGGAAAGAGCCACTCTGGCTCCTGATTGAGAAAGAGCTTAAGAACTACCAGGTCAGTGATTGTTCTGACACGACCAAGTTTGCGACTGCCGAGAAGGTTGCCGCATCCCTGGATTCGTCCGGCTACAACGTTTCCAAGTCGGCCGGCAACTGGATGCAACTGGTCGCCGCAATTACCGCCAGCGGCTCGGTGGGTCGGCCTTTCATCGGCGACTTTGACAAAGCGGTTGGCGCCCTGACCCTGGACAATATCAAGAGCATCAACAGTTCAGCCTGGGATATCATCAACAGCCTGGGCGGGGACTGGCCGTTCCTTCTCGACTCGGTGAATCGCGACGACGTCAAGGACATTGTCCGTGACAAGCGAGTCGCCTTAGTAATTGATCGAGCCAAAGAACTGGGTGGCGAGAAGGGGATCCGATTCCTGTTGACCGAAGGATTCGACCAAAAGAAAATCGTCGAAATCATGGGCATCAGCGATGACGAGTTCGGCGCCGTAAAGGCCAAAGTAGATGCCGAGCTGGCCGAGATACAGCGCATAAAGGACCTGCTTGCAAGCGTTGCTGACAAGGATGATCAAGAGAGAATAAAACACTTGCTCAATGAGAATGCTGCTGATGAGCTGATAGTCGAGGTCGGTGGTTTTGATCAGTCAGCGGTTGACACCGCCAAATCGGCCATGGAAGCAGAGCTGGCCGAGAAGAAACGACTCGAGGAAGAGGAAGCTGCCCGCAAGGCCAAGGAAGCTGCAGGTCCGTCACTCGACGAAATCGACGACGATGAGATGCTGGAGTATATCGAGAATATCCGCGAGATTCTGGATTTCGCGGGCAACGAGAAAGAGATTCGGGTCATGTGCGAACAGAGCTCGATTCCAAAGGCTCTGGTCGAGATCGCCGTCTCCGAGCCGGACAAACTGGACGAGCTGGAGGCCAAGGCGGAAGGTTAATCCCTCGTCCCTTAAGGTCTAGTACCGAGATAAACTGCAAGCGGCACTCTCACGAGTGCCGTTTTTTTGTGTTTACACCGCCCGCCGAACTCACTTTGGCGAAACCTCATATCGATAAATTCGTATCAAATATCAGCAATCATTTATTGACAAACGATAAATATACTAGTAGTATCCTGTTGTAGCAAAGCAACGGAGGCCTTAATTGAAACCAATCTCCACGGTCTTTCTTAGAGTGGCGGTCGTGTGCCTGGGGATTGCCGTAGCTGTTGTGGGCTGGGTCCTCTTACGCGAGACACCTAACTCGGGAGATCTGGCCATTGTCCTGGCTGGAATCTTCCTGGCCGCGGTACCTTTCTACATCGCGCTCTATCATACCCTGAAACTATTGAAATACATCGACCGCAACGAAGCATTTTCCAGGACATCCGTGAAGGCGTTGCGGAACATACGGTACTGTGCCATGGTCATTACGGTTATATATGGAATGACCCTCCCGTTCATCGTGTTCGTGGCCGACACCGATGACGCCCCCGGGTTTGCGGTGCTGGGTATGGTCGCTGTATTGGCCGCGGCCGTGATTGCCACTTTCGCGGCGGTACTTGAGCGATTGCTGCGAGACGCCCTGGCAATTAAATCCGAGAATGAGCTAACCGTCTGAGGGGCCAGTATGGCGATCATCATCAACATTGACGTAATGCTGGCCAAGCGGAAGATGAGCGTGACCGAGCTGACTGAGAAAGTCGGGATCACCATGGCAAACATCTCCATCCTCAAGAACGGAAAAGCTAAAGCTATTCGACTGTCGACAATGGATGCGATTTGCGAAGCCCTCGAATGCCAGCCAGGCGACATTTTGGAACACAGGAGCGAGAAATGACAAGCACAAGCCGCAAACTTGGGCGGGTCGTGATCGTCACGACTGCCATTTTGTTGGTTCTAGCGGTACTGAATCAGTTCAGTAGTGAGATGACCTGGGAGATTGGTGATTTTGCTATTGCCGGAGTTTTGGTTTTCGGTGCCGGTCTTGCAATTGTAATCTCGAACAAGATTACTCGAACGCCGGCGGGACGTGCGGCGGCAATCGC
>Ga0180436_10004973_pt1 | contig 11847 bp, 7 predicted proteins | sample SS_ome_2_FD_132434 | JGI IMG/M metagenome (GOLD analysis project Ga0180436, IMG submission 132434) | Hypersaline lake sediment archaeal communities from the Salton Sea, California, USA - SS_3_S_2 metaG | ecosystem: Environmental > Aquatic > Non-marine Saline and Alkaline > Hypersaline > Sediment...
GTCGTTCAGCGACCTCGACGGCGTGCCGGCCAGCGCCAACGCGTTCCTGTTCCGGCAGATCCTGCGCGAGGAGTGGGGCTTCGAAGGTTTCGTGGTCAGCGACTGGGCGTCGATCGAACAGCTTAGCATCCATGGCCTCACCGCCAACGACCGGGAGTCCGCCCACGCGGCGGTTACAGCCGGGGTCAACATGGAAATGGCCACCAGCACCTACGCCGACCACCTGCCGGGCCTGTTGCAGGACGGCGAGGTCGATCTCGACCTGATCGACGAGATGGTGGCGCCGATTCTGCGAACCAAGCTGGAAATGGGGCTGTTCGAGAACCCCTATACGGATCCCGGATCTTTTCCCGCCATGTCGAACCCCGACCACCTGGCGGTCGCCCGTGAACTGGCCGAGCAGAGTATCGTGTTGCTCAAGAACGACGACCGGGTCCTGCCGCTGGATCGCGAAAAGCTCACGTCGCTGGCCGTGATCGGCCCCCTGGCGGACGACGGCTACGAACAGCTGGGCACCTGGATTTTCGACGGCGACGAGACCATCAGCCAGACGCCGCTGAAAGCCCTGCGCGAGTTCCTGGGCGAATCCGTTTCCATCCGGCACGTGCGCGGGCTGGAAACGACCCGCAGCCGCGACACGGCCGAATTCGAAAAGGCGGTCTCGGCGGCGACGGAGTCCGATGCCGTGCTGGTTTTCGTGGGCGAGGAGTCCATCCTCTCCGGCGAAGCGCACTCGAGGGCCGACATCGGGCTGCCGGGCGCGCAGCTGGATCTGCTGCGGAGGTTGGGTGAGACCGGCAAACCGGTGATCAGCGTGATCATGGCCGGGCGGCCGCTGACCCTCGGCGAAACCGCCGACGCGACAGACGCGCTGCTGTTCGCCTGGCATCCTGGCACCATGGCGGGCCCCGCGATCACGAATGTCCTGTTCGGCGTGGAAGCGCCCTCCGGAAAACTGCCGGTTACCTTCCCGCGCATGGTCGGGCAGGTGCCCATCTACTACGCCCACAAGAACACCGGCAAGCCCGCGACGCCGGAAACGTTCCGCCATATCGACGACATCCCGGTCAGGATGCCCCAGACTTCCTCGGGATTCGTCTCCTCGCACCTGGATGCGGGGTACACGCCGCTGTATCCCTTCGGATTCGGCCTGTCCTACACGGAGTTCGAATACAGCGACATCCGCCTGAGCGACGAACGCGTTCCGATGGGCGAGAGCATCACCGTGACGGCGACGGTGCAGAACGTGGGCGAGGTCGAAGCGGAGGAAGTCGTCCAGCTCTACGTCCGTGACCCCGTAGCCAACGTGACCCGGCCCGTCCGTGAATTGAAAGCATTCGAGAGGGTCCGTCTGCGCCCGGGCGAACGGCGCGAGGTCAGCTTCGGGTTGGCGGCGTCTGACCTGGCCTTCTACGGCAGGGACATGCGCCTGACGACGGAAGCCGGCAGCTTCCACGTGTGGGTCGGTGGCGACTCCAACGCGGATCTGCGGGCCACCTTCACACTGATCGAATAACAACAAGAGGTAGGGGCACAGGCATGGAATCGAACACTCGCTACATCGTCCGCGTGGCGCTGATCGTCGCCCTCGGCGGTTTCCTGATGGGCTTCGATGCGTCGGTCATTTCCGGCGTCGTGACGTTCATTGAGCCGGAGTTCGGGCTGAGCAACATCGAACTCGGCTGGGCCGTGGCGTCGCTGACCCTGACGGCCACGCTGGCCATGATGGTATCCGGCCCGCTCAGCGACCGCTTCGGCCGGCGCGCCGTTCTGAAGTGGGCGGCGGTGCTGTTCTCCGCATCCGCGGTGGCCTCGGCTCTGGCGCCGGACTACATCACGCTGGTGGCCGCCAGGATGCTGGGTGGACTGGGCGTGGGCGCCGCGCTGATCATCGCGCCGATGTACATCGCGGAAATTTCACCACCGGAAATCCGCGGGCGCATGGTGTCTTTCAACCAGCTGAACATCGTGATCGGTATCTCGGTCGCGTTCTTCAGCAATTACCTCATCCTCCGCCTGGGGCAAGCCGACTTCGCCTGGGTCCAGGCGCTGGGTCTGGACGTCTGGACCTGGCGCTGGATGCTGGGCGTCGAGGCCCTGCCGGCCATTCTCTATTTCGCGGCCCTGTTCACGGTGCCCGAGAGCCCCCGCTGGCTGATCATGCGCGGCGAGCAGGCCGAGGCCATGCGCGTCATGACCCGGGCCAGCGGTGAAACGGCAGCCGAGAGGGAAATGCGCGCCGTGCAGGAGTCGCTCGCCGCCGAATCGACCCAGGAACGCGGCTCGCTGCGCGACCTGTTCCAGCCGTCGATGAAATTCGTGCTGATGATCGGCGTCACCGTGGCGGTGCTGCAGCAGATCACCGGTATCAACTCGGTGTTCTTCTATGCCCCGATGATTTTCGAGCAGTCCGGTATCGGCACCGATGCGTCGTTCATGCAGGCGGTGCTGGTCGGCCTGGTGAACCTTGTGTTCACGGTCGTGGCCATCCTCTTGATCGACCGCCTGGGGCGCCGCCCCCTGCTGGGCCTGGGCCTGGCCGGGATCACCGTCAGCATGCTGCTGCTGGCCTACGGCTTCGGTACGGCCACGTATTCACTCAGCGCCGAGGCCATCCGGGCCCTGCCGGCGAGTATCGACAGCGGGGTGCTGGCTGCGCTGGCCGGGCAGGTGTTCGGCAGCGACGTGGCGTTCCGCGAAGCGGTAGTGGCCGCGATCGGCGCAGAGGCATTCGCCAGTCACCAGTCCGCGCTGGTCAGCAGCGCCATTTCCATGAACCCCACGCTGATCCTGGTCGGGATACTCGGGTTCGTGGCGAGCTTCGCGATTTCACTGGGACCGGTCATGTGGGTGCTGTTCTCCGAACTGTTCCCCAACCGGGTTCGCGGCATCGCGATTTCCTTCGTCGGCCTGATCAATTCGGCGGTCAGCTTCACCGTGCAACTCGTGTTTCCCTGGGAACTCGAGAACCTCGGGAGTTCGACCACATTTCTCATCTACGGGCTCTTCGCCGCCGCGGGCCTGGTCTTCGTGCTGAGGTACTTGCCCGAAACCAAGGAACGCAGCCTCGAAGAACTTGAAAAAGAACTGGTGCGCCAATGATTACAAACAACCGGACTATGACCAAGATGAAAATCATAACGATCCTGGCACTTGCCTTTGCCTGTACTTTTCCTGTCGGCCCCCTTTTCGCTTCCGAGGGGGGTGTGGTCCCGGTGGAGGTCGTGGAGAAAGACGGCCGCTACCAGCTGCTGCGTGGAGGGCAGCCGTTCACCGTCAATGGGGCGGGGCTCGAATTCAGCGATATCAGTGTATTCGCCGCGCACGGCGGAAATTCGATCCGGACCTGGCGAACCGACAACGCGCAATTCACGGGCCAGGAGTTGCTGGACGAGGCGGCCAGGCACAACGTCATGGTGGGCCTGTGCATCGAGATCGCGCGCGAGCGCCACGGCTTCGACTACGACGACGAGGCAGCGGTGGCCGCACAACTGGAATACGCGCGCGGCGAGGTGCTCAAGTACAAGGACCATCCGGCCTTGCTGTTCTGGATCATCGGCAACGAACCCAATCTCCATTTCGAAAATCCCAAAGTATTCGACGCGATCAACGAAATCTCGGAGATGATCCACGAGGTTGACGGCAATCACCCCACGACAACGGCCCTCGCAGGAATCGATGCGAGCCTGGCCGGGCTCATGGAGGAGCGCGCGCCGGACCTGGATTTCCTGAGCATCCAGATGTACGGCGATATCGTGAATCTGCCTCGGTACCTCGACGAGATGGGCTTCGACAAGCCGTACATGGTGACCGAGTGGGGCGCCATCGGGCATTGGGAAGTGCCCAAGACGAGCTGGGGCGCCCCGATCGAGCAGAACAGCAGCGACAAGGCTGCGAACTATCTGAAAAGCTACCAGGTGGCGATCGGGTCCGATGAGCGCTATCTGATCGGCTCCTATGTTTTTCTCTGGGGCCAGAAGCAGGAGCGGACCCCGACCTGGTACGGCATGTTCCTGGAGGACGGCAGCGGCACCGAGGCCGTGGACGTGATGGAGTATGTCTGGACCGGGTCGTGGCCGGAAAACCGCAGCCCGCAGATCCGCTCGATGACGCTGGACGCCCGGGAAGCGCTGCAGAACGTGGTGCTGGACCCTGCCGCCACCTACGAAGCGCGCGTGGAATCCGAGGACCCCGATGGGGATGCGCTCACGTACAAGTGGGAAGTGATGCACGAAAGCGAAGCCACCCAGACGGGTGGCGACCGCGAGGAGATACCGCCGGTCATTTCCGGCCTCATCACCGAGAAGGCCCCCGGGCTCGTCGACGTGAAGACACCGGAAGAGCCCGGCGCCTACCGGCTCTTCGTATACGTGTATGACGGCAAGGGGCATGCAGGGCATGCCAACATTCCCTTCTACGTAGAAGAATAAATCCGGGCGCGGTACACGTTTGATGAAAGCGATCCACTGGGGAGAATCGCCCGTCAAGGGCGCCGAGACCGCAGTCGAAGGCGCAATCGTCGAAATCGACGGCATGCAGTTCTTCCGGGTCCGGAACTACGACCGGATGCGACCCTTCCTGATGTCGGTGGTGAGCAGTTCGAACCACTGGATGTTCGTGTCCAGCACCGGGGGGCTCACCTGCGGTCGAGCCCATCCGGATCGCGCCCTGTTTCCGTATTGCACCGACGACAAGGTCCACGATTCCGCATCCCACACGGGCCCGAAAACCTGCCTGCTGGTGGAAAAGCCGGGCAAGAACAGCCTGTGGATACCCTTTGATGACGGGTTGTCGGTCTACGAGACCGAGCGCAACCTGTACAAGAGCGTGTACGGCAGCCGCCTGGTTTTCGAAGAAATCAACAGGGATCTCGGCCTGGCCTTCTCCTTCGAGTGGGCGGTGGGCGAGCGCTTCGGTTTCATCAGGACCAGCCGCCTGGTCAATCTCGGGTCAGAGGGAGTCAAAGTGCGCTTGCTGGACGGCTTGCGCAACCTGCTGCCGCCGGGCGTCAGCCAGGAAATGCAAACGCGCCTGAGCACCCTGGTCGATGCCTACAAGCAGGCGGAAGTCCATGCGCCCTCGGGGGCCGGCATCTACGCCCTCAGTTCGCTGCCCACCGACCTCGCGCAGCCCCGGGAGGCGCTGTGCGCGTCCGTGGCATGCTGCGTGGGACTGGACGAGCCGACTGTCCTGCTTTCCGAAAGGCAGCTCCGGTCGTTCTGCGCAGGTAATGTCGTTCGCGCCGAATCCCACTCCAGGGGCCAGCGCGGAGCCTACTTCGTGCAGAGCGCGATCGAGTTGCCGCCGGTCGGTAACCGGGTCTGGCGCCTGGTCGCCGACGTGGGCCTGGGTCCGTCGTCTCTGGCCCGCTACCTGGACGACCTGGGCCGAACGGATATCGATTCGGAAATCGCGGTCGATATCGTCCGCGGTGAGCTGCGCCTGCAGCAACTGGCCGCGAGCGCCGACGGCCTCCAGTATTCGGGCGACCGGCGGGTTTCGGGGAGACACTACGCGAACACCCTGTTCAACATCATGCGCGGCGGGACCTTCGTCGACGGCTATAACGTCCCGGTACAGGACTTCCTCGGTTTCGTGTCGCGCTGGAACCGCCCGCTTCGAGAGCGCTTCGGCGAACTGCTGGCCGACAGGGACGTCCTGTCTCGTGCCGAATTGCTGCGTATCACGGACTCGAGCGGTGACGAGGACATGAAACGCCTGGCGCGCGAGTACCTGCCGCTGACGTTCAGCCGTCGCCACGGCGATCCGAGCCGGCCCTGGAATCGCTTCCACATCGACGTCGTGGACGAGGCTGGAAAGCAGAAACTGGCGTACGAGGGCAACTGGCGCGACATTTTCCAGAACTGGGAAGCGCTGGGTTTCTCGTACCCGGAGTTCCTGGAGAGTTTCGTCTGCCGTTTCCTGAACGCCTCGACGATGGACGGCTACAACCCGTACCGGATCAGCCAGGAGGGGTTCGACTGGGAAGTGCTGGACCCGCACGACGACTGGTCCAACATCGGCTACTGGGGCGACCACCAGGTGGTCTACCTGCTGCGGCTGTTGCAGTGGTCGGGGCGGTTTTTCCCGGGACAGATCGCGCGTTGTCTGGGCCAGCGAATGTTCGTTTACGCGGACGTGCCGTACCGCATCAAGCCGTACCGGCAATTGCTGCTCGATCCGCGCGACAGCATCGGGTACGACATGGAGCGGGACGCGGAACTGGCGGCGCGTGCGGAGGAAATCGGTTCCGACGGCAAGCTGCTGACACGCGCTGATGGCGCCACCGTGCGCGCCAGCCTGCTGGAAAAGCTGCTGGTCACGGTCTTGTGCAAGCTGGGCAACTTCGTGCCGGGCGGCGGCATCTGGATGAATACCCAGAGGCCGGAGTGGAACGACGCCAACAACGCCCTGGCCGGGTACGGCCTGTCCATGGTCACGGTGGCCTACCTGCGCCGTTTCCTGGCATTCCTGGCGGAACTCGTCGCGGAGGCCGACGAAGCGTCCTGGGATCTGGCGGAGGAGGTGACGGACTACCTGCTGGGCGTCAGCCGTGTCCTGGACGAGACCCGGCCCGAAGACGATACGCCCGTATCGCCGCAGGACCGCAAGGTCTTCATGGACCGGGTCGGCCGACTCGGTTCCGATTACCGCGAGCGTGTCTATCGAAGGCCATCGGGCAAGCAAAAGGTCGTGTCCACGCAGCAGGTTCTCGGCCTGGTCGAGTCGGCGCTGGCGCACCTGGACCACACCATCGGCAGCAATCGCAGGCCCGATGGGCTCTACCACTCCTACAACCTGGTCGGGTTCGGCGAGGCGGCTTACACGGTCGAGCCCCTGGCGGAGATGCTGGAGGGCCAGGTCGCGGTGCTGGGCTCAGGCCTGCTCGAAGCAAAAGAGGGCCTGGCCCTGCTGGATGCATTGAAACGAAGCGCTCTGTACCGAGCCGATCAGCAGAGCTACCTACTCTACCCGGATCGGGGTACCACCAGCTTCCTCGACAGGAACGTCGTTCCGGAGCAACTGGCTCGGGACAGCCGCGTGATCCGGCGCGAACTGTCCGCGAACCGGACCCTGCTGGTGGAGCAGGACCTGCATGGAAAAGTGCATTTCAACAGCGCCATCGCGGGTTCGGAAGACCTCCGCGCGGCGATCGACCGAGCCGGAAACCTGGATGCAGACGACGCACGGGAGCTGCTCGATATTTACGAGGCGGTCTTCCGGCACCGCGAATTCACTGGCCGTTCGAGTTCGATGTACAAGTACGAGGGGCTGGGGTGCATCTACTGGCACATGGTTTCGAAACTCCTGCTCGGCGTCGGCGAACTGATGGCCGATGCCCGCTTGGCGGGCGCGGACGAATCCCTGCTCGAAGCCCTGGCAAACCATGCCGAAGACATCAGAAACGGTCTGGGCCTGAAGAAGTCGCCCGGCGAGTACGGCGCCATTCCGCTCGACCCGTATTCCCACACGCCGGGTTTCGCCGGCGTACAACAACCCGGTATGACCGGGCAGGTCAAGGAAGACATCCTGTCGCGGCTGGTCGAGCTCGGCGTATCCGTCGAGGAAGGGCGCCTGGCATTCAGACCCCATTTGATTCGCGACCAGGAGTTCGCCGGCTCGGAGGGATCGTGGCGCCTGCCCGCGGCGCCGGAATCACGCCCGGAAAGGATCGAGAAGGGAAGCCTGGCGTTCTTGCTGTTCGGCGTGCCGGTGATCTATCGTCCCTCGGATGAGTCACGGATCACTCTCCACGGCGCTGACGGAACCCGGGAAACGATCGAAGGCACGCGACTGGATCGGCGCCGGAGCCGCTCCCTGTTCGGCAGGGAAGGGCTGGTTCGGAAGATCGTCGTCGATATTCTGCGCGACGCCTGAGACCACAAGCCGACGCCACGATCCCGCCGTGCGCAGCTTTTTCGCGGAGGGCAGAGAATGCTACCCTCGTCTCATCGCAGCGACCCTGGGGTGACCCCGTGTTTGAACTGTTCGGTGAATGGTTATTTGAGGCGAAGCGTTATCTGCCCTTTCTCGTCGTACTGGCCCTGGCCACGTCGTCCCTCGCGTTCCTGAATTTCTTCTTCAGAAAACGCCTGCAGGACAAGCCCGACCTTCAGTTCCGCTTCCAGTTGGTGATGCTGTGCCTGACGCTGGTCGCGGTGCTGGCGGTCGTCATCGCCCTGCCGGTCAGCGATACGCTGCGCGGCCAGTTGCTGGGCCTGATCGGCATCCTGCTCAGCGCGGCCATCGCGCTGTCCTCGACGACGTTCATCGGCAATATCCTGGCCGGCATCATGATGAAGGCGGTGCGCAGCGCTCGCCCGGGTGACTGGATCACCGTGGGCGACCTCACCGGCCGCATCGTCGAGATGAACCTGCTGCACAGCCGGGTGCAGACGGAGTTCCGCGACCTGGTCACGGTGCCGAACCTGTTCATGGTGACCCGGCCGCTGCACGTGGTGCGCGCCTCCGGCACGATCATCCATACCGAGGTCTCGCTGGGTTACGACGTGCACCACGCCCGGGTCAGCGAAGCACTGCTCGCCGCGGCCCGGGACGCGGGCTTGAAGGACGCCTTCGTTCACGTGCGCAGCCTCGGTGATTTCTCGGTGAACTACCGGGTCGCCGGGCTGTTGGAGGACGTTCAAAGCCTGCTGTCGACCCGGTCGAAACTCTGCCGGGCCGTGCTGGATGCGATGCACGCGGCCGGCATCGAGATCGTCTCGCCGACCTTCATGAACACCCGCGCCATGGGCGAGGAGCAGCGTTTCATGGCCTTGGCCGAGCCGGGTCGAGAAGACCAAGTCCCCGGCGAGACCAGGGCGGAGGACGTCGCGTTCGACGTCGCGGAAGAGGCGGCGTCCGTGGAAGAGCTTCGGCGCCTGCTCGGACGCGTGGAGTCGCAACTGAAGGACGGCGATGCACGGGCCAACAAGGCGCTCGTGGAGCGGCTCGAGGCACGCAAGGAGTACCTCGAGGCCCAGATCGAGGCGGCGGAGAAAGAAGCGGCCAAATCGGTCGAAAATGAATGAGCGGTCTCACGCCGTTCTTTCTCTGTTAAGGTACGCGTCGATGGGCAGTTATTGCGATTTCGCGGCCGGGCACCCGCTACACGGCCCCTACCACGATGAAGAATACGGTTTCCCGGTCGAGGACGAATCGGCCCTGTTCGAGCGCCTGCTGCTCGAAATCAACCAGGCCGGTCTGAACTGGGAACTGATCCTGAAAAAACGCGAAGGATTCCGCGCAGCCTACGACGGTTTCGCCGTCGATGTCGTCGCCGGCTATGCCGAGGCCGACCGCGAGCGCCTGCTGTCCGACGCCCGCATCGTGCGCAACCGCCTGAAGGTGAACGCGGCGATCCACAACGCGGGGGTCATCCGCGGCCTGCGCGAGAGCCACGGTGGCTTCGCGGCCTGGATACGGGCGCACCATCCGCTCGCGAAGGAGGACTGGGTGAAACTGTTTCGCAAGACCTTCCGCTTCACCGGCGGCGAGATCACCGGTGAATTCCTGATGTCGATCGGCTACCTGCCCGGTTCGCACCGCGAGGATTGCCCGGTTTACAGCCGTATCGCGGCGCTCGGCCCGGCCTGGATGGAGGCGCGCGAATGACCGACCTGAAACCCCGCTCCTGGCTGGTGGCCGGCGGCCGCGAGGACAGCCCCGGCGCGCCGTTGAACGTGCCGATGGCGCCGGCCTCTAATTTTCTGCACGGCGGATCCCGCATTTACTCGCGGAACGAGGGCACGCCGCTCTGGGAGGCTCTCGAAGACATCGTCGGCGGCCTTGAAGGCGGCCGGGCTGTCGCGTTCTCCTCGGGCATGGCGGCGGTGGCGGCGGTGTTCGACGGCCTGCCGGTCGGAGCACGGGTGGCCTTGCCCGACGACTGTTACCAGGGTGTCGCCGAACTGGCGCGGCGCGGCCAGGAACAGGGTCGCTGGCAGGTATCGCGCATCGGTGTCACCGACACGCCGCGGTGGATCGCGGCGCTGGGCGAGGCGGACCTGGCCTGGCTGGAGTCGCCGTCCAACCCGCTGTTGCAGATCGCCGACCTGAAGGCGATTTGCGGCGCCCCGCGCAAGCCCGGATCGCTGTTGGCCGTGGACAATACTTTCGCCACGCCGTTGAACCAGAAGCCGTTGGCGCTGGGCGCGGACTTAAGCGTCCACTCGGCCACCAAGTTCATCGGCGGGCATTCCGACCTGTTGTCGGGTATCGTGGTCGCCGCGCGCGAAGAGCACCACGCGGCGCTGCTGCAGGCGCGCTCGGTCAACGGCGCCACGCCGGGCGAGCTGGAAAGCTTCCTGGCCGTGCGCGGGCTGCGCACCCTGGCGCTGCGACTCGAGACCGCGCAGGGCAATGCGACCCGGCTGGCGCAATGGCTGGCCGGGCACGAGGCTGTTTCCAGGGTGCGCTACCCTGGCCTTGCCGGCGATCGCGGGTACTGCCTGGCGTCGTCGCGGCTCGAGGGCTTCGGCACGATCATCTCGTTCGACGTCGCCGGTAGCGCGGCGCAGGCCGACGCGGTGTGTGCAGCGCTCGAACTGGTACGACACGCCACCAGCCTGGGCTCGGTGGAATCGACCATCGAGCGACGCGCCGCACATGCCGGCCAGGAACACCTGCCGGAGACCTTACTTCGGCTCAGCGTGGGCATCGAGGACTGCGACGACCTGCGCGACGACCTCGAGCAGGCCTTCGCCAGGGCCGGCCTTTGAATCCGGGAGCAGGGTGATGAGCAGAAACGACAGGAACTGGTCGATGGCGGACGTCTCCGCCAAGAACGTAACTCGCCGCGTGGCGGTGGCCGGCGGGCGGATCCGGGTCGGCGCCGAGGCCTTCGAGCGCATTCGTGACGGCGGCATGCCCAAGGGCGACCCCCTGGCCATGGCGGAGATCGCGGGCATCCAGGCGGCCAAGCAGACGCCGGCCCTCATCCCGCTGTGCCACCCGATCTCGCTGAACCGGGTGTTGATCCACTCGGTATTGCGAGCCGAAGAACAGGCCGTGGACCTCTACTGCGTGGCGGAAATCGCGGAAAAGACGGGCGTCGAGATGGAAGCGCTGACCGGTCTGTCGGTGGCCCTGCTCACGATCTGGGACCTGACCAAGCCGGTCAACCCGGCGCTGGAGATCACCGCGCAGCGCCTGCTGTTCAAGTCCGGCGGCAAGCACGGCACCTGGGTGCACCCGGAGGGCCTGCCTGACGAGGTAAAAGCCATCCTTGAAGAACTCGGAATCGCCCAGTAGGAGGGGCGTAAGCCGCGATAAGAGGGTCGCCCTTTGGCGGCCCTTTGCAATTCCAGAACATTCGGTCGCCGCTTACGCGCCTCCTACAGAAGACAACGACCCGCGTCTCGGCACGGAGACGCCCGTGCCGTCCATCCGCTTTGGTGAACATCAGGCGACAGCGCCGAGTGCGCGGTGCGCGTAGGGGTCGATTGGGCAGGACGCCCAATCGAGGCAAGACAGCACAGGATGTGCTGTTTGCCGGCCCCGTGGGCGGGCCGCACGCGAGGGCACCCCGCAGGGGCGCTGAGCAGAGAGCCAAGGCGGATGGACGGTGCGGGTGGCGGGGTTACATTCGAAGGGCGGTCGCGGGCGAGCCCGCTCTTACAGGGTAGCCGGCGCGGATGGACGGTGCGGGTGGCGGCGCCATGGCCGAAGGGCGGGCGCGGGCGAGCCCGCTCTTACAGAGGGGCCTCTCGGGGGTGTGGTGGGTGGCCGTGCTCGGCGCAGCGCTGGCAGTTGACCCACTCGGCGCGGCCGTCGGCGTAGTGTTCTTTCTTCCAGATCGGCAGGCGTACTTTCAATTGGTCGATGACGTAGCGGCAGGCCTCGAAC
>Ga0180436_10004975_pt1 | contig 11846 bp, 8 predicted proteins | sample SS_ome_2_FD_132434 | JGI IMG/M metagenome (GOLD analysis project Ga0180436, IMG submission 132434) | Hypersaline lake sediment archaeal communities from the Salton Sea, California, USA - SS_3_S_2 metaG | ecosystem: Environmental > Aquatic > Non-marine Saline and Alkaline > Hypersaline > Sediment...
ACCCTGGGAGCGCTCCCCGAGGGTTGCCCGGCAGCGGAGTTGTGCGGACCGCGCTTCGAACCGGGAGGCCCGTGGAGAGCACAACTCCGTGCCCGGCACGCCCCGCCGGAGGCGATTGTGCGCGGTCGCGCTGTATCGACGGCCAAGGGACCGCCCTGCTCGGGCGAGCAACGGCCTGTGGTTGCGGACCCGGTGCGCGGGTGGCCAAGCGAGTACCACCCGAAACATTGTTGACCGAGCGAGGTAGCGACCGCGAGGGTTTGCCGAACAATGATTTCGAGTGGTACGCGCGCTCTGGGCTTGTGAGGCGCTGGGGCGCTCCGGTTGGGAAGGTGGTTGATGCCGGGGTTTCAGGATCGAGGTTCGGAGCCGGGAGGCGATCTGGTGGGCCAAGGCCCACCGAGGGTGCGTCAGGGCGTGGTCGGTGCAGCATTGATGCTGCGTAAGGAGCGCGATCGGTTCGGCAAGGCGCTCGGCAACCGCGACGGCGGTTTGCGGGCGGGACGCCCGCGGCCACAATCATCACATCGGGAACGAACCGACCGCGGAGGGCCGCTCCGGCTCAGGCCGGAGGGAACTGCTCGGCGTAGGCCGCATACCGGCGCAGAATCCGCCGCGTGTAGGCGGCCCCTCGGCGGCAGCGGCAGACGCCGGCTGGGTACTGTCGGGCGACCTCGGGGTCGTCGAGAATGTACATCGCCGTTTCCACGTTGTCCGCCCACCGGTCCGGATCGAGATTCATCGCCCTCGCCAGACGACGGGCGTCAAACACGTGGCGCGGACCGACGTTGTACGAGGCGATGGCCAACGCCACCCGGTCCGGCAGCTCCAGGTCGCCGAACTTGTCCATCAACGAGCTCAGGTAGCGGGCCCCCGCCTCGATGGCCTCGCCGGGATGGTGCGGGTCCTCGACGCCGAGCTCGCGCCACGTAAACGGCATGAACTGAAAAAGGCCTGCCGAGCCGCCGGGCCCCACCGCGTCGGGATCGAATCGCGACTCCTCGTACATCAACGAGGCCAGCAGCCGCCAGTCGAGACCATGCTTGCGGGCCGCCCAGGTGAGGTACTCGTCGTAGGGCGTGAGGTGGCCGGGCGGCACCTCCGGCATCCGCGGGGAGACGTGGAGCTTCCATCGGCCGAGGTTCTTCAGCAGGAGCTGGCTGACCTCTCCCGACGATCGCGCGGCGAGAAGAAACGCATCGACCTCACGGCGGAGCTGGGGCGACGAGGTATTCAGCACCCAGACCAGAGGAACGTCCGTCAGCACGGTGGGGCCGACCACGAGCTCGCGGCCGCCGTCGATCTCCAGCTCCAGGGCATCGGCGTCCACCACCGCAAGATCCGCTTCGCCGCGACTCACCGATTGAAGGGCGCCGAAGGCATCGATGTCCTTGCCCTCCCCCACCGGGACGAACGGCGGCTGCAACGGGTACTGGAGGGCCCACCCCGCGACCGACCTCGACGCCGCCAGCCTCAGACCTGCGAGATCCACGAACCCGACATCGGGATCCAGGTGCCGGGAGAGCACGGCGAAGAAATCGACATGGCGGTACGGCCTGCTGACGGCGAACCGGCCCTCACGCTCGAGATCCGCCGGCTCGTGGAGCACCGCCAGATCGCCGAAGCCCTGCTCGAGCCAATCCAGCGGGTCGACGCCCGGCGGTGGAATCGACAGCTCCAACCGAAGCCGCAGTTGTCGGGCGAAGGACACCGCCAGCTCGTACTCGAAGCCTTCGAGACCGCCGCGAGAGACGAAGCACGTCGTCGGCGAGTTCCGAGTCACCACCCGCAGCACCCGCGCCCGGCGGATTGCCTCGAGGTCTCGGCAGACCCGCGCCCTGGTCTGCCGGGTGAGCACCTTTTCGGCGAAGAGGAAGTCGTCGATGGCGCGACGCAGCTGGAGGTTCGTCTCCCGTACCGCCCACACCACAGGCCGGCGCTGAACCACCGGACCGAGAAACTGCAGACGTCCCCCGTTCCCCACGCGCTCGAGCAATCCACTGTCCATCACCGTCGCCGGAATCGCACCGGTCGCCACTGCCTGCAACACCTCGGATGCCGTGAGATCCTCCGCCAAGGCCACGGTCTCGATGTCGAGATCGTCGACCGCGTCCGCCACCGCCGGAGACAGGCCGGAGAGCCACACGTGAACGCTGCCGCCCCGCAGATCGTCGAGGTCGAGATGCGGCATCTTTCCCTGCGCCACGATGAACTCGTCGACCCAGTCCACCGGCGAGCTCGCCACCAATCCGGTACCGATCAACATCGCGGGCGACAGCCGGCCCACCGCAACGTCCGCCCGTCCCTCGACAACGGCGGAAATCAGATCGAGATGGCGATCCATTTCGACCCAGCGAACCTCGACTCCCAGCCGCGCCGAGAGATGCTCGATTTGCTGAACGTCATCGGTTCCGTGGGCCGCGCCGCCGGGGGCCGAGGCGAAGCCCGGCGGCACCGCGACCCGGAGAACCCCGCGCTGTCGAACCGCCTCCAGCCCTCCCGTGCTGCGTTCGCTGCAGGCAACGAGGGCGGCGACGGCAACGCCGAGCAGCGCCACGAGCGCCGAACACCGCCGATACCCACTACCGCCCCCGAGTCGAAATGCTCGTCTCACGTCCTCTCGATCTTACCGGTTCGCGCCGGAGTGCCATCACCGCAGGTGCCACCGACGTCGTCCATTCGGCGAGTGCCTCCCCGCCCGGTGGTAGAATCCAGCCCGTCGGAGGGCCAATGAGCGACGACCAACACGTCAAAGATCCGGGCGCGGAGAGAGATCTTCGTACGGTCACATCGAGGCTCGCCGATCTCCAGCGAAAGTGCCGGTCCGCCGGCTCACGGACCACTGAAGCCATGGAGATCGAAGAGCGCCTGGGGTCGATCCTGCAACGCCTCGAGCCCGAGGACGAGGATCAACCCGTCCCCTTCGCCGCCCTCGCCAGGGAGCTCTACGCGGTCGAACGGTTCTTCGAGAGCAACGGGTTCATCACCGTCGCCAAGGAGGTGGCCCACGTCGAGCGTGCTCTGGAGGAGCTCGCCACCGATTCCGACACCGTTGACGACCACGACGAGCCGACGCCCCAACCGGCGGAGGAGATCCTCGAGCGGGATCTGGCAGTCACGGCCGAGCTCGACGAGGAAACCCCGTCGCGCTGGGCCATTCCGAGACCCCTGGCCGTTGTATTTCTGCTCTTCGTCATCGCCGTCGCCGTGTGCGCGGCAGTGATCTACCGCATTCAGAACCCGCCCGCGGCTCCCGTTGCCGCCGCCCCGACACCGGTTCCCGTCGTCCGAGTGATCACCGCCACCCCTGCGCCACGGACGGATTCCGGCAGGGACGGCCGATCGCTGCCGGCCACTCCGGTTCCCGGTGCGATCCTGGCCGCCGAGGTCGGCCGCGCCCGCCTCGCGCTGGCCGAGGGTGACGTCGACGCGGTCATCGACCACCTGTCCCGCGCCGCCCTCATCGACCCCGACCACTCCACCGTCCTCGGCACCGCGAACTCGCTCGTCGACCTCCTCGTGGACCGCGCCGATGCCGCCGCCGAGGCCGGGCTGTGGGAGGTCGCTGACCTGACCCTCGCCCGCGCCAGCCGGATTGCCAGCCGCTACGGCCTCGACCACCAGCCCATCGAGGAGACCTCCCGGCGGCACGCGAGGATGGATCGTTTTCGCCTCGTCAAGCCCAACGACCTCCAAGCCCTCCGCGCAGCCGCGGGGAGCCGGGTCACCGTCCACCTCAAGGGCGGTGAGACCCGCGACTCGATCATCAAGGGGACCGACGGCAACCACCTGCTCCTGGACGAGGACACCGAGGTCCGCGGCGGCGCCATGTACTACACCGAACGGATCCCCCTCGGCGACATCGACTTCCTCAAGGTCTGGGAGTGAGCTTCAGCGTTCGGGGGGTACGACTCTCTCCGCGCCGTCGGTGTGCTCCTTGACGAGATAGAGCGGCCGCTGCACCGCCTCCTCGAAGAGCCGGGCGATGTACTCGCCCAGGGCGCCGATCGCCAGCAGCTGGACGCCGCCGAGGAAAAAGATCGCCGAGACCAGCCCCGCCGACCCGAAGTCCGCGAATCCGGTGAGCGAGAGCACCAGCCGGAGCAGGGGATAGCTCAGCGAGAAGAGGCAGATGATCAAGCCCAGCCAGGTCGCCACGCGCATCGGCACGAAGCTGAACGAGGTGAAACCGCTCATCGCCAGCTTGAACATGGACTTCAGGGGGTACTTGGTCTCGCCGCGGGTCCGGGCTTGGCGGTGGAAGCGCACCGGTGTCTGGGGAAAGCCGATCCAGCTCACCATGCCGCGGACGAAACGGTTGTGCTCCGGCATGGCCCGGAATGCGGCCAGGGCTTTCGGTCCCAGCAAGCGGAAGTCGCCGGTGTCCAGGGGAATCTCGATGTGGGCGAGCGCCTTCAAGGTCCGGTAGAAAACGGCGGAGGTGGCCCGTTTGAACACGGTCTCACCGTCACGCTGTTCCCGTTGGCCGTAGACGACCTGATAGCCCTCTCGCCACTTGTCGATCATCTCCGGAATGACCTCCGGAGGGTCCTGCAGATCCGCGTCGATGATCACCACCGCCTCGCCGCGAGCGGCGTCCACGCCGGCGGTGACCGCCGCCTGGTGGCCGAAGTTCCGCGAGAAGCTCAAGCCCCGCACCCGTTCGTCGGCCGCCGCGAGATCCGAGATCAGCGCCCAGGTGGAGTCGCTGGAGCCGTCGTCGATCCAGATCATCTCGAAGCTCTCGACCGCGGGTTCCAACGCAACGACCAGGCGATCGTGCATCCTCTGCACGTTCTCCTCTTCATTCATCGCGGGAATCACGACGCTGAGCACGGGACTGTCCGTCATCGCTGTTCCTCCGGCCGGTTCAATCTACCTCGATCCACCCCTGCGGACAAACCGTACCCGGTTCCCGATCATTCACCGCCGGTGAACCGCACCACCTCGCCGCCATCCCCGGAGAAGACCACCTCCCCAGCCGTACGGATGGCCTCGAGGCCGCCGAACTGGAATTCCCGCCGCTCCAGAGCGCCGATGACCACCAGGTCGACTCCGGCCTCCTCCACCGCCCGCCGGACGACCTCGGGATCGGAGCTGCGGTAGATGTCGTCGATGAGATTCTTCCGATAGGTCGTCTCATGGCTCACCTCGTGGCCCCGCCACACCAGTTCGTGGTTGGCCCAGCCCAGCAGCGTCGGGACGCCCGAGGCCGACGAGATGCGGGCAAACTCGGTGTAGGCCCCGCCCACCGCCTCGGCGATGGTCGTCCCGAAGGGCTGGGTCCGCAGGTAGCGCACGATGGCCCTGTCCCCCGGATCCATCCACGCCAGGCCGTCGAGGCCCTTGGCCCGGTCGGTCATCGGCTGCAGCGCGAGACCGAGAAGGTGGGGCAGGCCGAGCGTCACCAGTACCGCCGCCATCACCCACCTCGAGCGGCGCTGTTTCAGGCCCACCGCGATCATTCCGGGCAGGGCGACGGCGAGGAGCGGCCACGCCTGAACGTAGCACTTGAAGATCGTGTTCATCCGGTGGAGCTTGGTGCCGTAGGAGTCCACGACGTACACCACCTCCGGGACCGCCAGCAGGAAGACGCCGAGGGCGGCGAGGGCCACTGCCGGGCGCGTCTCTTGTCGAGGGCCCGTCACCCCGGCGAACATCAGCACCAGCAGCAGCAGCGCCGACAGGACCAGGCTCGGCCGGCCGCTCACCGCCGCGGCGACGAGGCCGGCCGCGCAGATCGCCGCCGCCGCGGCTCGCGCCCGGCCCCCCCCTCCCAGCAGCCGGGTCAGGAGCACCCACCCGGCGGCCGCAGCGGGCAGCAGCAGGAGCCCGCCCCACAGCAGGAGGTCGTGCACCTTTGTCCACGCCTCCACCGACTTGATTCCCTGGAACGGAGGGTGGAAACCGATGTGGAACGGAAAGCACGCCACCCATCCGCCCACCGCGACCACCACCAGCGACACCCACCGCGGCCAGCCCTCCCGGCCCGGCCAGTGCCACCGGCCGTCGCCGCAGAGCATCATCAGCCCGGCCGCCACCAGGGTCGGCGGCATCGCCCATGGGTTCGCCGCCCAGGTCACACCGACCAGGACCGCGACTCCGCCCACCGTGGCCGCTTTCGGCCCGTCCCGGCCCACCTGCCACGCCAGGAGCACCGCCGCCAGGGCGAGAGGCATGGAGAGCAGATGCGGGTGGAGATCGCCGAGCCACAACGTGAAGAGCGGCCACTCGGTGATGGTGTCGGGCACCTGCCTCGACGAGTGCCAGTAATCGAGGCCGAGCAGCGGCACCCCGGCCACCAGCTGCCGGAGACCGTCGGCGGTGCCGGCGAAAAGCCCCACCGCCACAGCGATCCACCCCCCGACGGGACCGGCGCCGGACCGCCGGCCCAGGGCCCAGAGGACGCAGCCGGTCACTCCCCCGAGAGCGGCCACCACCAGGTTGTAGGCCAGGTCCAGCGGAATCTTGCTGACAAAAAGGGGCACGGTCCAGACGACGGCTCCCCAGTAGTAGTAGGGCAGCGTCTCTCCGGCGAGCCACATGTCCGGCGGCGGAAAGCCCTCCGCCCGCAGCAGCGAGGCGAAGATCCCCAGGTCCATGAGCTTCTCCTGGTTGAGGATCTCGGGACGCACCAAGCGGATCCACACGGTCAGCGCAGTACAGCCCAGGAACACCGCTTCCACCACCGCCGTCGATCGCCAATGCGGCGGATTCCGCCACAGCTCCACGGCTCCCCAGAGCGAGACCGCGGCCAGCACCGCGGCGCCGAACCACTGCCACGCTGAAATGCCCACCACGCCGGCCCACCACGCCGGGTAGGCCACCAGCACCAGGCCCAGCGTCCGCCCGAGGGCCCAGCCGTCGGCATCGTCGAAGCCGAAGACCCGGACCGCCAGCGCGCGGCCGCCGAGCGCCGGCAGGGTCACCAGGATATAGAGCAGCACCGCACTCATGGTTGCGTGCATTCTACTTCGTCTCGGCGACGCGCCGGGCGACAGCTTCGGCGAGCTCGCCGCCCAGTCGGAGGTAGATCTCGATCCCCTCCCGGTCGACGCCCTCCTCGTGGACGCCGGCGGTGGCCACCGTGACCGTGCCCCGCCTGCGGCATACCGCCTCCGCCACCGACCGCGCGATGGGCTCTTCTTTGTGCTGCGGCACCGTGAGCAGCGAGACGGTCGGCGCCGACCGCCCCGGCGCCGGCACCGCCAGCACCGCACAGCCCACGTGGGGACGGTCGCCTCCGCTCACCACGACGACGGTGTCCGATCCGACCGTCACGACCCGCGCCGTCAGCGTACGACCGCTGACGGGATCGGCGACCTCGACCACCGCGTCCGGCTTGACTTCGGTTTCCACTCGCAAACCCTACCCGCACTGGACGGAAACCGTCAATCGACATCGATCATCGAGTTTTCCCGTTGGCGGACAGCAGCAACATTCAACGTCCGAGCTCGCCCGGTCCTGCAGTACCATCAGACCATGGAGTCTCACCGCAGCACCACGATCCCGGTCGACGTCGGGGGCGTCGGCATCGGCGGTGGTTCGCCGGTGGTGGTGCAGTCCATGACCGACACCGACACCGCCGACGCAGCCGCGACCGCCCGACAGTGCCGTGAGCTCGCCGAAGCCGGCGCCGAGCTGGTTCGGATCGCGGTCAGCAACTCCGCGGCAGCACGCGCCGTGCCCGAGATTCGGCGCCGCCTCGCCGACAGCGGCCCTCCCCTGCCCTTGATCGGCGACTTCCACTTCAACGGACACGTCCTCCTGGCCGAGCATCCCGGGTGCGCCGGAGCTCTCGACAAGTACCGCATCAATCCGGGAAACGTCGGCGCGGGACGACGTCGCGACCCCGCATTCGCCGCCATCTGCGCCGTCGCGCGGGATCTCGGCAAGGCCGTCCGCATCGGGGTCAACACCGGGTCCCTGGACCGCCGAGAACTGACCGAGGCGATGGCCGCCAACGCCGCAGCGGCCGCGCCGTTGCCGTCGACCGAGGTCCTCGGTCGACTGGCGGTCGCCACCGCTCTCGAGTCCGTAGAGGCCGCGGTGGACGAGTCTCTGCCCCGCGAGCGGATCATCGTCTCGTGCAAGACGTCCTCCCCCACCGAGCTCGTTTCCATCTACCGGCGGTTGGCGGACTCGACCCGGCAGCCCCTCCACCTCGGCCTCACCGAGGCCGGCATGGGAACCCGCGGGCTCGTCCGCTCCGCGGCGGCCTTGGGTATCCTCCTCGCCGCCGGTATCGGCGACACGATTCGGGTGTCGGTGACGCCCCGCCCGGGAGGCGATCGAAGAGAAGAGATCGTCGCCGCCCGCGAGCTGCTGCAGTCGCTCGGCCTGCGCGCCTTCTCGCCCACGATCACCGCCTGTCCGAGCTGCGGCCGCACCGGCGGGGAGCTCCACCGCGGCCTCGCCGAGATGGTCGAGGAACGCATCGAGCAACGGATGTCCGGGTGGAGGGCGACGCACCCCGGGGTCGAGGAGCTCACCGTCGCCGTCATGGGCTGCGTGGTCAACGGCCCCGGCGAGAGCCGCAACGCCGACATCGGGATCAGCCTGCCGGGTGCCGGCGAGTCGCCGCGCTGCCCGGTCTACGTCGACGGCGAGCAGGTCGCGACCCTTAACGGCGACGCCGAGGAGCTGGCTGAGGCGTTCCTTGATCTCATCGACGACTACATCGCGACGAGGTGGGGTTGACGACTCGATCACCGTCGTGAGTTATCAGTTAATCGCTCACGGCGTGTCGTGACCGGCGACCGACTCCACCTGCCATCGCCCGCGGGAGCGGCCGAGCACCACCACTCCGGCATCGGCGAAGCGGAAGCTCAACCGGTCCGGGTCGCCGGTGAGCAGCGCGCTGGCGAAACGGGAGAGGAAGGGCAGGTGTCCCACCAGCATCAGGGAACGATTCTCGGCCTCTACCTCCACCGCCATGTTCGACGGATCATCCAGGGGCTGCAATCCTCGCACCTTCCGCATCCGGTTCGCGGGCACGCCCAGACGACCGCCGATGACCTTCGCGGTCTGGCGCGCCCGGAGCTTGCCCGAGTGTCGGATCTCCTCGATCTCGTAGCCGCAGCGAGCCAGCCGCTCCGCCGCCTCTTCGGCGTGCCGGCGGCCGACGACGGTCAGCGGCCGTTCGGCGTTGTCCATCGTGCTGGTGGCCTCGCCGTGCCGGACGAGAATCACCTTGACCCCGCCGTTGCCCATGGTTGCCCCAATCATGCCCACACCAGCACGATCTCGCGCACTTCGACGTCGCGCTGCACCGGCCGGACGTTCACCGAGTCGATCTGCTCGGCCTTCCTCTCCGAGGCCTCGGCCACGGCGTCGACCTCGTCTTGGAGATCCTCGGCGAGCTCCTCCAGCTCCACCTCCAGGCGCTCGATCTCGTTCAACGACTCGGTGACGGAGCCCTCGGCGGTCTGCCGCATGCGCCGCTTGGTGGCCGCGGTCCGGATCTTGGACGCCGCCTTGCGCGACGCCGACCGGGCGCTCCGCGAGCCCAAGAGCACCGAGAACAAACCCTCCACCAGGCCGAGCTTCTCCTCGGCCTTGCGGGAGGACAGCGTCGTCCGGTCGCGTTCGAGCTCGTCCCGCTCGCGTCCGATCCGCTTGCGGACGGAGCTCATCCGTTTCTCGAACTTCGCCCGGATGCGATCCTGGGCTGCGTCGTCGGCCCGGTCGGCGGCCTCGTAGCAGCGTTCGAGGAACGCGTCCTCGGTCTCTCCGGGCGCCGCCACGAGGTCGAGCTCCGGGTTCGCGATGACGTCCACTCCCCGGCGGGCCCGCCAGCGAATGAAGTCCTTCTCGGCCTGTTGGAGCTCGCCGCCGAGGCGCCCCGGAACCGCTGCGGGAAACCGCATGTCTTCCGGCGGCTCCGGCGCCAGGTCCGGCTCTTCCTCGAGGGACTCGGCGTCGTCCCAGCGCAGCTCCCCGGAGCCGGCCACCGGCACCCGCCACAACTCGTTCAGCTCGCGGTGGAGGTCGAGTCCCTTGCGAGTCACCAGGAGCCGGCTGCGGATCACCACCGACGGTTCGGCGAGCCCGCTCACCGTGGGATCGAATCGCAGGGTGCACGGCTCGTCGAGAACCGGTGGGTTTGAACGGTCGGCGGCGGCCCTCGGACGTTCATCGGACGTTCGGTTCGCGGAGAATGGCGCTCTCGGCTCCACCAGCCCGGGCATCTCGGCCAGGGTCACGGGCCCGCGGAGGTAGCTCATGGCCCAGCGGGACGAGAAGAAGCGCACCCGCGGCGTGGAGCGCACGTCGTCGACCAGGAACTCCCGTTTGCCCAGCGCCGCCACCGCGTCGTCGGCGTCTCGGCCGTCCGGCAGGGTGTCGATGCCCAACCCCTCCAGCGCGCGCTCGCGGTCGCGATCGGTGATGAGGCGCCCCACCAGCTTGACACCGGCGTTGCCCAGGGCCTTGTAGTCGAGATCCACCGGATTCTGGGTCGCCAACCAGGCCCCCACGCCGAACGCGCGGCCCTGCTTGAAGAGGGTCAGCAACGGGCCCTTTGTGGGCGGGTTTGCCGGGTGCGGCGGCAGGATCCCGAAGACCTCGTCCATGTAGAGCAGGGCTCGAATCCCCGACGAGGCCGGTTGGCGCCGCATCCAGGCCACAAGCTCGGAGACCAGCAGCGAGATGACGAAGAGCCGCTGCGATTCATCCAGGTGAGCCACCGAGATAATGCTGCCGCGGGGGTGCTCGCGGCTGCCGAGGAGCGACTCCATGGTCAGCGGCACGCCGCTCGTCCATGCTCGGAAGGCCGGACTCGCCAGAAGCGTATTGAGCGCCATCACCAACTTCATCCGGTCGTCGCGTGGGTAGAAAACATCCAGCGGCAGGGCGCCGAGGAACTCCATGGGAGGATCCGCCAGACTGGCCAGCAGCCGGGCGAAATCCAGGACCTCGCCCCGCCGCCAGTGCTCGAGAATCACCGAGGCGGTCAGCACGTGGTCGCGGTCGGCCAAAGGGTCGCCGCCCCGCCCCACCAGCGACAGGATCGCACCGGCGACACCGTTGACGCGGTCGGTGGCGAGATCCGGGTCGCGGTCCACATCCCAGCCGGCAGGCGCGCTCAACGTGGGCAGGATGTCCACCGGCGCCACCGACGCGACGCCCGGCGTCAGCAGCTGCCAGTCGATGCCGTCTCGCACCGACCGCATCTCCGAAGGTCCGAGCCCTGATCGTTCCAAACCCGTGCGCCACATCTCGGCCTGCTGGTGCGCCACCTCGTCCGGATCGCCGTCGCCGATCCTGTCGGCGGGCAACCACGGCCGGAAGCTCGCGGCATCGAGCTCGGGGAAGTTGAGCAGCAGGTTGACCATATCGCCCTTGAGGTCCACTACCAGCAGGGGAACCCTTCGCCGCGCCAGCTCCTCCAGGGCGACGATGCCGAGGCCGGTCTTCCCCGATCCCGTCATCCCGAGGCACACGGCGTGGGTGGTCAGGTGGTCCATGTCCAGCGGGAGGTCGTCGTCGCCGCCGAGCTGTCTTCCGAGAGCCAGATTCCGGTCGCTCATGGGACCGCCTTTCCGTCGCATCGGTCGAATGAAGGGAAGTATAGACCGGCCCCGTCGACGCTTGCGGCCCGCCGCCGACCGGACCCTGATATATTTTGAAGATCGTTTTTCGAGCTGCGATTCGAAACGACGGAACAAAGGGAGCACATCAATGGGTCTGTTCGATCTATTCGGCAAGTCGTTCGAAGACAAGGTCAACGAAGCCCTCACCGAAATGAAGGCCATGAACCTCGGTGTGCGCCATCTCGGCGCCCAGGTTCAGGACAAGGTCGTCACCATCACGGGCGAAGCGCCGAGCCGCGAAGTGGCCACCAT
>Ga0180436_10004976_pt1 | contig 11844 bp, 10 predicted proteins | sample SS_ome_2_FD_132434 | JGI IMG/M metagenome (GOLD analysis project Ga0180436, IMG submission 132434) | Hypersaline lake sediment archaeal communities from the Salton Sea, California, USA - SS_3_S_2 metaG | ecosystem: Environmental > Aquatic > Non-marine Saline and Alkaline > Hypersaline >...
CCTCCTAATTTACTACTATTACTATTGTATTAATAATCTTAGAAGAATTCAAAAGTTCATGGAAACGTTCGAGATGAAGTAAGAGGGGGACAAAAGAAAGGGAAGCCTTAAATGCGGCTGGCATCAGTTCATATTATATTTCCTGCCCTGCCATTTTACACCATATTTTTTCCTGGAGCTGAATATAAGCTTTATTGACATGATGGTTATATAGATTATGGAGATTATAACTATTTTGCTGATTATTATAAATCCCAGAGAAAATTATTAACATTTTTTAACTTTATTGCCTGAAGCATGGTTTCTTCTATTTAATAAAACCTTTCTGGAATCCATAATTATTATATATAATAAAAAGGTATGTAAAACCTGCTGGCCAGTTTATTGATATGAAGAATAGCAAATATAATATAATCCTATTAATGATCACAGTCCTTATAAGCCTGGCCTTTTCCGGCTGTGCTGGTGCCCCTGAAGATACAGGTGAAGAAAATAATATCATCATTGCTACCATAGTAACCATAGGAGACCTTACTGAAAGGATTGCAGGTGAGAAGGCTGAAGTCATATCCCTAATCCCACCCGGAGCAAGCCCCCATTCTTTTGAGCCTACACCGGGAGACCTGGAGATGGTGGCAAAAGCCGGGATGTTTGTAAAAGTTGGATCAGGCTTGGAATTTGAATTGGAATGGGCAGATAAGATAATCGATATAAATAGCGGTATGAAAATAGTCGACTGCAGCCGCGGCATAATCCTTATTAGCAGTGATGGTGGAGAAGAAAATGGACATGACGATCATGATGATCATGAACACGGAACTGATCCCCATATCTGGCTTTCTCCTATAAATGCTAAGACAATATCGCAGAATATCTATAAGGGACTTATAGAGATAGATCCTGAAAACAGGGAATATTATAGGGAAAATCTTGAAAAACTCCTGACCCAGCTGGGCGGACTTGATGCCAGGATAAGGAAGATACTTTCAGGCAGCCAAAACCGGAAGATACTGGTATTTCATCCTGCCTGGGGATATTTTGCCCAGGAATATGGGCTGGAGCAGATAGCAGTCGAGGAGGAAGGAAAAGAGCCCACCATAAAAAACGTGGAATCCCTTATCCGTCAGGCAATGGATGAGGATATAAAAGTGATATTTGCATCCCCGGAATTTAGCACCAGGAACGCACAGGTGATCTCAGAAGAGATAGGCGGGGAAGTCATCCTGGTTAGTCCTTTGCCCCGGGATTATATATCTGATATGGAAAAGATAGCCAGGGCATTTGAGGAAAGCATGAAATAGGGAAAATATTTATGGGTATGATTTACGGTTTTAAACCACTGTCAGCCGGGTGCCGGTACTTTTATAGCTTTCTATTAATGAACCAGGAACTCCGCCATCTGTTATGATCTCATCAATATCCTCCAGAGGGGCTATTTTTACATAAGAAGACTTACCGAATTTTGAACTGTCACATAAAAGTATTGCCCTGTCGGAGACCTCAATGATCTTCCTGGAGACTGCAGCATCAAAATAATTATCAGTGGAGATGCCTTTTTCTGCTGATACCCCCAGGGCACTGATAAAGCATAATTCTGCATTTATACTGTTGAAGAATTCTACTGTGCTGGGGCCGGTATAGACCTGGGAATCATGCCGGACCAATCCGCCGCTGACATTTATCTCAAAATCCTTTTTTATCCTCACCATCCTTATAAGCTCATTGGCTATTGGGATCCCGCAGGTAGCGATCTTGAGGTTCTCCTTGTCTGCCAGGAACTGCAGGAGGTGGAAACATGTAGAGCCTGATTCGATTATAAAAATACTTCCATTCTTGATCCTTTTTGCAGCTTCCCTGGCAATACTGGTCTTTTCCTGCTTGTGCTGGGAAAGCCTGTCCTCAAAAACTGGCTCAGCTTCAAGATGGCCCAGTTCCCTTAGGACAGCACCGCCGTGGACTTTTATGATAAATCCGTCTTTTTTCAGCCTGGCGAGGTCCCTGCGGGCAGTTACTTCTGATATATCAAATGTCTTGCTTATTTCCTCTACAGTGACTGTTTTTCTTGACTGTATGAATTCTTTTAGCTTTATTATCCTGTTTTCTGATAATCTCATAGCCCCTGCCCATTTACATTAATTAGCATATTTTTTTCTTTACTGTTTTTTAAGGATGTAAAAAATCTTGTTGAATATTATAAAATATAATAATATAATAAGCAAACATTCATAAAAATAAAAATATAAACATTAAATAATCAAATAACTATGAAAAAGTGCAAAAGGAGGATAAATTGGAAAAAATATACCAGATCATAAATGCCGCCAATAAAGACGACCTGGATTCCATACATGATTACAGCTGCAGGATCCTTTCCCAAATAGGGATGAAATTCCTGTCAGGAAAGATGCTGGATTCCCTGGAAGAAAATGGAGCCAAAATAGACAGGGAAAATAGCGTGGCATTCCTGCCGCAGGAGCTGGTAGAGGAAAAACTTGGTGCATTCTCAGGCGAGGTAAGATCCGGCAGGGCCCATATGATGTTAAATGGCGGCGTATCCTATGATGTAGGCGATAAAATATTCTGCAAATTCGGGGCCATCGCACCAAAGTTCTTTGACTGGGATAGCCATAGTGACAGGGAAGCAAGCCAGGAAGACCTGGTAAATGCTATAAGGCTGGGCCAGGCTGTAGATGAGATAGGTATGGTGGGCTGCCCCATGTATGTAAAAAAAATTGAAGGAAGGGAGATAGATCCCAATTTTACCCCTATAATAAATGCTATGCTGCTGGCAAAGCACACTACCAAATTGGGTAATTCGGAAGTAAACAGTGAAAAGCAGCTTAAATATCTGATGGAGATGGGCATAGTATTGAGGGGTTCCCTGGAAGAATATAGGAAGGCTCCCATGTTTATTACTGCAAAAGAATCTATCTCACCTCTGCTTCTGGATAAGCATGCCTGTGAGGTGCTTATAGCACTGGCTGAAAACGGCCTTCCTGCTACTATGATACCCATGCCAATACTGGGAGCAGGAGTCCCCATAACCATATCAGGAGCTGCTGCTGTAAATTATGCTGAAGTCATAGCCACGATGACAGCAATAAGATGCGTAGTCCCAGATGCTATGGTAGGCGGAGGCTCCATGGCTTCCTATATGGACATGAGCGGCAAGGGGATCAAATTCAATGTGATGGATGCCATAAAAGTAGATATGCTTACAGCACAGGTCTTTGAAGAAAAATACGGTCTTGATTTTGGCTTTGGTATTTACTCTTCTGATGCCAAGGAACTGGGAAGCGAAGTGCTGATAGAGAGGTTCTTGAAGATATTGGGCGGTTTTATGGTAAGAAAATCCAATTATGTTATCGGACTCTACGACCAGGGAATGGTGTTTTCCCCGGAACTGGCCCTGGCAGAGATAGAGATAGCAAAGGCTATCCATGAATTGTTTGATGGTCTTGCGCTTGACGACCTTAAGGGAAATGACCTGATTGATGAGATAAAAAGTATTGGCCACGGCGGAAATTTCATGGCTTCGACCCATACTCTGAATAATTTTAAGAACACCATGAGATTAGGCATCCTGGAAGAAGTATTTGACACAAAAACACATAAAATAAAAGGGAACATTTTTGAGAGAGCCAATGCAAGGTATAAGAATATCCTGGAAGATGGGGTAAAATATGAACTTCCCCCGGACAAGTCAAAAGAAATTGACAGGATAATAGCTGCAGCCCACAAGGATATTGTAGGAAAAGAGTGGTAGGGCCGTATATAAAAAATCCTAAAAAAATTTTTATATAATTCCAAAAAAATTATTAAAAATTATTTAAAAAAAAGTCTAAAAAAATTATTTGACAAAATTATTTATTTTCTATATTATATTAGCAGTCTTTGGAAATTGGGAATTTTCGGCTGTAACCGGAACCCTTGACCGAAAGGTCTTGTGGGAGTAGGTAAAATACCGAAAAAACCTTTAAAAAGTCCATAGGCTAGGACCCCGGGGTTTTGAGTAGCCTAAGGTCGAAAGATTATGGCGAAAGATAACTCGGGGTTTTTTATTAGTTAGTCTCGAGTGTTTGATAGTATTTTAATTAAGAGCAGTTTGTTAGCCGCAAATACCTCTCTAAGTAAAATATCAGAAAGCTACAAGAGAATGATATTGCTTCGAGAGGAGGTAAATATGCAAGGTAGTAAACTGTATGTAGGTAACTTAAGTTATTCTGTCACTGATGATCAGCTTGAACAGCTTTTCTCAGAGCATGGAAGTGTACAATCCGCCAATGTCATTGGAAACAAAGGTTTTGGTTTTGTAGAACTTTCAAGCAGCACAGAAGCGGAAAGCGCTAAAGAAGCCCTGGACGGTTCACAGTTCGAAGGAAGGACTTTAAAGATCGATGAAGCCCGACCCCAGAAACCCAGGACTTACAATAACTTCGGAAGATAGTCACTTAAAAAGCTATTCATAGGTTTTATTAGCCTGTGCGTAGCTTTTTTCTTTTGAATAAGTATTAGCTTAAATTAATCAAAATATTTTTTAAAGATAGATAAGAAGGTTAGATGAAGATTTTAATGATATATCCGGAATATGAAAATACATTCTGGAATGTAAAGAAAGTATTAAGGCTATTGGGAAAAAGGGCCGCATATCCTCCGCTGGGGATGCTTACAGTGGCCGCAATGCTGCCGGAAAAATGGGAAAAGAAAATTGTAGATATGAACTGCCAGCTGCTTAGAGACAGGGATATAGAGTGGGCAGACCATATCCTGATCAGCTCCATAGTCGGGCAGAAGCAGTCTACAAAAAAAGTCATAGAAAAAATACACAATATGGGTAAGGCTGTTATAGCCGGCGGTTCCCTTTTTACCACCTGCAGGGAAGAATTTCCGGAGATAGACACTATCGTGCTGGGAGAATCTGAAGAAACGGTTCCCGGACTTGTAAAAGATCTGGAAAATGGAAGCCTTAAAAAAGTATATTCCATGAAGGAATTTCCCTCAATTGAAAAGTCACCCATACCAGACTGGGACCTTATAGACCTGTCCCATTATAATTCCATATGCATACAGGTCTCGAGGGGATGCCCCTTTAACTGCGAGTTCTGTGATGTGGTGCACCTCAATGGGAGGAAACCCAGGATAAAGAGCAGTGAGCAGATTATAAAGGAATTTGAATCCATCTATAATACCGGCTGGAGGGCAGGCGTATTTATCGTTGACGATAATTTTATAGGCAATAAAGGAATTCTAAAAAAAGAGCTCCTGCCGTCAATTATAGAATGGCAGAAAAAAAAGAATTATCCATTCACACTGAGTACCCAGGTATCCATTAATCTGTCAGACGATACTGAGCTTATGGAGCTTATGACTGATGCTGGATTTGCCACTGTATTTGTGGGTATAGAGACCCCGGATCCTGACGGGCTCCAGGAATGCGGAAAATACCATAATAAGAATAGGAACCTCCTGGATTCAGTAAAAAAGATCCAGAATATGGGATTTGAGGTAAATGCAGGCTTTATTCTTGGCTTTGACAGCGATAAGGAGACTGTGTTCCAGAACCAGATAGATTTCATCCAGAAAAGCGGGATAGTGGCTGCCATGGTAGGGCTTCTTAATGTCTCACCAAAAAGCAGGCTGCATGCAAGGCTAAAGGGCGAAGATAGGCTCATTGAAAATAAAGATGAGGGAAATGAGCTATCAGAGCTTAATTTTATCCCTGTAATGGAGCCGGATACTCTTGTGGAAGGGTATGGGCATGTCCTTAGCACCATCTATTCACCCCGGTTTTTCTTTGAAAGGATAAAGACATTCCTCAGGGAATATCGGCCTAAAAAAGTAAAGCCGCCCCGGGTGACTTTTTATCATATCAGGGGCCTATTTTCTTCTTTATGGTTTCTGGGAATATTGGGCAGCGGAAGGCACTATTACTGGAATCTATTATTGTGGAGTATATTCAGGAAGCCCGGCCTCCTTCCATATGCAGTAGGGCTGCCCCTGGGACTTCTTCACTTCAGGACGCTTGCATGGGCAAGCCAGTATAATTCATATTTCAGGCAGGATTGATAGAAAATTTAAACCATACTGGGAAATAGTCTAGTAGATTTCCCAGTATACTCGAAAGTTATTCTACTTTTACTAAGTATAGCTGCAATATGAATTCCTCTATGCCAGGAAATTAGGAGAACCAGAGGCTTGAGATTAATAATCCTTCCATTTTAACAGGAATAATCGGTATAATTTAATATTTCTTAATATTGTTGCTAACCTGCTACAAAAGGCTGCTACAAAAACCCCTTGACATATACCTTTGCTAGATTTATATTTATTCAAGCTTATTTATACAATGAAAGTAAAGTACAGCAAAATATTTGGAACAAAGGCGTTTCCGCGAGTATAATTGTGGAAATGCTTTTTTTATTGGGGAAAAAACAAAGGAATATGATAAAAAAAGATAGGCCAAGAATTACAATATTTTATTGTATTAATTCCTTCAGGCAGCCTGAAAAACCCATACTTGAAGACTGCGATATCAAGTATATAAAGATGCCCTGCTCCAGCATGACCAAAGATGTGTATCTTCTGCGGGCTTTTGAGGCCGGCGCTGATGCAGTCATGGTGCTGGTATGTCCTGAAGATGCCTGCCGCTATGCCGAGGGCGGGAAAAGGGCCAGGAAGAGGATAGAGTGGGTGAGAGGCATCCTCGACCAGATAGGCATGGACGGGGAAAGACAGCTGGCAATATACAATATAGTCTCTGGCGATGATAAAGCTGTAAAAGAAATAATCAAAAAAACACTTGAAGGGCTTAAGGAAATAAAGAAAAGTCCGGAAAAACATGTATAAAGCAATTATTAGAATATTGGAGTCGATTTAAATGATCACAGGTGAACAAAAGCCGGTACAGGAAATACTGGAAATAGTAAAGCCGTATAAAAATATCCTCATACTGGGATGCGGGACATGTGTAAAGACCTGCTTTGCCGGCGGCGAGGATGAGGTGGCAGTCCTGGCATCAGCCCTTAGGCTGGCATATAAAAGAGACGGCAGGAAGATCCAGGTCAAGGAGTTTACCATAGAACGGCAGTGCGAGAATGAGTTTATACAGGAGTCTGCAGCAGAAGTCGCCCAGTGCGATGCCGTATTATCCCTGGCATGCGGAGCCGGGGTGCAGGCCATGGCAAAAAGGTTTGAAGATATGCCTATACTTCCCGGAGTTAATACCACTTTCATTGGCATACAGGAGACTGAAGGCATATTTACCGAAGAATGTTCCGGCTGCGGAAACTGTGAGCTGGCCAATTTCGGCGGTATATGCCCGGTGACCAGATGTGCCAAGAAGCTCATGAATGGTCCCTGCGGCGGGTCCCAGGATGGAAAATGCGAGATAAATCCTGAAACTGACTGTGCCTGGAACCAGATAATAGACCGGCTGACGAAACTCGGCCAGATGGATAATCTAAAAAAGATAATACCTCCAAAAAACTGGAATACCAGCCTTTCCGGAGGACCCAGGAAGCTGGTAAGGGAGGACCATATAATATGAATGATATAACTTACAGCAATCTGCATAAGATACTGTCAGAGGGAAAATTCGCCGTAACTGCTGAATGCGGACCGCCCCGGGGAGCCAATAGGGAAGTTATCACCAAAAAGCTGGAGCTTCTTAAGGGAAATGTCGATGCAGTAAATGTAACTGATAACCAGACTGCTATCGTGAGGATGTCAAGCATTGCAGCTTCGGCCCAGCTGGTAGATGCAGGGCTTGAGCCGGTGATGCAGATGGTGGTAAGGGACAGGAACAGGATCGCAATACAGTCAGATATAATGGGAGCCTATGCCCTGGGCATAAAAAATATCCTCTGCCTTACCGGAGATCACCAGAAATTCGGGAGCCAGCCTGATGCAGCCAATGTATTTGATATAGATTCCATAAACCTTATAAAAGCTGTAAAAGATATGCGGGATAAAGGCAAGGATATGAGCGGCCATGAGCTGGATGTAGCTCCGCAGATGTTTATAGGGGCAGCTGCCAATCCCTTTGCCGATCCATTCGAATACCGGATACTAAGGTTGGCCAAGAAGGTAGAGGCAGGCGCAGGTTTTATACAGACCCAGTGCATCTATAATATGGACCGGTTCGGGGAATGGATGAAAAGGGCCGTAGATGCCGGACTTACCGAAAAAACCTATATACTGGCAGGGGTAACTCCACTAAAATCAGCCGGAATGGCAAAGTATATGAATAATAATGTGGCCGGGATCGAGATACCTGACGGGATAATAAAAAAGATGGAAGATACTCCTAAGGAAAAACAGGTCGAAGAAGGTCTTAAGATGTGCATGGAGGATATAGCAAGACTCCGGGAGATGGAAGGAGTAAGCGGAATACATATAATGGCTATTGAATGGGAAGCTATAGTTGAGAGGATAGTAAAAGAATCAGGACTAAAGAAATAAGAAGTAAAGTGAAATAATATGCCGGAAAAATACCATATAGAGACAAAGACCGCTCCACCCAGGTTCTACCCTGTGGGAAAGTACTCCACAGTAGAATTCAGGGAAAATTGTGCCGGGAGCTGCAAGGAGTGCGTAAAGAAAAAATGCGTCTATGACATATTCAAGGATAACTACCTCCATATGAGCTCTATGGAGGAACCGGAATATCTGTATACCTGCAATAGCTGCTTCAGATGCGTGCAGGAATGTACCAAAGGCATCTTTTCCCGGGCAATAAATCCGGAATACCGGGAGATAGGCGATGATTACTGGACCCCCGATATAATAAACCGGACATGGTACCAGGCGCATACGGGAAATATCCCGGTATCAGGCTCAGGATACAGGGGACCATTTGTGGGAAAGGGGTTTGATTCCATGTGGACCGATATGTCTGAGATCGTCAGGCCCACAAGAGACGGTATACACGGCAGGGAATATATAAATACCTGTATAGAACTTTCCAGGAGGCCTGACCGCCTGGCATTCGGCAGTGACGGCTCCCTGGCAGTAGAGGTGCCTCCCATACTTGAGATACCGCTCCCAATAATCTTTAAGCAGCCTGATTTCGGCATACTAAGTCCGGGTGTTATGACATCCATATTAAAAACTGCCGAAAAAATCGGCACAAAAGTGTTGGTGGATGCTAAAGATATCGATAGCAAGATAAAAAAATATGTCAATACCATCATCCCAATACTTAATGCAGAGAATCATAAAGAGCATTCCGCCCTTATTTCTAAAGTACAGATGGTGGAGATCGAATACGGGGACGGAATTGAAAATATTATAAATAATGTAAAGAAAATAAATAGTGATACATATATCTGTGTGGGACTGACGCTTAAATCGGGCATCGATTACCCTGAAGAGATATATGAGCTCGCAAAATCCCCTCATGTGGATACCATAAGGGTTATTGCTGATGACAATGGCAGGGAATTTGGCAGGGAAAAACCCCGCTTTATAAAAGATATATTAAGGGATATACACTTAAGGCTTATAAAAGCATCAGTAAGGCAGCGGATAAATATTCTTGCCAGCGGGGGCATAGCCCTGGCTGAGCACGTGAATAAATCAATAATATGCGGTGCCGACGGTGTTACCATAGACCTGCCCCTACTCATAGCCATGGAATGCCGCCTGTGCGGCCGCTGCAAAGAAGGCCTTTCCTGCCCTGTTAAGTTTGAGGAAATAGATGACAACTATGGAAAAGACAGGATAGTAAACCTTATGGCTGCCTGGAGAAACCAGATGCTGGAGATGCTGGGGGCTATGGGACTCCGGGAAGCAAGGAGGCTCCGGGGAGAAGTGGGAAGATCCATGTGGTTTGAGGACCTGGAAAAGGAAAGCTTTGCTCCCATATTCGGGGAAAGAAAAGAATTTTTTGATGCAGGATAATATATGAATAAAAAGAAAAAAAAATTGCCGGAAATTGTAAAGACCCCATCAAGGTTCCGCAATACAATCGGAAAATATATAATAAAAAGAAGCTCAAAGTGTAAAGCCTGCGGCAAGTGCGCCCAGCTCTGCCCATATGGCGTTCATATAAAGCCGGATAAATATTCAAAGCCGCTAAGGCCAATAGAGCATAAATGCATTGGATTTAAATGCAGCGAGACTGATCATTTCTGTATAGATAATTGTCCGGAAAATGCACTGACCCTTAAGGAAAACCCACTGGCTGAGACCCTGGGGGACTACCGCTGGACAGCTGATATGCTTCTGGGGCATTTTGCCATGGCCGAGACCGGGGACCTTCCCCATGTCGACCTGGAATACAATCTGGGTAATTCCGGGGGCGGTTTTGACAAGATAAGGTTCAGGCATCCTGATCCGGATAAAAAGCTGGATATAGGCGATGAGGAAATAGATACCAGCATAGAACTTAATAAGACAGGCGATGAAAGGCCCACAAGGGAGATCTCCATACCATGCTATGGAGGAGGCATGTCTTATGGGTCAACCGCACTTTCGGTAATAATAGGAAGGGCCAGGGCCTGGAAGAAGCTGGGCTCCCTTACCAGCACCGGTGAAGGGGGATATCCTCCCGAGTTTTTGCCTTATAAGGATCATGTAATAACTCAGGTGGCTACCGGTCTTTTCGGGGTAAGGGAAGAGACTATAAAGAACTGTCCGGTCATGGAGTTTAAATATGCCCAGGGAGCAAAGCCTGGACTGGGAGGGCACCTTCTGGGAGAGAAAGTAACAGAAGCTGTTGCCGCTATGAGGGAGACCGTTGTGGGCAGCTCTCTTTTCTCGCCTTTTCCTTTCCACAGCGTATATTCGGTAGAAGACCATAAGAAGCATGTGGACTGGATGAAGGAAATAAATAATGATGTCCTCTGCTCCATCAAGGTATCAACTCCTACCGATGTTGATATGGTGGCTGTGGGAGCATATTATGCCGGAGCCCACATCGTCCATATTGACGGAAGCTATGGAGGTACCGGGGCAGCCCCGGATGTAGCCAAGAAAAATATTGCCATGCCCATAGAGTATGCCATACCCAGGGTCCATGATTTCCTTAAGGCCGAAGGCGTAAGGGACAAGATATGCCTTATTGCTAGCGGGGGAATAAGGAATGGCATGGATGTGGCCAAGGCCATCGCCCTGGGTGCAGACGGATGCGTAATAGGTACGGCAGACCTGGTAGCAGTGGAATGCGTAAGATGCGGAAACTGCGAGAGCGGCAGGGGCTGTGCCAGGGGTATTGCTTCCACCGACCCTGAACTGGGCAATATGATCACTGAAGAATATGTAGAGCAGAGGCTGGTAAATATGTATATGGCCTGGAGGAAGCAGTGGTGCGAAATACTTAAGGGATTTGGCATGAAAAGCATAAGAGAGCTTGCCGGACGTTCTGACCTCCTGGTACATCTTGATTACCTGGAAGAAGATGAAAGGAAAAAATACCAGCCGGCTCCCAATTACAAAATGGTCTTATAATAACTAAACAAGGTCTAAACAGAAGATGGATTTAAACAGGAAAACTATAATAAATAATATACTTGAATCAAGGGGAAAGCTTCCCCGGATAGATGTACCGCTGAAAAAATGCGATGAAGAAGGCGGATGCGGGGTAACCGGGTTCATATCCAATATTCAGATAAAGGGACGCCATATCTATGAGCCCTCAGTACAGATGCATAACCGGGGCAATGGAAAGGGCGGAGGGATTGCCGCAGTCGGGCTTTCCTCTGAAGACCTGGGCGTATCCCAGGAAATACTGGATAGTCATTATCTTCTCCAGGTAGCTTATCTTGATGACAGTTCCATAAGCGAAGTGGAAGCGTCCAATATTAATGATGTATTTGATATATATAAAGCCCAGAAGATACCCAC
>Ga0180436_10004977_pt1 | contig 11843 bp, 12 predicted proteins | sample SS_ome_2_FD_132434 | JGI IMG/M metagenome (GOLD analysis project Ga0180436, IMG submission 132434) | Hypersaline lake sediment archaeal communities from the Salton Sea, California, USA - SS_3_S_2 metaG | ecosystem: Environmental > Aquatic > Non-marine Saline and Alkaline > Hypersaline >...
AGTGCCAAAGGAGGAAATACCATGAATACAAACTTCAAAAAATGTGTTGCAACCCTTCTGCTTACAGCACTGATAATCTTCTCTTTTAATACAGCCGCATTTGCCCAGCTCTATGAGCCAACCGCCGCTGCACAAGCCGTTGATGTTGTGGTTGTCAGGCCACTGGGTATTGCGTCACAGGCTCTCGGCTGTGTTTTTTTTGTCGCCTCGCTGCCTTTTTCTCTGCCCAGCAAAAGCGTCTCCACGGTCTTTGATAAAACCATGGCAGAGCCTGCCAAGTTTACATGGACAAGGCCCGTTGGAATAGTTAATTAACTTGCTATGCCCACAATTCGCGAAAACTTTGAAGACCGTGAAAAAAGCTTTCTGTCGCCTTTCGGCTGTCAAAGTTCCAGATCCAAGGGTCGTGTTCGCCAGGAGCCGTCATGCCCTATCCGTACTGAATTTCAGCGTGACAGGGACAGGATTGTATACTCAAATGCCTTCAGAAGGCTAAAACACAAAACACAGGTCTTTCTATCCCCTCTGGGCGACCACTACAGAACACGACTCACCCACACATTAGAAGTTTCTGAAATTGCGCGGACAATTACCCGGGCCATGCGCCTTAATGAAGATCTGGCAGAAGCCATAGCTATGGGGCATGATTTAGGGCACACCCCTTTCGGTCACAGCGGGGAAACTGTTTTAAAAGAGATCTACAGTGCCGATTTCTCCCATAACGAACAAAGCCTAAGAGTCGTGGATATCCTGGAAAACAAAGGGGCCGGACTGAATCTAACCTATGAAGTTCGTGACGGCATACTGAAACATTCAAAAGGATTCGGGCAGATTATCCCTGAAGATCCCGAAGATAACGCAGCAACAATTGAAGGTCGGATAGTTAGGGTTTCGGATATAATCGCCTATCTCAATCATGACCTTGATGATGCCATCAGAAGTGGAGTAATAAACATTGACCAGATTCCGGCAGAATGCATAACGGTATTAGGGCATACACATTCTGAGCGCGCCACTACCATGATAAGGGATATTATTTATTCAAGTAAAGTTGGAAACGGTGAGTTCTGTATTCAAATAAGCGACGAGGTGCTTTCCGCCATGATCGACCTGAGGGAGTTTCTCTACGAGAATGTGTACCGCTCCTTCCATGTCCATAAAGAATTCATAAAAGCAAAAAAAATTCTTACCGAAATATATACATATCTTTGTGAGAATGCGGACAATTTAAAAGAAGAGCTGGTGGCCCTTGAAATGAATACAAGCGAACCTCGGTCGGACTCTGAAGAGCGTACCGTTTGTGATTTTGTAGCCAGTATGACGGACAGGCATGCACTTACACTCTATTCAAACTTATTCTTTCCAACACCATTGGTATAGCCGGAGTACGCATGGTTTCCATCAATAATGTAAAGGAGGCGTTATTAATTGAATTAGGCCCCTTTTTTGAGCGCATGGCGATCCTCTATAATGCCATAGATGACACGTATGAAGAGGCAGCAGGGCATTATAATTTTCGGTGCTCCGGCTGCGAAGACAGTTGCTGCATGACACATTTTTATCATCATACGCATATTGAGTTTTTTTACATTATTAAGGGGTTCAGGGCGCTCCCGCTTGATCTGAAGCATGACATTCTGTCCCGGGTAAGAGCTGTTCAGGAAAAGAAAGAAAAAGACGATATTAAAATAGAATCATCACGGCTGATGTGCCCGTTAAACATCAATGGAAAATGTGTCATCTACAAGCACCGGCCTATGATATGCCGGATGCACGGGATACCCCATGAATTGAAAAGGCCGGGGACGCCGGTTCGCTATGGACAAGGGTGCGACGTATTCATGGAGCGCCGCGTTAATGAGAATTACATCCCTTTTGACAGAACCCCCTTTTATTTTAAAATGGCCCGTCTTGAAGATGATATGAAAAGGGAAAACAACCTTGATGGCAAATTCAAGAAGACTATTTTTGAAATGTTTACAACATGAAATCCATTAATTTAAAGGACATCAACAATCTGCCGGGGAAAAAACTAAACGATAACGACACCTTTATGTTTCGGTGCCATGCCGGCCTGGAGTGCTTTAACAAGTGCTGCAGAAACCTCAATCTTTTTTTGTATCCGTATGATGTTGTCTGTCTTAAAAAAAAATTGGGCATAACTTCGGATGAATTTCTTGACAGGTATGCTGATATTGTGATGCGGCCTGGAAACTTTTTTCCTGCCGTACTACTCAGAATGAATGACAATCAGGATAAAACCTGCCCTTTTTTGACATTATCGGGCTGTTCCGTTTATCCGGACCGCCCCGATGCCTGCCGAACTTTTCCCGTTGAGCAGGGCGTCGTATTCAATCCGGAAAAAAAGAAAACCGTGCCGGTTTATTTTTTCAGGCCCCCTGATTTCTGTTTAGGGCAATATGAAAAAAGGCAGCTGACAACAAAGGAATGGGCTCTGGATCAGAATGCCGCTAAACACAACCGGATGACGGCTCTTTGGGCCGATCTGAAAGCCCTGTTTACTGAAAATCCATGGGGGACGGAAGGCCCTCACGGAAGCCGGGCCAAAATGGCGTTCATGTCGACATATAATATGGATAGTTTCAGAAATTTCGTTTTCAACAGCAGTTTCCTGAAGCGGTATAAAGTTAAATCTTCGGTATTAAAAAAAATCAAGGCCCAAGACACAGAACTCATGAAATTCGGATTTTTATGGGTTAAATATTCTGTCTGGGGCCAAACTTCCAGTACAATAAAGCCAAGATCGTAAACAATGGGGAAATTCCGGTTGTTCTTTTAGTTATTGACATTCCTGTTTTTTTATCATAATTAAACTTTTCTGGACAGCGGGCATAGCTCAGCTGGTAGAGTACAAGCTTCCCAAGCTTGGTGTCGCGAGTTCGAGTCTCGTTGCCCGCTCCAGCTATGTGTTTCGTTTGAAAAAAGTTTAACTGAAGTACTTTTGTTCTGGATGCTTTTAATTTTCTGATGATAATGGTTATGTTCATGCACGGATAAATTTTAGTTTTTGATCGAAAATTGTACCAGGATGAGAGGAAACGGGCATTCGCCCGTTTTTTTGTTTTTTTGAAGGGTAAAGAAGACATACAAAACAGTATACAACAGCTCGTGGAGTCCGTCTGCGAGTCTGAGGGCATTGAACTTGTGCTTCTTGAGTACCGCCGGGAATCAGGGGGGCTTATATTGAGAATTTATATCGATAAACCCGGGGGGGTAACTCTGGATAATTGCACCAGCGTTAGTCGTCAACTGGATGACCTTCTTGATATCCATTTTGATGAACTGCCCCCGTATACACTTGAAGTCTCTTCCCCGGGGATTGACCGCCCCCTTGTAAAAAAAGGGGACTATGTAAAATTTATGGGAAAATCAGCGAAGATTAAAACAAAAACACCTTTAAACGGTCAAAGAAACTTCACGGGTGTACTGGCCGGAGTTGACGGAGAGTCTATAAGTTTGGAAATTCGCGGAAAGACGGTTAGCATTCCGCTTGATGAAATTATTAAAGGCAGACTTGCAGAGAGTAAAAAGCCATGAACCGGCAGCTGCCGCCTGGAAAAGTTGTTACAGGGGAAACGCGAACTGATTGTATTGGAGTAAGATATGCTGATAACAGATATTAAACGTGTCATGGAGCAAATCAGCCGTGACAAAGGTATTGAGATGGGCATCCTCATCAAAACACTTGAGGAGGCGCTTAAGTCGGCAGCAAGAAAAAAATACGGCAGTAAAGTTGATATAGAAGCCCAGTATAATGAACAAACGGGCGAAGTTGAAATATTTCAATTTAAGGAAGTAGTTGAGCATATAGACGAGCCGGATCTTCAAATCTCCCTGGAGGAAGGACGGAAATTAGATGCAGAGTGTGAGGTAGGTGACAGCCTCGGCACAAAAATGGACGCCAATACATTCGGCAGAATAGCAGCACAGTCTGCAAAACAGGTTATCATCCAAAAGATGAAAGATGCCGAAAAAAAAGCTGTTTATTCAAGTTTTATTGATCGAAAAGGTGAAATTATAAACGGAATCGTTCAACGAATTGACCGGAGAGATATCATTGTAAATATCGGTAATGCGGAAGCTATTCTCCCGGCTCGGGAACAGATCCCGAGAGAAACTTACAGAAGAGGTGACCGGATCCGGGCAAATATTATTAAAGTGTTGCCGGAGGCAAGAGGGCCCCAGGTTGTTCTTTCAAGAACACACCCCGACTTTCTTATTAATCTGTTTAAAACAGAGGTCCCGGAAATAAGCGAGGGCATTGTTAAAGTAATGGGCGCAGCAAGAGAAGCCGGCAGCAGGGCAAAAATTGCCGTCAGCACCTCTGATATAGACATTGACCCTGTAGGCGCTTGCGTAGGTATGAAAGGGAGCCGGGTACAAAATGTTGTCCAGGAATTGCGAGGGGAAAAAATTGATATTGTCTCATGGCACATCGATCATGCCCGATATATATGCAACGCCCTCTCTCCTGCCGAAATCGCCAGGGTTGTCATTGATGAAGAAGAGCATGCCATGGAAGTTATCGTTCCGGATGAATCCCTCTCCATTGCCATAGGAAAACGTGGACAGAATGTCCGCTTGGCATCAAAACTAACGGGTTGGAGCCTTGATGTGAAAAGTGAGACAGATTACAGTCGCACGATGAAACAAGGCTTTGACTCTCTTCTTGAAGTGGAGGGGATCAATCTGGGCATGGCGGATATGCTGTATGAAAAAGGTTTTTTTTCTGCCGAAGAGCTCAGTAATGCCTCAATCGAAGATCTAACCCAATTGGCTGATATTAATGAAGAACAGGCTGAATCTCTGATAGAAAATGCAAGAATAACTGCTCTGGAAGCAGCAGAAAATGCAGAAGAGCAGGAGGCAGTTGAACCGCTGCCGGATGAAACGGAACATTCGAATGATGAACAGCCTGAGCACACGGATAATGACCGGGAAGAATAGGCGTAGATAGGACCTCATTAATGTATTACTTTGCCACAATTGAGCTTTAAAGGGGGATGGATGGCAAAAATCAGATTATATGAACTTGCCAGGGATTTAAATATGACAAATAAAATGCTCCTTGACAAAGTCAAGGAAATGGATGTTGACGTAAAAAGTCATATGAGCTCCCTGGATGATGAGACCGTGAAGTTAATTAAAAAAAATCTCCTTGGGAAGAAAGATGTAGATGAAATCGAGGAAAAGCGCGTTAAACCCACGGTCATAAGAAGACGAAAAAAGGTGGCTCCGCCGGAAGACCAGGTGCCTGAAAAGAAGGCCGAAACTGTTGCGGAAGAAAAAGGCGCCGAACCTGAGGTTGAAGAAACAGAGGACATCCCCGAAAAACCAGCGACCGACGTCCTGACTCCAACGGAGGATACTGCCGATAAGGAGCCTGATGCGGCGCCTGAAGAAACAGCAGAAAAAGAACTGCCAATAGAAGATACCGCCCATGATGAGGTTCAGGCAGCAGAACCCGAGGGGGAAAAAGCGGAAGAAAAACCTGTCGAAACCGAAGAAGATAAAAAACCGGTTGAAAAGAAAACGGTCAAAAAAGCGGCTAAAAAATCAAAAAAGACTGCGGTGGCAAAGATTATTAAACTTCCTGCTGCAGAAGACATACCCCTGGAAAAGGAAAAACCTCCCACAGATGATTTAGAAGGGGAACCGGCTCAGTTGCCGAAAGAAGAAAAAGAGACAAAAAAGAAAAAAAGAAATAAAAAACAGGATGTTGAAGAAGCTTTCCCGGACAAGAAATTCTCAAAAAAGAAAATCTCATTTAGAAAAAAAGAGGTGGTGGAAGGTAAAGATCTATACGGCGGAAATCGCTCCCGAATGAGAAAAGCCAAGCGGGGAGCAAAGATAAAACCTGTTACCGGGCTTAAAACACAAATCACGACACCCAAGGCTATTAAAAGAAGGATAAAAATAGATGATACGATCGTACTGTCCGATCTTTCAAAGCGGATGGGTATAAAGGCCGGAGAGATGATCCAAAAGCTCATGTCCTTGGGGGTTATGGCCACAGTTAATCAAACGATTGATTTTGATACAGCCGTTCTAGTTGCAGCGGAATTTGATTTTGAACTGGAAAAAGCTGCTTTTGAAGAAGATTCCATTTTAAAGGTTGAGAAAAAGAGTGATGATCCGGAACAGCTGGTTGAACGTCCGCCGGTTGTAACCATTATGGGGCATGTTGATCATGGAAAAACATCCCTGCTGGATGTCATTCGAAAATCCAGTATAACCGATTTGGAAACGGGCGGTATTACACAGCACATCGGTGCATATAATGTTGAAACTGAAAAAGGACAGATAGTTTTTCTTGATACACCGGGCCACGAAGCTTTCACCTCCATGCGGTCCCGGGGAGCAAGCGTGACGGATATTGTTGTTCTGGTTGTTGCAGCGGATGATGGGGTTATGCCCCAAACGATTGAGGCGATTAATCATGCTAAATCGGCAAATGTCCCCATTATTGTAGCAGTTAATAAAATCGATAAGGAAAACGCCAATCCGGAAATGGTTAAACGCGGACTCTCCGATCATGGTATTCTATCAGAGGAGTGGGGCGGTGAAAATATTTTCGTTCATATATCCGCCAAACAAAAAACCGGAATCAACGAACTTCTTGATATGATATTGCTTCAATCTGAAATGATGGAATTAAAAGCCAACCCGGACAAACCGGCCAGAGGGCATGTCATAGAGTCAAAGCTTGATTCCGGGCGGGGATCGGTGGCGACTATTCTCGTTCAGGAAGGCACCCTGAAAAACGGAAATTCAATTGTATGCGGATTGCATTACGGAAAAGTCCGTGCCATGCTGGATGACAAGGGCCATCTTCTTGAAAACGCGCCCCCTTCGACCCCCGTGGAAGTTCTCGGGTTAAATGGTGTCCCCGATGCCGGTGAAGAGCTTATTGTCATTGATGATGAAAAAGACGCAAAACAGGTCAGCGAATATAGAATTCAGAAGCAGCGCTCCAAAGAACTTGCCAAATCAAGCCGACTGAGCCTTGAAGGCCTGTTCGAGCAAATGCAGAAAAATGAAGTTAAGGACCTAAACCTTATCATTAAAGCGGATGTTCACGGCACAATAGAGGCGCTTAAGGAATCGCTTTTAAAATTATCCGGCGATGAAGTAAAAATAAAAGTCGTACACTCTGCAACCGGCACCATCAATGAGTCGGATATTTCTTTGGCGGCGGTCTCCAATGCAATTATCATTGGTTTCAATGTTCGGCCCGCTGCAAAAATTCATGACCTGGCAGCAGAAGAAAATGTAGACATGCGTTTTTATAATATTATTTATGATGTAATAAAAGATATTAAAAGCGCCATGACAGGAATGATGGAGTCGACATTTGAAGAAAGAATTTTGGGCCGGGCTGAAGTTCGGGAGGTCTTTGTTATTCCGAAAATAGGTGCCATTGCGGGTTGTTCCGTGCTGTCCGGTAAAATCGAACGGGGACAGCGTGTTCATCTTGTTCGTGATGGGGTTGTGGTTCATGACGGTAGAATAGAATCGTTAAGACGCTTCAAGGACGATGTCAAAGAAGTAAAGTCCGGTTATGAATGCGGGATTGGAATTGAAAAGTTCAACGACATTAAGGTGAGTGATGAAATTGAGTGTTACTACCTTGAAGAAATAAGGCCGACAATGGAATAAAATGGTAGTGGGCATTGGTATGATCAACTTCAGGCTGCATGGAACACGAAGTCTGAAAGAAAAAAGAAAAATTGTCAAATCGATCATTTCCAGGTTGAAGAACAGCTTCAATGCATCGGTCGTTGAAGTCGGATCGAACGATATTTATCAACGAGCGGTAATAGGTTTCGCACTAGCTGGAAATGATCGTTTGGTGATCAACTCTAAAATTGACAAGATGTTTAATTTGGCGGATGAGATGGGTTTGGCTGAAATTGTAGACACAAAAATGGAAATTATAAACGTATGACACCATACAGCAGAGCAGACCGAGTCGGCAGTCAGGTCCAAAAAATACTCTCGGAGCTTTTAACTTCGGAGATAAATGACCCCCGGCTGAAAAATACCGTCATTACAAGTGTAAAAATGACACGGGATCTAAGGATTGCAAAAGTGTATTTCCTGGCAACCGGCTGTCAAAACAATAACGGAAAAAAAAAGAAAACCGCAGAGGGTTTCAAAAGCGCATTTGGATTTATAAAGCGGACGCTGGCGGAAAAATTGGGGCTCCGGTATATGCCCGATCTTAGGTTTTATTATGACGAATCATTGGATTACGGGACACATATAGACTCTCTGCTGAATGATTTAAAAAAAGACTATGCATGAAATGATAAAAAGGCTAAATAGAAGCCGTCATGTTCTGGTGGCGTCCCACATCCACCCGGACGGTGACGCCATAGGGTCACAGTTGGCGATGGGACTTGCTTTGGCAGCGTATGGAAAAAGGGTTACGTTTTATAATGAAAGCAGTATACCCAAAATGTATCGTTTCCTGCCGTCGTCGGACCTCATTGTTCGCCAGATTGATCCGGCTGAAGAATATGATACGGCTGTTATACTCGATTGCACCGATTTGGAACGAACAGGAAATTTTTCGGAAAGTATTCGCCATATCCCCTGTATAATTAATATTGATCATCATATAACCAACAACGGATTCGGCACCTACCAATACATTGATTCCTCTGCCTGTGCAACAGCCGAAATCGTATACAGGGTTATAAATGAACTGGGAGTTGACATTACACGTTCCATGGCTATTTCCATCTATACAGCGATCATGACGGATACCGGCTCCTTTCGCTTCTCCAATACAAACAAGGCGGCCTTTTCCATTTGTGGAGAAATGATAGACGTCGGTGTTGATCCGAATTTTGTTGCAAACCACGTCTACATCACCTATTCACTCAGGCGCATAAAACTTCTCAATTTGGTCCTTGAATCCATCGATGTTTCGGAAAATGGGAAAATGTCGGTGTTGGAACTCACACAGGCAATGCTGGATAAAACCGGCACAAAAAGAGAAGATGTTGGACGGTTGATAAATTACGCCAGGCATTTAGAGGATGTCAAAGTGGCGGCCCTTATTTTTGAAAGCAAAAACGGCGGAGATAAACCCCCTGATGAAGAACGTAAGTTCCATATTAGTCTGCGGTCAGATGGAACAGTGGACGTTGCGGCGATTGCCATTAATTTTGGAGGCGGCGGACACGTAACCGCCGCAGGATTTAATATTGTGTCCTCCTTAACAGACATCAAGCCGAAAATATTAAATTTATCCAAAGATTTCTGATTATAGTGGATCATTGATGCAATATGGAGGAGATGGAATAATTATTATAGACAAGCCTGCCGGTGCGACGTCGGCAAAGGTTGTGGCTCGGTTAAAAAAAATTGCCGGCGCCCGAAAAACAGGACATACCGGAACACTTGACCCTTTCGCCACCGGTGTGATGGTGTGCTGTTTTAACAGAGCCACCCGTCTGGCAAGATTCTTTCTCGCCGGTGATAAGACTTATGAGGCAGTGCTTTATCTTGGACAGGAGACCGATACACAGGACAGTACGGGAGAAACGATATCAATATGCAAGGACGTTGAGTTCTCAGCAGGGGAAATCAGGCGTGTGTTTGCGGAATTCGAGGGTTCAGTGGAACAGACACCTCCCGTTTTTTCCTCGTTGAAGCATAAAGGCACCCCCTTGTATAAGCTGGCCCGTCAGGGGCGGCCTGTAGAAAAGCCCCCCAGGCAGGTTATGATACATTATTTAAACATCTCAGATATCAGGCTGCCTGAGATACATTTTGAAGTATCGTGTTCATCGGGCACCTATATCAGGACGCTATGTGCGGATATTGGGAAAAGACTGGGGTGCGGCGGCCATCTGAAAAGTTTAAGACGAATTGAAAGCTGCGGATTTTCAGTCAGCCGGGCATTAAGCCTTGAAGAAGTTGAAGGTCTGGCGACGGACGGAAGGCTGCCGGAAAAAATTATAGGCATGGCTGACGCAATAAATGGAATGAACGGATATATTTCAGATGCCGCCTTAAAAAGAAAAATACTATCCGGACAAAAAATAACCGGAAGGGATTTGAAACAGAAGCCGTTTTCCGAAAGGAAACATGGATCGTTTAAGAATTTTATAAAAATTACGGACAAAGAAAACCATCTTCTGGCTATTCTTGAAGAAAAGGATGAAGCAGGACAGTATGAGTACTGCTGTGTTTTTCCAAAAAATTAAACTTTATGATATTGATGACTTACTTGTTTAACCATACAGGAGGAAAAAAGTGACACTTACAACTGAGAATAAAAAGGATATAATCGGACGATTCAAGCAACACGAATCAGATACCGGTTCTCCGGAAGTCCAGATCGCGCTGTTAACAGAGCGGATCACCTATCTCACAGACCATGTTAAAATTCACAAAAAGGACCATCACTCAAGAAGAGGCCTTCTGATTCTAGTGGGCAGGCGCCGAAAACTTTTGAATTATATTAAAAATAAAGATATAAATCGTTACCGTTCAATTATCAAAGAACTGAACCTAAGACGTTAGTCATTCTTAAACGATAAGCAGGCAGGTACGCAACCGTCCGGCATTGTGCATTCTTGGAAAGCATGACATCAGGCATCCGGTTGCGAAGGGGCATTGTACAAAGCGGTTTGCTTTCGTAGTTTATTCAACAGCCCCTTTAGGAGAACATGTAATATGGAATATACATTCACTACCGACATTGAAGGAAAAACCCTTAGCATCCAGACGGGCAAGGTCGCGAAACAGGCGTCCGGATCTGCCCTCGTCAGCTATGGGGAGACAATCGTTCTGGTTACCGTTGTGTCATCCGATGAAGAAAGGGATGGTGATTTTCTCCCCCTTTCAGTAGAGTACCAGGAAAAAATCTACTCCGCGGGCAGAATACCCGGCAACTACTTCAGGCGTGAAATAGGCCGGCCCAGTGAAAAAGAAATATTAACCTGCCGGTTAATAGACCGCCCCATCCGTCCACTTTTTCCGGACGGATATCGATTTGAAACTCAAGTGGTTGCGACGGTTCTTTCCATGGACAGGGAAAACGACCCTGATATTCTGGCCATGATCGGCGCATCCGCGGCACTTGAATTATCGGACATCCCCTTTGCCGGTCCCATTGCCGGTGTTCGTGTGGCCAGAACCGACGGACAGTTGATAGCCAACCCTACGATAAGCCAATGTGAAAACAGCGATATCAACATTGTGGTCGCCGGCTCAAAAACCGGCGTCGTAATGGTTGAAGGCGGGGCATCCATCGTCAGCGAAGCAGATATGCTGGAAGCTATCTTTTTTGGGCATAACGCCATCCAACCCATTATTGAAATTCAGGAAAAACTTAAAGCCGCTAAAGGTGTCGAAAAACGGCCCCTCCCAAGCTTTGAAAAGGACGACGCTCTCTTTATTAAACTTGCGTCAGAGGCAAGCGAGCGTATGCGGGATGCCGTAACCGTTCATGATAAAAAGGGACGAAGCAGCGCCGTGAAAAAGCTGTGCACCGAAATAGTTGAAAACTTAGGTAATGAGTATTCGGAACGAACAGGTGAAGTACATGAAGCCCTGCACGACCTTAGAAAAAAAGTGAGCCGGGATATCGTATTGAATGAAGGAAAACGTATAGACGGAAGACGGTTTGACGAAGTCAGGCCCATCAGTTCTGAGGCCGGTCTTTTACCAAGACCCCATGGTAGCGCCTTGTTTACCAGAGGTGAAACTCAGGTTCTGGGCGTATTGACATTGGGATCAGGCCAGGATGAGCAGAGGCTGGAAACCTTGAGCGGAGAAGAATTCAGGCCGTTCATGCTTCATTA
>Ga0180436_10004978_pt1 | contig 11841 bp, 10 predicted proteins | sample SS_ome_2_FD_132434 | JGI IMG/M metagenome (GOLD analysis project Ga0180436, IMG submission 132434) | Hypersaline lake sediment archaeal communities from the Salton Sea, California, USA - SS_3_S_2 metaG | ecosystem: Environmental > Aquatic > Non-marine Saline and Alkaline > Hypersaline >...
AGAGCAGGCGGGCTTCATGAGGGAGGGCAAGCTTCCGCGCGTCAACAGGGCGCTGCTGTCTGACTCGGTGGGCACCATGGTCGGCGCCGCGCTCGGCACCTCGACGACCACCAGCTACATCGAGAGCGCCGCGGGCGTCACCTCGGGCGCCCGGACGGGGCTTGCGAACATCATGACGGCGGGGCTCTTCATTCTAGCCCTCTTCTTCTCGCCGCTGGCCGAGATGTTCGGCGGGGGATTCGAGATCGCGCCCGGGGTCTTCCTTCATCCCGTGACGGCGCCCGCGCTCGTAATAGTCGGATGTCTGATGATGAAATGTGTGACCAGGATGGACTGGGACGACTTCTCGGAGGCCGTTCCCGGCTTCCTGACGATAATCATGATGCCCCTGACGTCGAGCATATCTCACGGTCTGGCCATCGGATTCATCAGCTACCCGCTCATCAAGGCACTCTCGGGGCGAGGCAGGGAGGTCCACTGGCTAGTCTATTCGCTGGCCGGCCTGTTCGTGCTAAGATATGTCTTCGTATAGAGTGCCAGCTCGGCGCCCCCATCAACGCACGCCGGGACACGCGACGTGACGCCACGGTCCAAGCCGCACGAGTTCGTTCAACTCCAGACGACGCTCGATGACCGCGCCCTCGCGGAGGAGCTCATCCGCGGCGCGGTCGAGCGCAGGCTCGCGGCATGCGGTCAGCTCACGGGGCCGGTGGAGAGCACCTACTGGTGGAACGGGAGCATCGAAGAGTCATCAGAGTGGTTGTGTCTCTTCAAGACCACCCGCCGCCTCGCCGGGCGGCTCGAGCGATGGATCGCCGAGAGGCATCCCTACGAGGTCCCGGAGATCGTGGTCGTCCCGCTCGCGCGGGTCTCGACGGAATACGGGGAGTGGATAGAGGATGAGACAGAGGAGTAGGCGGGCACGCGCCTGCCGGGCGAGCACGGCGTGCGCCCTGGCGGCGCTGGCCCTTCTCATTTCGGCGACGTCCGCGGACGCCCGCAACGTAGGAACGGGCCGCGGATGGCGCTCGACTCGCTACGGCCGCACCGGCGCTGAGATCTACGCCGAGTTCCCGCGGTACGCGGGGGCTTCGGGAGGCGCCTACCTTGAGGACCGGAACGTCGAGCCCGGACTCGGGTTCGGCTTCGGACTGATGTGGGGCATCTCCGACAACATCGCCTTCGAGGGGCGTCTGCTGCAGACGGACCACAAGACGGGCGTCGAAGTGGACCAGTGGGACATCAACCTGCTGCACATAGGTCCACGGTTCACGTTCTTCACCGAGAACAGGTTCCAGCCCTTCGTGGGCGGCGGGTGGTCGAAGATGACGTTGGAGCGCGACACGAGCTACAGCGAGGGAGAGACGTTCGAACGCTACACCGGCTACGCGTGGTACGCCGCCATGGGTCTGGACTACATCCACAGCAGCGCGTGGTCCTTCTTCGTGCGCGGCGACTACACGAAGGGTGGCTACGGGTACAAGACCCTCGGTCTCGAGGGTGATTCGATCGACCCCCCCATGGGAGGCGAGACATTAGCCGTGAGCTTTGGAGTGAGCTACAGGATCCCCGCGTGGTAGCGAGAGAGCGCCGCGTCGGTGAACAGGAGCTTCGATGAGCGCCAGACGCACATCCAGAGGAGCAGATCGCGGACGGGGAGGTTCGGTGGGCGCCGGTGTGCTCTTCGGCGCCGGCGCCGGAGCCCTGGTCGCCGCAGCCGTGTTGATCTTCCTCATGCTTCGTAACCCGTTCTTCGTCGACAGCGTGAAGCTCGCCTTCCTGCTGGCGATACTTCCTGCGGGACTGCTGGGCGCTGCGCTCGGCTTCTTCGTGGGGCTCGTCGTCCGCGTGCGCCGCGCGCACCCGTTCCGTTTCCTACTGACGTCGATCGTCGTTTCGCTCGTCGTCTGCGTGGTTGCAGGCGTCGTTGCGGCCTCCGCGCAGCGCGGTCCGTCGGAGCCCCCGGTCAAGCTCATGATGGTCGGCATAGACGGCGGCACGTGGGACATCGCCTCGGAGATGATGGAACGGGGAGAGCTTCCGAACCTCGAGGCGGCGACACGGGCCGGCGCGTCCGGTGTCCTCGCGTCGATGCGCCCGATGTACTCGACGCGCATCTTCACTACCATCGCGTCCGGGAAGACCGCGGAGAAGCACGGCGTCCGCGGCCTGTCGGACACCAGCGCGGACGACGTCCTCGTAAAGCGCATCTGGGAGATCGTCAACGAGCAGCTCGGCTGGGACTACGGGGTAGTTGAGTGGTATCTGACCTGGCCACCCTCGGCGAGCGAGGGCGGCTTCGCCATCCCGGGTATGCTCGCGATGACGACCGAGACCATCCCCCCGGAGCTGTCGTTCGTCCGTGAGCTTCGGGACATAGGTAAGGTAGTCAAGGAGCAGAAGGCCTCGAGGTTCATCGGCCTCGCCTACCGCGCCGTCACGAACGGCGTGAGCATTTCTACGATGGCGGAGCTCGTCGACATCGCGCTCAGCCGCCGCGGCGGCACCCACCTGGACCTCTACGGTCGCCAGCAGATGGCGCTCGTCCGGGTCGTGTCGGACGCGACCCGCTTCCAGCTGAGGAAACGCCGTGTCGAGATGCTCGCCGTGCTCTACAAGTCGACCGACTCCGTGTCGCACAAGTACTGGCGGTTCCACGAGCCGTCGGCGTTCCCGGGCATCGACCCGGCTTCGGTCGAACGGCACGGGGCGACCATCGAGGAGACCTACCGGCTCGTCGACAGGGAACTCGGCGAGCTGATGCAGTATCTTGCGCCGGACGGGATGATGCTCGCGTTCTCGGACCACGGCTTCCGCGCGTCCGCGAGCCTCCGCTCGGTGCCCGTCTCCTACAAGGTGGAAACGCTGCTCACGGAGTTCGGTTTCACGCTCTCCGACGTCACCTACATCAACATGGGCGGCTCCTTCTACCTGCAGCCGCTCACGCTGGACGAGAGCGAGTCGCTGCGGCTACTCGCCCAGTTGGAGGACGTGTTCTCCTCGATGGTCGTGGAGACCAGCGGCGAGCGCGCTTTCTTCGTGGAGAGCGTCGACGAGGTCGGGACCGGCGACGACTACGTCCTCATCACTTCGACCGACGCGCTTCAGTCGGCGGCCGAGGCGGACCCGCTCATCGTCTCCTCAACCGGGGCCTCGATGCGCGTGTCTCAGTTCATGAGCCACATGGACATCTCCGGTATGCACGATGTCCACGGCCTGATCGTAGCCGTCGGCGAGCCGTTCGAGGTCGGCGGCAGCTTCGAGGGCGCGAGCGTCATAGACATCACTCCTACCGCGCTCGCGGCGCTCGGCCTGCCGGTGGCCGACGACATGGACGGCCGCGTTCTGACGGAGGCGATGACCCCCGGGTTCCTCGCGGGTCACCCGATCACCACCGTCGATTCCTACGAGACGGAGGTGAGGTACCCCAGACGCAGCGACGGGGTCGAGTCCATGTCGGAGGACACCAAGGAGCGACTGCGCTCACTGGGCTACATGCAGTAGCCGGCCGCGAGGGGTCCCGCACGCGAGCCGGAGCAAGACGCGGCGACGCAAGGCGCGGCCGCCGCTTCCCCTTTGTGAGACACCACCACGGAACTACCCCTGAAGGAGGCACGTTGTTGGAGATCTCCGCGAAGTGGATCGGCGGTTGGAAGTTCGAGGGGCGTGACAGCGAGGGGCACACGGTTCGGATGGACTGGAGCAAGGAGGTCGGCGGCGACGGCGACGGGTTCCGCCCCGCGGAGCTGCTGCTGTGGGGGCTGGCGGGGTGCACCGGTAGCGACTCCATCGAGATCCTGAAGAGGATGCGTCAGGAGGTCGATGACATGGAGGTCATCGTTCGCGCCCAGAAGGCCGAAGGCTACCCCGCGAAGTTCGAGAGCATAGAGGTCGAGTACATAATCAAGGGGCGCGACCTCGATCCGGTGAAGGTAGAACGGGCGGTCAAGCTCTCGGAGGACAAGTACTGTACCGTCGGCGGGTCGCTTCGTGACCAGGTCGCGATGAGCAACAAGATCACGCTGGTCGAGAAATAGCGCATCGAGCAGAGCCGCGCGTCCTGAGAAGCGGCCGCGCGGCCCCCACACATGCCGCGTCGCGGCGAGGGGGAACAGATGAAGGACAGGATCGAGCAGGTGCTCAAGAAGTTCGCCTCTCAGGTCGACTACCTGGAGGTGCACCTCGAGGAGACCGAGGAATCGCGGGTGACGTTCACCGGCCCGCAGCTGACGGACCTCGGGAAGAAGGTCGACTTCGGCGGCAACGTCCGCGCGCTCAACAAGGGTGGCTGGGGGTTCGCCTCGTTCAACAGCGTCGACCGTATCGACGAGTTCGCGCAGTACGCGATCGACCAGGCCGTACTCACGGGTAAAGACAAGAGCCAGCTGGCTCCGGTCGAGCCCGTGGTAGCCGACGTCGGGCTCGACCTCAAGAGCGACCCCCGCGAGGTCTCGCTCGAGAAGAAGGTCGAGACGATGCGCGCCTACAACGACCGGGTGCTGGGCGCGCACGAGCTGATAGCTAGCTCGTCGACTCGCTGCTACGACCGTTACCACCAGCGCTGGTTCGGCAGCAGCGAGGGCGCGATGGTCTACCAGGAGCGCGTAGACGTAGGCGGCATTGTCGCGGCGATGGCCGCGAAGGACGGCGACACTCAGACGCACTGGGTGCCGTTCGGCTCGAGCGACGACTTCGGCGTCGCGTACGGCCACGAGGACGCGATCGACGAGGCCTGCAGGCTCGCGGTCGAGAAACTGGACGTACCGAAGGTCAAGGGCGGGCAGTACACGGTCGTGCTGGACCCCAGGCTCGCCGGCGTGTTCGTTCACGAGGCGTTCGGACACCTCTCGGAGGGGGACAACGTCTACGAGGACAAGAACCTCCAGAAGGTGATGGTCCTTGGACGGGAGTTCGGGCAGCCGTTCCTCAACATCTACGACACGGGGCGGGACAAGGGGCTGCGAGGCTACCTGGTCTACGACGACGAGGGCGTTCCGACCGAGAAGACCTACCTGATCGAGGAGGGGAAGCTGGTAGGGCGTCTGCACTCGCGAGAGACCGCCGGGAAGATGGGAGAGAGGGCGACCGGCAACGCGAGGAACATAGACTACCGCTACCCACCGGTCTGCCGGATGAGGAACACGGTCATCCAGCCGGGTGACTCGAGCTTCGACGACATGGTCGCCGGCACCAAGCTGGGCGTCTACGCGATCATGGCCTCGGGCGGTCAGACCAACGGTGAGATGTTCACCTTCACGGCCGGCAACGCCTACATGATCCGCGACGGGAAGCTCGCCGAGATGGTCCGCGACGTCACCCTGACCGGCAACGTGTTCCAGACGCTCAAGGACATCGACATGATAGGCGACGACCTCGGAATCCACGACGGGCCGGGAGGCTGTGGGAAGGCGGGGCAGTTCCCCCTGCCCGTCAGCGACGGCTCGCCCCACGTTCGCATCCAGAACGTCGTCATAGGAGGTGAGTAGAATGAGGGAGATCATCGAGAAGGCGCAGGCGAAGGGCGCCGGGCAGTGCGAGGTCTTCTACTTCAGCTCCCTCAACACCGAGGTCGAGTACGAAGCCTCGAAGCTCAAGAACGTCGCGAACAACGAGCAGACTGGATACGCGCTGAGGCTGATCAAGGACGGGCGGCTGGGCTTCGCGACGACGACGAAGGCCGGAGGACTGGACCGGCTGGTCGACGACGCTCTCGCGACCGCGGCGTCCGGGGACACGGTCGACTACGGCTTCGCGCCGCGCTCCGACGTCCGCGAGGTCCCGACGATCGACCCGTCCGTCACGGAACTCTCGATCGAGGACATGATGAAGCGGTCGGAGGACGCGATCGCGAAGGTACTCGACTACGAGAGCGAGATCAATGCCAGCTCGGGGACGAACCGCAAGCAGCAGACGGTAAGCGTCTGCACTTCAGAGGGTTTCGAGGGCACGCAGGAGCGCACGCTCTACCAGTTCTACATCACCGGGTCGCTCATCGAGGGCGACAACATGCTCGACTGCGGTTCGGTCTACTCCGGCACCGCGATGGACGACGGCGGCGACGCGCTCACCGACAAGACCATCGAGGACATCAGGAACGGCAGGACCAACGTTTCGGTCTCTACCGGCCCGACGACGGTCATCCTGACGCCGCGCGCGGTCTCGGACGTGCTCCTCACCCTCATTTACGGCGTCAACGGGTCGATGGTGGACCGCAAGGTCTCGCCGCTGACCGGCAGGATAGGGGAGACCATCTTCGACGAGCGCATCTCGCTCTTCGACGACGGGAGTATGGAGACAGGATACAGCTCCGCGCTCTTCGACGACGAGGGAGTGCCGATGCAGAGGACGCCGATCATCGAGAACGGAGTGCTCAGGAGCTTCCTCACCGATCTGCGCACGGGGACCAGGCTCGACATGCCGCTCACCGGCAACGGGCTCAAGCTCAAGCGCCTGGTGCAGACGAAAGAGCTGGGCCAGATGCCTTCGCCCGAGGTAACGAACTGGAGGATGGCCGGCGGGGAGAAGCCCTTTGCCGAACTCCTCTCGGAGGTCGGGGACGGTGTCATGGTCGACAGCGTCATGGGCATCATGATGGGCAACCTCGTCGCGGGCGACTTCTCCGGCAACGTGGAGTACGGCCTCAAGGTCGAGGACGGCGAGATCAAGGGTCGCGTCAAGGACACGATGATCGCGGGGAACGTCTACAAACTGTTCAAAGATGACCTCGTCGCGCTCTCGAAGGAGGTCGTGCGGACCGGGCTCATGGGCTTCATCGGAAGCCACGAGTACCCGTACGTCGTGCTCAGCGACGTGTCGATATCCTCGAAGTCGTAGTGAGATAGTCCGAACGGGTGGGGCGGGACCGCGGGTCAGGCGGGGAGGTATCCCAGCCTCCGCATCAGGTCGCCCGCAAGGCGCTCCTCGTCGTCCGACAGACTGGTGACCTCGATGACGGGCGAACGCCTCTGGAGATTGGCGGTGGCGAAGTTGTGCATCGCCCCGCTTGGTGGCAGACCGACGAACTCCTCGATGCGCCGCATGACGTCGGCGGGCGTGTCGAGGAGTTCCTTGTACGTGACGCTGAAGTGGCGTTCGGGCGGCATCTCGTCGAGGTACGCGATCGCCGTCTCCACCGACATTCTCCACTCCAGCAGGCCGCGCTTCCGCGCCGTGTCGCAGAGCGCCGGTAGGTCCCGATACTGCTCGTGGCTCTCCGCGAACTCCGCCAGCAGCTTCCACTTGTAGTCGTCGTGGCCGTACCAGCTTGGCTCCTTGGGCATCCTGTCGACGGACCGCGCCACCTCGAGGCCGTTCCTGAGGAGGTGGATGAACATCGAGTCCGGGAAGACCGAGGTGATGAACGGCAGCCTGAAGCTGTTGATCGGGAGCTTCTCTACGAGCCTGGGCCCGCCCGAGATCACGGTCTCGCAGTGGAAGTTGGCCTTTAGCCTTGCGTCGCGCGAAGGGGTGCAGACGTCGGCCCCCATCTCCAGGCGTCCACCCCGCCGGCGGGCCCGCTGCGACCAGACGTCCGTCTGGGGGTAGGCGTCCGCCCACAGGTGCCTCTGCTCGTTGAGATACGTGACGGAGTGGTGAGTGGACAGCGTGTCCCCGAGGATCGTTGTTCCTGAGCGCCCGCACCCAACTATGAAGACCGGCCGATCGAGTGTCGGCCGCTTCCCCCAACGACAGGCCAGCCTGCAGGCGCGTCTCCGCGCAGCGGCGGCGAATTTCCCGGCTGTGCTGCGTGTATCTGGCATGTGCAGCAGTTTAGGCCAACGTCAGGTCCGAATCAAGATTCAAACTGCCCCTTGAAGACGGGCCGTGGCGTGGTAACTTAGGCTCGTTCGCAGACTTCCCACAGATCGGGGGGACACGATGCGCAGGATCGCTCTGGTCGTGCTTGTCCTTGTCGCGGCGGCAGTCGTCTTTCCGACTCCGGTGGCCGCGAAGGACTATTACTTCCCGGAGATCGAGGTCGAGGTGACCGTCAGGCCCGACGGCAGCTTCGAATACCGGGAGGCGAGGACCTACGACTTCGAGGACGATTTCTCCTGGGCCTTCTATCAGGCCGAGAAGGTCCGAACCGCAGGCGGCGCCCGCGTCGACATCACGGACTTCGTGGTCGGCGAGGACGGTCGCCCGTACCGCCTGGGCACGCCGCGTGAGCTGGACGACGCACGCCCTGAGGGCACCTACTGGGTCAACTACGACTACCAGGGCAGCAACGTCTACGGCAAGTGGTTCTACCGCGCCGACGACGAGAGGCGCACGTTCGAGATCTCCTACGTCGTCCACGACGCGGTGACCGTGTACGACGACTACGCTCAGCTCTACTGGAAGTTCATAGGTGAGAACTGGGACAAGCGCGCGGGCGTGGTCAACGGCGTCATCCACTTGCCCGAGGGCTCCGACAAGGACCGCGTTCGGGCGTGGCTTCACACGACGCTCACGAGCGAGTACTGGATAGAGGACGAAACGGTGCGGTTCCGCGTCGACAACCTGCCGCCGCGGACCTTCGTCGAGATGCGCCTGCTGTACCCGGCGGAGCTGGCCGCGGGTTCGACCAACCGCGCATCCGGCGCCATCTACCAGAAGGCGGTCGACGAGGAGACCGAGTGGGTCGAGGATGCGAACCGCCGGCGCATCGAGGCGCAGGAGCGGCTGGCGACGCACGCGGCGCGGGCCAAGAAGGCGTCCGGCGCGACCTTCGTGCTCGCGGTCGCAGCATTCCTGACGTGGCTGGGGCTGTTCTTCAGGTTCGGACGCGAGCACGAGGTGCAGTTCGACGGCGACTACTTCAGGGACCTCCCGTCCGAACGCCAGCCGGCGCTCGTGGGCTACCTCATGAGCTCGGGCATGGTCGGTTCGAGCGACATGGTCGGGACCATCATGGACCTGGCGCGCCGGGGCTATCTGACTATCGAGGAGGTCCACCACGACGAGAGGGGCTTGCTCGAGAAGCTGGGCGGCATGCCCGAGTACGACTACATACTCAAGATGGTGCCGAACAAGGAGCTGATGGAGCTCGAGTCCTACGAGCGCGACCTGCTGCGGTTCATCTTCTCGCGACCCAGCGAGACCGGTGTCGATTCCATCAGCCTCTACGAGTTCAAGAAGGACGCGCAGAAACACTCGATGGAGTTCCACCGCTGGTTCGAGTCCTGGAAGACGCGCGTCAAGGACCTCGCGAAGGAGCGGGGCGACTTCGAGAGGTCGGGCACGACCGCGATGGTCATAGCTCTCATCGTCGGCGGCGTCCTGATGGCGGCGAGCGTGGCGATGGCGGCGATCTTCCAGACGCCGCTGCCGGTCGTCGGGATACTGGTCGGCGGTCTCATCATGCCGCTCTCGAGCCTGCTCAAGCGGCGTACCCCTGAGGCGGCTCTCGAGTTCAAGAAGTGGAAGGCGCTCAAGCAGTACCTGCTTCACTTCTCGGAGCTGCAGGAGGCGCCACCGTCCTCGCTGACCCTGTGGGAACACTTCCTCGTCTACGCGGTGACGCTCGGCATCGCCGACCGCGTGCTGAAAGCGCTCGAGCCGCACATCCCGAACATGGAACGGGCGGCGGGACGGTCGTTCGCGCAGGGTTGGTACGTCGGCTCGGCGGCGAGGATGAGCGAGGGGCTGGGCAGCAGCATCGCCGGTCTGACAGAGGGAATGAGCTCCATGGTCGCGGTAGCTAACAGCTCGATGAGCACCGCGAGCGGCACGGGCGGCGGCGGAACGGGCGGTGGCGGCGGCGGAGGAGGCGGCGGCGGGGGAGGTGCGGGCTAGGCAGCGCCGCGGCCGCGCTGGCCCGGGACAACGGGCCGACCGAGACGGCCGCCCGACCGGAGGGAGACTTGGCGCAGCGTCCCAGCTACCGTGAGATCGAGCACACAGCGGACGTCGGCTTCGAGCTGACGGCCGCTGATCTCGAGTCCGCCTTCGAGCTAGCGGCGGCAGCGATGTTCGATCTGGTCTGCGACCTGGACACCGTGGCCGGCACGGTGAAGCGCACGGTGCGCGCTTCTGCGCGCGAAGGCGACACCGAGAGCCTGATGGTGCGTTGGCTGTCGGAGCTGCTGTACGTGCTCGCGGCCGAGGGGCTGCTGCTGTCGGCGTTCGACGTTCGCGAGCTGGCGGACGGACGCATCGAAGCGGTCGTGGCGGGAGAGCCGCTCGACCGGGAGCGCCACGCCATCAAGTCCGACATCAAGGCCGCGACCTACCACGACCTCGCCGTCGAGCAGTCTGACTCCGGCTGGCTGGTCCGGGTCATCTTCGACACCTAGGGGTGTGTGCCCCCGCCATACCCCCGCGCGCAGTTCCTCGCGCGGAGCGCGAGGGTGTCTGAGCACGGGGGTATGGCGGGGGGCACGCACTCGGCAAAGGGCAAGACGTGACGAAGTCCATCCCCGACATCAGACAGCTCGACGACTGCGTGTGGGAGATCCCGCGCTCTGGGGGCATGCGCGTTCCCGGGCGCATCTACGCGGACGAGCGGCTGATGCCGCACATCCGTTCCGAGCAGAGCCTGCAGCAGGTCGCGAACGTCGCACATCTCACGGGGATCGTGGGCCACTCGCTCGCCATGCCCGACATCCACTGGGGCTACGGGTTCCCCATCGGCGGTGTCGCCGCGACGGACCCGTCAGAAGGCGGCGTGGTCTCGCCTGGCGGCGTCGGCTACGACATCAACTGCGGGGTCCGGCTGATCTCGTCGAGCCTCGAGCACGCCGACGTGCGCGACCGGGTCGAGGACCTGACAAAGGCGCTCTTCCGCGACGTTCCTTGCGGCGTGGGTTCCAGCGGCGCCATAGGCCAGCTCTCGAAGAGGGAGCTCACGGAGGTCATGGCCGACGGCGCCGAGTGGGCAGTCCGCAAGGGCTACGGCACGGAGGCCGACCTCGACCACACCGAGGAGCGCGGGCGTCTCAGTTCGGCCGACCCGTCGCAGGTGGGGCCGCGGGCGGTCAAGCGCGGGCTCGATCAGGTCGGCACGCTGGGCTCCGGCAATCACTTCATGGAGATAGGCTACGTCGACGAGGTCTACGACGAGGCCGCGGCCACGGCGTTCGGTTTGAGGGAGAACGGCGTTACCCTCATGATCCACTCGGGCTCGCGGGGCCTGGGGTACCAGGTCTGCGACGACTACCTCGAGGTCATGCAGGACGCCGTTCGTAAGTACCGCATCGAGCTGCCCGACCGCCAGCTCGCCTGCGCGCCCGTAGACTCGAACGAGGGTAAGCGGTACCTCGCGGCTATGGCGTGCGCGGCCAACTACGCTTGGGCCAACCGGCAGGTGATGATGGCGCTGGCGAAGCGCGCAATGTCGAATGTCCTCGGCGGCAGCGAGCAGTCGCTCGGTCTGCGGCTCGTATACGATGTGTGCCACAACATAGCGAAGCTCGAGAGCCACGAGACAGAAGGCAAGCGAAAGGTCCTCTGCGTTCACCGCAAGGGCGCGACCCGCGCTTTCGCCGCCGGCAGCGATGGTGTACCGGACGCGTACCGGACCGTAGGTCAGCCGGTTCTCGTTCCGGGCGATATGGGGACGCACTCCTACGTCTGCGTGGGCACGGACGCGGCGATGAGAGAGACCTTCGGGAGCACGTGCCACGGAGCGGGCAGAGTGATGTCGCGCGCGAAGGCGCGGAAGGCAGCGAAGGGCCGCCGGCTCGTTGAGGAGCTGTCGGAAGCGGGCGTGTTCGTGATGGCGACAGGGAAGGGAACGCTCGCCGAGGAGATGCCCTCCGCTTACAAGAACGTGTCCGACGTGGTGGGCGTTATGGACCGCGCGGGCATCGCCCGCAAGGTCGTGCGACTGCGCCCGCTCGGGGTCATCAAAGGGTAGAA
>Ga0180436_10004979_pt1 | contig 11838 bp, 14 predicted proteins | sample SS_ome_2_FD_132434 | JGI IMG/M metagenome (GOLD analysis project Ga0180436, IMG submission 132434) | Hypersaline lake sediment archaeal communities from the Salton Sea, California, USA - SS_3_S_2 metaG | ecosystem: Environmental > Aquatic > Non-marine Saline and Alkaline > Hypersaline >...
AGTATTTTGGAGTCGGAGGAGCTGGATTTATTGTCTTTTTTTTCCATAAGGTAGAAATGAGCTTTAAAGCCTGATCATTCTACTAAGTGTAGGACATTTTTTTCTTTAGAACGCTGTATGGGTATGCTTATATTGCTTTGAGGAATATGGTATTCATGCAAAAAAGTTGATAGCGTTGCCGGTATTCTCTGCGGTGCTGAAAAGACGTGCCACCTGTTGTTGCTCGCTGGAAGATCCCGACCCGGGCAGTGCTGTGCGTTTTTCTGATACCGCGGGCTGGTCGTTTAAAATTTCATTTACAGGCTGGTTAGGGTCTTCAATACGGGTACCCTGTCCAGGCAGCGGGGCAGCTTCACTTCTGGACGATGATTGTTCCTGGTTAGCAGCTGTAGCGGCTTCATTGTCTGTCGTACGAAGACTGTTTAAGGCCTCCTGCGCAGTATTGCTGACGTTATCCTCTTCTGTTTCTGATGCAGGACTCTCTTCAACAGGTTCAGCCTCAAAGCGGGCACGTTCGGCATTTTCCTTCACCAGTTGCAGGCGATCTTCCAGATCAGCCTGGGCTTGGTCGCGACTGCTGAGAAGGTTTTCGAAGTCACGGGCAGCTTGTTCACGGGCGGCGCTGATACGTTTTTGTTCTTCCAGCAGGCGTTCCCAGGAAGTCGGGCCGGACAATTCATACAGCGGCGTAATGTCAGGCTGGAGCTTCTCCAGAACCGGTCCCAGTGACGCGAAACCCTGTTGACCCTTGGGAGGAGGAGAAAAATCGGGAAGGCCTGCTTGTTGTCGATACTGCTGGGTAAGCAGGCGCGCAGAGTTGCCTCCCTGGGTGCTTTCGTCAGTTTCCTGAAGTGAGTAGTTTGACGAAGCTAAACGGTTTCCCCCCAGAAAAGACTGGGGTAGCGCGTTATACAGACTTGCGCCAAAGTTAACCATGGTTGCTCCGCTTGCTACTATGCTTTCTAAAGTATATTCGAATATTTTGCTGATCGGCGCTAAATTATTGGCAAAATGTGATGAAAATGCGGTATTTTGCTGATTTTAAGAAAGAAGTTCCCACGATAGTCGGGACGAATTGACTGAATGGAGATTATGACAGGTGCCAGAAAGTACATTAATGGCGATTTTTCTGAATGGTGTTACCCAGATTGAATTTGATCGCAGTAAAAAATTAAGTGATTTTCAGGTTGATTATCTGGACAACATGGATGCCAAAATGGATCAGGGAATTACCATTGGAGAACAGGTCATAGAGCAGCCGGATACTACCGAGCGCGTTAAATTTGTTGCTGGAAATCTTCTGCATGCCATTAAAGGCAATGATGAATCTGCCGCCGCGGCTTTCTGTACCTACATCGGCACACGCATGCCTGAAATCAAGCAGGTCAGAATGACGGATATTAACGATGAAGTTTCCATAGAACTGGTTTTTGATAAGGAATACAGGCGCCCAATCTCTATTCCGGTTAATAGCTTAAACAGCTAGTTATCGACTGCCGTTTGGACTGGACGCTTTTTTTCAGCGCTTTATTATCAGCCACCCTGTTACCGGGAAGCTCTGAAGCCTTGTTAGTTTACAAGCTTTCAGAACAGCAGGCAGCACTGCCGCTATTGATCAGTGCCACCAGCGGCAACCTCCTGGGCAGCATTGTGACTTATGCCATGGGCGTTTTTGGAAATACTCTCATGCATAAACGCTGGCTGGGTATTGACGAAAAGGCTTTACTTAAAGCAGAAAGCAATTACCAGCGTTGGGGTGTTTACAGCCTGTTGCTTGCATGGCTGCCGATCATCGGCGATCCATTATGTTTACTGGCGGGCTTGATGAGAGTCAACCTCGCAGCTTTTGTGCTGCTGGCAGGAATTGGCAAGTTGGCCAGGTATTCAGTGTTGGTATATCTGGTCACCTGATGAAGCTTCATCAGGTGACCATTTCTCACGAAGCCTGTTGCCATTCGAGGCCATTATCAAGGCTGTGGTGGTGCTCATCGACAACCTTGTTTGCCACCTTCATGGTAACCAGTTCTTCAGCGCTGCTGGGATGAATCGCAATCGTATTATCAAGATCTGATTTGCGAGCCCCCATTTTTAAAGCCACTGCGAACCCCTGCAACATTTCATCTGCACCATCGCCGATGATATGGATACCGATGATTTTTTCGTCGTCGCCATGACACACCAGTTTCATCGCCGTTTTCACACCATGTTCTGATAAAGCATAGCGCATAGGCGTAAAGTCAGTTTCGTAGACACTGATAGCCTTTCCATGGATTTGTCTGGCCCTGTTTTCAGTCAGACCAACCGTCGCAACCGGAGGGTGTGAAAAGACAACCGTCGGCACATTTTCATAATCAACTTTCAGATCGGGTCTGTTATCAAACAAGCGTGCTGCAAGGCGTCTTCCGGCTGCGATGGCAACGGGTGTCAGTGGCACTTTGCCAGTTACATCGCCAATCGCATAAACATGCTCAACGCTGGTATTCTGGTACTCGTCAACTTCGATATAGCCACTGGGCGACAGCTTGATATCGGTTGCCGGTAAATTCAGCGGTTGTGTGTTTGCATTTCGTCCCACAGCCCAGATCACAGTATCAAAACCTTCAAGTGTATCTGTCTTGTTACCGATTACCCTGATGTTATCTTCATTGTTTTCCAGGCCTGTCACCTCAAAACCGGTATGCAATTTGATCCCTTGTTTGAGCATTTCTGCCATCAATGTTTCAGAAATCACACTATCAAAGTGTTCCAGGATCATATCTTCAAGTGCAATCAGGGTAACGTCTGAACCCAGGGCGTTTAAAACACCGCTTAATTCTACGCCGATATAACCACCACCGATGACGGCGACTTTGCCAGGTCTTTGACTCAACTTGAAAAAGTCGTCCGAGGTGATGCCCAGCTCAGCACCTGGAAGACGCGGCACAATCGGTTGGCTACCTGTCGAGATCACAATGTGATCAGCTGTCAGGTATTGCCCATTGACCTCGAGCGTGCTGTTATCGACGAATCTTGCTGTGCCTTTGAGGTGGTCAATACCGCTTTCATCCACATAACTGCCCCAGTACTGATTGATGTTGGAGATATAGTTATCCCTGCCTGCAACCAGCTTTTTCCAGTTTATGTCGGATTTGACGGTAGGGATGCCAAAGTCATTGGCATGTTCAACATCATGTGCAAGACAGGCTGCATGCCACATGACTTTTTTGGGAACACAGCCGTTGTTTACGCAGGTACCCCCAAGCAGCCCGGGATCAACAACAGCCGCTTTTTTTCCAAATTTTGCTGCTGTTTCAGCAGCCGCAAGCCCGCCACTGCCGCCACCGATGGCGATAAGGTCATAATGTTGTTTCATAATCTTCTCCAGGAACCTTGACGGATTCTGTCTCCGTCATCAGAGACAGAATCTGCTAAATTTATGCCGCTTTCGCTTCAGCGAGGTAGGCTTCAAGCGCTTCTGATCCACCGATGCGCTCACCGTTGATGAACACCTGTGGTACCGTTGTTTCACCTGAGATGGCTCGAATCGTTGTTTCATTGAAGTCCTGGTTCAGTACCAGTTCGTCAAAATCGATCCCTGCATCATGCAGCAGGCCCTTGGCTTTGACACAGAATGGGCATCCGTCACGACTGAATACGGTCACATCCAGTGGTTTTGGCGCCTGAGGTGCAACATAGGCCAGCATGGTGTCGGCATCTGATACTTCAAACGGATCACCGGGTACATCCGGTTCGATGAACATTTTTTCAATGATGCCGTTTTTAACCAGCATGGAATAGCGCCATGAACGATCACCAAAGCCCAGGTCACCCTTGGGAACCAGCATGCCCATGGCTTTGCTGAAGTCACCATTGCCATCAGGGATGAAAGTAATACTGTGGGCATTTTGTTCTTTCTGCCATTCATTCATGACAAAGGCATCGTTTACGGAAATACACACCACTTCATCAACACCATTGGCTTTCAGTGCAGGTGTTAACTGGTTGTAACGTGGCACGTGAGTTGATGAGCAAGTGGGTGTGAAGGCGCCCGGTAATGCAAATACTACGACAGTTCTGCCATCGAAAATCTCTTTACTGTCGATATCGATCCATTCGTGATCTTTACGGGTACGAAAGGTGACCTGTGGTACAGGCTGGTTTTCTTTGTTTTCAAACATGATAAATACTCCTTGATTAAATAACTTGTCCGGAATCGTTGTGCCCGGGTTAATGCAGAGTATTTACGAAAAATTTTGATAGATAAAATCGTTAGTAATTATAACTATGATAGAAATTAACTATCACTATTTGATGCATATCAATTAAATCCTTCAGGAAGACGAACAAACAATCAATATTTATTTTTTTATGCCGATAAAAAGGCAACCACTTTTCGGTCCGTGAATGACTTTGACCGGCTCTTTTTTTTATTAACTTGTAATGGCTAAAGATAACCTATCATTTCCGCGATTTTTGAATCTCAGTCTGCAGTCGCAATACATCATTGTAGCCAGTTTACTGGGTATAATTATCACGCTGTCGATATATTTCAGTCACACGGTAATGTCTCGGCATTACGAGTCTTTAGTCGAAAATACCCGCCAGACGACAGAGATTCGCAGTCACATTCTCAAGATGAGAAATCATGTTAACGAGTTGGTCAATGGTATCGACCTCGTCATACTGCAGCCGCAATACAAAGATCAGGTATTACTGGTTTTTCAGGCCAGCTTTTCTGAACTCAGCCGGATAATCGATACAGTTATCGAAAAAGAGTTATTCGACAACCCGGGTTTTCTTTCTGAGCTGCAAGAATTGTCAGTAAACCTGGAACACCTCAGAGAATCGGCACACCGCCTGTTTGAAGTTCGAACCGATGTCAACTTGCAATACCCTGGAATGGCTGTCTCCAGTGGGCTGATGCGCCCGGCGAGAAATGCCATGGTCACCACGCTTAACCTGGCCTTGCAGGAGTATGATGAAGATACTCCACAATCAGCAGACCCTGCCTACCGCGCACAGCTGGTCAATCTCAAGCAACTCTGGATAAGTACTATTGCTGAGTATCGCCTGTATCTTGCCAACCGTATGGGGTCTTTTAGTGAAGAGGAATTATACGAACAGCAAATCCATGTCGATGAATACCTGGAGGAAATGAAAAACCAGATAGCGCTGTTGATGCAATATAAACCTTTATTTGGTTTTGAAAGTGAAGGTTTGCTGCTTAAAATGCCGGATGTGCTGAGCGATTGGAAAAAGGGTTTCAGTCAAGTCAAGCAGATCCATCAATCCGATGCCTGGCGCAAGGATTCCGAGTTAATGCGCGTTGAAATACTTCCGCTTATAGAAGCAATTTCAAAGAATCTTCTGGTCATCGGCGGCATTCTTCAGAAAAGTAATTCACAACTTGTCGTGGATTTCAGCAAGGCCGGGAAGTTGCAAAGCACGCAGCTGATCACTGTTGCAATCGTATTTATCGCATATATTTTAATTATTTTTGTTTTTTTGAAATTTTTGATTTTCAAACCACTGGGCGTACTGATGCGGTCTTTGGGTAACGATCTGAATATTAACCATGACAGGCTCAGAGGTATCAGCAAAGCAAAAGAAATAAAAAACCTGGTCGAGTCATTCCTCGTCATGCATAGTCACGTGGTAAAGCGACAGGAAGAACTCACCTATCATGCACTGCATGATGCATTAACCTCCTTGCCTAACCGTAAGTTGCTGATGGAACGTCTTTTTCATGATATTGAAATTGCAGACCGCAATACTTCTTCCCTGTCCTTTATGATGCTGGATTTAAATGGTTTTAAATATGTCAATGACACACTGGGTCATCATATCGGTGATCAATTGTTGATCAAGGTTGGCAAGCGTCTGCAAGAAACCTTAAGAGAAATGGATACCATAGCTCGCCTCGGTGGAGATGAGTTTTCCATCATTCTGCCTGAAACCAGGCGAGAACATGCAGAAATTGTCGCAAGAAAAATCAACACGGCTCTCGAAAAGCAATTTAAAGTCGGTGAACATGCTCTACACGTAGGTACCAGTATAGGTATTACGCTTTATCCTGATGATGGTGATAATGCACACGTATTAATGAAACATGCCGATGTCGCCATGTATAAATCCAAGCAGGATAAAAAGGATTTTCATTTCTACGAGCCACAGGATGATGAGCATTCAATTCAGCAGTTATCTTTGACCAATGACCTGAAAGCCGCTATCGAAAACAACAGTATAGAACTTCATTATCAGCCCCAGCTTGATGTGTTAACCGGTGAATTGACCGGTATAGAAGCGCTGCTGCGCTGGAAGCATCCCAAGTTTGGCTATCTGCCGCCGGATCAGGTGATTGAAATTGCAGAAAATGCGGCCCTCATTGATGACCTCGCATTGTGCGTATTTGTTAATGCCATACGTGACCGTAGTCGACTCGATGATAAGTACGCAGAAGTGACCTTGGCTATAAATCTTTCAGTGCATAACCTGCGCAATGATTCATTTTTTGAAAAACTCAAGGAGGCCATTGGGAAATATGTGGCTGATACGCAGTCTATCATCTTCGAAGTGACTGAAAGCTCAATGATGGCTGACCCGGAAAAGTCCATTGAGATGCTCAATGCATTGACCTCTCTGGGTGTGAAAATATCGGTAGATGATTTCGGCACTGGTTTTTCATCCCTTGCTTACCTGAAACGTCTGCCCGTCAGTGAATTAAAAATTGATCGTTCTTTCGTCAGTGATATGGTGGAAGATGAGAACGATGCGGTGATTGTACAATCGACCATTGATCTTGGTCATAACCTGGGTCTGGATGTCGTCGCAGAGGGAGTGGAAGAGCAGGCTAGCCTGGAAATGCTAAAAGCGATGAATTGTGATATCTGTCAGGGTTATTATTTGTCCCGTCCCCTGGGATTTGATGATTTGCGTCAGTGGCTCGATAAACAGAAAACCTGAAGACAGGGCTATACATACATTTCCTGACCTTCGGAAAGTCGCAACCATCCCTTGATGATGCGGTAAAGAATCCAGACTGCATTAGCGAACAAGATACCGTAGCCTATGATCAGCAGGGCAGTGGCAAAGCCGATAATTCCCCAAAGGACGCTGTACCAGAAGGTTCTGATCTGCCAGCGAAAATGAGACTCATACAGGGTGCCCGTGGTTTCGTTCTTTTTGATGTAATTCAGCACAATTGCCGCAATGTAGGTGATGCCGACAAGAAACGAAGCAGCCTGCAGTATGTAGACAAGTGTCGTCATGGTTTTCAGTGAATCGTTTCTGGATTGGTCATTCATGCGATCATCAGCTGGTTAGTTAAATTGCTGCGTTGATTATAGTATGCTAATGGCAGTAGTCTAAAGCACCTATTAATATATGCATCAGGAAGTTCAACTGTCTCGTTTCTCTCTCTATCTGCAATTAATGCGTTTTGATCGCCCGATTGGAACCCTGTTATTGCTTTGGCCAACTCTATGGGCCTTGTGGATTGCGGCTGAGGGCTTTCCTGATCCGCTATTGCTGGTCATTTTTTCACTGGGTGTTTTCCTTATGCGTTCAGCAGGTTGTGTTATCAATGATTATGCTGACCGACATATTGATGTACATGTCGAGCGTACCAGTGATCGGCCGTTAGCCAGCGGTAAAGTCAGTGAAAAAGAAGCACTGGGATTGTTTATTGTTCTGGTAGCGATAGCATTTATCCTCGTTTTATTCCTCAACCGGTTCACGATTTTATTGTCAGTCGTTGGCGTTTTCCTGGCAGCAAGCTATCCATTTATGAAACGATTTACCCATTTGCCCCAGGCATACCTGGGCGTGGCATTTGGCTGGGCGATACCGATGGCCTTTGCAGCACAAACAGGAGAACTCGATCCCAGGTTGTGGTGGATATTTACTGCTACGGTTCTTTGGGCAGTTTCCTACGATACCATGTATGCCATGGTGGACCGGGAAGATGATTTGAAAATTGGTGTTAAATCAACGGCGATCCTTTTTGGCAGACGCGATCGCCTGATTATAGGCATAATCCAGGTTGCCATGCTGGCCATGCTGGTTCAGGTTGGTATTCTGTTTGAAATGGGAGCTGTGTATTTTGGAGGCATTACGATTGCCGCTGGTTTCTCCGTTTACCATCAATACCTGATTCGGGATCGTGATCGGGGGCAGTGTTTCAAGGCCTTTTTGAACAATAACTGGCTGGGAGCGACGGTGTTTGCAGGAATAGTAGCCGACTATCTGCTAAGAACCTGATCATTAATCCCTCCGCTATACTCAGAATATGTAACCAGTGAGGATGTAAACATGAAAGATATCGTCTGGGATGACACTCTCAGTGTCGAAATTGAAGAAATCGATGATGATCATCGCCGCCTGACGGATTTATTTAACCTGCTTAACCGATCAGTTGAGGCAGGTGATGCAAGGGAATATATTGATGCCCTGCTTGAAGAGCTCATCAGTTGTACTGTCTGGCACTTCAGGCATGAAGAAAGATTAATGCTGAAACATCAATACGATGGTTTTCAGGAGCATAAAACCGAGCACAACGAATTGATTGATGCTGTTCAGTCATTACAGCAAAAGTTTCTGTCGGAAAAACGTGTGCCTTCTGAAAAGGACCTGGAGTTTCTGGAACTCTGGTTAACACGTCATATACTGTCAACTGACATGGAGCTCGGTCGTTACCTGATGCAAGTCATCTGAAAATTTATTGTGATGAGGTTCAAAGTCATTCTTTGTAAGTTAGGTAATTTTTATTATATGAGAATGACTTCACAGGCTATCAACAAACAATAAAACTGATTTATGTTTATGTGTCTTTAATAGTGATGTTTTATGGAGCAGGTAGGGTCCGATTAAGCTGGTTGATACTGAACTATAATTTCAGTAGAAGCTTTATTCCGGGAGTACATCATGATTATTCTGGAAATAGTGACCTGGTTGATCATGGGATGGTTCCTCTTTCTAGCTTTTGACATGCTTTATCATGTTTTTCTAGATAGCTGGAAACATCATCATTAACCGCGCAAGCCCAGCTCGAAGGTCAATCACCTCTTCCCAAGATGATGCCGAGTCGAGCCGGGCAATTCAGCGCATATAAATACGCAATTTAATGCTCTGGGAGGGTGATATTTAACTCCAGAATATCCTGGTGCTCATCATGATCCAGCTGGATTTGCACAGCATCATCTGGAACCGACACGTATTTTTTGATTACGGCAAGGATTTCATTCTGCAACTGTGGCAGATAGGAAGGTGCATTTCGCGCAGAGCGCTCGTGCGCGACCAGGACTTGTAATCTTTCCTTTGCAACGCTCGCAGAAGACTGGCGGTTGGAACGAAAATAATCGAGCAGCTTCATCTTTGTCCTCCGAAAAGTCTGACCAACAATCCTTTCTTGCGAACATCAAGAAAGCGATGCGGTAGATCTTCGCCCAGGTAGCGGGAAACTACATCGCTGTAGGCCTGGCCGGCATCGCTGTCGTCGTCCATGATCACTGGGTTACCCGAGTTGGAGGCATTTAACACGGCCTGAGATTCCGGTATCACGCCCAACAGATCCAGAGAGAGTATTTCCTGAACATCATCAACGCTGAGCATTTCTCCCTTGGAGACACGCTCGGCCGCATAACGCGTTAACAGCAAATACTCCCGGATGGGTTCGAGGCCTTTTTCAGCACGGCGAGATTTGCTGGCCAGAATACCCAGCATGCGATCTGAATCGCGTACTGAAGAAACTTCGGGATTGGTGACGACAATCGCATCATCCGCAAAGTACATGGCCATGGTGGCGCCACGCTCGATACCGGCAGGGGAATCACAGATAATGTAGTCAAATGTCTGTGATAATTCATTAAGAACTTTATCGACACCTTCAATGGTCAGTGCATCCTTGTCCCGGGTCTGCGATGCCGGTAGGATATAGAGGTTGTCCTCGCGCTTATCCTTGATCAGCGCCTGGTTAAGGTTGGCCTCACCATTGATGACGTTGACAAAATCATACACCACGCGGCGTTCACAGCCCATGATAAGATCAAGGTTACGCAGACCGACATCAAAATCAATCACCGCTACCCGGTTGCCTTTATGCGCCAGTCCCATTGCCAGGGCTGCACTGGTGGTGGTTTTGCCGACACCGCCCTTGCCTGATGTCACTACGATTATTCTTGCCACAAGAAACTCCTTGTTGATTAGATGTAGACGTTAAAGAGATTGTATTTCGAGCCTTTTGTCGGACAGGCTGATCTGTACAGGCCGGTTCATCTGCTCTTCTTTCAAGGATTCATTAATCCGGTATTGACCGGCAATGGAGATCAATTCAGCCTGCAGGTTTTGACAAAAAATTCTTGCTTCCCTGTTACCCTTGACGCCGGCCAAAGCCCTGCCACGCAGGGTTCCATATACATGGATGTTGCCATCAGCAATCACTTCAGCGCCATTGCTGACCTGGGATGTGATAATAAGATCCCCACCTGCGGCGTAAATTCTCTGCCCGGATCGCACTGGGCGCGTCACCAGCTTACTGATTTGAGGCCTTAGAGTTGCTGATACATTGCCAGCTGACTTGTTTTGAGCAGTGGCTTTTGCTGCGACAGGCTTTTGTCGCTCATTATTGTGTTGCTCAGAGAGGATGGCGAGTTCCATGAGTTCTGCCAGTTCCTGTTGACGTGAGGTTCCGCCTCGAATGCCAATGGGAACCATACCCTGGCCACGCATGAGCCCCACAAGCAGGGCAAAGTCTACTTCGGCAGTTTGCTTAGATAACTGGCTAAGATCGATAACCACGGGTGTGTTCTGAAAAAATGCCGGTGCCATGTTGACCTGTTTGTCCAGCTGTTCGGCAAACTGGTCCATATTTGTATGAAACAGACGAAGATTCGGCAGGGTAAACCGGCCGGATTTGAGTTCAAATACCGATGATGTTTCTGATGTTGCTGCTTGCATGAAAACTGAACAGAGATAATGGACAATTAGGAATTAAACTAATAGGAAGAAAGCGATTTCACAACAAGAATTATCGAACACTGATATAAAAGTTATTGTATAAGGAAAAATCCTGATTCACTTAATGAGATCCCCTTATGCGAGAACAGGCAGCCTGGTAATTTATTGAACAGTCAGCGAATCAATGAGACGAGCAAAGAAAAGCCTGATCTTTTTTCGACCACCCTTGACAAGAAAAAGCATCCATCCTCCCATGAGTAAGACTCCGAGCAACAGCGCCCAATCGATCTCAGCACTGTCGGGCATGGCTCCCAGCTGATAGATGGCGATAGCGTAGGGTATAGCCAGGGCCGCAAACAGCATGCCGAATACTATGGCAAATTCGACAGCCAACAACAGACCTGAGATAAAAAAGCTCAAGAACTCCTTAATCACGGGTGTCTCCTGCGTTGCTATTGAGTTGTTTTTGAAGCTTGTCTGATTCCAGTCTGGCCATTTCCTGATTGAGCAGGGCGATTCCTGTTTTCTGCATGGATATACCAAGAGAGTGTGACAGTGCCGATGAATAGGCGCGTTGATAAAAGGGTAGATGCTGTTGATAACCAGGAAGAATATCGATTAAACGCTCCGTCTGTTGAATACGATGTTCCAGTTCCAATCTTTTGGTTTCGATGAATTGCAGGAATTCCGTGTCACTGGAAGCCTGTTCTGACAGTTCCAATGACCACGTGATGTCCAGGTGCAACTCGCAGCGGCCTATGTATTCTCCAAATGAATTATTTTTCCATTCATCAGGACTTACCAGGGATAGCCTGAAAGTGTTTGGACTTTTGTACAACCAGTAGTTTTTTCCAATGACGGGTTTAAATTTGAAGGTACTATGCAAAATGAACATCGATGTAAACA
>Ga0180436_10004981_pt1 | contig 11835 bp, 8 predicted proteins | sample SS_ome_2_FD_132434 | JGI IMG/M metagenome (GOLD analysis project Ga0180436, IMG submission 132434) | Hypersaline lake sediment archaeal communities from the Salton Sea, California, USA - SS_3_S_2 metaG | ecosystem: Environmental > Aquatic > Non-marine Saline and Alkaline > Hypersaline > Sediment...
AGTGCCGTATTCATCATGGGTGACACGCCCATACCGGCTGCCTCTGCCTTGCTGATGAGTCGTTCAAGCTCAACCCGGTAGACCGACACATCAATCGTATCAATTTCAATCAAATCCTTTTTGAAGGATGCCGCGTCATACCCTTCGGAAAATGCGGTCCCGGATAAAAAAAGCAGCGCCGTCAGAACAGTTGCAATAAGTTTAATCATAGTCTCACCCGTAGATTCTTAACCCCAGACCGGATATACCGGCGACAACAAAATTGATCGTCCGCCACTTCAATGACGACATGTCAATCCCCCGAATCCGGCGTCCGCAACCGGAGCGTCTCTCGATTGATACGACGTTCCCTATAATTGACTCCTCGAAAAACGGCTCATCGCCGGCCCACAGCGCGTCGCCTTTTGTCCTGAACACTTTCCCGCCGTCTTCAGCTTTTTTGATCCCGATCAGCCTGTGCAGCACCGGGCATCCCAGGCGGTTCTTATAGAAAACCAGATCGCCGATGGCCAGCCTGTCCACCGGAATCTTTCTTATGGTAACCGTATCACCACTTTTTATAAACGGGGCCATGCTTCTTCCGGTTACACTGACCCTTAAGTCCGCGCCTCTTTTCAGCACATCTTCGAACAGCGAGGTCAGTCCATCCGCGGATGACGTAATCCGGCTCCGGTTCATGCCGTGTCCTGCATGAACCTTGAAATGACGTCCGCCGCCCCTGCATCCGGCTTGAATTCAAGCTCATACGCCGATATGGCGGACGACAGCGTTCCGCATAATTCGAGGATCTCTTCCATAACAGGGGCGTCAAACCAGGGTATGGACGTAACCGGCATAAGTTTTTCCAGCGTGTCGCTGCGGCTTATCCGTTTTATGCTGTTTTGCGTTCCTTTCTTCAAAAACATCAAGCCATGAAGGGGTATTCTTTTGTTCGACGCGATTCCCGCTTCGCCGGGCCATGGGGTCCCATATGCGAGAAACCGGCCCTCCTCCTTTCTCACAATAACCCGGTCATCGGACAGCAGCCTGATATCCCCTTCCCCTGACAAAAGATGACATAACGTGCTTTTCCCGGCGCCGGATTTCCCCGGGAAAATCAAGCCCTTTCCCTTCACCTCGACCCCGGCCGCATGGATCAGGGCCCCGTTTCTCATTGACAGAAAATACATCAAGAGTATCTGGTCCAGCGGATAGCGCACCGGGTTTGAAATCGTTTGCAGGCCGCCGTATATTTCCAACAGCACATCGCTGCAATAGACATTGACGTCCCTGTAATCTTTGCCTATTTTTGCCAGCCAGATGGGCTCCTCAAATTCAGCCGGTTTCATGGACACAAACCGGTTTTCACCGTCAAAAAACATGGACCAGGAACTGCCGCTGTCAAATATTCTGTCCATCCCAGTTGGCGCGGGATTAATTCCCGGCTCAAGGACGACGTTTATATGGGCGGCCCCGCCCTCAGCACCCGCCGCCCTCTCTTCAAACTCTTTGTAGGCGATGTCCGGCAGGGAACAAATATCTCCCGCGCCACTTTCAATATGTATCGTAACGCCGCCTATCTGCATATCACCCTTTCCCCCGGCCCGGTCATGAACCAAGACCGGCACAGCTGTTCATCAGGCAGGGAGACGCCAGAGGTGCAAAGCCGCCGCCGACCGTTTTGCACCCCGCTGCCAGCACCTCCTCTGCAGCAAGCTCGATTGTTCTCAGCCTTGGCTTTTCATATGGTCTCTTTTTGTCTTTTTCCGTCATATATCCCCCTCTTATGCGCTTAATAAAAAAGCGGATGCGCCGGCATTAATGGAACCGACAACCGCTTTGTACCGGTATTCGGCTGTTTTGCAAAGATAGTCGGACGGCACATCCTCTCTTCCTGTTTCAAGTTCAAAAAAAGCCGGGCAGTAACCGCAGAAAAGAATTTTCTCGCATCCTGCGCATTGGAAACCGCTTTCCGCTTTTCGATCCCTTATTTGCGGAATGACCTCCGTCCACCCCTTTAAAAAAGACGTCTCGGACAAATCAACATTGATTCGATCTACCATTAAACAGGGCTTAAGACGTCCGTAGGCGTCGATATGAAAATTTGTCACACCGGCCATGCACCGATAGATCGGGTCGTTTGCCGTCCACATGATGTCGGCTTTTCTCTTCTCATAATACTCCCGCCATTGTGACAACCGGACAGGATCTGAAATTTCTTTTTTCACCGCATCTTCCGGAGCCACTCGGAGATCAAGCGGCGCCTTGTCATGGTCCAGGCGGGGAAAAATTGCCGCATCAAGCCTGAATGGAACATTGAGCTCGGCTGCAATCGTTTCGATATCATGGAACTCATCGATGTTCCCTGACATCAGAACCGTTTTAAGCTTCACCCTGATATCGTTATCCACAAGCATCCTGATGCCGGACAGGCACCGTTCATATGACCCCGTTTTGCCCGTAATGGATTCAAAGGCATCCCGGGAGGCGCCGTAAAGGCTGATCTCCACCGCCTGGGGCGGCAGGTCTTTGAAGAGCGTCACCGTATCGGCATCCACCAGGGTGCCGTTGGTGAAAATGTTAACAATGAGGCCGTTTTTTTTGGCGTGGGTATATATCTCGGCAAAGCCTCTCTTTAACAGCGGCTCGCCGCCGGTCATCAACAGGTAAAGGCAGCCGGCTTCGGTCAACTCATCGATAATTCCCAGCCATTGATTCACCGAAAACTCTTTTTTCGAAGCGGTTCTATCTTCTCCCAAAAAGCAATGAATGCAGTCAAGGTTGCAACGGGACGTTAAGTCCAGGCTCCCGGAAAGGGGTATCCTTTGTTCCGCGGCTTTTTTTTGGAAGCGTTCCAGATACGCCGGATTGTCTTTTTCAGTGTATGTGCAGCTCAACTCTTGTCCGGCTCCTCAATAAGATCGGCGTTCATCAACTCGTTTACGAAGTCGGAGATATCCTTTTCCGCCTCGTCTTTCGCAACATCAAACCGATCGATTAACGCATTAAGAATATCAACCAGTTTCTTCTTCCCATCCAGGTTCTTCCAGACAAACTCCGCCGTCGGGTTCAGTGAAAATATCTTCTGCATATCCGCCAGCCGGCCCCGGACAGGAACGAGAATGGTTTCTTCCGCTATCTCCCTCGACACCACGTCGTCTTTCTTACGGTATATAGTATTCCACATGTTACTCATTCATCACCCACCAGATAGTTCCTGCCCCCTGACAACTGACGCCTCTGGTCTAACGCACGTTAAGCGCCGGATCACCCAGCAGGTTGTAAATAAGCGGGAGGTTGGTTCCACACCCCCTCTGCCGATATGCCTCGCACGCCTTCAACACCGCCCTGCCCAGCGTCTTTTCCTCCTGCCGGAACAGGGCCGTGATAAACTCTTCGTTCAGAATTCCGGCGTCCGAATTCATCGAGAACCCGGTGGGAGACCATACGGCAGCCGCCCCGCCGTCTTCAGCGATCACCAGTCTCTCGCTTATACAGTCAAAACCCGGGAAGGAAAACCGGCCCGCAACACATGTCATGGCGGCCACCACCGGAAATCCGCCGCTGCCTTCAAGCACAGGAACATCCTCGGACGTCAACATGCCTTCCGCCGCAAACCTGTCCAGTCCACCGTGCCCCATATAATTCACAAAAGCGGGGCCGGCTTTCATGCCTTCGATGATCATATTTCTGGCATCATCAATAAACGTCGGCCCGAGGTAAATCTTGTCCGCATAAAACCCTTCGGGAAGGAGGGCGGCAATCCCGTCACTGTCAACCCCAAACGCGCCCCCGCCGTCAGGGTCATCCGCCAGCACCATGACCCGGGAAGATGCGGTCACCCCCCCGGACGTTTCATATGCTTTTATCTTTTCTATATAAAAGAGAAGCTCATCGGATGTGAGAACGGGGATCCTTCCGATGGATACCTCCGGCACGCCGTCCCGTCCTTCAACGTCTCCGAACTTGCCGTCCGATGCAGACAAGCCGTCGGCGGTCCTCACCATCAGCGGCGGTATCAGATTGTCATCATAACCGCCGAAGTTCTTGTAGTCATAGGAGCCGTCTCCTGCCAGGACTACGTATTGAGGGGCTTTTCTCCATTGGTGGTAGGCATAGGAAACAAAATCGGTTATTGCCTCGGGATTGAATATGCCGTGGTTGAACTCGTCCATAATGTCTGACAGCTCAACCACCATGGTTTCAAGGCCCTGCTGTTTCCTGTATTCACACAGGAATTCAGCGGCGGCGCTTAGCTCGGAAGGTGCTATAACAATATAATCCGCGCTGTTCCAGCGTTTCTTCAGCCATGAGCGGCTGCATCCGGTGACGGACACCGGCTGTTTCAACCCGCCGGACGTCAGAGCGATGTAGTCTTTTCCATCTGCAGGCTTAAAGTTTAGATAATAATCCCCTTCCGCGCCCTCCGGGACGATTCTCCTGACTGCCACCGGGTCGGCCGGATTTGTAATATCAAATACCATTATGTCGGAGCCGGCAAAGCCGCTGATGGTAACGGGCTCATCGCCATCCCCGGTGAACCTCAGCACATTACCGGATGCCCTGTATGTCCTCTGGTAGGTCAGATCAAATGAATTGATATAGAAAATGCTGAACGCGGCGCCGGTGTCGGCAAGGCTCCTAATTTCAATAGAATTGACACCATCATCCAGCAGAAGCTGGGCAAACGAAACATCAATGGACGCCGCGGACGTCCCATCAAAGTAGCCTTCCCCTGCGGGGATACCGTTAATCAGCACCATGACATGATGATCGGCATCACACTCCACATCATCCGTTACTCCCTGAAGGTTAATGGAAAGGAACGCCGTCCCCTCCACCTGCGCGGCACCGTCCGCTCTAATGTTGAACACTTTGCTGTCCATTCCCGGCCAGCCGGCGGTCACGTAATCCCACATCCAGTAGTCGGAATACGGGTCGTCAAAAGATCCGGTTAACGCAACTCTGTTTTCCTCTCCGTGAACATCGCATATAAAGGTCGCTGTATGGTCATCACCCAAGGCATCTTCGGGTAGCCTGTTTCGTGTTGTTTCCATTGTGGAGCCGAGGCCGACGGTCAGCCAGTAGATATTCTCGGCCGTGTATACGCTGTCTATCGCCACGCCAAGGAATAATATCCCGTTATTGCCTTCACCCTGTTTCCAGGGAACGGACTCTCCTTGAGTTGTCAAAGACAGACGCTTATGGCGGATAAGGTACTCGACTATGTTGGAAGATATGCCAAACGCTTCAGCCAGCTCCCCACTGGTAATATAATAGATCCCCGTGTCGGAGATACTGATTTTTGCCCGGCTTCTCTGCCACGGAAACAGCAGTCTTCGAACAGCCCCCATTGCGGCTTTCCTTGCTTTTACCCTCATTATCTTCAGTTTGGTCTGCCCCGCGGATTGCCTGGTAAACTTACGATCTCTTCTGTCTGTATACACACTCCCTTTCGAGAATGAACTCATCCGCCGAACCGGTGCATAGGATGATTCCGAGATCACCTCTTCCGCGGTAACCGTATACGGGCCGTGAACCCGTTTCCGCCCGCGCACTTCTTTCTCGACCAGTTTGTAGGTATAGGTCACACCGGCAGCCGCCGTTTCGTCAACAAACCTGTAGCTTCCGCCCTGCCCTGACACCAGGAGCCCGGGCAGCAGCCGGTCGTTCAGGCGAATAAAATCGCCGCTCTCCTTTCTGAAAAGATGGAAACCAATGGTTCCGATCTCGGACGCCGTATCCCATTTCACCACCACGTCCCCGTCTTCAACAACAGACTGAAAAGAAGAAATGACGGCCAGTGTAGGAATGTATACCGTATCGCTCACCCCGCTGTAGGCCACCTCGATACTGTAGCCGCCGGTTACGTAGAGAACTCCGTCATTTACTCCTGTACCGGTGCTCGTTGAAACCGTCAGCCCCGACCCCTCAAATATCCCTGTATTGTTTCCGGTCTCGTAAAGCGTCAGGTTCTCACTGTCGCCCGTTGAGGGATCACTTACCGTCACACTGACAGAGTCGATGGTCCCGGTGTTTAGGTTCGCGCTATCATCAACAACCCGGACATAGGCGGTGGCGTCCCCTGTATCCATGGGGTAGCCGTTTACGGGATTTCCATTAACGTCCACAAACTCCACACCGGTGACATTGCTGACGACCCTGAAGTCGTCCGAGATGGAATGCGTCACCAGCCCCTCGGTGCCTTCAACGGTGGTCACCCTGGCGGTCCAGAGGCCGGTGGGATCCGCTGCGGCGATATCCAGGCCAAGTTCCCATGTGCTGTAGTCCGCCCCTGAGTCCGCCACGTTGGTCATGGGCTCACCGAGAATGACCGGAATGCCTTCGGAATCAATCACATCCAGTGCTGCGCCGGCAATGTCAAAACTCCCAAACGGATCACTGATGACCGAGCGGACATATATGGTTGCCTCCTGTTTGATCAGACTGATAACCCCGCCGCCAGGATAGGCGGCATCATAAAAATCGATGGAGTCGACATTGATAACGGTTTTTGACTGCATATCCACCCGGGAATGATCACTCCCGGAAGTCGGCGAAACAACAAGCCTCCTGTTTCTTCTGTTTGTTTCATTTTCAATGTATAGTGTAATTGCATCACCACTGCTCAGCGCGATGTCTCCTGAAACCGGTATGTAGAAAGTACACTCCTTGGGGGTGTCAAAATCAATAGTCTGGCTATCGCTTCCGATAACCATAGCGCCTATTCTCAGCTCCACTCTAACGTCCCTCTCACTATCGCGGCCTGATTCATCCAGCCATAATACAACCGGAATGCTTCCACTGCTTCCGTCTATGATGATATCCCCCTGGCTGACGGGCGTCATGGTCCAGGTGTCTGAGGCCCCTGCGCCATTGATGGTTACCTCTGTCTGGGCTACGGAGGGAGGGGTTCTGCTCAATATATTGGGCGATGAATAAAGATAAAGCGGTTTGTTGCCGCTCGAGGAAACCTGGGACTCGGATACAATGATGGCGGGAGCGTCTATCGTAAAGTTTGTTCCTGAGGGGACAACATCAGCGATGACACTTTGGTCTATCGTTGTACCGGGCAAAGTGCCCGCCTCGATCGTCACATCGAAAAGGATGTTAACGGATCCGCCGGCCGGGACGGTGATATCGGCTATGTCAAGATATCCGGCACCATTTGCGCCGCCGGGTGGGGGAAGCGAGCCGTCCGTCGACCCGGCCGGAATGGCCATGACGGAAAAGTCGGCAGTATGCGCCGAAATGTCACCTGTTGCCTGCACTCCGGTTGTTTCACTTCCGCTAGAGTCCAGGAGGGTGACGGTATACCTCAATATATCGCCCGGCTCCGCATCGCCGCCATTTAAATCGGAAACCGTCAGGGTCGAACCGGACAAACCGGTTTCCAGAATCGTCGTGGGATCATCGGCGGTATTGTTATCGGAGATATTGTCAAACATGGTGCTTGACACGGTGACCGTATTCGTGACCGAAGGTATGGTTGAGGCATCCGGATTTACCGTCAATGTGATGGGCGGTAGCGAACTTCCCGCCGGTAGTGCGGTGCCTGTATATGTCCATGTAATATCCCGGCCGTTAAACGCCGGCGAACTCCACCCGACTTCCGAACTGGACACATAGGCGAGGCCGGCCGGCAGTGTCTCCACCAGTGTTATGGTGTCCGCTGCGTCCGTGTCGCTGGGTCCGTTATTGGTTACGGTTATCGTGTAAACGCCCTCCTGGCCGGCAACAAAGTTTCCGGTATGGGTTTTAGATGCCGCAAGATCAGCAACCGGTGTGTTGGTCACCGAAATAATTTCGGCGCTTAACAGCACCAGGTCTCCCCCCGAACTGAAGGTGGATGTGGCCGATGTATCATCGGGGCTCAGATAACCGGTGATATCATACGTATCAAAATCAACCCCGTAACTGGCGCTTGTGCCCAGCAGGTTGATGGTGGAGTTAAACTGATTATTAGACGGATTAAGCCCATCGGTGAGTGCATTCCCATTAAAAAGAAGCTGTTCTGAGTAGCCGTTCAGCGGGTCGGAATTCTCGACATCCCCTTCCCAGCTGATGTGGGACATCTGCCGTCTATATCGGATGGATCAGAGGGAATGACGAAATTGTCCGGCGTAACACTTATGGAACTGCCCCTGTGATACTCAAACCCGTCAAAGATATTGATGACCCGTAAACGGGGATCTACTGTTTCTTCATAAATAACAAGCAATGACCAGCCGGCCACAACCGCGGCCCTAACACAGTGAGGGTCGCCTGAGTTTACACTGAGATTCGAGAAGGTATACGTCCCGTTGGATGTCACAAGACCCGTCACATCCTTAAAGCCGCTGAAAAAATCATAGTCAATGCCGAAATAATTGAATGTTTCGACAAACGTGCGGTCAGCCGACAGATCAGTGCCTTCAAATGTTATATCGGAATCCGGAGCGGTTTGGGTGGAACCGCCATCGGTCGAATATGACCCTGCCCAGTACAGGTAGGCAGCGACCACTGTTGCACCGGTGGGAATTCCGGAAAGAGATGCCGAGTCCGAATTGGTGACGGCGCATGCATCTCCGCCGTTGGAATCCGTTCTGAGCGTTCCGCCTGTTCCTGTGTAGTTTAAATTACCCGCAAGACTCTCATAAAGCGATATGGGGGTCCCGGCATATGCATTCAGCATGGAAAACAGAACGATCAGGACGCCGATGACTATGGATGCTATGTTTCTCATTCAGCCCTCCAGGAATTTCTGGCTCAACATTTCTATCTATATTTCATATAGTTATATATCTTGTGCCAGTATGATATGTTGTACCGTAGATGTAGTACCACAATATAAGGTGTGTGTAAACTAAAAATACACACTATATGGAAATAAATTTCACCAATTGAGCGGTGTTTTTTAAGGGTCTGAAGGGAATGTTGTTATGTTTTTTGAATCAGTTTCATATATGCCGAGAAGGGCGGGCAACAGAACCCGCCCTGTGATTCGGTCCGTCTATTGGATTGTTTTATGGTTAGGATTTTCCTCATCTCTATGAGTGTATTGAAACAACGGCACCAATCCATCCGGCTCAATTCCGTTCATATAAAGCTCCTGAAGGCGTGAAATCGTGCTCTCTTCGATCATCGTGTCCCCGCATGAAAGACAAACATTGGCCGGCACATCAAAAAATACCATGATAATATCTCCGCACTTTATTGTCTGAATAATGGGTTTAACCTCGTATTCGCCCCCGCAGCCTTTTGTAGAACATTCCATTTCTGCTTCCTCCGGTTTTTAGATAAATAAAGTAAACAATAAATATCGCGCTTTAAATCGAGATTTTAAATTAATTTTTGCGATTTCAGTTTATTGAGCCCCAATACATTGCTTCCCCGGCCTGACACAAGGGGCCTTGTTAATTTATTGCCGGAAGGAGCAATCAACCCGTCTCCACGGGCTCATTCGTTGTCCAATACAGCTCTTTCGCAATTTTTAACTTTGAATATATATGATTTGGGACGAAGTCAAGAAAAATGTGAATATGGAATATAAATATTCAACTTTATTCTCTAAAAATTAATTATTTTTTAATATTTATTGTAGATTGTTAGTTGTCAGATGGTTATTTACGCTTATTTTTTTATATGTTTGGACAAACTATTTACCATCTTTGCATAAATGTCAGCCTGAAACCTTGGCACAGTTTTTATTAGAAAAAAAGAAGAATAGAAGAACGGGAGAAGTAAATAAGATGGCGATGCAATCACTTATAGTGTTTATTTCTGCTCAAACCTGAAATTTTTCACCATTATTTTAAACTTTCCAACATCACCCGCATTGCCGCCCTCACCATACCTTAACGTCACATACAGGTCGATGATGTCTGCAGCCTTCTCTCCAAACGGCTGGTCAAGCTTTTTAATCATTTTTGCATAATCATAAGGCCCCTGGGCCGGCCTTCTGACAATTCCTTTTTGAGCCAGTTTTTTGCAGAATTCAATATAGTGGTCCTGCACCCTGTCTTTTTTTCCGGAATATCGGCTTGCCCGGAACAAAATAAAGCCGGCCGCAAACAAAATGGCGGCACACATGACCAACAAAAGGGTGATATTCAACCATCGGTTTGAGCCGGAAACAATTCCCAGCCAGGCCAGCAACGCCTGCTGTTCCCAGAATGAATAGCTGATAAACCAGATATCCCATTGGGTGCTGATGGCATCCCACCCGAACTTGATCTGCTGCCAAAAATCAGACAGCCACAAATCGTCCTCACCGATTAAAAAGGCGGGCAACTCATCCCGGGATAAAGCGGTCGCCACGCCCTCTGAAATTCTCCCGGGCGCTACTGCAGACGTGGGATCGATCCTTACCCAGCCTTTTCCTTTGAGGAAGACCTCCACCCAGGCGTGGGCATCCGACTGATGGACAATCATATAGTTGCCATATGGATTCATGGTCCCGCCCATATACCCCCCCACAATTCTGGCCGGAATTCCGGATGCCCGCATCAAGAAAGCAAAAGACGCTGCATAGTGCTCGCAAAATCCTTTCTTTTCAGAAAACAGAAAATCATCAACCTGGTTGCCCCCCAACCGCGGCGGCTTGAGGGTATAAATAAAATTATTGGATCTGAAATAGCCCAGTGCCTCGCTGACAAGGGCTTCGTCATCTGAATGCATGGATCTCCACTCGGCTGCCAGCTGCCGCGATTGTTCGTTTCCGTGTGGCGGCAGTCTCAATGCCCTCTCTTCCCACCGGTTCATCTCCCCTGTGTTGTAGCTGGTATACGATGTCAGGCGGTATCTTATTTTTTTCCTCGGGGATTGGTTAAGCCTGAGCGTATGATCCCCCATGAGTGATGACGAAGGCGGTGAATCGACAGGCATATCCAGGGCAAATGCCCACCTGTTCCCCCGGGGTTCCAGGGTGACGATATATGACACCTCGTCTTTACCGGATATGGTTTGGGCGGATTCCGAAACCGGATACCCCCGGGTCCACTCCCTGCCGTTAAATGTCCAGAAGACAATGCCCCGCCAGTAGAGTTTTTCAGAACCGGGCACGGGGCTTTCAAACTCGACCCTGAATGCAATGTCATCGTTTACGACGAGACGCGCCACATCGCCCAGAGACAAGGAGTTGGAAAAACCTGTATAACCATAGGGCCGCTGTTTGATTCCCCACAAGCTGCCCTGGATTCTCGGAAACAGCAAAAACAATATGATCATCAACGGCAGCGCCTGCACAACCATTCGGAGGGAGTATTGAAAATGGTGGTTTATTTTACCCTCGGGATGGTTGATGTGAATCAGTGCGGCTGTTGTGACGGCAACAGAAAAAAACATATACAGCGTGATGGCCAGGTTCTCAAATACAATGAGGTTGGTGATAATTAAAAAATAAGAAAGGAAGACGGCCACCATCCTGTCCCTGTGGGTTCCGGCTTCAAGCGGTTTCAGGCCGGCCATGACGGCTATCAGGCTGATAAATGCGGAACCGCCGATCGTATAACCAAAAGACAGAATTAGGCCAAGCATGCTTATTCCCGTCAGCAGTCGTCGTGTGAATCTCCCCGGCAAGGGTCGTTGTGAACGACTGATATGATACATGTAACCCCATAACCATATGCACCAGCAGGTGATCCATAATGGGAGTCTTAAGACCTGAGGCAGCAACGCAACAATGAGGGCAATCAGAATGGGCTTGATATGTCTTTTTTCAGAATCCGAAACCATATGTCTGAATTATATATCCCGTCTATTGAAACACACTGTCTATGCTCGTCACTAATCGTTTCGACCCTTTTAATAAAAGTCGGGGTAAAGGGCCAGGGCCTTAAGACACCGGTGCTTATGGGTTTCGCCCTTTCCCTGGGG
>Ga0180436_10004982_pt1 | contig 11834 bp, 8 predicted proteins | sample SS_ome_2_FD_132434 | JGI IMG/M metagenome (GOLD analysis project Ga0180436, IMG submission 132434) | Hypersaline lake sediment archaeal communities from the Salton Sea, California, USA - SS_3_S_2 metaG | ecosystem: Environmental > Aquatic > Non-marine Saline and Alkaline > Hypersaline > Sediment...
GCTCGCCTTGGCGATCACTGTGCCACACACGCAGCCTGCCTGTCAAGAGGAAGAACCGGCCGCACCCTAACGACGCCCACAGCCCCACTTGAAGCCGGGCCAAAAGCGCATACAATACGGCCATCACGTCCCCACAAGCGGGGCACGGCTAGGAGAGAATCGCATGACAGTTGCAGAGGTCGCACTCGCCAAAGACGTCGGGTTGTTGCTCGAACCGTATCTCGCCCCCTTGCTGGGCCGGCAGTCGATTCCCAGCGGTGACGAGGCCTATGCCCAGGCCAAGTCGCTGTGGGACATGGTGTCGGGCTATGCGCCGGTGATGGCCGCCGCCGAGGCCCTGGTCGAGGACCCCGGCCACGTCGAAAAGCAGGCCACGCTCCGTTTCCGCATCAAGATCGAGATCGAAGCCGATCAACACCTAGAGGACGCGCTGCGCGCCCTGCTCTAGCCCATCGTATCGCCGCAACCGAGGCCGTCGTCCATCCGCGGGCGGCGGCCCCTTTTTTCGTGGAGGCAGAGACCATGAATACCCCCGAGCGACCCTATCGGCTGCGCACCATTCCGGGCTATGCCAGTTCGACCCCCGGCATCCAGATCGGCACCCAACTCCCAGCCGACGCCTCGCCGGAAGATATGCAGTTTGCGCGCCAACTGGGCGTCGAGTGGGTGATGACCGCCGCGCCCCAAGAAAGCCAGTTCGCGCTCGAGCTGGGCGGCTCGACTCCGACCTCTGAATCGGCGGGCCTTTCGGCCAACGCCGAGGGGTATCGCCGCATCCGCGAGCGGTTCGAGGCCCAGGGCCTGCAGGTCTATCGCCTGGCCAATCACGCCTGCCACAACATGGAGGCGGTCACCCTCAACCTGGAGGGCAGGGACGCCAAGGTCGCCGAGTATCTGCAGTACATTCGCGATCTGGGAGCGGCGGGCATTCGCTATGCCACCTATGCCCACATGGGCAACGGTATCTGGAGCAGCGGCCGCGAGACGATCCGCGGCGGGGCCCTGTCGCGCGCGCTGCACCTGGACGACGACCCCAAGGGGTATTGGATTCAGCAGCGGTTCGAGGGCGAGATGACCCACGGCCGAGTCTATAGCGAGCAGGAACTGTGGGACAACTATGCCCATTTCATCCGGCAGGTCGTGCCCGTCGCCGAGGAGGTCGGCGTCTATATCGGCATTCACCCCGATGATCCGCCGGTGTACACGCTGGGCGGGGTGCCGCGCAGCATCTTTGGCACCTTTGAGGGGTACCAGCGGGCGCTCGAGATCGCCGATAGCCCCAACATCGGGGTCTGCCTCTGCGTGGGCTGCTGGCTGGAGGGAGGCGTGGCCATGGGCGCCGACGTGCTGCAGGCCATCCGCGCCTTTGGCGAGGCGAACAAGCTCTTCAAGGTGCACCTGCGGAACATCACCGCGCCGCTGCCGGAGGGATTCGCCGAGACCTTTCTCGACGCCGGCTATGCCGACATGTTCAAGGTGGTCGAGGCTCTGCGGGCCGTGGATTTCGACGGCGCGGTCATCTCGGACCACCTGCAGCAGATGGTGGGCGGGCGCCACGCCGCCGAAGCGTTCGCGGTGGGCTATATCAAGGCGCTCATCCGGGCGGCCAACAACGTCCACGGCGAGAGCGAGGGGTTGCGAAAACCGGCGGGACTGTAGAAGACGGTCCGCGCACTCTACAGACCTGTAGAGACGTTCCTTGGAACGTCTCCTGTCCGAGCAAACCTCCCGGAGGTTCCGGACCTCCGGGAGGTTGTGTGTCAGTCAGTCAATCACCACCGGCTCGCCGATACGGACCGACGATTCCAGCGCCAGAACCAGCGCCAACGAGTCGCGCGCCTCTTCCGGGGCGATGACCCCACCGGGGTCCTGGCCCTCGCTGACACAGCGCAGGAAATGGTCCACCTCGCGCACATAGGCATCGCCCGAGACCTCGGGATAGAGCGGCTCGGAGCCGCCCGAGGGATAGACCACCAGCGTGCGTTCCCAGTTGCCGTTGTAGCGCAGCAGCGCGCCCTCGAACAGGGCATCATAGCTGGCCTCGAACCCAAAGCTGGGCATGTCGAGCCAGCCGCCGCTCACCTTGACCGCCAGGTCGGGGCCATAGTCCAGGACGCTCTCGATCACGTCGATGCCATCGGTGCACTTCTGGTTCCAACCGTGAGCCTGCACCGCGCGCGGCTGACCGCAGATCCAGCGCACCGTGTCAATGTCGTGGATGTGCATGTCGACGGTCGTGCCGCCGCTCTGGGCTGCGTCCAGGATCCAGCCGCCCGCAGCCCAGGTGGGACAGGAAGACACGCGCGACATGCGCAGCGAGCGCAGCTTGCCATAGGCGCCGTCGTCGACCCGCTCTTTGAGATAGACAAACTCGGGCCAGAAACGGATGCACTGCCCGATCATCAGCCCCACACCGTTGGCCTTGGCCGCCGCGATCATTCCCTCGGCCTGCGCCACGGTGCGCGCCATCGGCTTTTCGCAGAACACGTGCTTGCCGTTCTCGGCCGCCAGGATCGACATGGGGGCGTGCAGGGGCGTCGGTAGACAGACCCAGACGGCATCAACGTCCGCCTCACGGATCAGATCGGCGCCGTCGCTATAGCGGTCCACGTCGCCCATGTCCAGGCCGCTCTGCCCCAGATCGAGGTTGCCGCCCACGACCGTCGTTCCCTCCCGGCGTCCGGTAATCGGATCGGCGACCGCGGTGACCGTGGCCAGCGGCGAATCGTTAAGCCGCAGCAGGTGGCTCTGCCCCATCATGCCCAGACCAATGACGCCGACCTTTAGCATGTAACGCCTCCGTTGAGAATGGTATCCATGTCGCGGCTGGCCCGATAGACCACCGCCTCGGGATAGGGTTCGCGGGTGAACAGCTCGCCAGTCACCCAGCCGTCATAGCCGACCGCCTCCAGCGCCGAGAGCACCAGCGGATAGTCGACGTCGCCCTCCAGTAGATCGACAAAGCCCTGCAGCGTACCTACGGCGATGCGAAAGTCTTTGAAATGGACGCGGCGAATGCGCTCGCCCAGCACCTGGATCCAGTGCTGCGGATAGCCATTGCGCAAGACATTGCCCACGTCAAAGTAGACCCCCACGTGCGAATGATCGACCGTATCGATGAACTGGCGCATCTCCATGGGGCCGGTTAGAAAGCGGTTCCAGACATTCTCGACGCCGATCTGCACGTCGACCTTCGCGGCCTCCTCGCCCAGTCCGCGGATATCGTCGACCGCTCGTTGGTAAGTGCCGGCATAGTCGCTGACCACCGGCGGCCCCGCTTCGAACGGCCCCGTAAAGCCCGGCACCACCAAAATGCAGCCCGCGCCCAGATCGCGCGCCTGATGCAGCATGGTGCGCACATGCGTCTTGGCCTGTTGCCGCTCGTCGGCATCGGGCGAGAGCAGGTTGATCTGCCAGAGCACGCCCGTGGCCAGCGAGGGGATGACCAGTCCATGCTCTGCAAACGTTGCGCGGATGCCCTCTAGATCGGCAGCGCTGCATTCGGGACCCAACGGCCCCTCCAGCGCATAGGCCAGCTCGACGCCCTCGAAACCGGCGTCCTTTGCCAGAGCGGCGGAGCGCTCCAGAGGCCAGTCGCCGGGAAAGGCCCAGATGCTGATCGCTTTTCTCATGGAACCTCGCCTCCTACAGGGGGATAGCCAGTGACGCCGTCATCTTGCGGCTGCACTGCGCGGCTGTCAAGCGGCCTTTGCTTGCAGCAGGGCGGGCCGTGAGATCATCCAAGAGTCCTGCCGCATGGTGCGTGAGCGACCCCTCGCGAACAGAACGCCAGGGAGCGGTCGCGATGAGTATGCGCGATCTGTCCGGCGTTCTGGGCTCGGGGTGACATCCGTTTTGGCACCACTTGCCATAGGTGCCTGGCAGTCGGCGCGCCGGGCTAGAACCAACGCATCACCAGCGGCAGCCAGAGGCCGTGACCTGGCTCTCGGGTTGGCGGCAGGTCAAGCGTGGCGCTGGGCGTCGGGCTCGGCGTGGGGGTCAAGGTGACCGTCCGTCCCAGAGCGGAGGTGGGATTGGCCGTGGCGCTCGACGTCGCGGTTGCGCTCGCGATGGTGGTTCGCGTCACCGTCGCCGTCTTGGTTGGCGTTGCTGTCTGCGTTGAGCCTGCCGTCGTCGTCGGGGTCGGCGTGTTCGTGCGGGTCACGGTTGGCGTTCGGCTCGCCGATGGGGTGCGCGTTGCGGTCAGCGTCGGGGTCGGGCCCAGATGGCCCAGAACGCCCACGGGCTGGAATCCGGCGTCAGCGGTGAGCAGCAGCGCGTCGAGCCGCGCATCCGACTCGCGCGCGGCAAAGCGGATGGTGTGCGATCCGGCGCCCAGCGTATAGGGCACCACCGGCTCGTGGGCCGGATGGACCACCTCCCAACCCCAGACCCAGGCCCCGCCAAAGGTGGGTATCTCGTACTTGATCGGCCCGTCGCCGTCGACCGACACCCAGAACGAGTTGTGATTGAGCGCCTGGCCTTGGACCCGCGCCCAGAGATAGTAGGCCCCCGCCACGTCGATCCGCAGGCTGTAGCTGACCGCGCCGCCCTCGTGCACCGGCGCGTGGACACAGGCTCCCGCCGAGGCCCCTCTGTCGGCGATCGCGACCACCGGCGCCTCGATCTCGCCGCTTTCGGCCTCGACCGCCCAGACCAGCGACCCGGGCGACACCGTCGGCAGCGGCGTGTCGGTCGCGGTGGGCGTGGGGCTCAAAAGGGGCGTACGGGTCACGGTCGGCGTCGTGGAGGGTGTGTGACTGGGCGTCGGCGATTCGCCACAGGGCACGGGATCCGGTGGCGATTGGCCGGCGTCATCGCAGAGCCAGATGGCGTCCAGGCGAGCGTTTGCCTCGCGGGCGGCAAAGACCAGAGTGTGCTCTCCAGCCGTCAGATGATAGGGCACCACCGCTTCGTGGGCCGGATGGACCACCTCCCAGCCAAACTGCCAGATCCCGTCGAACCGCGGGATCTCGTACTTTATCGGGTCCGAGCCGTCCACCGAGACCCAGAACGAGTTCTGGTAGAGGGCCAGACCCATCCCGCGCCCCCAGAGCCAATAGTCGGCCGTGGCGGGAACGGACACGGCAAAGCTCACCGCCCCCTGCTCGTGCAGCGCCGAGGTCACATAGCCACAGGCCGAGGCGGCTGACGACCATTCGGTGGCCATCGGCGCCGACTGCAAACCAGCCTCCGCCTCGACATGGTGGCTCCAGGCGGCCTGCGTACGAGGTTGCGACAGGATCAAAGCGAGGGCGAGAACAAGGAGTATGAACGCGGCAGAACGCGAGCGCATTATCTCTCCACAGTAAGGATGGCGTCGCTATGATGACGTCGCGCCACAGGTCCGGTTGCGCCGCGAATCTGACACCTGGCTCACGGAAAACACACATTCGCCTCACGAGCAGCCCATATGCAAGGCGTACTATGTGGTCAGAAGAACCAAGCCAGTGAGACCTTACGAGGAGGAATCATGAACAAGATAGTGAGAATCGCCGTAGCGCTTTTGATCGTTTCGCTTTTGGCTATCGTAGTGGTCAATGTGGTATCGGCCGAGGGGGGCATCGCCCAACCGGCAAGAAAGTTCAACGCCTGCCAGTTTCGCTGGGTCGAGACCCAGCCGGTGCGGGTCGAAGCGTCCGATGAGGGGTATCTGTTCGACTGTAGCTTTTACGAGGGGGAAATCCCCACCTCGGCCCAGTCGTTAGAGTCGCAGCTTTGCACGCCGCTTGACGGCCCTGGATTGGTCGGAATCGAGTACCGGGGCAGTACGGAAACCGCCAGTGTCGGATGCCAGGGCGGGGGCAGTTGCGGTAGCTGCAACCACTAGATCAACCGAACCCATCTCCCGGTAGGCGAGCGAGGCTGTCCCATTAGCGGGGCAGCCTCGTTCGTGTTCTAACGGAGCGTCACCCGCGCCGCGCCGGCCTGAGCCATGGTCAACCGGTCATACAGCAGCACCTCGACGGTCACTATGGCGTCGGCCTGCTCCGGATCGATGTCGATGCGCACCCGGTCGCTCAGCAGTTCGCCGGTTTTCCAGAGACTGGTGGGGTAGCCGCCATAGAACGGGGGCATATCGCGGTCGGCGATCAGCGCTTCCCGGGCGTCGAGCAGTCGCACCGACTGGTAGTAGTTGAGCGGGGCCTGCCGCTCGCAGCGCCAGTCGAGGTCGACATAGACCCGCTTGCCCTCGACTTCAGTGTCGGCCGCCAGCAGCGCAATCACCGGCGCCTGCCCCTCGGGGCCATACTGGGCAATGGGCTGCTCGTCGCCGCCGGCCATCCGATGGCCGACACAGTTCAGTATACCGACCATCAGGCGGTCCATGCGATAGCCCTGCGCCGTGGTGGGCTCGAGGTCCTGGCCGGCGCGGTCGATGTTCAACCGCAACACATAGAGCCCCGGCGCAAGATCGTCCGGCAACGCGATGGGCAAGGAAACATCGGCGCTATCGAGCGACTGCTCGACGGAGAGCCGCACCAGTCGCGGCGGATAAAGATGATCGCTGGCCGCCAGCATCTCGACGCAGAGCGTGGCCTCGGGATCGGCGGATGCCCAGGCAAGATCGAGCCTGACCGTCTCACCTGGTTCAACGTTCAGCGGACCGATGCCGCCCTCCAGGAGGGTCAGGTCGTCGAAACGCACACCGTCCGGCTCGAGATGCCAGTAGGGCGCTCGCACCCAGTCCATCAGCCAGACGCCCCCTTGCCGCGAGTCAGACGCCTGACCTGGCGACGTCAGGCGCGGTACAGCGAATAGCACGATCAGCAGCGCCGCACCGCCGATCAGCCAGGGTCGCAAGGCGCGATCCCGTTGGGCACTCCAGGCCAGCAACGCGATCCAGACCAGCAGACCCATCAGCGAGGCCACCCGCGCGGCGCGCTGCAACGGCGTGCCACGATAGCGCAGGATCACCTCGTGTTCGCCAGGCGACAGCCATAGACCGATCAGGCCCAAACCGGGGAGGGGTTCGGTTTCCGCTTGCGCGCCGTCAATCGTCGCCACCCAGCCAGGGTGATCGCTGGTCTGAAAGGCGAGCAACGCCTCCTCGGCAACGTCGATGCACCACTGTTGCCGCTCGGGCTCGACAAGGAGCCGCTCGGACGAGGACAGGCTGCCCCGCAACACGAGCGGCACCTCCGCTTGCCCAAGCTGCGGTCCCGAAACGTGTGGACGCGGCACCATCCCCAGCGGCAGGTACTCGTAGCGTACTGTCCCACCGATGTTCCCCGAATAGGTCTCGTAGAGCATCAGACGCTCGGGGGAGACATCGGCCTCGCGGATCGGCAGTCGGTCGACGCGTAAACCAGCCAGTCCAGCCCCCAGTAACAGCGCCGAGAGTCCCAGCGTCAGCCAGTGGTCTAGCTTGCGCTCGCTCCACAGCGCCTCGATGCGCGGCAGTAACAGCGCGCCCATCAGAGCCTGGATCGAGAGCCAACGCCAAGGGAACTGGGCATAGTCCAGCAGCGGCAGGCGCTCCCAGACCCAGCGCGAACTGGGCGTGATCAGCCAGGTGCTCACCAGCAGGGCCAGCCCCAGCAGGATATGCTCCCACCCCAGTCGTCGACGCCTAATCGCGCCCCAAACCACCGCGGCCATACCCAGCAGAGTCAGGATCGCTTGTACCAAACCCATCGCAAAGGGATCGCGGCCATCGCCGATGGAGTAATCGTGGATCACGCTCGGCTGCACCAGGTTCAGCCCGCGAAAGTGTCCCGCAAAATGAAAATAGCCGCTGGTTTGATCGCCGAGTTGCACCAGGTCGGTCTCGCCCAGAGCGGGCAGCCAGAACCAGGCGCTCAGCAGCAAGCCCAAAGCCAGCGCCCCGCCTCCAGCCAGCAGCAGCGGCCAGCGCCGTTCACGGGCGCCCGCCCCAATCTCGCAGAGCAGCCAGATGCCCAGCAGGGGGCTGAACAGCAACGCCGAGATATTGTGCGAGAGCAACAGTGCAGCATAGGCTACAGCCAGGCCGGCAGCGCGAGCGGCTCTCGGTCTCTGGGCCAGGCGTCGCAGCAGCCAGAGCAGCGTGGGAAAGAGCGCCATGGCCGCGAGCTCGGAGAGCGAATCACCGCGCACATAGGCGTTGACCAGGTGAAAGGGCGCGGCAGTGTACATCACCGAGGCCAGCAGGGCCCCCGTTCGGCGCGCGCCCAACTCTCGCGCCAAGAGGTAGGTGCTCGCACCGGCCAGCAGGAAGACCAGCATCTGGGTCAGCTTGATGCCCCAAAGCACCCCCAGCCCCACCTCGCTGAGTAGCGCCGCGACATAGTAGGGCAGCGCCGCGTAATAGATATAGGCCGGATAGCCCAATCCGTGGGCGCCGTCGGCCATCCAGCGAGCCGGTAGGGATCCCGCGCGCAGATTCTCGATGATCCCCTGTACCCGCTGTAGCAAAAAGGGCGAATCGCCCCCGGCGCGCGTATTGACGATCCCCGGACCGATCAGCAGCGGCAGGGCCGCCAGCAGGGCAGCAAAAAGCGCCAGGAGCAGATAGGGATCACTGCGCCTGGCGCTCGGTTTCTCGTTCATCGCCCCGCGGCTAGAGGCGATCCTGCATGGCCTTGAGGCCCAAGGGCAGAATCAGGGCCAAGGCCGCTACCAAGATGCCGCTGACGTTATAGAGCGAGCTAAAGAACCCCGTTTTGCCCAGGGGGGTATAGGACGAGGTCGGTCCCTGCGGCTCGGGGGGCTCGGGCTGCTGCGGTACGACCGTCGGCTCGACCACCTGCGTAGGCGTCGGAGACGGCTCGTAGCGGTCGGCAAAGCTGATCTCGAGCGTCGCGCCGCTGACCAGCGTCAGTGCCCACTGGTTGGGCGAGGTCGAGACATAGCCGGCGGGGTCCTTTTCGCTGACCACATAGTTGCCGGGGGTCAGCTTGTCAAAGGCCACATAGTCGCCGCTGCCGACGCTGCTCTGCGAGGCGATGAACTGCCCCGACATATCGCTGAGCGTCAACTCGGCGCCGGCCAACAGGCGCTCGCCGCCATCGCGCAGACCGTTGCCGTTGCTGTCCTCAAAGGTGGTGACGTGAATCGCGCCCTGCGCCGGAACGGGCGTCGGAGGCGGCGTCTCCGTGGGAACGGCCGTCGGCTCGGGGAGATCGGTCGGCGTGGGCTCGGGGGTCGCGGTGGGAGCCGGCGTATCGGTCGGCTTGGGTTTGGCTGTGGGCTGCGGCGCCGGCGCATCGGCGATCAAGCAAGCGTCGTCATAGTAGACGTCATTGTGCTTGGTGCACCAGGTCGGCTCGCCATGCAAGAACACGGTGACCGTCCCCGCGCGAGCGGTCGTGCTCACCTTGAGCTCGACCCAGGCGTCCAGCGTGCCGTTCGGCTCGGACCAGACGATGTTTCCCGAGTTGGGATCGGTGCCGCCGGTGGGGTCGATACCCACCTTCATGGTATAGGCGCCGTTGTCGGACCTGTTGGGGTCGTCCTCGCTGCTGCTCCAGGCCTGCGCCCAGGCGGAGAGACTCAGCTTGCTACCGTTGGCCACATTGACCTGCTGGTAGACGCCGGCATTGTGATGGGCATGCGTGTTGAACCATTTTTGGGCCCAATTGCCATCGTGGATGCGTAGATAGCCAAATCGGCCGCCATCCTCGCCCTTGTACTCGGGGCGCTTGCCGCCACAATCGTGCCCGCCGATGTTGATCGGGCCCTGTTGCCAGAAAGGCTCCCAGCCGTTCGCCACGGTGACCTCGCCGGCGCCCCGCTCGGAGAAACCCTCCTCGAAACCGGGGTTGCGCAGCACGTTGCCGGGGCAATCGGCGCTGGCCACGGGCACCAGACTGACCAGCGGCATCAAGGCCACCGTCAGCAGCAGAATACCCACCATGCGCATACGTCGCTTGCTCTGCATTTGATTCTATCTCCTCTATGGAATACGCGCCCTTTGGCGCGGACACTATCGATATCTCGGTACAACGGCTTGCTATATCGGAAGGGAGCGACCCCTCGCTACGCTCGGGGTGACACCCTTCGCCGCTCTCGGCGGGACACCCTTTGCCGCGCTCGGGGTGCTATCCTTTGTCGCGCTCGGCGGGACATCCTTGTCTGCCATTGGGGTGACGCCGGGTTCTACGCTCGGGGTGACACCCTTTGCCGCTCTCGGGATGATCCCCGCTTGCCACCCTCTGGTCTTCGATGGACAGCGTCACCCCTGTGGTCGGGCTAGTCGCTACTCAGCGGCAACAGCAGCCGCGTTGCGTCGCTTTCCTCAGGCGCGTCGAGCCGCAGCAGGTGCTCCATCGTGCGCCAATCGTACAGACCGACGGCCAACGTATCGGGTCGCACCGTCGCGGGCGAGCCCTGGATGCGATGGACGTCGGCGATCCAGTCGCCCGCGCGCCAACGCTCGCTGCCATACAGGCCCAGCGCCGCCGGGCCGTCGTGCTGCCCGATCGCCTGGCCTTTGGCCAGCAGGTGGCAGAACACATTGTAGCCCTGGTCGGGCGCCTGGTCACATTGCCAATAGAGCGTGACCGTCCAGCCGGACGGATCCTCGACCCACTCATAGCCGCTCAGCGCGATCCCCTGCTCCCAGCGGACTCCCGCGTTGGAGGGGATACCCTCGGGCGACTCGCAGGTCACCGTGGTATAGAGCCCTCGCGTCTCGCTCTCCAGGTCGCCGCGCTCGTCGGCCCCCTGGCGCACCGCAATCAGACGGTAGGAGGGCAGATGGCTCAGCGCCGCGTCGTGCTGCCCATAGGGCCAGAGCACAACCATCAGCGGCGCATCGTCGGCCACCGTCGGCCATTCGTCCTGCAAGGCCGGGATCAGCACCATTCGCTCGCGCGATCCCATCAGGTAGCGCACCGAGGGCCAATCGCGCCAAAGCTGGGCATCCAGCCAGACGACGGCCTCGTTTTCGGCGTCATCCGGGGGCGTCGCCCACCCCTCGCCGCGCCAGCCACTCCCGGTATAGCGGTTGATATCGACCGCCATCCGCGTGGCGCCCGACTCGAAACTGTAATAGGCCGTCTCGCCGTTCCAGTGCCGCCAATAGCTGGCGACATCGGCCAGACCCGAGACGAGCAGCGCAACGCCGATCAGCGCCGTGGACCATCCTCTCCAGCCACGCGCCTCCAGCCAGCGCCAAAGGTCGTCCAGACCCCAGGCGGGCACAAAGAAAAGCGCCGGCAAACAGCCGCAGGCCCGCAGGAAATGGGGCGCATCCTCGGCGAGCACCGTCGGCAGCAGCATGATCCCCAGCCACAACAGGCAGAGGATCACCGCCGGTCGGCGTCGACGCCACCAGAGCGCTCCCAGCAGCCCCAGCCAAAAGGCGCCCGTGATCAAGGGTCCGAAAATGGGCCGCCCGGGCACATTGTGCCGTGGAATCGTGTCGCCGCGGTCGACGAACGCTCGCAGCGTGCGCCAGATGTGCCGCAGCAGCGTCCCCCAGGGATCGCCGCCGTTGATGGCCGGATTCCAGATGGCCACCTGCCCAGCCCGCTCGAGGGCGTCCGGCTGCGAGAGCAGCGTCCAGGCCAGCGGCGCCACGACCACCAGGGCAATCGCGCCCCATAGCAGCCATCCACGCCACCAAAAGGTCTTGCGCTCGCGCAAGAGGGTCAAGAGCGCATAGATCCCCATGACCACCACGGAAAAGCGCGCCGCCAGGTAGGTGTAGAACAGCAGGCCATAGAGCGCCCCGGCCAACACCATCAGCCCCACGCGACGATCGCGATATCCCCGCCAAAGGAACAGCAGCGCCACCGCGGCCAGCGGCGGAAAGAGCACCGCCCGAAAGGCCACGCGGCTGACGTTCAGCGTCCAAACCGTGCTCACGGCCAGGATGGCGGCCAGCGCGGCCACCCGTCGGTCGAACA
>Ga0180436_10004983_pt1 | contig 11833 bp, 8 predicted proteins | sample SS_ome_2_FD_132434 | JGI IMG/M metagenome (GOLD analysis project Ga0180436, IMG submission 132434) | Hypersaline lake sediment archaeal communities from the Salton Sea, California, USA - SS_3_S_2 metaG | ecosystem: Environmental > Aquatic > Non-marine Saline and Alkaline > Hypersaline > Sediment...
TAAATGAGCCATTTGTAATCCGCCGTTAAGTTGTTGGTTAGTCTTTTATACCGCTGGCCACGTGCAGAAACCAGTCGACAATCAGGTTGACGCCTACGGTCAGAAAGGCGATTGCACCGGCCGGCCACAAGGGAATAAAAATGCCAAAGGTGATGGCGCCGGCGTTTTCACGAACCATGCCGCCCCAGTCCGCCGTGGGCGGTTGAATACCCAGCCCCAGAAAAGACAATGCCGCGATAAACAGGAACACGAAGCAAAAGCGCAGCCCGAATTCCGCCACCAGCGGTGGCATGGCATTGGGCAGAATCTCCTGGCGCATGAGCCACCAGATGCGTTCACCCCGCAGACGCGCCGCTTCCACATATTCCATGACTTCGATGTCCATGGCCACGGCGCGGGACAGGCGATAGACGCGGGTGGAGTCAAGGATGGCAATTACCAGAATGAGTGCCACGACGGAGGTTCCAACAACCGATAAAGCCATAAGGGCAAAAATGAGCGTCGGGAAGGCCATGATAATATCCACAAAACGGCTGAGGAGCTGATCTACCCAGCCTTTTAGGGTGGCGGCGAAAAAGCCGCAAATCGACCCCACCAAAAAGGACAATGCGGTGGTAATAAAGGCGATGGCGATGGTATTGCGGGCGCCATACAGCAAACGCGTAAACAGGTCGCGTCCCAAATGATCGGTCCCCAATAGATGCTCGCCGCTCATGGGCATCCATACGTCTCCCACCACCTCGGTCTCGCCATAGGGGGCAATTATCGGGCAAAATACGGCGGCGATAACATTGATCAGGACCATGGCCAATCCGACACGTGCGCTCCAGGGTGATTGTCTGAGTAATTTGAAAAACGCCATGTCACGCTCTCCTTATCGCGGGTTTCGCATGCGGGGATTGCTGATAATCGACAATACATCCGCGAGTAGATTCAAACCGATATAAACGGTCGCAAATATAAGGCAACTGGCTTGCACCACCGGTAGATCACGTTTGGAAACCGAATCCACCAAGAGTTGCCCCAGGCCGGGATACACAAAAACAACCTCAACAATCACCACCCCTACCACCAGATAGGCCAAGTTTAAGGCCACCACATTGATGACCGGGGAAAGAGCGTTGGGAAAGGCATGCAGTACGATTACGCGCAATCGTTTGATGCCCTTTAGATGGGCCATTTCAATAAACGGGCTGGCCAGAATATTGATGATGGCCGCACGGGTCTGCCGCATCATATGCGCCACCACAACCATTGTCAGGGTTAAGCAGGGCAGCACAATAGCGTGGATTTTCTCCCAAAACGACATCTGATCATTGATATTGGAAATACTGGGAAATACGATCAGCTGGACCGATAGGAGTGCCACCAGAATATAGGCGATAAAAAATTCCGGGAAAGATATGGTGCTGAGGGTCGATATGGATATGGCCTTGTCAAATAAGCTGTTCCGATACAAGGCCGCCAATATACCCAGGATGATAGCCACCGGTACCGCCACCACTGCGGCTGAAGCCGCCAGAAAAAGGGTATTGGCGAAGCGCCACCCCACCAGCTCGGTGATGGGCCGCCCATTGGCCAGGGAGTTGCCCAGTTCGCCTTTGGCCACACTGCCCAACCATGAAAAGTAGCGGATATGCGGCGGCAGGTCCAGCTTCAATTCTTTACGGAAAGCAGCCACCGTTTCGGGTGTGGCGCTTTGTCCCAGAATGGCCTCTGTCAGGTCGCCGGGGAGGGCTTCCACCCCCAGAAATATGAATACCGAGATCACAACAATGGTTAAAAAACCGAGTCCCAGCCGCTTGAGCACTAAAGCAAGAATTGTATTCATTTTCCTATCGCTTTGTTAATGTTGATGTGCTCGTAAAAAGTCAAATTTCTCAAAATTTGACTCGTTAACTTGTTGAAATTGTTAAGAGTTAAATTTGAATAAAGCCAATTGTCGGACTTTATACGAGCCTATCAATGTTAATTGATTACTTTCCAGCATGCCGGGTCCAGAAGATCAAGTATGCTGAAAAATTTATAAGAAATCGCGGTTGTGACACCATGAATCGGAGGAAATCGCGGTTTCTAAGGGACCGAGTAGGTCCGGGTGATTTCTCTACCGATCATTTAACGATAAATACCGTTATTGAACGGTCTCAGATAGAACGATACACATATGGTTCGGGTCAGGCGGGGATCACACGCATACAACCGTTAAATTTTGATGCACTTTAACGTTTTAGTTGTTTAAAATGCATTAGCGCGTTTGTCAAGTAAAATTATCATTCTATTTATGGAGCGTCCAGGCATTTTGGTTCAGTCGTCATGCTGCCGCGTTGGTCCTGAACCGGAAGCGCATTCGTCCATATTCTGCTTGACAAATAAATCCGGGCTCATGTAAAGATTTTCGGACGTTAAGGCAAAAATTCAGATTCTGAAAATAATGATCCCCGATTGCGATATGCCCACGTGTATCTGGACAACCGGTTTTTTTTATGATCTATTTTCTTTAACGTTAAAGTCAATTGGAAATGCCATAAACCCACGATCGATTTGGGCAATGTGGATATGTGACAGCCTAAAATGATTTGAGACCATTGTCAAGTGGTAGGGAACCCTAAAAGCAGTGTCTGTTTCATCTAGACAAGAAAAGGAGGCGTCATGAGAAGACGTTTCAAAAGTGGCATCAGCTCTTCTACGGGATTGGGTTTAGGTTCATTTTCAAAGGACGACCTTGATTCGATCCACTATGCAACCCTGCAGCTTCTTCAGAATACCGGCATCAAGGTCATGAACGAGCAGGCTCTGGAAGTGTACCATGGCGGCGGCGCCGTGGTTGAAAGCCATGGTGATTTCGGAATTGTTCAGCTGCCGCCCCATCTGGTGGAGGACGCCGCATATTTTACACCGCATACCATGGTTTTCCCAGCCAGAAACCCTGATGATGATTTCATCGTCGAACCAAACAGGGTCGGTTTTGCCACTTTTGGGGGGTGCATCAACGTGGTCGATCCGTATACCCGCGAAATCCGGCGGGCTACCAAAAAAGACTGTGGTGAACTGATCAAGGTGTGTGATTCTCTCGATGAGATCAGCTTAACCACGCGCTCACTGAACGCCACCGATGTTCCTGAACAAGCCCAGTCGCTCCACAATCTGGATGCGATGATTCGCAATACAGGCAAACATATTGTTCTGGGCGCTGATTCGGTTAAATCTCTGGCGGCCATGGTGGATCTTGCGTCGACCAGTGTGGGCGGGCGGGATATTTTTATGAAGCGGCCGATATTTTCGGTCAGCGTCTGTCCCATCAGCCCGTTGACGCTGGGAAACGGTGTCTGCGAAGTGGTGATGGCCTGTGCCGAACTCGGTGTGGGCATCGTCATCTTGCCCATGGCCTTGTCCGGCGGCACATCGTCCGCATCTCTGGCCGGAACGCTGGTCAGCCACAATGCAGAGGTGCTGGCCACCATTGTTCTGGCGCAGCTCCTTAAACGAGGTATGCCCTGCACCTATGGCAGCACCAGCACCATCCTGGACCTGCGTTTTGGTACGTCAGCCATCGGCTCCCCCGAGTACGGTATGATCAACGCATCCCTGGCCCAAATAGCCCGCTACTACCGCCTGCCGAGCTGGGTCGGCGGCGGCACGACCGACAGCAAGGAACCGGATATTCAGTCTGGATACGAATTTACCCTCAGTGCCGTGTTGAGCGCGCTGTCCGGCGCCAACATCATTTTCGGCTCAGGTGTTCTGGAGCAGGGGATGACCATGGACTACGCCAAACTGGTCATGGATGCGGAGATGCTGGGGATGATCCAAATTGCCCTCAACGGGATTGCTATTAACGATGAAACCCTGTCCATGGATGTAATTCATGAAGTTGGTCCGGGAGGGGCCTACATCACCCACGAGCACAGCCTGCGCTCCATGCGCAGCCAATCGCGGGCAGAATTGTTTGACCGGCGCTCACGCAGTGACTGGATGGAAATGACCCAGGGGAAGCATATCCGTGAGCGCGCCTATGCCAAGGCCATTGATATTATCGAAAATTATCAACCGTATCCCCTGCCGGACGTTGCAGCGGAAACGATGCAGGAAATTATCACGGAGTTTGAAAAAGAACTGGAGAAGGATTTTTAGTCCAATTTGAAGGTTTAAAAAAAGGGATTGCAGCTATGATAATTTCCTGGAAGAAAGTTTTCTGAAAATTCGAAATCCGAATATCGAAATTCGAAAAAAATTTAAAGTTTCGAATGTTCAAATTCTCAAAACATGCGCCCTTATCGTGATGCGCTGAGGCCTTTTTGTTCATTTGAATTTAGGACATTGGATATTGTTTAGGATTTCGATATTCGTGCTTCGAATTTATCTAAGTTCGAAGAAACGTATAATATCCATGACCCGGCAAAATCAACCAAGTTCTAACTGTTAATTAATATAACATAGGGAGGTGTTTATGAAACGTCGACCCAAAGCAGGAATCCAGCGCAACAGCGGGTTCGGGCTAAATCTCATGACGGATGATGAGCTCAATGAGATCCATTTGGCAACCCTTGAGATTTTGCAAAACACCGGTGTGTTCGTGGAAAATGAACGCGCGTTAGAAGTGTACCACGGGGCAGGCTGTAAGGTGGATGATAAAAATAAGGTCGTTAAAATTCCACATTATATTGTGGAAGAGGCCATCCGGACGGCACCATCCACATTTATGGCCTATGGCCGGATCCCCGAAAGCGATGTGGCCCTGGAGGACAACCGGGTTACTTTCACCAACTTTGGCGAAGGTATCGTGTTCGTGGATCCGGAAACCGGCGAGCACCGGGATACCACCAAGGCCGATATCGAAAAGGCCTCCCGTCTGATCGATTATCTGGACAACGTGGAAACCTATGAGCGCTGCATGTGCTCGCACGATAAAGCTCCCGAGGTACAGGCGCTTCACAATGCCGAGGCTTCCTTGACCAATACCACCAAGCACCATTGGCTGGGGCCGGTCAACGGATTTCAGTTGGAGAAAATTGTGGACATTTGTGTGGCCATCGCCGGCAGTAAAGAGAAGTTACGTGAGCGTCCCTTCCTCTCCTTTACGACCTGTCCCATCAGTCCGCTCAAACTGACCGATCATCATTGTGAAATCCTCATGGGATCCGCCAAGCATGGTATGGGCTCCCTGGTGATCGGTATGGCCATGTCGGGCGGATCGGGCCCCATCCATTTGGCGGGGACACTCGTGGTACAAAACTGTGAAGTTTTGGCCAGTCTGGTGCTGACGCAACTATGCCAGAAAGGAACCCCGTTCATGTACGGCAGCTCCACCTGTCCATTGGATTTGCGCCGGGCGACGGCCTCGGTTGGGTCGCCGGAAACCGGTATGATCAGTGCCGCTGTGGCCCGGTTGGCAAGATATTACGCTTTACCTTGTTTTGTTGCCGGTGGCTAGGGCGATAGCAAGGTGGTGGATGCCCAGTCGGGACATGAAAAGACCATCACAGGCATTTTACCGGCATTGGCAGGGGCCAATGTCATATACGGCCTGGGGATGCTCGAAATGGGAATCACCTTTGATTTAGCCCAGCTGGTACTCGACAATGAAATTGCGGAAATGATTAAATACACGGTTCATGGTATTCCTGTGAACGATAAGACCCTGGCGGTAGATGTCATCAAGGAGATGGGCATCGGTAAGGATTATCTGGCGCATGAATCTACTTACCAGCACATGGCAACCCAATCCAATGCAGAGTTGATGGACCGGCGCATGCGCGAAGACTGGGAAGCCGATGGGAGCACAGATATTTATCAACGCGCCCATAAAAAAATGCGCGACATTTTGGAAACTTATCAACCCCCGCAGCTGTCAAAAGGTGTTCTCCAGGATATCCGTGATATCGTTGCAGAGGCGGAAAAAGAGCAGGGGGTGGGATAATATCAATCTCAACGCTGAGGTCTCCATTCAAAACCTGGTCCTTTGGGCTAGTTCATAGCCCGTAGGTGCAGTCGAAAATAGATTATGTAAATTCGAAGCACGAAATTCGGATTTCATAACCTTGCAATGTATAAATCCCGCTAGGGTAAAATCAGTTCCGGGACCTATGGACCCGGGGACCTATTATAAGGAGCGTAAATATGGGGAAATTCATGACGCGCATGGGAGATGGCGACCGGGTTGAAATGACAGCGGCAGAAATCCAGGAGGATCTGGAAGCCGGGGCGCAGGATGCCGCCGAACGCGCCAAGGTGCCGGCCTTAATCGACGATGAAATTAAATATTTGATGGATTTGTTTCAGTCCAAGGACCGGGTGGTGGGCGTTGAATCCGGTAAGGAGGTCTGTCTGAGTTATGACAATATGACGTCAAAAGTCAAACGGGCCCATATCCCCATCAGCAAAATTCAGCAATTGCTGTTGTTTGAAAGGGGCTTGGGGGCAGACACTCTGGAATTGACGCACATCGACTATAGCTTCAAGCAGTGCAAGCATGTGGTCCAGTATGAAAAACCCAACATGGAACAGGCGGTGCTACAAACCATTGCGCCGATTTTTTACGGTGCCATGCCGAATTTGGGTCTGTACAGCGTACCGGATGGTCCGGTTGTCAATCCGGGCGACCTGTTGCCTCAAGGTAAGATTGCCGAAGCGCAGGCGGCCTATGAGGAAATGGCAGCGTACGCCATCAAAGACATGGTCTATGTGGGCAGCGAGTTGTACGAAAAAGCCGGGGCTGACGGTATTAACTTTGACACCACCGCCGCATCCGGCGATGCTGAATTTTATGCGGCCTTAAAAGCCGCTGAAATTTTGCATGACAAGTATCCGGACATGGGTATTGAAATGGGTATGTCCGGCGAGTTTATTTTGGGAATGCATGGCGAGCTGGAATACGATGGCGTCCGTTTGGCCGGGCTATTCCCCCAAGACCAGGTCAAGGTGGCTCAAAAAGCAGGCGTAACCATCTTTGGTCCGGCCATCAATATCCTCACCAATGAGTCGCTGCCTTATAATATGGCCCGCTCCCTGGTATTTACCAAGGCCTGCTCCGAGGCTGCGGACATACCGATTCATGCCAACCTGGGCATGGGTGTTGGCGGTGTGCCCCTGACCCTGACACCTCCGCTGGATGCACTGTCGCGCGCTTCAAAGGCCCATGTGGAAATCTGCCGCCTGGATGGCTTGTAGGTTGGCGTGGGCGATCCGCTGGGGATGCACGCTGCTCACGCGGTAATCTCGGGAATGGGCGGATTACGTACTGCCGGAGATCTGGTGGCACGTATGCAACTGAACCGGGGAATGCGCATCGAATCAGCCAAAAAATATGTCGGCGAAAAACTGGGTGTCGGTGTGGACGATTTGGCCGATACCGTTGTCATGAATGAAGTTCGGGAAGACCTGGATATCGGTCGCGTCAATGAAACCCCGGAGGTCGCCAAGGGGATCGATGCGAAATTCAGGATCGCGGAGCGGCTGGATTTGGCGATCAATTGCGTCACGATGTTTATGAAAAGGGTGGGTATTTCATCCTATCAATCTTTCTAAAACCGGTATCGCCATTGGTATCACTATCGGCATCGGCATCGGCATCGGTATCGGAATCGATATCAACTCATTGAGCATGTTATGTATTCTGAGATGGACAGTTAATGGGCATATCGGTTTTAAAAACGATCCCGATCCCGATAGCGATCCCGATGGGTTCCAATCGATTAAAATCCGAAGCACGAATATCGAAATCCGAAACAATATCAAATGACCGGAATATCAAAAGCCAAAAAGGCCTATCAGCCTCAAACGATCTTCGGAAGTTTGGTTTGTTTGAGTATTCGAATTTCGTAGTTCATATGGGTGACATATGAGCTCAGATAATATTTAATAAGTACGACATGTCATCAACCAATACTATCAATTCATTCAACTGCACTAGGAGAAGGCCATGACGCAAACACTTCCTACCCAGGCACAAATCGTAATTATCGGCGGCGGCATTGTGGGCTGCAGTACTGCCTATCATCTCACCAAAATCGGTTACACGGACGTGGTCCTTCTGGAACGCAAGGAACTTGGTTCCGGCACCACTTGGGCTGCCGCCGGTCTGGTGGCCCAATTGCGGCAAAACCGGGAGATGACCAATCTGGCTAAATATGCCACCGAGCTCTATCCGGCTTTGGAAGCTGAAACTGGGCTGGCGACCGGCTATGTCAAAACCGGTGCCCTGGGTGTCTGTCAGACTGAGGACCGAAGACGGGAGTGGCTGCGTGGGGCAGCCATGGCAAGTGCCTTCGGGATTGAAATGTATGAAATCAGTCTGAAGGAGGCGGAGGAGATGGTACCCGGCATGGGCACCAAGGACCTGGTCTCTGTTTTCTACCTGCCCAACGACGGTCATACCAATCCCTTGGATACCACCCGTTCCTTAATCAAGGGCGCCAAACTGAGGGGCGCCAAGGCCTTTGAACATACCCTGGTAACCGATATTCAAGTCAAAAATGGTGCTGTATGCGGCGTCAGTACGGATGCCGGCGACATCGCTTGTGAATATGTGATCAATTGTGCCGGTATGTGGGGTCATCAGGTGGGCCAAATGGTGAATGTGAGTGTTCCCCTTTTGGCGGCCGAACATATGCATGCCATCACCAAGCCCATCGATGGCATTCAAAAGATATTCCCCACGGTACGGGATTTTGACGGGCGGACCTATTTCAAATGTGAAAATGGCGGGATCCTTTTTGGGGGCTTTGAAAAAGTTTCGAAACCATGGGGGATGAAAGGAATTCCGGCAAAGTTTATGTACACAGAATTACAAGAGGATTATGATCAATTTTCGGAATTCATGGATTGCGGGCTGTCGCGCTTTCCCGATTTGGAAACCGCCGAGATTCGACATTTATCAGTGGTGCCGGAGAGCTTTACACCCGACAATGCCTTCATGGTGGGCGAAGCGCCCGGGATAAAGAATTTCTTTGTGGGCTGTGGTATGAATTCAGTGGGTATTGCCAGTGCAGCCGGTGTGGGCCGCGCCCTGTCCCAGTGGGTCGATCAGGGGTATCCGGAAGAGACTTTATGGCCGGTGGATGTCCGCCGTTATTTCTCCTGGCAGCAGAACAAGCAATATCTGCATGATCGCATCGTGGAATCGGTTGGCATTTTGTATGAACACCATTATCCCAACCGGCAGCGGACAACCGCGCGCCCGGTTATCTGTTCACCCGTTCACGACCGCCTTGTTGAACGGGGGGCCTGTTTCAGTATGCTGGCCGGGTGGGAGCGTGCCGACTGGTTTGCACCCGAAGGTGTCGCGGCGGTGCATCACTATAATTGGGGCCGGGCCAATTGGTTTCCCTACCAGGGTGAGGAACATATGGCTGTTCGGGACGGTGTTGGGTTGTACGACCTGACCTCCATGCACAAGTACCTGGTTCAAGGACCGGATGCCGAGAATGTTCTGCAGCAGCTGTGCGCCAACGATGTGGCCGTGCCGGTGGGCAATGTGGTCTATACGCCGGTTTTGAACGAATCCGGTGGATTTGAATCCGACCTCACCGTTACCCGTTTTGCTGAAGACGCCTTTTTCATCGTCACGGCCCTGGGAACCGGTGTGCGTGATTATGACTATATTAAGCGCCGAATACCCGCAGACGCACGGGCGACCATTACAGATGTCACCCATGCCTATGCCATGCTGGCCATTATGGGACCGCAGTCGCGCGATTTGCTGGCCAAACTTAGCGATGCCGATTTATCCAATGATGCCTTTCCCTTTCTGACCGCCCAAGAAATTGACGTGGCGTATGCCAGGCCGTGGGCTGTACGTATTTCCTATGTGGGCGAGCTGGGCTGGGAACTGTATATCCCCGCAGGGTTTGCAGGCCAGGTATTTGATGCCATCATGGAAGCCGGCCGGGAATTTAATCTGCGCCTGGTGGGCATGCAAGCGGTCAACTCCTTGCGGGTGGAAGCAGGCCTGCGTCATTGGGAAACTGAGATTTGTCCCGAAGACACCCCCTATGAGGCCGGACTCGGCTTTGGCGTCAAGCTGGACAAGGGTGATTTTATAGGCCGGGAAGCCCTCCTCAAACAGAAAGAAAGCGGCTTGCAGCGTAAACTGGTCATGTTTACGCTGGATGACCCCGAGCCGCTCTTGTACCAAAACGAACCCGTCTATCGCAATGGCGAACAGGCTTCCCAGATTACCTCCGGTGCCTACGGCTTTAAAATTGGGTCGGCGGTTGGGTTTGGTTATATGAGTCATCCGGACGGGATCACCGATGAATGGATCCTGGATGGGAAATATGAAATCAAGGTGGAAGGCCAGATGATTCCGGCCACGGTGCACGTCCGATCGCCGTACGATCCCAAGAATGAGCGTCCCAAGATGTGAAGGCTTGGTAAAAGCATGTTCTGAATCAAATCGGTATCGGTATCGCTTTCGGTATCGGGTCTACATTCACGGCGCATCTAGCTAACTGGATAGCGATTTCGATACCGATGGGTCCGATTGAAATACGAAGCACGAATATCGAAGCTCTAAACAATACTGAATAACCAAAATTCGAATGCCTTAAACAGATCGCCCTATGCTGTGGGCACAATGTTTGGGGCATTTGAACATTTGAAATTGGAATTTGTTTCGGATTGAGGTATTCGGATTTTAAATTAAAAAAAAGCTGATATGCAGTCAGAGCTTTTAGAAAACGACAACTTCCTGGATGGTGAAATGATCTTCCAGGCAAATGACCCGGAGGTGCTCTATTTTCCGGCCTATTATCCGCCAGAAGAAATTCCGCGCGATAGACTTGAAAGCGTGTCGTTCAATACCTTACACCGGTCGGGTCGGTGAGTGTTTCCTATGTTGGGTATAGCTCCAAACAAAAATCAAAAGGGCAAGTTGTTGTCAATTAAGCTGTGATTAGAACTAACTCAATAGAAAATTTATACAAATTATAAAATCATATAATCGAAATCCTACAGAAATTCATGGAGTAGATCAATTCTTTATGATTGCCATCGATTATTGGTAATGTATCGAAATTGTGGTCTTCAATGCCTAAACCGGTTTAAATGTGCTCAGTTCTCCGGTGTTCATAAAGTTCTTTTCTGCAATGTATATATCTGTTATCCATCGTACTGGGTATTTGGCGGAAAAAGAAAGTTTTTAAAAAAACATACTGCTTATAAATTTGGAAAGTCATAATAATATGAATTTGAAACCACAGTTTTTCTCGATTTCTTATGAGGATGTCCATGAATTTTAAGCAAGAAAAAACTGGTTCTCATGCAAATTCAGATGATAATAAAAAAATACTTAGTCAATCATCAGAGAAAAAATCCATATATAATGAAAGTGGTTTCACCCGTCTACCACAGCGATACGTAATAATAGATTCAAGCGACACCAGGACTCTAACATGTCTTGATGCGCCAGATATTGCGGTTCACGTTGAAGCAGGATTGACCGTCTCTGCATCATCAGCCCTCAAATCACCTGCCGGCACAATATATCTTGACGGCGTCGCCCAGTGTGAGCCTTTCATGGATCATGAAAACCAAATTTACAACTTTGACCACCATGAAGGATGTCTACGGCCGTTTACGCTTTCAACCTGCGAGCAGGTCCTATTGATGATTCTTAAGGGCTTGGATTTGCGTAGCCGGGAATGGAGCGTATTTGCGAATGAGCCAGATTTGGACACGATCCTAGCAATTTGGCTCCTCTTAAACCATCAACGGATTCAGCAAAAAGATTCTGGCCGCCGGCAGTTTTTATATGCCTTGGTTCGGCATGAGGGTATTATCGATTCTCACGGATTAGAGATGACAGAGTTTAGCGGGCTGCCGGCAGAGCTATTAA
>Ga0180436_10004984_pt1 | contig 11832 bp, 13 predicted proteins | sample SS_ome_2_FD_132434 | JGI IMG/M metagenome (GOLD analysis project Ga0180436, IMG submission 132434) | Hypersaline lake sediment archaeal communities from the Salton Sea, California, USA - SS_3_S_2 metaG | ecosystem: Environmental > Aquatic > Non-marine Saline and Alkaline > Hypersaline >...
AGTAGCTGAGAAGCTGCCCCTTTCATCTTCTGGGCCGCCGATCACTGTACTCCAGATAAGCTCACCGTTTTTATTTACCTTAACCGCCATAAAATCATGGATTCCGTCCAGATTATTGGTTCCTGTTCCCAGTCCATAAGAAGTAGTCATACCCACTGCTACATAGCCATCCTCTGCCGGGATAATAGATGGGGCATAATCGCGGCCAGATCCTCCTATAGCCACTATCCAGCAGGGGACATCAGGATCATTGCTATTAACTTCTTGTGCCGGGCCTTCAGCTTCAACCATCTCCTCATCTTTAGCACCACTATCATCTTTCACATCATCAGTATCAGCCTTATCAGGAGCGCCTGCTTCCTCCAGGAAAGAAGTCACCCCGGAACCTAGCTGGCAGCAGCCTGTGGTAAATATAATTAAAAATATCAATATAGCTATAAGTATGGATTTAATTGTCACGATATGCGCCTCCTTTGTGATATTATTATATGTACTGGTTTGAGGATATTATCATTAATAAGTATTATAATATATTTAAATATATATTTATATTAATAAGTATTATTTTATTATTAATAATATATTTTATTATATATATAAGAAAAGGATTATAAATGAAGTTTATTGAAGATTTTCAAAAAGAATTAGAAGAGCGGAATATATCAATTGCTATTAAATCCAAACCCACTACCAGCCTTCAAAAGATACTTGCAGGGCTTGATCACGAAGATCTTTTGCTGACAGCCACTCAAAACGGAGTAAGAGAGGGATATATTGTTAGAAAAGAGATACTCATTAAAAGACTTATGGAACAAATTCTTCGTGAAAGAAGAATTACCGAATCCATGATTGCCCTTAGACCGGGCGAATATGACTTATTCTTAAATCTGCTTGAAAAAAAATACATCAAAGACAATAGATTGCCATGTGGTACTTACGGTTATCTTATGGATCATGGAATAGTATATTCTTTTTATGATAAAGGCGATGTATTATTTTTGGTACCTGAAGAAGTAAAGAAAGCATTTAATAAAATCAAAAGAAAGAGTCTTGAAATTATTCTAAAAAGAAACCAAATAGTCCATAAATACATTTCAGCAATGCTAAACCTTTATGGAGTTTTCACAAAAGAAGTAGTAATTGAGATCTTTAATAAGCAGAATAAGGAAGCTCTTGACCCGGAAGAACTTGAATTTATCCTAGGCGTATATCTTTCAAGGCAACAGGCATTCCATGTGACAAGTGATTTTATTATAGACAATTATTTTGATGAAGATAATTATGAAGAGATCGGGGAATTACTGGAGTACTCAAGGGAAATTCCGTATTTTATCCCTGAAAAAAAGGAATTATTGAATTACGCAGATACCCTTTATTGTGAAAAAACTCCGCAACTGAAAGCCCTGGAAAAAGTTATCTGCAAAGAAATGGATATAGACCCGGAAGAAGCAAGAGAGCTGGGAGAGGAAATACAGATGCTATGCTGCATGGAATATTCAATGCAGGATATTATCTTTGAGTTTGAAAGAAGAAGGATATTTTTTAAAAGCATGGAGCAGTATGGCAGGATGGCAAAGGCTATAGAAGATGTGTATATAAATTCAAGAACATGGTTCAATAAGGGCCATACACATACCGAAATGCTTGAGCTAAATGGCATGCCGCTGCCCAGAATTGCAGATGAGCAAGTAGAACTATTGATCAATGGCAAGCCGGTTGTAAAAAAGATAGGAAGAAATGATCCATGTCCATGCGGGAGCGGTAAGAAATATAAAAAGTGTTGCGGTAACCAAAATTAATAAAAAAATAAATGGAAACTATATATGAAAACAATGTTTAAGAGCTGGGTATTTGTAATACTCATAATTATCATTATGGGAAGCATGGTCTTTGGCTCAGTCTCATGCTGTAATTTATTTGGCATCGGGAAAGAGCAGAACTCAGGATATTCCATAAGTGAAGATAACTCAAATAATGAAGAATCCGTAACTGTAGAAAACCCAGTATATGAAGATAGGGAAATCAAATATTTCTTTGAGACAGTATTTGGGGCCGAATATGGGGATTCGGATTATGCAGTGCATAAATGGGCGGATGATATAAGGATAGGTGTAAAGGGAAATCCCACCGAAGAAGACCTGGAAACCCTTGATGAAGTGATATTTGAGCTTAATTATTTGATAGACGATGTAAATCTTGCTATTGTAAACCGGAATAGCAATATCCAGCTGTACTTTGATACTCCCTCCAAATTCTCATCCATTGAGCCCAATTATATGCCGGGCAATTCCGGATTTTTCTGGGCATGGTGGGACGGCAGCGGCAACCTGTATAAAGCCAGGGTGCTTATTGCTGCAGAGGGAATAACCCAGGATGAAAGGTCCCACCTTTTATGGGAAGAACTTACCCAGGTATTGGGGATCATGAATGATTCCTATGAATATGCAGAGAGTATCTTTTACCAGGAATGGACTGATGTCCAGGGTCTCTCAGAGATAGATAAGGCAGTAGTAAAAATACTTTACGATCCCAGGATAAAGTCAGGTATGAGCATGGAGGAAGTCACAGAAATCCTATATGATAAAGGGTGACAAACCTTAATCCCCTACTTCAGCATTGAGGCAAATTCATGCTTTGCCTTATTCACCTTGGGGCTCACCACTGCCCGGCAGTAAGGAGCCCTCTCATTATTGGCAAAATAATCCTGGTGATAATCCTCGCCCTTATAGAATTTCTCCAGGGGCTCTATTTCAGTAACTATTACATCAGGATAAACCTTATCGTCTTTAAGCTCATCGATATAATCCTTAGCCAGTTTTTCCTGTTCAGGAGTGGTGTAAAGGATTATGGAGCGGTACTGGGTACCCACATCATTTCCCTGCCTGTTAAGAGTAGTGGGGTCATGGGAGGCAAAGAATATTTCCAAAAGCAATTTGTATGATACTTTTTCCGGGTCATATTTTACCTTTACCACTTCAGCATGCCCGGTGCTTCCAGAACATACCTCCTCATAGGTGGGATCTTCCTTTGCTCCTCCGGCATAGCCGGAGACTACCTTTTTAACTCCTTTTATCATTTTAAATACGGCCTCCAGGCACCAGAAGCACCCTCCACCGAATACTGCTGTATCTAAACTCATAATAATCTCCTTTCCCGTATATTGTATTATAAGGGAGCCAATACTTCTAACTTTAAGAATTTTTACCAATTAATGCAGTCCATATTTTAAATGGCCGTCATTTATGTATAATAAGAAATATGGCAGCTTTGTATGTGATAATAGCTGTGTTGGTAGGCGCAGTAATAATTTTATTTATCCAGTCCCGGGAGAGACCTAAGGACCTGGAAAAAGAGATAGCCCGGCTCAGGAAAACCATCGCATCCGGGGGCCTTAACTTCGAGCAGGCGGAATATAGGATATCCAGCCTGAAAGAAGATATTGCTGCCAAAAAAAAGCTCATTGCCTCGGGAAAGATAAAAGGCGATGAAATAGTCAAACACCTGGAGGGGATAGAGAAGACCCTGGACGGCATCCTGGAAGAACTGTTAAGCGGAAAGTCGGTATAATAAAGATATATGGTAATCCACAGGCAAACACTTGAGGAAAGGGTTATTAATGCCAGGGGCAATAATGACCTTACCGGCAGCCTTATAAAAGAATTCAAACCATTTATAGCCAGCGTGGCCCAGAAACGGGTTGGGCGCTACTTGGAATACGGCATTGATGATGAGCTATCCGTAGCCCTTATGGCCTTCAGGGAAGCCATGAATTCATTCAAGGAAGGAAAAGCCAAATTCCTTTCATTTGCCAGGATGGTAATCTCCATGCGCCTTATAGACCACTTCCGCAAGCTTGATAATAATTTTGAAGTTTTGGGCCGTGAAGATGAGGAAGGCCTTTGGGAGAGGCAGTCTGTGGAGCTTTATGAGCTGGAAGTGGAAGAAGAAGACAGGAAGGCTGAGGTTGTAAGCTATGCCGGTTTGCTGAATAAATGGGATATAGACATGACCCAGCTGGTACATGTTTCTCCCAAAAGCCAGGACCTTAAGGACCAGTACCAGGAGATAGCCAGGATGATAGCATCCGATGAGGTCCTCCTTGAGGGCCTCATGGAGACCAAAAAGCTTCCCATAAAAGAAATAGAAGCAATGATGCCCATACACCGGAAAAAGGTGGAAAGAGGCCGAATATATATAATAGCGATGGTCCTGGCCATAGTTTCAGGCTTTAGCTATATAGATATAGGCCGGGGCGGTGAAAAATATGAGAGCAGTTGTAATAAAGATACATAAGAATTACTGCATCGCAGTTACTCCTGACGGCAGGTTTATAAAGCAGCACACAGAACAGGGGGAGCTGGAGATCGGTGATGAAATAATGATAGAGGCAGGCCATATGGCCCCATCCAGGGACTGGATAAAAACCCTGGCCATAGCCTTTACCGCTGTACTGGTCATAGGATTCGGTTCCTGGGGCATGTTCAGGGTATTCGGATGGTATTCCCCAATGGCAGGAAGCATGGATGAAGCCGCTGATGCTGATTTCGAAGTAAAAGAAGAAGCTCTTGCTATGGCGGTAGAGGAAGAGGAAGCTGCAGAAGAAGCTGCCCAGGAAGCACCGGCAGAAGCTTTAGAGGGATCCGAGGACTTTGCCTTTGAGGTGGAGCAGGTAGAAGGAATACCTTCGGGGCCGGGAAAAGTGGATGCCGATTTTTACCTTGATCTTACTATAATGGGTAAACCGGTAGAGATTATTGCAGGAAACCTTCTTTTCCTTTACTGGGTGGCTGAATATGAGGAAGGACTGGAAGTATTTTTCAATATCGAGGAACTGGACCCGGAACTTGCCTTCACTGGATATGTGGAACTGGTGGTGCTAGATAGTAATGGACAGGTGACTGAATCCAGGAGCTTTGATTTTGAAGAGTTTAAAAGGGGAGAAAGACTCCAGGAAATCATAATCATAGATGAAGGCGATATCACCATGAATATCCTTATAAATGGTGAATTCGAATAATACCCCTTTTTTCTAAGCTGTGATCCGTATATATATAATGATGATATTTTGGTATGGAGGAAAATAATGAAGCATTTAAAGACAATAATAATATTAGCAATAATAACGGCATTTGTGCTTTCCGGGATCGGCAGTAAAAAGGCAGCTGCCGGAAATGGCTTACCTGTGGTATCGGAAGATAGAGCAGATGAACTGGTAAAGGACCTGGACCGTGACCTGGTAAGAGCCAATACACGGTTTGCCTTTAATATCTTTAACCAGCTTACAATTGAAGAGGAGGGACAGAATATATTCATATCGCCGCTTTCAATACTGCTGGCACTGGCCATGACATATAATGGGGCAGTGGGCGAAACTGCCCAGGGTATGGCACATGCCATGGAATTTGAGGGCATGGATATGGAAGAGCTCAACCAGGGTTTTTCCGACCTTATGATAAGCATTCTAAGCGCTGATAAGAGCGTGGAGCTATCAATTGCCAATTCCATATGGCAGAGGCAGGACTTTGATGCCAAGGAGGATTTTATAGGCACCAATAAAAAATACTATAATTCTGAGGTCAAAAAGCTTGATTTTTCCGATCCCGGGGCAGCGGATACCATAAATGACTGGATATCGGATGCCACTAAAGAAAAGATCCAGAAGATGCTGAAAGAGATACCCCCGGATGCTGTCATGTACCTTATAAATGCCATATACTTTAAAGGTGACTGGACTTATCCTTTTGAGGAAGAAGCTACCTATGAAGAGGTCTTTTACCTGGCAGACGGCAGCACCAAAAGCGTTCCCATGATGCATATGACTGAGACCTTCAGCTATGCCCGCCATAAAGGCTTCAAGATGATAAAGCTTCCCTATGGGCAGGAAAAGCTTGCCATGTATATACTGCTTCCGGATGAGGGAGCTGATATCGACACCATTATATCCAGTTTGGATGATGAGCTTTGGAGGACACTGACCGAAGAATTTGAGACCGGGGAAGTAGAGCTGACCATGCCCAAATACAAGATGGAATATGGAGTAAAGCTCTTAAATGATGCCCTGAAAGCCCTGGGAATGGAAGCAGCCTTTACCCCCATGGCTGACTTTACAAATATCGCTGAAGGCATATTCATATCCAGGATAATGCATAAGGCAGTAATAGAGGTAAATGAGAAGGGAAGCGAGGCAGCAGCAGCCACTGTTGTAGAGATGGTGGAGTCTGCTATGCCCATGGATGAGATCTTTGAGTTCAGGACCGACAGGCCGTTTATCTTTACCATATCAGATGAAAGGACCGGCAGCATACTGTTTATGGGTAAAGTGATGAATCCTTAAGCCTTAGGAAAGTCTTATATTTATCTTTCAAAAAGTATTTAAATTCTTGTTTGATTTGCCTGCCTTTTGTGGTATATAATTATACAGTCTGTTTAAGGACGCTATTAATACCGGCAGTTGGGATAGATATTTAGGACAGAGAGCAAAAAGGATTTCGGACCATCTTCAGGTCCTTATGATCCCAATCAATCTTTTATCTTAAATGATGTAACGATGTCTGTATTGGCAGCATTTTTTTGTTTTGAAGAAAGGCGAACCTAATGAAGAAGAGGATGTATGTCGGTAACCTTAATTATGCAGTTACCGAAAAGGAACTCAATGAATTATTTGCTGAGTTCGGGGAAGTAGTTGATGCCAAGGTCATAACCAGGCCTGACGGCAGGTCCAAGGGTTTTGGATTTGTAGAGATGGCTGAAGAAGATCAGGCTGCAGCTGCTATAGAAAAGCTGAACCAGTCTGAGTTCATGGAAAGGACTATGGTCGTAAATGAAGCAAGGGAAATGGAAAAAAGACCTCCCAGGGATAATGATAATGGCGGCGGCCGCGGCGGCTACAGGAGACGAGAAGGCGGCGGCGGAAGCGACGACCTCAACTATAAATTGAGGCAGCTAAGGAGAAAATTTAAATAGTTTGATTTTTCGCCTTGTGTTTTAGCCTGAATTACCTTATAGTTTCTTGTTAGAAAATTAAATATGTTAACCTTTAAAATAGTCCTGAGAGGCTAAAAAGGAATGGTAAATAAACTTTTATTACAACTTAATAGTATTAATAGAGACCTTCTTGCATTCATTGTAAGAGGGTCTTTTTTTGTGGTGTCTGCAGGCCAGGATCCTGTTTATGGCCAGGCATCCTAGGAGAAAACCCATGATAGAAAAAGCCAGCATATTAAGCGCAGAAGACCTGGACCGGGTCATAAAAAGGATCTCCCATGAGATACTGGAGCATAACCGGGGGTCGGAAAGCCTGGTGGTCATAGGGCTCCAGAAGCGGGGTGTACCCCTGGGAAGAAGGATAGCCGCCAATATCGGGGCATTCGATAATAGCGAGGTCAGCTTTGGCAAGCTGGACATATCCTTTTACCGGGATGACTTTGCCAGCAATATAAAAGCTGATATAGGAAAGACAGAGATAGATTTTGATGTCACAGACAAGAATGTGATACTGGTAGATGATGTACTTTATACGGGAAGGACCATTAGGGCAGCCCTTGATGCCATCATAGACCTGGGGAGGCCTAAATCCATTCAGCTGGTGGTGCTTATAGACCGGGGGCACAGGGAGCTTCCCATAAGGGCCGATTATGTGGGAAAAAATCTGCCCACATCCAAGAATGAGATGGTATCGGTCCGGCTTACCGAAACAGATGGACAAGACAGCGTAGTACTGGTGGAAGGAAGCGGTGATGTTAAGTAAAAGTTCAATATTAAGCATAGCTGATATTTCTGCCGAAGATGTAATGCAGATAATGGAGACCGCAATCTCCTTTAGAGATATATCCAAGAGGGAAATAAAGAAGGTCCCCACCTTAAGGGGCAAGACTGTAGTGAACCTTTTTTTTGAGCCCAGCACCAGGACCAGGACTTCATTCGAGGTGGCTGCCAAGAGGCTTTCTGCCGATATGATAAACTTTACCGCCGGCTCATCCAGCCTTAAGAAAGGTGAATCCATAATGGATACGGTAAGGACCATACTGGCCATGCAGGTAGACCTTTTGGTGATGAGGCATAGCCACAGCGGAGCTGCCGGGATGGTAGACAGTATGATAGAGATACCGGTAATAAATGCAGGAGACGGCAAGCATCAGCACCCTACCCAGGCGCTTTTGGACCTTTTTACCATAAAGGAAAAGTTCGGCAGGTTTGAAGGCTTAAAGGTTGCCATAGCCGGGGATTTTTTAAACAGCCGGGTGGCAAGGTCAGATATGATGCTTTTTGAGGAGATGGGGATGGATGTCACCCTGGTGGCGCCGACTATGCTTCTGCCCCAGGATTTCTCAGGCTTTAAAATAAAAAGCTCTATAGATGATGTGATAGAAAGTACTGATATCCTGTATATGCTTAGGATGCAGTTTGAGAGGCAGGATAGGAAATTCTACCCCTCAGTGGAGGAATATAACAGGTTTTTAAGCCTTAACGGCAGCCGGATAGAAAAGATGAAAGACGGTGCCGCTGTAATGCATCCGGGGCCGGTAAACCGGGGAATAGAGATAACAGATGAGGTCATGGGCGGCAGGAAAAGTCCATATAAAAATGTGCTGATAGAGGACCAGGTCACCAGCGGCGTGGCGGTAAGGATGGCTCTTTTATATCACATACTGGGACAATGACCGATGACTATAGGGGAAATATTATGAGCATAAAAATACTAATTAAAAATGCCAGCATATATGACGGAATAAAGGCAAAGCCCTTTAAAGCAGACCTATATATTAAAGATGGCATAATTGAAGATATTGATAATTACATAAAAGCTGACAGTAAAGATATAAGGATAATCGACGCCGAAGGCAAGGCATTATTGCCCGGATTGGTGGATATGCATGTCCATCTCCGGGATCCCGGTTTTGAGGAAAAAGAGACAATTGAAAGCGGAGCTGCTGCAGCCCTTGCCGGAGGCGTCACCACGCTTGTATGTATGCCCAATACCAGGCCGGTTCTGGATGAGCCGGCGCTGGTGGAATATGTTATAGACCGGGGCAGGGATACAGGCATAAATATATATCCCGCTGCAGCCATGACCAGGGGACTGGAAGGCAGCCAGATAACCAGCATGGGGCTTCTGGCAGAAGCAGGAGCGGCAGGATTTTCCGATGATGGAAAGGCAGTTGCCGATGCCAGGCTCATGTTTGAGATAATGAGATATTCCCGGCAGTGGCAAAAGCCGCTCATCCTGCATGAGGAAGTATACAGTTTCTCCAGGTCAGGGCTGGTCCATGAAGGAAAATACTCGACCAGCCTCGGTTTGGAGGGAATATCCAGCCTGTCTGATGACCTTATGATAAGCAGGGACATAGTGCTGGCCAGGGAGTCAGGCGCCAGGATACATATAACCCATATAAGCACCAGGGGCGCAGTGGAAATGATAAGGCAGGCCAAGAAGGAGGGTGTGGACATAAGCTGTGATGTCACTGCCCACCACCTTTTCTTTGATGACAGCTGCCTGGAAAGTTTTAATACCAACTTTAAGGTAAAGCCGCCCATAAGGAGTGCAGAGGACAGGGCCGCCCTCATAGGGGGCATAAAGGACGGCACCATAGACGCCATAATTTCAGACCATGCTCCCCACCTGGATACGGAAAAGAATACCACATTCAGGCTGGCCCAGTTCGGCACCATCGGGCTGGAGACCCTGTTCGGGGCAGCCTATACCAGTCTGTGCCGTGATGATGGGCTGGATGCAGTACAGCTGGTAAAGCTTCTTACATCATCGCCGGCAAAGCTCATGGGATTTGATGCGGGCACCCTGAAGAAGGGCAAAAGAGCTGATGCAGTGTTGGCAGACCTGGAGGCAGGCTATAAGGTGAAGGCAGAAGATATTGTATCTAAAAGCAAAAACAGCGCCTTTATAGGGCAACAACTTTATGGAAGCATAATATATACCATAAGCAATGGAAAAATAATGTATGAAAGCGGGTAAGATTTGAAAGCTGTGCTGATGCTGGAGGACGGCAAATTATTTGAAGGTAAAAGTTTTGGATGTGAAGGGGAAGTAGTCGGTGAGGTTATATTTAATACATCGATGTCAGGATACCAGGAAGTACTTACTGACCCTTCATACTGCGAACAGATAGTTACCATGACCTATCCCCAGATAGGAAATTACGGCATAAATGATGAGGATGTGGAATCGGATAAGATCCAGGTAAAGGGCTTTATAGTAAGGGAATATATGGACCATTATTCCAACTGGAGGGCCAAGAAGAGCCTGCAGCAGTATCTGGGGGAATACGGGATAATAGGGATATCAGAGATAGATACCAGGCAGCTCACCCGGCATATAAGGGAGCAGGGTGCCATGAAAGGCATTATTTCCACAGAGACTTCTGATAATAAAAAGCTAGAGGCTGTTTTAGATGAATATCCACCAATTGTGGGAAGGGACCTGGTACAGCAGGTCACCTGCAAAGAGCCATATATATTTAATAGCGGTAAAAAAGACTATAAATATAATATTGCTGCATATGATTTCGGCATAAAGACAAATATACTGCGGTGCCTGGATGATGCCGGCTTTAATATAACCGTCATGCCTGCCGGCACTGATCCGGAAAAGCTTTTGTCTGATGAGTATGACGGGATACTTCTTTCCAATGGACCAGGAGATCCGGCTGCCGTAACATATGCCGTAGAAAATATAAGGAAGCTTATCGGAAAAAAGCCCATATTCGGCATATGCCTGGGGCACCAGCTGCTGTCCCTGGCCCTGGGGGCAAGCATATATAAGCTTAAGTTCGGCCATCACGGAGCCAACCATCCGGTAATGAACATGGGAAATAAGGAAGTGGAAGTTACCACGCAGAATCATAACTTTGCCATAGATACCGGGTCATTTGAGGATATTGAAGTCACTTCATATAATGTCACCCACCTTAATCTTAATGACAGGACAATTGAAGGCATCGAGTACCCGGAAATATCGGCATTTACAGTGCAGCACCATCCGGAGGCGGGACCGGGGCCCCATGACTCCAGGTATATATTTAATAGCTTTACAGACCTGATAGATAATTTTAAAAGATAGAAAATAGGATAGATAGAGGATACATGCCAAAGAGAGAAGACCTGAAGAAGATAATGCTAATAGGCTCAGGCCCCATTATAATCGGCCAGGCCTGCGAATTTGACTATTCCGGCACCCAGGCCTGCAAAGTGCTTAAGGATGAAGGCTATGAGGTAGTGCTGGTAAATTCAAACCCGGCTACCATAATGACCGATCCCGAGTTTGCCGACAAGACCTATATCGAGCCTCTTTCTCCTGAATTTGTTGCCAAGATAATAAAGAGGGAAAGGCCGGACGGGCTGCTTCCTACGCTGGGAGGCCAGACCGGCCTTAATATTGCAGTGATGCTTTCCAAGCAGGGAGTGCTGGAAGAATATGGCGTTGAACTCCTGGGAGCGGATGTAGAGGTCATTACCAAGGCTGAGGACAGGGAAGAGTTCAAGCAAGCCATGGCCAATATAGGGCTTTATGTGCCCCCCTCTGAATATGCCCATACCCTGGCAGAAGCCCTGGAATTTGCCGAAAGGCTGAAGTATCCATTGGTGGTAAGGCCAAGCTTTACCCTGGGCGGCCTGGGGGGCGGTTTGGCATTCAATCGTGAAGAATTTACCGAGATTGTAACCCGCGGGCTGGACCTTTCCCCAACATCCCAGGTACTGGTGGAAAAATCCGTGGCCGGCTGGAAGGAATTCGAGCTGGAAGTGATGAGGGATAAAAAGGACAATGTGGTTATCGTATGCTCCATTGAGAACTTCGATCCCATGGGAGTCCATACCGGG